>WNGJ01002110.1_pt1 | contig 27473 bp, 22 predicted proteins | sample 5400611 | NCBI WGS metagenome assembly WNGJ01 (sample SAMN13153375, study PRJNA577476) | soil metagenome | isolation source: 40 cm soil or saprolite under Garry oak tree replicate 1 | place: USA:California | collected 2016-06-15
GCGATAATCGCACGCGCGATGTCCAACCCATGGACCAATGGCCGCCAAGGTGTCCCATCGCTAGTCATCTTGATCTCCCTGGTCGTCCATGCCAACCCAGCCAGGTTATTCAGGACAATGTCAAATCTCATTCGCGGCGAAGCGCCGTAGGCAGTGGCATTGCGCATGAACGTGGGTGAGAATCCCTTCCTGGCGAGCGATTTTACGTCCCGCTCAACCAGGGTCTTGCATATTGCATAAGCCGTCTGCGGATCAACGCGGGACTCCTCAGTCACATCGTCCCCTTCAGAGACACCATATACGCTGCAGGACGACATGTACACGAAGCGCTTTACTCCCGCGTTGCGGGCAAGTTCAGCGAGATGAACCGAACCTTTGTGGTTGATTTCGTAAGTAATGGTCGGCGCCAGTTGGCCAGCCGGATCATTGGACAGTTCGGCCATGTGAACGACGGCCTCCACGTCCTTCAGGTCCTCCACCGTGATGTGACGAAGGTCCTTGGCGAGAGTCACGGGCGTCGTTCCATCGTCCCGATAGAACGCACGTTCTTTGTAGAAGCCAGTGTCCAAGCCAATGACTTCATAGCCTTGCCGGAGCAACTCCGGCGCTAACAACGAACCAAGATACCCTTCGGTTCCGGTTACAAGAATGCGTGTATTGATATCTATCTCACTGGTTCTTCCCGAGCCTCATACCGAGCAGCGCGGTGTACATGACAAGCTTCGCCCGCCCGCCTACGACTGCTACGGGACCTAAACCCCGGCGCATTACACTGAATCTTTCGATTTGTTCGCACCATTGCGCTCGAATTTAAATCACTGGCGTTGCGGCCTAGCAATCCGGAACGCTGCCGCATAACGGGTTTGCCAATCCTGCCTCCTTCGGTTGAGAGGCTCAAGCCCCCACCACTGCCAGGGCCAGTCGGCCCGCACGGAGGGGTCGCCGTTGTGGATTTCCGCTGTCAACTCCCGCACCGGTTCCCAGCCGAGGTCAACTGCGACCTTCGTTCGAACGTCCAGATCGACTCCTGAAACAAAAAGGTATCCTCCGGGACTAACCAGTTGTGCTATGTTGCCGAGGCACCTTTCGGCATCGGTTGGAGCCATGTGGCAGAGAAAATTGCTCGCGACCACCATATCCTGAGGCCCAAGAATGTTTATAAGTTCCCGATCAGCGGCATCCCGAAGCTGCCACGCTATCCCTTCCCGGAGCCACGATTTGACTTTGGCTTGAGCCCCTTCCCAATCAAACATTTCAACCATCTCAGCCTCGGTCAATCGTTCAAAAATCGAAGCATTGACCAACTGGGAAGTGTCGGGAGTGTAAATGCCTTTCTCGGCGAAGCTCAGTATTTCTTTCGAAATGTCCACCGCACACAGGAGCACTTTCAAGTCCGGACGTGCCGAGCGGATGGTCCAGAGGATTGAATAAACCTCGGCCCCGATACTGCAACCCAACACCGCAATTCTCAAAGTCGAGCTGTGGGCTTTATGCCGGGCCAGTCGGCGCATCAATTCAAGGGCCGGACGATTCCTTAGGAAGAACGTGCCGAAATACTGCTCGCGCCCGGCGCGGAGGCAGACCAAGGTGTGCAACCACGCCCCGTAGTAGCGGATGGGATACAAATTACGCACGCGAGAAGGGAGATGTTCCCAGACCCACTTGTTCAGCCGCAAATAGAGGCCGGCAGGAGACTTTCCGAAGAACTGCACGCTTGCAGCTTTCTCTAGAATCGGATTAAACACTTGGCTGTTTACCATAATGAACATCTATGAACGAAGCTTCGACGACCAGGCCGTCGCTCCGACAGGTAACAGGCCCGCTCCCTGCAGAAAATTGCGGAGCCCTTTTTGATCCAAAGCTTCACGATACCGCTCCATCTTCCGTTTTGTGACGATCACAGCGACCTCGCGGCCGGTTCCGCGATTCCTTCCTGTCTCGGCTGGAGCCGTGGCAATAGGTGGGACAGGACGTCCATGTACACGTGTTTCTGTCTCATAACAATCAGAAGAGCCCATGCGTAAGTGCCTAAAACAAGACCAAGCCCAACTGTTAAATAAAGCATTGGTGCCAACATGCCAGCGAGCGTGAGCTTCACGAGCAAGCCCGCGCCACCTGCGAGCAAACCGGACAGAAAGGGCGGGTTAGTGGCACCCCAAAGATCCGCCCAGGTGATTCCGGTGCCATGTTTGGACCAGGCCGCTATCGGAATCACCAGCAACGTCATAGCCGATGAGTACCCTAGGGCGACTCCTTTGGGTCCATAGCTCAAGCCAAGTAGGATCCCCACGATTACCAGCGGCGTTGTCGCCGCAGACAGACTCAAGGATCGTCCAACCCGGCCCGTGGACATGAGTAACCAGGAAAACGGGTTCGCCACGGCGAACACCACTGCTACCGGGGCAAGCAACCTGAAGATCGGCGCCGCCTGCATCCACTTCGCGCCGAGCACAACGCGGACTATCTCTTCCGCAAACAGGGCGCAAGTGATGGTGATCGGAATCGTCGCAGATATGAGCAACGAGAAGCCTCTGAGGAAAGACCTGGCCAGGCGCTTGGCATCATGCTGCATTCGTGACAGTGCAGGGAAGGCCACGCCGGTCACCGCAGAGTTCAATTGTTGTACCGGAAGAGTGACGAGTTGGAACGCCCGCCCATACAGTCCGAGCGCGTCCGCTCCCCAAAAACGACCCAGGAGGAGTTTTTCCGCGTTCCACGCGAGGTATACGATGAAGCTGTTACAGGTGGCCAATCCCCCAAAATGGAGCATTGACCGGATGTCGGACCTGCGCCGTGGAGGGCCTGGCACCCAGGGAACCGCAAGCCATAAGGCGGCGGCGCCGACGACTGAAATGGCCATCGCCATACCCACCAGGGACCAGTAACGGCAACCGAGTAACGCCATGACGATGCCGGTCCCTGAGCCAACCGTAAGGGACAACACATCGATCTTTGCCTGCGTCACGAATCGCATACCCCGCTGGAGCAAGGCGCTATGTTGGGCTGCTAGCCCGTTGAACATAAACGTCGCTCCCGAGACCACCGCGACCCAGTATAAGCGGGGCTCGTGGTAGAAAGCGACCAGGGCCGGAGCGAGAGCCGCACAGAGTATAGCCAGTATCGCCCCGACTGCGACGTTGATCCAGAACAAGGTTGACGTCTGCTGGTGCGTCACCTCAAGCCGTTGCACGGTCGCCATCCCCAAGCCGGCGTCTCTGAAAAGCCCGAGAAAGCCGATTACCACGACCACCATTCCCATCAATCCAAAATCCTCTGGTGACAGCAACCGCGCCAGCACCATTGTTGTTGCGGTCTGCACAACAAATTTGACACCTTGCGCGGACACGGCAGCGACTCCCCCTACCACGGACTTCCGCTTTAGGTCGGCCACCGCCGGCTGCGCAAGCGCATGATGCACGTGCGAAAGTTCGCTCAAACGTTTTTGAAGATAAGGCTGTATTGCTCGTCCAAAGCCTTACGTGATTGTTCGACTCTTTGCCTGATGAGAGGTTTCAGTCTCTCCGCATTCCTCTCCACGTCTTGGAATTGCTCGATTAATCTGCCAACATTCATATGATTAATGTCGTGGCAGTATTGCGCCAATCCCAAGCCGGCCATCAGCGAATCCAGCTTTTGATGGTCTGAAAGCGCGATCACCGGTTTATTGAGCATGAGCGCCAGCACAAGGTTATGGAACCGGGGTGAGATCACGATATCAGTTGCTGCGAGCTGGCGCAATAACTGATCGACCGTCAGCACCGGCTGAGAGATGAGCCCGCCGTCGTCCGGCGCCAAACCGCGCTCTTTCAGCAGGTTCATAAAATCCTGTTCCACGCTGCTGTCGTATAAAATGTCCCCGATCAGCACCCGCACAGGGTACCCATGTGCGCACAACCAGGTTACGAAAGCGGCCATCGTGTTGAGGTAATAACGATAGGCGTTTGCATCCGGTCGATCACCGACGCCGCGCGGACCATCATAATTCTTCAGACCAACGCCGATAACCGGTTTCTGGCCAGTCCCCAGGGGACATTCAGGAAACATGCTGCGGGGAAGTCCGAACGCCAGGTCAGGACACACCCGATCCCCATTGGCATGGAAGCCGATGCCTACCATGTACTGTCTGGAGGCCGTGTCCCGATAGCTTCGGTAGTCTGCGAAACGAAGGCTGGTCTTAATAAACCATTTGCTCAGTGGGTGGTAAACAGGCCCAACTCCGATGCTGACAAAGAGCACCCTGGCTCGACAGACTTTGGCGATGGTTGACCATTTAAATATGTCATAGGCCCAGCCAAACGGGCCGGTCAGATAATCGGACACCAGCCCCGTTCCTGGCACGATGAGCATGTGGCTCCCCTTCACCATCCTCAGTCCCTTGGCCCAGTGCAAAACCTCTTTGGGTATTTGGACAAGGATTATTCGTAGCCATTTCGCTAGCGGAGCTTTTTGGCCTGACCCATATCCGACGCCGAGGGCCCGTTTGGAGCCATCCCCGGCCGGGGAAGGAGGCGTATCGGAGGATCCGCTTTGCAGGGAACCCGCTTGGGCCACGCCCCTCGCGTGGCGGCTCCGGTAGCGTTTCAAGCAGGCTGTTACCCAATCCGGCCACGCCGCGGTGGAAGGGAGAGCAGCTATGTTGTGTCTTGCGACCGTGTCCTCGGGGACGGTACTTAGGCATTGAAGCTTCGCATCCGGCAAGCGCTTCAAGGTATTATGGACAATCGCCTGGAGCGTGCATTCATTGCCCAGGTTTTGGGTGCCAAAGTTGCCGAAAAAAGTGATCTGTCTTGGCTTCATGAAAACTGCTCCACCGCTCGCCCCTCACGCAGTATCGCTAAACCAAATGCTCGATTCTGGCCAACTCAGCCAGCTCCTTCAATCGCGTTTCCCGCGCCACCATCGCCGGCGTCGGCTTGAGCCCCGCGATGGCAAGGATCTCCTTCCAACGGTACACCCAGTCATGGCGCAGCAGCGCCTCCGCCGCGTTGCGACGGCTGATTTCGTGGAGTCGCTCCGGTTGCGCCGCGAGTTCTGCCAAGACCTCGGCCGCGTCCGAACTGTCGGGCCTAATCTCGATTACCGCGTCCGGCCAATCGAACGCCCGTCGAAACGTCTCACAGTCGGGTGCGTCCCCCACCAGGACCGCTCCCGCTGCCGAGCCCTCGTAGTACCGGAAGCCAACTTCCACCTGGCCACCGGTTAGTTCGGCATTATTCATCAGCCCCGGCGCTACCATGAAGAAGCGGCTTCGCTTCGCCATGTTGGCGTAAAGGTCCCGGTGCGCTTGGTAGTCCAGTGTCTGGTTGTTACTGACGTTTTGAAGCGTGTCGTGAACGTAGAAGATTTGCTTCCCCGACGCCAATTCCAGAAGGCTCTGGTGTATCGGCTCGGATCGGCGGCCGATGCTGTAGACATCGATTACGCGGGCGGGGGGATCGGGATAGGGGCTGAACCGGAGGGCGTCCACCCCTCCAGGCACATAGTGACAACGGCGGCCGATCGCGTTACTCACCGCTTCGACTGAACCACGGACTCCCAGAATAACATGATCGAACTCACGCAACAGGGGCAGCCAGTATTTATACTGCGGAACGCGATTCCCCCACAACTCGTCAATCCAACAGACGCTCGTCCCACAACGTTCCTTCCACCCTCGAATTGCATTGACATAAAGCGGATCCGAATAGATCGGGCAGACAAGCGTGAACAAATCGTAGTCCTTCGCAAGCTGGACTGGTTGTAGCCCTGGGTTCACGTAGGCCAGTCTCCGGGACACGTCTTTGTACAGTAGCCTCCACTGCAGTCTGCTGCGCAGTTGGAAGCGCTTGCCCGGCTCCAAATAGAGGAGGTCCACATCGGCACAGTCTGCGAGCACATCCTCCGCCTCGTACATCCCGCAGCGAAATGCGTTTCGGGCGAAGTTTCTCGTGGTGGGCAGGCAAACCCGAAGTCGCTCGGCTCCTTCGGCTGCCACAGCCATCTCCAGCCGCGCTTCTTTGCTCTCCAGTGTGTTCATTTTGTCAGGATACCCGCGTCGGTTACCACGGCCCTCCGGTTCGATGAAGCTGACCTGCCTTTGCTCCAGCTGTGGCGTTGCAATGCATACATCATCTTGTCCCACGCTCTTAGCGTGGAAGACTTGCCACGATTGTAATATAATTGCGCGTGCTTTGCGGCCGCGAAGCCAAAGACCTTTTCAATCCAGGCATACTTCCACGATGCCTTGGGAAGAGACAGCCGGCCTCCCAGACTGGCAGCAAGTTGTTGCGCTTCCTGCACCAGGTCAGGACGGTTTGGATAGAAATTGGGGAGCCAGGTCTGCAAATAGGTCACGCAGGCCGCGCGGACGCGGTCGCTGTCTTCCCGGGCACGCAGATATCCAATCTGCAGCTTCATGCTGAGAAACTGCGATTCCATTTTCTTGTCTGATCGACCGATATAACTCAGGCGGCTCGTTGGGGCGATGCGGTAATAGACCCTGCTCTGCGGAACAAACCGAATGCCAGTGCTAGCGTTAATCACGCGAGAGAAATATTCGCCGTCGTCATCGAGCGTGAGTCGTGTATCCCACGGTCCCGCCGCCTCGGTCAGCTCCCGGCTAACGAGCCAGGTGGCGGTTTGCATATGCAAATTTCCTTCCCACTTCCTTGTCAGCCACTCGGTCGGGGCAAGGTCGGACCAGAGCGGAGTCGGAATGAACGTTGCCTTAGCTGGCCGATATCGGAAAGACGCCCACGCCGAAGAGAAAAGCGTCCTTCCATCTGTTATCTCCCCGGTTGCTCGCATCTGGTAGGTGATCTTGTCTGGTGACAGAAGATCGTCGGCGTCAAGCCATTGAACATAGTCTCCCTGGCAAAGCTCGAACGCCTTGTTTCTGGCCGCGGCTGCACCCTGATTTTTCTGACTAACGATGGAGACCGTTTTGGAGGCAAATTGTTGTGCCACTCGAACGGTTTGATCGGTCGACCCATCATCAACCACTATGATCTCTTTGTTGGGCCATGTCTGCCCGAGCGCCGAGCGGATCGTTTCCGCGATCCAACACTCGGCGTTGTACGTCGGTATTAAAATTGAAACCAAAGGCGTCATGAGAAGAGATCAGAAGTCAGGGGACCTAATCTGCGGAATCCGCACTGCTATAGGCGAAATTCGTTGCGTTTTGCGAAGACTTGTCCGCGAATCGCGCTAATTCACGCGAATCAAAGAGGAGAGCCTTGTTCAAACGATCCCTAATCTCGGCGGTTCTTAAACCGCAGCTCCTTGGCTCTATATTAGCGTTTATTCGCGTGATTCGCGGGCTAAACTTCGGTTGCGGCGGAGCCGCTCTGGGTTATCCGTGGTTAAGTTTCATTGGTCCAGCGTTTCCTGGCGTTCAGTCAGGTGTGGCGAGCTTCGTGTCGCGCTTAGGTGCAGGGCTGGATGTGGGCGGGGGTGGAGGTCGAGATGTAGTCGACGAATGAAAAACGTGCTGATGGCTCCAGGAGCCAGCCCCGTAGCATCTACCGCCACGGTGCTTTTGGCTTTGTCAGGGGCAGGAGGCTTGCGGCTTTGAAAACGGCGCACCACCTCGGCCAAAACTTGGGCGATCACTTGCTCCTGCACTCGCAGCATAAAACGAAACAATGTGCTGTAATCGGGCACAGTTTGCAGTTCCAGCGCTTGTCTCAACTCAGCGGGTGTCGGTGTGTGAGTAGCTGTTGGAGTCGGTGTTGGCGTGAATGTAGCGGTTGGAGTGGCTGTCGGTGTGTGAGTAGCTGTAGGAGTCGGGGTCGGAGTAAAGGTAGCTGTTGGAGTGGCTGTCGGCGTGTGAGTAGCTGTAGGAGTCGGTGTCGGCGTGAATGTAGCCGTAGCTGTGGCCGTCGCCGTGGGGGTCGGTGTGAACGTAGCCGTAGCTGTAGCCGTTGCGCTAGGCGTAAATGCAGCGGTAGATGTTGCGGTAGGTGTAGATGTTGCGGTAGGTGTAGGTGTGGCCGTAGGTGTTGGGGTAGGAGTTGCAGTAGGTGTCGGAGACTGACAGCTTGGCTGTGTAGCAGATGCAAAACTGTAGCCGTCCATACCATAATCGTTAAATGCACGTATCCGATAATAGTTCAGTCCGCTTGGAGCGGTAACATCCTGATATGATCGCTCCCAAAATCCAACTTGATTTATCTGAGTGAAGTGAATGTTGTCAGTTCCACGTTCAATATTGAATCCTCCGTTGGCTAAATCCAGGCAGCAATAACTCCAGCTTAGATCAGTTTCTGTACAACTAACTGCTGTAGCAACAAATGATCCAACTGGATGAGGAGTTGCCGTTCCAATTGGAGTTGGAGTTGGAGATACGGTTGCAGTAGATGTTGGCGTGGCTGTCGCGGTTGGAGTTGGTATGGGGGTGGGCGGTACGGTTGCTGTTGCAGTCGCAGTTGGTGATGGAGTAGAAGATGGAGTCGGGCTTGGAGTTGCGCCAACGACCAGTGGATGTGGATAAGTGTAAGGCATGTATCCCGTTGGTATCGTATTATTAAAGTAATGGATTCCCTGTTGGATATTGGAAGTCTCAGGCACAAAATTATTGAATGGACTTCCATCATTCGTATTATTCCAGATGTAGCAAGGTTCTGCGATTTGATTAAATCCGGGAGGAGGCGTTGGATTGTCCCCGCTAATTAGCGTGCTTTGTCCAGCACCCGCTTGATCCAAGGATTGATCTACCTTATTAATAACGATTCCATCACCTATAGCATACGGGGGATGACTACCGAAAATGTCGTTAGCAAAAGTAATTGTATTATTAGTATTACTTTGGATATATGAGAATCCTCCAGCATTACGTTTAAGAGTAAATCCTGTCCATTGATTAGTTGACCAATTCGCGCCACTGATCGTTACAGTATTTCCCGAAACGCCAGTTAAAGTTCCTGAATAGAACGGATTTCCGATATTGTTTTTGTCCCACCCATTTGTTCCATCAGCACCGCCCCACGGACTAAAAGAACCAAGCATTCGGAACGAACTCAAAGTAGGATTAGATGCCCCAGCCCCTCCACAGTTTACGATTGTGTTATCGTGAAATAGTTCGCCACCGCCACGGTTTCCAGACACGAATCTATTAACGTGGTTACAGTCAAAGGTATTGTTGTAAATTTCCTCTGCCCGACCACTACGCCCCCGTCCTGGCGTTTCAGTTCCGTGATTGCCAACCGCAAAATTAGTAATTGTATTGTGCCTTACAACAAATCGACCCCCATTGAATCCATCTGTTAATTGCCCCTCAAATATTGAATCAACATTAGTGAATACATTATCCTCAAGAAACAAAAATTGCGATGAACCCCAGTTAGCCGGAGCAGCCCAACTACCATCTCCATAATTCCCGCCATTCCAATTATTCCCGTAGGGATAAATCCATTCATCAACTTTCTGTCCGGTCAAAACTGTATTATGATCCATTACCCCAATAACGGTATCAGTTACAAAATAACCATTAAGATCGACCCACTTATTGTGATCGAATCGGAATTGGCTACCGTTTGTATTACTTCCACTAATACGGATAATACCGGCCGGAGCCGCCCCAACATTCACACGACCGCCATCCTGAAATTCTATCCCAGTGATTCTCGCCACTCCGTTCGGAGATAACTGCCAATTAATCAATTGACTACTCTGCACATCGTCTTTGATAATAGTCTGACCAACTCCCACTCCCTGTAACGTTATGTCTTTGGTAAGTGCAACGCCAGTCATCCATATAAAAGTCCCGGCAGGAATCGTGATGGTATCGCCATCCATAGCTTGTATGTCGTGAATAAGCTGAACGTTTACTGCTGATCCGTCGGAATGGTAAACCGTGGCTCCGCAGTGCGAGGCGAAACAAACGCCCAAAAACAGGGCTAGCAGAAGCGTCCCGGTCCGTTTCATAATTGCGGCTTATCGGTGGTCCTCGCGATTCGCCAGCGTCGGTGGTATTAGAATGGATATAGCGTGTCAACACTTTTAATATTTTTTCTTAGGGGTGCGCTGTGAATAGATGTGAATTGTTTAGGTAGGGGCTGTGAAAACTCTCTCGTGATTGATGAAACCGTTCCGAAGTGGCGGGCGGTCTCTGTGCGTTGGCCGTTTGCACCCGTAGCTTTTATAAGAGTTCTGCGGTGAAACCTAAAACAGATTTCGCTTTGCGGTCGCCGGCTACGCCAGCCTCGACACGAAGGCGAGGGGCGCTGGAATAAGACCGCCATCTTGCCCGCCTTCTGCGACCGGAAGCAGGCGGCCTAAATCATCAGCGTTCGCCGTTCAGCCTCAATTGCGTCGAGGTCCAACCCCATTTCCTTCGCCAAAGCGTCATCCAGGTACCATTCCTCCGGCGGATTTGGCATCGAAGTCTCACCAGAACCAGAGATCAACGCCCATCCGCTTCGACGTAATGCGGTCGAGAACACCAAACCGCCAGAGCGCACCATCACCTTGCGGCCTTGCGGCTGCGAGACTCGTAATGCAAGGACGAAGCGGCCGTTCATTTCAGCATTCGCTGAAGCATGTCCCCGAGAACCAACGGCCAGACGATAATGATCGCCAAGAATGGCAGTAGCTTCTCCCAAGGATCTTCTGGAAGAGACAAGCCAAACCAAGTGTAAAGAAGAAGCCAATCAGCCAAACTGTGAAACTCATGTGAGGGAGGCGGTGAATACGATGGAAAAACCTTGCGTCGTGGTAACTTCGTTTCTCTCGTGAGTGCCTATGCTTTCCACACTTTTCCGGCCGCAACAGAGACGCCGGCCATGGCGTTTCGGGTATCCACTATGCACCGCGCCCACTCGCCAAGCTCGTGGTAGTTCACCGATGAATGGTTGGTGGCGATGAGGACCAAATCGAAGTTTTCAATCGTGGCGCGGTTCCACTGAACAGATTGTCTGCCGGCAGATCTCGGGTGCTCGCGGGTTGGTTTGATCAACGGCACATAGGGATCGTAGTAAGCGACTTCCGCGCCGCGGTCCTGAAGTAAATCCATCAGCACGTAACTCGGCGATTGGCGTTCATCATCAACATTTGGCTTGTAAGCCAAGCCGAGCACGAGAATTCTTGAACCATTAATGGATTTTTGTTGGGAGTTAAGCGCGTCGGCGACGCGATGTACGACATGCTCTGGCATCCGTGTGTTGATCTCGCCCGCCAGCTCGATAAAACGCGTATGCTGACCGTACTCGCGCGCTTTCCAGGTCAGATAGAACGCATCGATTGGGATGCAGTGACCGCCAAGCCCAGGGCCAGGATAGAACGGCATAAACCCAAATGGCTTCGTTCTGGCCGCTTCAATGACCTCCCAGATGTCAATGCTCATCGCGCCGTAAACGAGCTTCAGCTCATTAACCAATGCGATGTTGACGCTCCGAAAAATGTTCTCGAGCAGTTTCGTAGCTTCAGCAACGCGACAAGATGAGACTGGAACCAGCGTATCGATGGCCTGGCTGTAAAGCGCCATTGCCCTCTCAAGGCAGGCGGGCGTGTAACCTCCTACAACCTTCGGAACCTGTTTCAGTTTGCTTTGCTCGTTGGCCGGATCTTCGCGTTCTGGCGAGAAGGCAAGGTGAAAATCCACACCCGCCTTCATCCTCGATTCCTCCTCCAATACAACGCGCAGCTCATCTTCTGTCGTTCCAGGATAGGTAGTCGATTCCAGAACCACCAGGGCCCCCTTTGCGAGGTGCGGCGCGATCGACCGGCCTGTTTGCATAATGAACGACAGATCGGGTTCGCGATTTTTGTTCAGCGGTGTCGGTACACAAATGATGACTGCTTCGACCTCTTTGATGAGACTAAAGTCTGTTGTGGCGGAGAACTTTCCTGAACGCAGCAACTCTGCGATGGCTGGCTGTTCAATATGTTTGATGTAGCTCTGCCCGTTGTTTAGTAACTGAACCTTCGTAGGATCGACATCGATCCCCACCACGTTAACGCACGAGCGTGCAAACTGAAGGCAGAGCGGTAGCCCTACGTAACCGAGACCGACCACTGCGATTTTCATTTTTCAATCATGCACCGGCGAGAGCCGAGCCATCTTCCTTGGATGCGCCTGTTCCGACGGAAAGAACAACAGCCTGGCATATAGATAAGCAGCGAACTCACTGACTACATTCTTAAGACCCTGGCTGTAGTGCCACCATCGGTTCGCGGGATAATCCACGTTCGCCACGCCAATGATCCCGACCTGTACGTCCTTTCCGAACGCTTTTTGGAAAAGCAGGCGAGTACGGCGCGCGTGTACATCTTCGGTAACAACATCGATGCCAGACACGGCCATATTGTGGTCGAGAAACCAGTTCCGCAGTGCAACGGCCGAGCCATATGTTCGGTCGCGGTCCATCACACGGGAAGGGACCATCTCGAGGCGTTCATCTGGAAGACCCCATTTTTTCAAAAGGTCCGCGCCCACGCTGGCGGAGGTGCAGAAGTCATTGGTATAACCTCCGGTTCCTTGGACTGGCCCTCCCGTGGTAAAAACGCGTTGATACTGGTTACTTTGGAATTCCTTCACTGCCGCCCGAATTGCATACTCGTGTATCCACCCTTCGACCACAAGGATATTGGCATTAACGCGATGGGTTATCGCAAGAAAGGGGTAAACGCCTTTCAGGACAAGAGCGCCGACGAGCAAAAGAGCGGAAGCTAGGACCAGGCGGCCACGCCAGGAAAGCGACCATCGCTCCTTGCGATCAAGCAGGCCCCACAATGCGCGGCGCGGCGCGGCTGGTGCCAACCGAGAAGCCCCGAAAGCGTTCGGGGTTGACGAGTCTCCTAATATGTCGCTCATCGGTACTCGCGTGTTAAGCGCTTACTCTTCCGCTTACTCATCCTCCTGCTCACGTCCCCAACCTTGGTCCTGAAGAGCAGGAGCAAAAGGACGAGTAAGATAAGGTTTATTCCGACGTCAGACATGGAGTCAGAGATCAAAAGTCAGAGGTCAGAGATCAGAGGTCAGGTCGGGGGGACCTAATCTGCGGAATCCGCGTTATGCGTGGTTAAGTTTCAGAAATCAGCTAGAAGATAAGAGATTGGAATAAATCGCCGTCGTTATTGCCGCGACTTTATTCCACGAATACCGCTCCTTCGCATACTTCTTGATTTCCAATCGCCGGATTTCAAGGTTGCGGAACAGTTCGCTGTTGAAGTACTTGTCAATCTTGCGGGCCAGATCGGCTGAATCCCGTGGTTTGAAGACAAAGCCGGTCTCGCCTTCGACGATTTCTTCTTTCAAGGCCCCTACATCGGCGGCGATGGCAGGTAATCCAAAATTATAGGCCAAGAACAGCACGCCGCTCTGAAAGATGTGCGCATACGGTAAGATCAAAACGTCGGCGGCTTTGAAATATAATTCTGTCAGCTCATCCGGAATGTACTCGATCCTTTGAATGATTCGATCACGAATCCCGCTATGCGCAATCGCCTGCTGGATCGGCGTCCAGTAGTTCTCGGGTCCTTTGGGCCTGCCAGCGATAATCAGTCGGTAGCTTCGGTCTTGCGACAGAAGAGCGCTAAAAGCAGAGATTAAGTATTCCAGTCCTTTGTAAGGGGCGATGTTTCCAAAAAAGAGCAGGGCCTTATCGCCGCTACTTATACCCGTCTCCTGTTTCGCCTCCTCGGTCGAGAGCGCAGTGTTAGGGACGGTATTATTAATTCCAAATGGAATAATGCTCACTTTACTCTTTGGAATACGAAAGTCGGATACAAGTTCACTTCTCATCCTTTCGGTATGAACGAAAATGTGGTGGCAGAAATTGTACTGAAGTCTAAGCGAAAGGCGGTTTAAGGATGAATCGTTCGAATCCCGTTTACGAGCATTCACATTGTGGACGGTCAGTATGATTTTCTTCCCGAGCATTCTGTAATAGAGCATCAATAGCGTGCGATCGAAGAGTTCGAACTTGTTGTTCCACAGTAGGTGAAACAGCTTTGGTTGCGCTGTGGTCGCATAGAGGATCAGTTTTGCATAGTAGCTTAGGATCCGCTGCACCTTAGCTGGCAGACCTGCTTCTGAAGATTGATCTCCTCGCAGATTCAGAAATTTTAGTCGCGGATTGTTGAACAGCTCCGGCACGCTTAAATCATCGCTGCCGATAAAGTCCACAGTTATCCCCGCTGCAGTCAAAGCGGCTGCCATGCCTAGCGCGTAGGGCTTGTCCCCGCCGCCCGTGAGAAGGGCGATTCGGAGCGTCGGAGGACTGAGGACGGAGGACGGACCGTCTGACGAGCAAGTCGTGGACGAACTGACGCGTGATATCGGACGCCTTTCTTCGGTCGTCTGTCCTCGGTCCTCGGTCTTCAGTTGTGCAAGCTGAATCATTGAATAGTAGCGTGCGTGGCAGCTGGAACCGTGGCCCGAAGCTGAGTCATAACGGCAGTGAATACTTCATCGACGGTTATGGCCGTTGTTGCGCGCTCGTCATAGCCGCGTTTGTAGAAGAATTCCGCAAGGACTGGCGAAACTATCTTCTTCTGGATCCCATAATCGTAGATCTCCCACGGACTGGTGCATGTAAAGAGAGTCACGCACCGCGTATCCGTCCCCAGTGCCAAATGCATCGGCAAACTATCACCGCCAACCAGGCAGCAGTGGTTTCGGACATCGAAAAGATGCTCCAGCAGCGATGATCTTTTCCGCAGTACATTGACGATCAAGCCCTTATCTTCAAGCCGTCGTATCAATTCCCCGTAGTAAGCCCATCGTTTCATCGGCCAGATGGGGCCGGCATCGGCTGCTATGGCCACATCGCCTGATAGCCCGGTTTCGATCGGTTCCGGCAACAAATACGTCTCACCGGCAAAATCGAACCCAAGTCCCCTAAAAATCAGCTTCTGATAGCTCTGCCGGTTAAGCAGTTTTAGGCGATCAGCTTCCTGTCGGCCATGCGAACTGATCAGACTGAGATCAAACCAGCACTTCGAGTTGTCGGTGTAACACAAGTTCTTGGATGAGTCGACGTAGGCGCCGAAGATCTCGCCCGGCCTGACACTTTTCAAAAACTGGGCCACCTCGAGAGTGTCTTCCAGATTTATGGCCAGGTCGTAGGGAATATCTAACGCTCGCGCGCGCTCTTCCCATGAAAAATGACGCAGGTTATCTGCCAGACCGTCTAGCAATACACCGTTCTTCGCTGCTGTGATCCATGTGACCGAACCGCTCAATCGACGCAATAGCGGCGTCGTGCGGACAACGTCTCCAGTAGCGCCAAGTTTAACGATCAAGACGTTCATGTTAGGTCAAAACATTTCACGGTCGCGAGCGGGGAAGTTGATGCTCTTTCCGTCAGCTCGTGTCACCAGGTCACAAGCTTACTTTCGCGGTAGGCCTGGCTGGTGTATGGATTAAGGTCGTGTCAATTATTGCTAAACCTGCTACTCCGGGCCGTAGTCTAATTCAGCTCAATCAGTTTTCTTTGGATGAACTCAAGCGTCAAAATCTTGTGGATCTCAAAGGTGTGGTTTCGTTGTCCACTGCCATGAGCTTTGACGATCTTTTCCAAAGAATTCGCACGAAGGTAGAATCTACTGCGCGCGTCCGAGTCGAGAAGCATCTCCCTTAACCATCGCGAGAGTTCGTCACGGTACCAGACACGGAAGTGAGCGACTTTGTGCCGCCCAAGGAACAGCTTTTCGAGGTGAAGTGGTGCAAAGATCTGATCGAGCCTCGCTAGCCATTGCGGCATCCCGTAATCATAGGCATACTCCGCTTTAAACGTGAACTCTTGGTACCAATGTTGAGCCCGATTAACACCGGGAATTGATCGGAAGGCGAGACCGCGATCCGTCGCAATCTTTCCCAACGCTGGATTCCCATCAGTAATGAGTCGAAGCGCTGGCCCGTTGTTCAACAGCTTTGCCGGCGTTTGGTACGCCAGAGCAACCAGATCGTTATCAAAATAAGGAGTTCGATATGTGACCTGCGATCGTTCCACGGTAAATTTGCTCGCCATATACCACGGCGCTTGCTTAAAGGAAGTAAAGGAAAGCCTGTGGCCTTGAAGCTCACCGTCATAGGTCGCGACCGCCTCCTGAAATGAGCGTGCAAACTCGGGATCAAAAAGACTTGGTTGAGGCGGGTCCGGCTTAAACATTACAAGACGCCTTAAGATTTCACCCCCGCAGACACCGCTTAATCGGACCGGGGCGATTTGCCGTGCCAGGCCTTGAACGTACAGGTCAATCGACCCAGTTACATCCATGGTGCCGTCGCTAATATAAACGGCTCTTTCAGCGAGATCGCGAAACTGCGATAAAAAGTCAGTGCTTACAAGAATCGTTTTGTGGGGTTGTTCGCAAAGTTTCGCGGTTCGCCGTGCGATCTTGACGTCCGCGCAATCACGGTATTTGCCGCCCCACGTATAGCACGGAAGTGTGCCTGGGGGACGAGGGGCCCAAGCCAAAATCATCCGGCTATCCACTCCACCGGTTAAAGACAACCCAATTGACTGTTTCCCAGTGAAGTATTTAGGAAGAACCCGTGTCCAGGTTTCTTTCAATTTCTCATAAAAGTCAGATTCGGCTAACTCTGGCTGACCTTCCCAAGATTCCTGCTTGAAGTAACGTTTTTTCTTCACTGGTTCGCCTCGTGAGAACACCCATGACGAACCTCCGGGAAGTAACGAGATTCCGGAGAACAGGCTCCTGTTTTCCAGGACGGCCTCGCAACACAGGACCTCGCCCAAACTACGCAGATTTAGTTGGCGAGTCTCGGGCAGGATTTTAAGCAGGGCCTTCGCTTCTGAAGAAAAATAAAATCCGCTAGCGTCTTCGTGATAATAAATTCGATTTACTCCATACCGGTCGTTAAACAGAACGAATTTCTGCTCGCGAAGATCCAGTAAAACACCGCTGAACCAGCCGTTGAGTTTCCCTAAAAACGCGCAGCCCATTTCTTCGTACAGGTGGACGAGATAACTTGCGTCATCCGAGCCAAATTCGTGTCCGCGTATTCTAAGCGCATCGATGTCGGCTTGGTCTGCGAAATCCTCGCCTGAAAAGAAAAGACAAATGTCTTTCTTTTCATTCCAAATCGGAAGGCAGTCGGAGAAAGATCCTTCGTGATTGACCCAGCCGAGCCAGAGACCGAGCTCCTCGTTGACATATGTACCCTTCGTGTAAAACGGCTCATGTACCAGGCATTTAACCATGGACTTCACAAGGGCGTCATACTGCTTTGATGGCCTTTGACTGATTATTCCAACGATGCCAGGCATAGTATCCTTACGTTAACGTCGCCACCAGATTGCTAATCCGCTGATCCTGCTGGCCGATAATCGAAAAAGCGAGTGGTGGAATTTTATAAAAATTTCCTCGCCAGCAACGGAACAACGATGTTTGCCCTGTCCCTAGAAGCACGGTGCTGCGGACGCCAATCGCGAACCCCGTTAAGCAGAATGAGGGCAAGGTTAACTAGATCGTTTTGTGTTGCTGCCACTGAGAATTCGCTTGACCATAGCAGCTTCAACCCGGCCATCATGGCATTTCCTGTTCCGAACCGATGAACGGCTTGCATAGTTTCACCGAGTCTTGCACAAGTTCAGCCAAACCGTCCTGCAACGAGTAACGCGGACAAAATCCCAATACTTCGGTCGCTGCGGTTATACATGCAGTTGAATGCCGAATATCGCCCAACACACATGGCAGGAGCGTCGGCACCTTATCTGCATGGAAAAAAAATCGAGTCATTTCGCGGTGTAGCTTCAAAATAGAAGTTGGTACTCCCGTGCCGATATTCAAAACTAACCAACGTATCTCATTGGGAATCCTCGTGACCGCTGCTTGCAAAGCAGCCGCCACGTCTTTGACATATATAAAATCGCGTGTCTGCTCGCCGTCGCCAGTTATATTGACAGACAGCCCCTTCTGCATTGCAGCCAGGAACTGCGATATCACGCCTGAATACGGCGACGATGGAGATTGACGCGGGCCAAACACGTTGAAAAATCTCAGACCCACAAAACTCAGTCCTAGTGATCCGGCAAATAACTGGCCATATCGCTCACTGGTCAGCTTCTGTAGCCCATATGGAGAACTCGGACTGGTCTGACTCGATTCTTTCGTGGGCACTTCTGTGGCTTTGCCGTAAACCGCAGCAGAACTCGCAAAGACAATACGTTTTATACGCAGCTCACTCGCCAGTGTAATCGCGTGTAGAGTCAGCGATAGATTTGATTCATGTGCTTGCATCGGCTGCTCCCACGATGTGGCGACTGATGGCTGTGCAGCCAAATGAACAATGGCATCGAACCTTCCCGCGAAATCCCGCGCGTCACATGTCCGGAAATTTTTCTCGACGAATTCTACGCTCCGATGTGCGGGAAGGTTGTCGACTCTGCCACCGCTAAGGTCGTCGACGATCACAACCTCGTCGCCGAGGCCCAGCAGTAGATCGACAAAATGTGATCCTATAAAGCCTGCGCCACCGGTAATTAGAAGCCGCATCTTTAATCAACGCGTACTTGGCGAGTCTCCGCTCTGCACACGCGCATAGCATTTGGCAGGGGCGAGGAAGCGTTCACGCTAAATTTCGGCGGCTCCACTGAGAAATTCGGGTGTCTTTCCGTGAGGAAGCCAAACAAGCGTTTAACAATTTGAGTGGCACAGCATTTTTGGCGGCGGAAGATCTGGCTTCGGACCCCGCCGCACAGCCCAATTCAAGACTCGAGTTGTGCTCTGTGCCTTCGCATCCCAGGTTAGGCGTTCCCGTGCGTAAGACATGCCTTGCTCTCGTAAGCGATTAAGAAGGTCCCGATTGGCCGCGAGCTCGGTCAAAATCGTTTCCATCTGTGACACGAATTCGCTCTCATTGGTAAGGGGCACCTTGTACCCTACCTCGGAATGAACTATATCTCCGGGCCCGCCGAAGTCCGCGACCACCGGTACGACACCAGTCGCGAGAGCTTCAAAAACTACGCCTGCACCGTTGTCACGAAGGGATGGAAACAAAAAGATATCAGCAGACCGCAGGAGCCTGAGGACTTCCGCATGGCTGAGCCAGCCGGCGAAGGAAATACCCTTCTCGATACCAAGGGATCTTGCAAGTTCCTCGAGGCGGCTGCGCTCCGGGCCATCACCGACCACAGTAAAGCGAGCCAAATCGCTTCGCAAAAGGGGAGCAGCTGCGCGCAAAGCAAGATCACAAGCCTTCAGGGGAACCAAGCCGCCAACGAAAATCAGCTCAAGTTTGACGTCGGGCCTCGGACAGCGTGAGTCACCGAAACAGAGCGAGCGAGCGATGCCGGGCTCCGGGACAAAAAACAGTTTGCCGCGATATCCGGCAAACTCGGCATACGTTTGGGACGAGGCAGCTAAGATCGCTGCCGCGTGACGATAGGTAGAGCGAGCGAATGGCAGATATCGATACAGATTCCGAAGGTTGGCGATCCATTCCTTTTGGTTTTCGAGCTGGCGAAAACCGGGAAGCCAGGGCAAACCACCATTTAGCGGACCGAGCACAAAAGGTATAGGCCCCTTGCGCAGGAAGAAAGCGAAAGGGCTCGGCAAGGACGGTGTCATAGGCATGATGCGCAGAACAACATCGAACTCGCCCGCAAAGATGCGGCGCCGCAACTGTCGCCAGGCGCGCCATTCAAAGGCAAGAGAAAACGGATAGCCGAAAGCGGTCAACACCTGAGTGTAAAAGTTGTATTTGAAGATCCATCGCAAACTCCAGGCATAGATGCGCTCAATCAATGGCATCCGGACCACCTCGATGGAGCGAAACGGCGCCTTTGCGCGGCGCACAGGGTCCTCACTGGGCGATCCAACAACCAAAGCAACGTCATGGAGTTGGGCAAGCGCTGCTGCATGAGAATAAGTGACATAAGGCATGCTGATTGTCTCCGGACTACAGCCAGGCGCTAACAGCAAAATGCGTAATCGGCTCATGAATTCTCCTTGTGAAAAAAAGCCTCTTTCAAGCCAAGATTGGACGAAGTATTAATCCTCAAGTAACAGAACTAATACTGGATAAATATTTGAAACATTGGAGCCGGCGGGAGGAATTGAACGCTCCATCTACCGATTGGAATTCAGTCGCTCTAACATTGAGCTACACCGGCGAATTTCTGTGTTGTAAAGTGAGCGTTGTAGAGATCCTTTTGTAATACCAAGCCCTAAGGCTTAAAAGAGGCTGCAGGATCGGCTCTGGAATCAACCCGCTAAAGCCTCTGTAGAGTCGCAGCCAGATGAACAGTTTGCCCCTCAGTGTCAACGGAATGTGATACCTGGGAAAGTTAACCTGTTGGAAACCATTCCGGCGCTTGAATTCCACGAGCGAGCTCCGGCGCTTGTTGCCATAGATAAATTTTGTGTAGATCAGATGAGAGATACCTTTTTGCTCGCAGACCTCTGCGGCCTTTGCGATCAGTGCGTTTGCTGGTCGTTTGTCATAATGCTCATCCATTGAAATGAGGTGAAAGAGCATCGCCACGTCGTCAACATAGACCATTTTCACGAAGCCTATAAGTTCCTCACCCCAATACGCACCGATAAACTCGCTTCGATCCGGATACGTTGCGAGGCCTCGTCTAACTGTTTCAACATCTTTCCCGAAGTGCCAGAAGGGTCTTCCGTCTCGTACCGGTATACGATTGTAAATCCTATGGACGCCTTCTACGAGATGATAGTCAAACGGCGTAACTTTCACGACCACACCGCGCTTTGCGGCGCGCCTTACATTTTTCCTCGACTCTTGAGGCAGATTTTCCCACCAGTCCTTAAAGGAAGTTGTCGGCATGGCGGCCCAATTGTCCCATTCCGAGTGATAATCAAATTTTGGCGTGACCTCAGGGGGCCTTTGAGCAAATGTAAAGACATCGGCCTTTAGCTTGCTCTGCTTCAATTTGATAATGAATAAGTCAGGGTCTTCTACAGTCACCCCTTCCACTACGTCTTCATCCTTGATTTGTGCTGTCCTGATCCATTTCCCTGTTACCACGACCGTCCGGCCACAGATATCAGTTGATGGTACATACAACGTCTTACCGGCGATGCGAATCTCTTCCAGTTTGGTGTTCGCGCAGGTACTCATTGCGTTTTGCCTGAGATGCCAATCGAATCGGATGGATTACTTGCGGTGCCGCAGATGTAAGCCGCGCTGGTCCGCGATCGGGCTCCACGTAACCATTGCTCGATCATAACCAGACTGAACAGAAGCTTGTGATTGTCCTGACGGCCGGACTGGTGACCTTCGAGGAGTCTGCGTACGGGTTTAGGGTCAAGCAAACCAAATACAAAAGAGCTTTCGTCCAAGAGTACCTCCGAAAGCCCGCCGTTGAGTGATGAGTGAAACCATTGGTCAACTACATTGGAGGCGAAGCCGCGCTTCTTTCGCTTAAGAATTCGCGACGAAAGGTAACTCTGACAGACCCGACGGTGCAGCCATTTGCGCGTTCCATTGCGGACTTTAAGATTCGCGCCGAGCCGTTGCACATATTCGACCACAGTGCGATCGAGGTAAGGGACGCGAACTTCCAGACTATGCGCCATGGAAAGCTTGTCAGCATACATGAGCAGTTCATCGGGCAGAGAAGAGCGGACCTCAAGAAGCTGAAAGCCCCCAAGCTCATCGGTATACTTCATTTGCGGCAGCAATTCACGCCAAGAATCAACTAGTTCGTGGCTATTGCTCCGAGGCAGAACGTCGTCGCGAAAGAGGCCATCTATAGTTTCTGTCGCCGTGAGCGAAAAAACATTCTGATACCGCTTGAGCCGATCCTCGCTCCCGAGCGAACGGACGCCGCGCTTTAACATTTCATTGCGCGGCAACCGATTGACTGCGAAGCCGGCCATCGATCGGAGGCTTGCCGGCAGCCCGCGCCACCAATTTCCGTAATGAACGCCTAGATGCCGCTTATAGCCACCGAAGAGCTCATCCGGGCCCTGACCGATGAGGGCAACTTTGACATCCTGGCGGGCGCGTTGAGAGACGAAGTACATCGGAACGATCGAAGAAGCCGCGACAGGTTCTTCTAGACATTCCACGATCCCTGGCAGCGACCGTTCAAACTCGGCTCGATCGAGCATGACCGTCACATGCCGGGCACCAAGAACAGAGGCTGTCTCCGCCGCATCGAATAGCTCGTCATCTGCAAAGCTTTTGCCATAACCGATGGTGTACGCGGGCCACGAGTTGCCATGCTCATTCATGAGGGCCAGGAGCAGACCGGAATCCAAGCCGCCACTTAGGAGAATTCCAACCGGTACATCACTAAGGAGGTGGCGCCGGACTGCATTTTTGTACAGATGAAGAAGCTCTGCGATGGCTTCTTCGTCCTTCTTTGGCGTGGCGAACGGGGTGGGAACAAAGTTATACCAGCGCTGCTCCCGGCATCTGCCCTTCTCAACAACAAGGAGCGTGCCGGGCGCCAGTTTCCGCACTCCTTTAAAAATCGTGTATGGCGATGGAGTGTAACGGAACCTTAGGAAAAGGTTGACCGCAGCGGGGTCTACCTCCTGAGCATCATCATCAGCTGCGAGCACCGCGCGAATTTCCGAACCGAACGTAAGTTGGCCATTCGCGAGCCGGTAATAAACCAGCTTGATACCCATCGCATCACGCGCCACGACCAAGCGCTGGTTAAACACGTCCCAGATCGCTAGGCCAAACATGCCGTTGAGATGATTGAAGACATCAGTGCCCCACTCTTCGTAGCCGTGTATGATTACTTCCGTGTCTGAATTCGTTCTAAACTGATGGCCCTTACTTTGCAGTTCGGCTCGGAGTTCTTTGTAATTGTAAATCTCGCCGTTGAAGATTATCCACACTGTTTGCTCGGTATTCGACATCGGCTGATGGCCTCCGGCGATATCGATGATTGATAATCGTCGGAATCCTAGACCGACAGGCCCGGAGATGAAGAAGCCTTCGTCGTCGGGGCCGCGATGTGCGATGGAACGCGCCATCCGTACAATGGCCTCGCGCTCCACGGGTTCGTGTCGCTGGAAGTTAAACTGTCCCGCAATGCCGCACATTGTTTATTAAACCTGATGACCGAAGACCGAGGACTGAGGACAGAAGGCTAACTTCTCTGCTGGCAGAACTTTTCAGGCTTTGCCATCATCGTTCCTAGCATTTGACCAATCCTGACGCCTTTCTCTAGCAACACCTTTTGGTCTTTTTCCGGGACGTAGCCGCATGCGGTAGCTGTATCCAGCCAATGCTGGGTTTCGGCTTGTTCTCCGTCAGCATCCGTCAGCTTGCTCACGAAATGGGCGACATAGCGGCGCTTTTGCCCCTCCGGCGCATAGCCCCACCTCAATCTTTGAGCCATCTTGTTCTCCTTCCTCTTGATGATTTTAGCGAATATTCGAGCCACCGAGCAGCTTCACGCGTTTCAAAGGCATTGGACTTAACTAGTTTCCACGGCCGATGCTGTCGAGTAGATCTAACTCTGCCCGAATTATGAGCCGCGAGCCGCGTGTCAACGTCTTGCGTTTGGCCAATATACACACGCGAGGTCACCAAGCTTTGGATCGCATAAACGTAGAACACTACTTTCTCAACCTATGGGGCGGAGCCAGCTTCAGCGAGGTTAGCACCGATTGACCTCGATGCCCGCCGGACTTGATCAGTCAGAGCGTAGCGCTCTTCCGCTGGAAATCGCTTCGACGTTTCAAAGATCTCCTGCTGAAGTTCAAATGCCAGTTTATACACTCGTAAATCCTTAAAGCTCGATATCTTTTCGCTCACTTCATTTTCTTTCTATCGCACTTCAACTGCTCCGCCATCCCGCGACTGTTCTGCGTCTTCGATCTTCTGTCCTCCGCCCTCTGTTCTCCGACCTCTCTGCTTTGACGCCCGCCCTCTGTCATCCGTCCTCCGTCCTCTGAACTCGCGCAAATAGAATGCTAGAGCGCGAAACATTTGCGACTGGCCCCAACGATGCATTGGAACGTTGTCCCAGCCCAGGTGTAATTTCCGGGAGCGGAACGACCCATCGCGCTTCACCCACGCTTTCAAAATATGGGTGACGACCTTTGCCAAGGTTCTGTCCAGCGCGGGAAAGCGGTTGCGCAGAAGCAGACACAGGTTGATGCACTCGGCGCAGTCGTAGAGCTCGCGTTTGTAAACGGTCAGGCGGGGAGCTTTGGAAAAGGGTTTCGGCAGGCCCTCTTCGTCGAAGAGATTCTCAAGGTAATACTTAATCCCTTTCGAAAGCGCATCCCTACACGGCTCGTGCCCGGTTAATCCGTAAATCTTCGCCAGGGCTTTCATCACGAAACAACTATGATAGTGGTCGACAAAATCTCGTACCCCATCCATGGCATAGAACCACGAGCCGTCCAGGTTCTGGTTCTCCAAAACGAAATTCAAATTTCGTTCTGCGGTCCTCCAGTAGTCTTCGTTGCAAAAAACCTTGGACGCGCTGGCGAGTAGGAAGGCACGATAAGCTGCAGCGTTGATCACCCCGCCGGCGTCAAAAGGCGTGTAGGAACAACTGCTGGCCTTTTCCGACGCCCGAAAACCCTTGATGTCAATGGCGGCGTGTCGCGCAATCGATTCGAGGATCAGTCTCCACTCATCTCGTGGTTGCAGTTTGAAGACCTGAAGGAACGCTTCATACGCGTAAGGCGTGGTGGTTATCAGCGGCGTCTGAGCGCCAATCACGCCGTTCCGAGTGACCCAGTTAAATGGATAACCCCAGCAATATTCCTTAAACTCATGGCAGCGCGACATTTTGAGCTCGGTTAGAAAATGAACCGCGTTTTCCAACTGCGAGCCATCTCCGGTCGCCTCGTAAAGGAAGGCGAAGCCCATCGCGTAATGCGCGTCCGCAATTGGAAATCGGATACGACGATGAAATAGCCGTCGTCCCGTCGGCAGGAATGCTTCGCAGAAAATCATGGGGGCGACGGCTGCCGTCCCCATAAGTCCGTGGCGGTAATAGAGTGCCTTTGCTCGCCCGCCGACGGGTCCGGCGAAAAAACTCTGGTAATCCCATGATGTTTCGCCGTAGCTATCCAACCAGTCGATAAAGTCTTTCAGCAGACGAGATATTTCGTCCGGGCTGTCCCCGTTATGAAGACCCACAACAGATGATGGAGCACTGTTCATAAAGTCAGCTTCGCTCTGTTAGCAACGAAAAATTGTCGATCTTCCTGAACTTCAGCAGGGCAGAGAAGATATTCTTCAGCTTCTTCATCTGTTCCCGGCGATGAAACCGCATCAATTCAGGCGACACGGGGCGTTTCGTTCTCCGGATGGCTGCCCAACAGTAACCAGCAAGAAGGGCCGCACCGTCGACCGGTTGCTTTGTAGCACGGTAGGCTACGCGGAACAGCTGCCATAAAGGTGAACCGCCTAAGTAGTAGTCCTTTTTGCCATAGGAAAAGCTGGCCACTGCTCTGCTCCTTCCCGCTGTCCCCAGCGTCCGATAATGATGGAACCGCTTTTCAGAAAAGGATTTCGTTTTCCACCCCTTCATGCGCGCTGTTGTGACCGCAATCCAGTCAACTCCCCCGCCTGGGTTGGGGATATAACCGCCCACGTTCTCAAAGCACTGCCTTCGAAAAAGCTGGCATCCGCCGGCTACATGGTTCTCGCCTTCGAAACTATCGCGGGCAGTGTCGTAACCGCCATCCTCAGTAAACGGCGTTCCCGCGACGCCCAGTCGTGGATCTTCGGCAAACTTTCCAATCAAAAACTCAAGGTAATCCGGTTCGAACGAAAGGTCGGCATCCAGATTACCGATTACTTCAAATGGAACCGATTGAAGGTGCTCCAGCCCTGCGTTAAAGGCGTGGACCTTGGCTCCAAAATGTCGATCCAAACGCGGCGAACGGTGAACGAGCTGGATCCAGGGAAAACGCTGTGCATAACTTGCAGCGATATCTCCAGTCTTATCGGTAGAGCCGTCGTTGACGATGATCCAACGCTCAGGTAACAAGGTTTGCGCTGCCATCGACTCCAGCGTCTTGGTAATGAAACGCTCTTCGTTATGGGCGGGAGTAATCAGGACGTACTTCATGGCCGATGACCGGTGACTGACAACGGAATACCGAAGGCAGTGGCGTTTCGCTCGATCTCGATGGGCTTTTGTCTGTCTTCCGGCTTCTGCCCGGCATAGATTTGGGCGAAGATCTCATCCATGATACGAGCGGTGAGGATGATTTCGCGAAAAGGGATAGGCGGTGGACTGCCAGAGCGGATGCTGTTGTAAAAGCGCTCAATGAGCTCCTTCATTCCAAAATCCTGGTAAAGCCGCTGCCGGACAAAGTTGGTGATGTTGATGCGTGCGTTCCTAAGATGCTCGCGGGCAGCGCGAAGCGGCGGCACGAAATAAGTTAGATAACTCTTGCAGGATCGATACTTGCTTCGAATAACGGCCCCGCTGATGTGATCGACGACGATTGAACCTTCCGGGCCGTAAATGCGCAACTCGTTAAGCCCCTTGATCTGTGTCGAAAAACAGAAGAATGCTGTCGTCCCGCTCTTATCTCGGATCAGGACTCTTAACTCGTCCAGAACTTCCGGTGCACCCAGATTCCTGAGTTGCTCGCTTTGATGTGCCGTACCGACAATCTCGATCAGATCGTCATCGAGGAATTCGGCCAGTTTGGCTAGTCCATGGCTGATGATGTTGTGGAGCAATTGTCCCGGTAATTGGCGAACCCAGTGCTGGTGATCACCAAGTAGCGCGCCGACGTAAGTTGTGTCGCCGAGGTCATAGGAAAAATGGCTTTCCAAATGTAACGGTTTTCCGCCGAGAAATCCCCGTGCTACCAGTTGGCGCATCGCCAGCGTCTCAGGCGTGAATTGCAGGTTGTGCCCGGCCGTGATTTTCAGATCGCGACGCTCTGCCATCCGAATCAACGATTCCGCCTCCCGGGCTGTGATGGTGAAAGGTTTTTCCAAATAGACATTGCTTCCGGATTCGAGGCATTGTTTGGCAAGCGAATAATGGCTCTGTGGCGGAGTAGTGATATGAACGACATCCGGTGTAGTCGTTTCCAGCAGTTCCTGGAGATCGGTGAAACACGCGTTGATCCCGAACCGCTCCCCAAGTTGTCTAGCCATTAACAACTCTCGATCGCATAGACCGACAATGATACAATCATCAATCCGGCGGATGGCATGAACATGTTGGTCGGCGATTTTGCCGCAACCTACAATCGCGCCTCGCATGGTGCGCGAAATTGTTAGTTGTGAATTAATGATTGAGAATCTTCAGCTGGTTGAATGGTTGAAGAGGATGACTAAGGGCCGATGACGGAAGTTAGAGGTTTCAACACTTTAACACTCTTTACCCCTTCAGCGGATCATCCAGCCCATTCGATCTAAATTGCGCAACGAATGCTTCCATAGCTTGCTTCATCGGCACACGCGGCCGCCAACCTACTCGTTCTTTGAGTTTCTCGTTCGAGTAACGCTGGCTCTTCCACTCAGCGGCACAACGGCGAGTATTAAAAACAGGCGGCAGCTGGCCCTTTGACCATTTCGAGTATTTCTCCCAAAGAAAGCACGCGCCATA
>WNGJ01002922.1_pt1 | contig 27468 bp, 21 predicted proteins | sample 5400611 | NCBI WGS metagenome assembly WNGJ01 (sample SAMN13153375, study PRJNA577476) | soil metagenome | isolation source: 40 cm soil or saprolite under Garry oak tree replicate 1 | place: USA:California | collected 2016-06-15
TGGTGCCGAACTCGATTGTTGTTTCGCGCGGGTGCCCCCATCATTGCACCTTCTGTTACAAGGACGGGTTCTTCTCGGGAGGACGCTCGTTCTACACGCAACTCGTCGACGACGCACTTGCTGAAATTGTCCGCCTTCCCGGCCGGCATCTCTATTTCCTGGATGATCACCTTTTCGGGAATGTCCGGTTCGCGCGTGATCTCTTCCGCGGCATGAAAGGGATGGGCCGCATCTTTCAGGGAGCCGCAACGGTCGATTCGATCCTGCGCGACGATCTGATCGAAGACGCAGCGGCCGCGGGTCTGCGCAGTCTGTTTATTGGCTTTGAAACGCTTTCCAGCCAAAGTCTCGAGGGCGCCGGCAAGCGCCAGAACCTGGGCCGCAGTTACCGCGAAGTAGTGCGCCGACTCGACAGTCTCGGGATTATGATCAACGGCAGCTTCGTGTTCGGTCTGGACGGAGATGACCACGATGTCTTCTCTCGCACGGTAGACTGGGCCGTCGACGTTGGAATAACCACAGCCACCTTCCACATTCTGACGCCATACCCCGGCACTCGGTTGTTCACCGAGATGGCCGCCCGTAACCAAATCGAAACGCGGAACTGGGACCTTTACGACACGCGCCACGTTGTCTATCGCCCTCAACGTCTGTCACCGATGGAACTCAAGCGTGGCTACGACTGGTCCTATGAAGAGTTCTACCGTTGGGGCAATATCTTTGACGCAGCATCAGCACACGCCTCGGTCAAGCACCGAGTGAAACACTTCTTTTACAGCGCGGGCTGGAAAAAGTTCGAGCGCGCGTGGGACGCCGTTATCCGGATCAAGCAATTGTCTCAGATTCGGCCACTGCTTGAAGCCGTTCTGGCGCCGGTAACTACGTCGATAACTGATCACGCTCCGGAAGGTTTGCCGGAAAGGCCAGTGGAGCTGACTCGGCTCGCGCCTGGCCCACCCTCGACGTCGGCGCTGTCTTGAGCGAACGCGCTATCCTGGTCTCATCGCAATCATCGGCGCACTGCTCATCGCTGAGCCGTTCGCGGGTTAACGAGGGCAGAGAATGGAAGTAATGCCGGATCAGTTTTTACTGACTGACGCCGACTCGACGGGCCGAAATCTCCGATCCGCATTTCGCAGCCGCATAGAAGAAAACCCGCCCAACTCAAGGTTGCGCGGGCTTTTGATTTCGTCTCCAATTATTCAGACGTACTCAGGACGATATGCTCAAGATGCTGGCGTACTCAGCGAGGCGATCTGCCGGCCACTCGATCCGGCGGCTTAGTTCTTCCCTTTCTTATCGCCCGATTTCTTGTCACCCTGATTGTTGTTGTTGGATGGGGGCTTCTCACCCTTTGGGGCGACGACCACAGTATTGGGCTGCTTGGGAGGACGATCATCCCTCTTTTGCGCGAACGCACCTGCCGATATGCAGCAGCCTATCACCACGGCCACCAATTTTCGTTTTAAGTCGAACATCGAGTTTCCATTCCTCCTCATGCTTTATCAAGCGCGCATGGGAGGGAGAGTAAGAGATGCGCCAGCCTTCAATCGAGCAAGAACGATGCCAGAAATGCCGTCGCGCTCCAATCTCGCAGTCCGCTTCAATAAGTCGACAATAATAACCCGGTTAGGCGCGCCTTCGCACCGTTTCGCACCAGTTCGCACCGTATCGTGCAATACGCCGGCCCGGCGCCTGGCATCAAAAAAAGTGACTTCCACAGCCGCCAAGGCGTTGCACGGCTAACTGGGTAACTTGCATAACCCGAGCCAAAGTCTTCGCTAACGCCGAAGGGTCACGCTAAGCGTTCCCACATTGCCGCTGCCGTCAAATGCGCGCAGGCTAACCGTGTGTTCCCCAGGCGCGAGCGCCGGCAGGTCGACCGAATAACGTTCGTGCCCGCTGTCAGCAATTCCATCATCTGGAAACAAGGGCGTCCAGGGCGATCCGTCAAGGCTAAAGTCCCCCCGCTTGATCTTGCCGGTGGCATCGTCAACGTCGAAAACAACTCGATTATTACCGCCGGCTTGAGGCATCGGAAGCGGGCGCAGGACCGGAGGCGTGTTATCGATATCGACCGGCTCGCTCAAGCGCTCGCCTGTCAAAGCCTGGCCCAGCGGATTATCCGCAGCATCCGACGCAACAATCTTAATGATGTAGCGTCCGTCGGCCAACGTTGCGCCGTCGATTGTGTAAAAGTTGTCTCGTAACTTGTCTCTTAACAGCCGAAATGTAGTTTCGTTCAAGGGCCGATAGTAGATGGCATATTCCAACGTGTCGCCGTTTCGATCCTCAGCCTGCCATTGAAATGAGCGCGCGCCACGCTGAAAAATACGGCGCGGTGGAACCTGAGCAACCGCGCCGAAGAGCGAAGGGTCGAGGCCCGACGACTCAACGTTGGGATCCACCTGGAGCTGAGATATTTGTTGCAGCCCAACTCCGATAGGTAACGAAGTGATAGCCAGAACTTCAGGGGCTACATTTCGCGGCAGATAAGCAAGACTTGCGTCTTCCATCCAGGTTGCGCCCGGTCCCGCCGATCGCAATGTTGCCCGCCATTGAATAAACCGGGCGCGCGGACTGGAGATTGCGCTTCCTTCCCGATCGCGATATGAACTACTCCATTCGCTCCAGGTGGCATCCGGCCGTTCGCCATTCCCACTTCTTGTCTGTAGCTCGACGTTGCCGTTTCCACGCCACCAAAGTCTTCCCCAGGACGCGGTCAATTTTGCATCTCGCACTGGTGATTCATAGGATCCTTCCCCCACTAGCTCAAGGCCGAAACGGAACAGTTTTCCCTGATTGCTGGAGGCCGCATAAACCTGGTTCCCGCGCACCAGGAATGAAGCTATCTGTCCTTCGCTTGATTGCAGGAGAAGTGTATCGCGACCATCATTAGTGACTGAGTAGATGCGTCCCTTGTCGGCCGTTCCGATTAGTACGCTGCCGGGTTGCAAAGCAGGGGTTATGGCGAAGGCAGTAATAGAAGGTGAACTCCAGACCACATCGGTGGCGCCATCCGGCAGAATTCGAAACACCGCGCTGCGCGCGTTGGATGTGTCAGTGCGACTGCGCGCCGGCTGACCCGGCTGCTGAATCGGTGCCCCGCTTTCGTCGATCGCCGTGATTGTTACAGACGTACTCGGCGCACCAACCCCTTCAGTGGGTTGAGGCACGGGCGCCGGAACCGATTGTTGTCGCCCGGTGGAAGCTCCCTCACTAAGGGCGAGTGCATAGATCGAACCATCGGCTGCAGGAGCCAAAGCGTGAATCTCGCGCAGATGCGCATCGAATAGTGCAAACGCTTTACCCTCGGGCGAGATGCGTAAGACCAGCCCACCAGGATCTGTTCCAGCGATCAAATCACCCTGCGGAGTAACCGCGAGCGACATGACATGGGTCTGGTTTGTGGCAATTAACAGGGACGACTCCGGCTTGGCGCCGGCTGTGCGGACGCGATAGAGCTTGCCATTGTCGCCAGTGCCAACTGCTAACGATCCATCCGCAAGCGCCGCCAGAGACCAAATGTATTTGTCCATGGGATCGAAAAAGACGTCAGCGTGTCCATCAGGGGTGATGCGATAAACCTTTCCATCGGGGGATGTCCCAGCATAGATAGCGCCGTCTCGCGCGGCCGCAAGTGCTGTCACATCCAATTCCGCAGCGTCGTAAAGTAACGAGCCGCGACCTTCGGGAGAAACCCGATAGATCTTTCCGTCGTGACCCGTACCTAGATAAACATTTCCCTGAGCATCGACAGCGCTGGACCAAACAAAAGCCTGCTCGGTGTTGAATACTTCATTTAGACGAGGCGCCAGCATTAACATGCCCGTGTCGCTGATGGAAACACCGCGCGCGTCACCCTTCAGCAACTCGGTGCGACCACCCGTTTCCCAAATAATAGGCTGCCCGGAATAAGTTACCGGAGCTGAAGCGACAATCAAGAACAACGCAGCAAGAAAGCCCGGCAGATGTTTTCCCGGATGTTTTCGTATTTTATTTCGAATCATATTTTGGTTTAGTTTCCTATATATTTGGCGTAGAGCGAACGCGCCAGCTTGATTTCATTCGTGCCACGAATGATCGATCGCGCGTCGTGAAAAACCGTCAGCTCGAAGTCTCCCGTTTGAAAACGTAAAAGATAATCATTGAACTTAACTTCGCCGGTTAGGCGGAGTCTTTCCGCCAGCTCCTCAAAGTTCAGTTGCGTTGCCTGGGCCGGCGAAATCTGCACCGCATTGCGCCCACACAATACTGCCGCAAAGTCTCCGGAAGCAGCTTCCAGCGTGGCGTACCTTCCCTGCGCGCAGGTCAAACAATCAGCGGATGGTGGACCAGGATTGATCTTTCGCCATTCATTTCGCCACACATCAAATTGCATCAACGAACGGTGCAGGCTTTCGTTTTGTCCGGTCAATAGTTTTAAAGCTTCAGCCACTTGAACAGCAGACACCACGCTTATGATCGGCATAATTACACCCGCCGTATCGCAGGTCGGCGCGCTGGCTGCCGGCGGCGCCTCTGCAAACACACATCGCAGGCACGGAGTTTGATGCGGCTGGACGGTCATCGTTACGCCGTAAGAACCGACAGCGGCCCCATAAATCCAACTTATTTCGTGTTTGACACAGGCATCATTGATGAGATAACGGGTGGCAAAGTTGTCGGTTCCATCCAGCACCACGTCGCAATTTCTTACGAGCCGTTCAATGTTTGAATGATTGATGTCGGCAATCTCCGCCTCTACTTCAATCTCGCTGTTTATCTCCCGAATGTGAGTCGCAGCGGCAATCGCCTTCGGGATACGCTCGGAAGCGTCGCGTTCAGTAAACATTGTCTGTCGCTGCAGATTAGAAGATTCCACGAAATCGCGATCGGCGATTCGAAGCTTACCCACTCCAGCGCGCGCCAGGCTCTCCGCGTGAGCCGAGCCTAGCGCGCCGCAACCGACGATCAGGGCACGCGATTCAAATAATCTCCGTTGACCTTCTTTGCCGATACCATTAAACAGGATTTGCCGGCTGTAGCGTTCGTTCATTTACTTCAAGCTCAAACTCGACCTCAAGACTCCGGCGCCTCACGAGCCGCCGTCGTCATTATTAACCCCTGCCTGGCCGCTTCATACATCACGTCTTTCGGGGCGGCCACGCCGGTCCACAATCTGAATTGCTCAACTGCCTGGGCCACAAGCATAGCTAAACCACCAAGTGTCTCGCATCCAGCCTCGCGCGCCTCGCGGAGAAATCTTGTCTCAACCGGATTGTAAACCAAGTCGTAGGCCAAGCGTGCGCCGCGAAGTTGTTGGCAAACCGCTGGAGTTTTATCCATGAGGTGTCCCCTGGTTCCAAGGGGCGTTGCGTTTATTACCACGTCAAAGCCCTCGAAGGTAGCCTCGTCAAGCTTCGTGAGACTGGCGCCAAACCGTTCAGCCAGCGAGCTTGCCTTCGCGGTGTTTCGCGCAAAAATGGTCGCTGCCGCACCTGCCTGCCTTAAGCTCCAGAGCGCGGCTTTGGCTGCGCCTCCGGCCCCGATAACCGCACAACGCGCCGCGTGTAAGTCGCCAAACTTTTGCAACAGTGGTGTGATGAACCCTCGAGCGTCGGTGTTGTGGCCGTGCAATTCGTCATCGTCGATTACGATCGTATTTACGGCGCCCATCTCTTGTGCCGCGGGCTCAACCCAATCCAGCTGATCCATTACCGCAAACTTATGCGGCGCTGTGACACTAAGACCTCGCACTTTCCAATCAAGCTCACGACTGCGCGGGTGAATCATGCGCTTCATAAATGATTTAACTTCGCGAACCTCGAATGGAATAAAGACGGCATCCTTCGCGAGCGCGGCAAACGCAGCGTTGTGCATGCGTGGAGAAACGGAATGCGAAACGGGCATTCCGATCAATCCAAAAACTTCGGTCTGCTGATTAATGTTTTCAAGTCGATAGATGTCCCTCAACTCGACGGCGGAGATCTGGCCGGGCGCGGTTGCAGTCTCGTTCGCCAGGGAGGCGTATGTTAAGAAAGCGCCCCGGGAAGGCCCCAGGATGCGAGTGGCAATTCCCGCGTTCCCCATCGCAATAGCGATCATTTCTCGGCCTTGTTTTCGGGCGCGTTCGAGTAGGTGAAAAACGGGCAGACAGTCAGTCGCATCATCGGCGTGCACGGCGATTTTCAGAATCCGCGCGGGAGTGCCGGCCATGCGGTCGTAAATCTGATCGAGGTTAGAAGGCACCCCGGAAAAATCATGGTGAGAACAAATTGTTCGGCTCCAATCAATTGGCAAAGGTATGGAACTGCCGTTCGAATTAAAGCGTTCTGCCACCTCCAGTTCCACATCAAAAAAGCTCTCAGAAAAAATCGCGCCCGACCAAAAAGCATGGCGCGTCTCATCATCAAGTTGTCGTCGTCCTCCCTGCCCCACCGGCCGGAAAGTCAGAATCGATTCGCAAGCTGATTGCCCAACCAGCTTCATAATCAGACTTGCACTCGTTTCGAGTTCGAAGGCGTCGAGGCAATCGAGCCTCACCTCAATCAGGCCACTGAACTCGGTGGCGGCCCTGATCGCATTCTCTAGAGCAGAAACAGTCGGTTCACAAATTGAAATGCAAATGCGCGGCTTTTGCGGAGAGTCCATTGGAAAGACAGCTTGTAGTGCGACGTAAATCCCTGGCGCCGTTTAGCGGCGAAGCGCGCTGACAGACGGTTACCTTGAGTCGTCCAAATGTCGCGTGGGTGCCTCCGCGCCAAGATGCCGGGTCGTTCCTTCGGTCACACTCGGAGGCGGCGCCACAAGTTCGCCCGTAGTGCGGGTTGGAAATAGATCAGCGGGCCGGTTAGACTGTATTGAAGGCTGTCCCGGATTGCCGGGAAGAAACGATCTTTTCTCGCGTTCCTTGAGCCGAATATACTGTGCGACCCCCGAGCCGATAAGTGAGAATGCCGGAATTAGCATCCAAAACCACCAACCAGAACCCATTCTTGAAAATGCAAGTGCGATTGAAACTACTATGAACGCGATGCCCATAAACTCTTTCTTGATTGCGTGATCAATGCTTGCCTCGCTTCGGCGCCGTCGGCGACCGCGCCTGCCAATTTCGATCTCTTCATCCTCCCTCACTTGAGGCAACTGGCCGGATAGCGCGTGCGGAATCAAACTGATGTTGGCGCCGCAGGAGCGACAAAAGCTCGCACCTTCGAGATTCTGAGTTGCACATTTAGGACAAAACATTCTTGCCTCCAATCAACCTTCAGCCTTCAGCGCGCTTCTTCTGCCAACAAGCCTATTCAACATCATTTGCCGGAGTTTCGCGCGCTTCGCTGCCGCAATGCTTCATAAAGGATCACACCGGCTGCCACCGAAACGTTAAGTGATTCTATCTGGCCGCGCAGAGGAATACGAACTAAGGTGTCACATCGTTCCCTCACAAGTCGATGTAAGCCTGCGCCTTCACCACCGAGGAACAGAGCACTCGGTACAGTCCAATCCCACTCGGTGTAATCGCAGGTGCCATCCGTCGCGGCGCCGATGACCCAGATGTTACGTTGTTTCAATTGCTCTATCAATTGGACAAGGTTTGTGACACGCGCCACGGATATGTGTTCCAGCGCCCCGGCAGCAGCCTTGGCCACTGTTGCTGTCAAGCCGACAGCGCGACGCTCGGGAATGAAAACTGCGGCCACGCCCGCACATTCCGCCGTCCGCAGAATAGCTCCGAGATTTCGCGGATCCTCCACCGTGTCCAAGCCGAGCACAAGCGGCGGCGAGGCAGTCCCAACCTGGGAGCTCAATTCGTCGAGTAGTTCGCCGGATTCTCGATAACCAGCGGCAGCAGCCTTAGCAATAACTCCCTGATGCGTCACTCCCGGTAGGATCCGATCGAGAGCGAGCTTTGGCGCGCGATGCACCGGCACTTGTGCTTGTTTGGCCAATTCCAGCAACTCTCTTAAGCGCTCGTGCTTTGCACCTTCGGCAATAGTGATTTGCTCAAGCTTCTTGCCGCCCGCGCGCAGTGCTTCAAGAACGGGCATCAACCCATAGATTTTACTGAGGGCGTCAGAACCACGATTGAGAGCCGGACTGTTATCAAGACCACTGCGCTTGCCAAATCCAGGAGCCGCTGATTTGGCTTCAGCGTTTCCTGATTTGGATCCAATCGGCTTACGCATTGTCGTTAGCCTTTGTCGGCTTCGCAATCTGAAAGTAATAGCGGAGTCGCGAGTAACGCTGAAATTGCATTTCATTGTTCAGTTCTGTGATGCTTCCGAGGCTGTACTTTCCGGGCCGTTCGCGGCGCCAACCACTCGACTCGTTCTGTTGTTCGCAAGGCCAGACAAGTTCCAAGGCCTTTCTCAGCGATTGAAATGAGTCGTCATACTCAGCGTGAGGAGCCTGCTCGCGAATGAGGTTGAGCAATGTCGAAATGTTTTCGCTTGCCAGAAGGCTCTTGTTCTCCGCCAGACATGAGAAGTCAAAACTGTTGGCTGTAATGCGATAAGGACGAGCTTGTTTGTTGGTGTATAAGTCAACGACTGTTTCATCCGTAGCAAACTCACTCGCATCCAGAATACGATTCTCAGCGCGCACACCCTTTTGTTCTTTCAACTCGACTCGCTTGACTGTCAACCTCCCGACGACCAGCAAGATAAAGTCAGCCCAAAGAACCTGGATTGCCTCAGCTTCAGGTGTTTGAAACGCATATAACCCGGCAACGTCGACATCGAAAGACCGTACCTTGACAGGACCAGCCGCGTCCATACCGAGTTCCGTATCTGACACAATGTGTGTATCTATTCCCAGTCCGGTAAGCCGGCGTTGCACCAATGAAGCTTCGTCCCTTGTTGCTGCACGAGCGAGTGGCAGTGGTGTGCGTAAAGACAGAATCAAATCCAGTTCTGTGGGACGCAAACGTAAAAGATCAGCCGCCTCGGATAATTCTGTATCGGCAATATCTTCCGCCCAGTTTGCGGAGCGAGGCAGAAGGATGTTGTTATATCCCTGTTCCCATTTTTCCAGGGGCCTCAAGGCTGGCTTCTGCAAGTTAATACTGCTATCACTGAACGGTAAAGCAGCAGCGCAGTAGAGACAGTTAACTCGAGTAGGCGGATTCGCCCGTAAGCATTCCTCGCAACGGACCATCTGCTCGGGAGTAAATCGTTCCGGGGCGAGATCGCCTGGGCCGTCAGTGGTCAAAATGGGAAGCGGAACGTTTTCGTTATCTTTGGGCAACAGCTCCTCCAAGACTTTTGATTATACGCGCGGTAAACTTTCTATCGAAATGTTAACTCTGCCTGAGGCGGTCAAGCTGGTGCTGCCGGACAAGTGTAAAGTCTGGCTTGCCGCTATTCTTCTTGCTGTGTTGCTGGCGCTTGCGAGCTGTGCAGCATTGCAACCACCGAATCCCAATGGTCCAAAGGCTAATGAGCCGCCCTATCCGATCCTGTTCAGCGAGGACACACATCGAAAAGATGCGGTCGCCGCCGCTTTGAATCGGCTGGCATTGGAGGCAGGAGGATCCGCGTCGACGGAAGCCCAGCTTGAACCTGTCACCGCGACAATCCTTAGCATCGCGCCAAAGACGACCGCCAATTTGTATCTCCCGAAAGTTGGCGCGGCGGCTGTCATGAGTGAGGAGGAAATCCGAGAATCACTGCGAAGGTTCATCAGGGAGTGGCAGGAATTGATCGGCTCTGACCCTGCCAAGCTTTCTCTTATCGAGCGCATCGATCAGCCTGATGGCTCGAAATTGGCAACCTACGAACAGCGTCCCTTTCGCTATCCGATCCGTGGAAACTTCGGCAAGCTACAGATTCGCTTCAGCTCAGACCGCCGCGTGCTCAATCTCACCAGCACCTGTATACCGGATGCAGATCGACTGCAGACAGCGCTCTCCGCTTTGAATGTTCGTGTGAAGGCGGAAGATGTCATACAACAACTGAGCACCAAAGGCCTGGCTTATACCGACGGCAAAGGATCGAAACTGAATCTCAAGCTTCCGGCGGGCAGCCAGATAAATCCGCGCGAGCTGGTAGTCTATATCCTCGCTTCGAAGGAAAGACCCGACACGCTGGAGTTTCATCTCGCCTGGGAAATGGAATTGAGCAACCTTCCACTCAAGATTGCATATATCGACGCAATTACAGGCGAAACTATCGCGGTAGAATAGTTTGAACCTTACCCATACTCTTTGGTCTGCTTGACCAATTAACCACAAAAAAGCATTCTAGAACGATCTTAAAAGCTTATTGGGAGTAGCCTATCAGATGAACAATTTTGATCCGACAAACAATATCTCATGGCAACTCGGACATCGCGGCCGTGTCGCCGTTTTCATTGATGGTAACAATCTGTTTCATGCAGCCCGCTTCCACAATATCGATATCGATTACAACAAACTCTTGCGCGTTTTGCTGGGGGACGGACGATTACTAAGGGCCTTTTTCTATACCGGGGTCGACGTCGGAGCTGAAAGACAGCAAGGCTTTCTTCTTTGGATGAGACGCAATGGCTTTCGCGTAATTCAGAAAGAGTTGAAGACCTTCTACGACGGTAGTCGCAAAGCAAATCTGGATGTGGAGATTGCTGTTGACATGCTGTCGCTGGCAGGTCGGTATGATACCGCCGTGCTTGTTTCCGGAGACGAAGACTTTGTATATGCGGTTAACGCAGTTGCCTACAAAGGCTGCCGCGTTGAAGTCGCCGGCTTTCGTTCAAATACAGCACCCAAACTGATCGATGTGGCAGACTATTTTATTGACCTGGGTGAAATCGCCGATCGGGTGCGCAAGGAAATGATCCAGGGACCTCGCTACGACGAACGAGATCTCCACGAGCAACAGCCCACACAGTATCTGCATGAAGCACTCCCGATTCAGCCGCCAACCGATGACGGGTATACGTCGGCTTTGCGAGTGGTGCTGGAAACAACTATCGAGGATGAAGCAGAGCAGTTTGGGGCGCCCGCAGATTTTATTCGCATAACCGACGAACACTAATTTGGGTTGCCATCTGCGCTAGCGGCTGCATCATTTGTTGAGTCCGCATGTTCGAACTTCTCTGCTCGTGACCGAGGCTGTATTAACCATTGCTATGAAGCTTTTTACAGTTGAAGAAGCCAATGCGCTTCTGCCATCAGTGCGCGAGATTTTGCAAAAACTTCAGGGCTTTCGCCGGCGCCTGGGTGTATACCGCAATGCCGCAAAGACGGCTGCTGAGGGAGCGGAACAGGGCGGAGGTGGAATGACTGGAGGCGCGCAATACGCCATTATCCTCACCCAATTCACTGACGAAATGTCCGAATTGGAAGCCTTGGGAGTTCAGTTAAAGGACTTTGATCGCGGCCTCGTCGATTTTCCTTCGCTTAGGGAGGGCCGGGTGGTGCTGCTTTGCTGGCAACTTGGTGAAGGCGATGAGCTCGAATGGTGGCACGATATGGACACAGGTTTTGCTGGCCGCACCCCGCTCTGAGACTTTTCCACAGCCCCACACCCTCTGGTGCACTCCAAAGGCCAACCGACAACTCCAACGCTTCTTATATTTTCTGATTGACCACTTAAAGTAGTTCCTGATACCATGCGGCCCGACTACGCAGGGTCTGGCCGGTTTTCAGTCAGTTTTACTTAGTCACCAAACCAGCTAAGACCGTCCCCTTCGGAGGCAGCCAGGTATGCGATGTTCCGCGTGTGGCGCGTTTTACAAAAAGCGTTCTGCGAGGTGCCCGGAATGCGGCGCGATTCAGAGTGAGAGTCTGGAACCTGCGCTGGAAGTTCAGTCGGATCAAGCTGTCGTTGAGGAAGCGACAGTCCCTGCTAATATGCAAAAGAGAACCAGGACCAGGAACAACCCTTCTTTGATAGAGTTTCCCGGCATCAATAGGAGTGCTCTGCCGGAATGGCGTAAAGAGTTGGGAGAACGTGTTCGTGAAGTGCAGGAAAGGCGAGCGCGTGAAGCGGTTATCCACACAGGAGGAGATGAACCCTTGTTTAATGACCCTGAATCCAATTTGCCACCAATGCTGGAGCTTCTTCCTCAAACCGAAGCGCAGCCATTGAATCCATTGGTTGAAGCTGCTCTGCGTCGCATCGAACGGGCGCATTCACAACCGGCAGGTCACGCACTTGCTTCCACCGCAGTCGCCTACGACCAACAACCCGACTTTGAACTCAACTTGACGCCGGCAGAAGAGCAGAGCCCTGCTATCGCGAAACCCGAGAGAGTTCATAACCTCGCCGTGGTGCCCACTCCCGTGGCCATTACAACTAACATTCAACAGGAACCAAGAAAGCCCAGAAGACTCATTGATGATCAAAACGATCCAGCTCTTAACTACCTGGATTCTATTCCTACGTCCCTGATGGTTGAGACTCGCGAATACCGGTCGGCGCCATTCTATTTGCGGATTCTCGGCGGCTTCGCAGACCTATTGTTTGTTTGCATTCTCTCGTTTCCTTTCCTGGCGCTGACGCAGTTGACGAATCTTGAATGGCGCAATCCACGCGTAATCGCATTTGCAGCGGCAACCTTTGTGATAGGCGGCTTTCTATATCTGACCGTCAGTATTGCGTTCACAGGTCGCACCCTCGGCATGAAGCTCTTTTTTCTGAGAGTGGTGGATGCCCGCACAGGTTTGATCCCCACGGGTAGTCAATCAGCAGGGCGCGCGCTGATCTATATGCTATCGTTGATAGCCGCGGGTATCCCATTGATGTATGGCCTGGTCAACTCTGAAAAACATACTGCCCACGATCATTTCACGCGCACCGCTGTAATTCGCGTGTGATCTCCTTTCACAGTTGGAATTGGCTCTGCTCTGCGGCGAGAGCAGGGCCTTTTTGCTTAAAACGTGAACGGTTCGATCAATTCCGAGCGCCAGTTGCCAACCAGAAAGCGGCACGACGTGCACCAGGAAACATTAAAAGAGGTTGTCGGCGATCTGGGTATATTGTTGCCAGGCCGTTTTCTGGGAAAGATCTTTCAGCTGTCAGACCTCTCGTTGGCGCTTGATTTTGGTCTCAGAGAGGGAAGTTACCTATTCATAAGTATCGATCCGGCTGCGCCTCGTCTTTACCTAATCAAACGAAGCTCGCGAGAGTTAGAAAAAGCATCAATCCCACTTTCGCCTTTTGCTCAAGCAATGCGTACAAGCCTGGGTGGCGGCAACCTGGTTTCGGTGACTAAGGACCGAGGGGAGCGCATCGTCCGATTCTCTTTCTCAGTGGCCGATGACCTGGGCGATTCCGGGAATTGTTCATTAGTAGCGCAACTCACGGGTCGTTCGGCAAATCTGCTCCTGTTGGATCCGACGGGCATAATTAGCCGAGCGTGGCGTTATCCAAAAGGCGAGGGTCAACAAATCGGCGATCTATACCGGCCACCGAATCTCCAAGCGAAGGCTCTTAACGTTTCCGAAGTGCCGCCTATTGTGCTTGGCGACTCGCCTACCATTTCTGACGCAGCGGACAAACATTATCGGGAACTCGAGCTCAAAAATCGGGCTGAAACCCTGGCTGGGACTCTTGTAGCCAGACTGCAAAAGGAAATCAACCGACGGAAAAAGCTTCAGGCAAATCTAAACAAGGACCTCGTAGCGCACGGTAATCCTGAGAAGCACAAACGTCTGGGCGATCTCCTTCTTGCCAACCTCTCGAGCGCAACACGTTCCGGCAACAAAGTCACATTAATAGATTACTACGCCGAGGAAACGCCGGTAATCGAGATTGAGGTCGATGAGAACAAGTCTCTTCAGGAAGCGGCCAGCGAGTTTTTTTCGCGATACGCAAAAGCCAAGCGCGCTGTTGAAGAGATCGGAGGCAGATTATTTCTGCTCGATCAGGATTTGAAGGAGTTGGCAGGAAAGCGGCTGCGGCTGGAATCGGCAATAGCCAGCGGTGATGTATCGGCGCTTGGTGAGTTTGAAGAACGAAAGACCAGGCAACCCGCACGCACTAAGAAAGAAAGAGCCTCGCTGACCATACCGGGCGTGCGACGCTATCGATCATCTGATGGATATGAAGTGCTGGTGGGTAGAACGGCGCGCGATAACGATCAGTTAACTTTTAGGATTGCGCGAGCCAACGATCTTTGGCTGCATGCCGGCGACTATCCGGGTTCGCATGTTATCGTGCGAAATTCGAGTCGTACCGAGGTTCCTCAACGCACCGTAATCGAGGCGGCGCAATTGGCGGCAAAATTTAGTCAGGCAAGTAAGGATTCGAAAGTCTCAATTCACTATGCGCTGCGCAAATTCCTCACGAAACCAAAAGGCGCTGCGCCGGGCCTGGTTCGCATGTCCCGCTTCAAGACGATCACCGTCGAGCCCAGCGAAAATATTGAGCGAATAAAATGACCGGCAACCGACAATGGGCGACCGCGGGCACGCTGACGGTCAGCGGTCGACCGTCGACGGTCTGTTGCTTACTTATACCGGTAGGTGATTCTGCCTCGCGACAGATCATACGGCGACATTTCTACGCTTACACGGTCGCCGACCAGAATACGAATTCTGTTTTTGCGCATCTTGCCGGAAATCGCCGCCAGCACCACATGCTCAGTGTTGTCGAGCTGAACTTTGAAGAAAGCGTTCGGCTGTTTGTCGATGATGGTGCCTTCTGCTGGAATCAAATCGTCTCTTGCCAATATGTTCTCCTTTGTAAGTACCGACCGATGACCGCCGGCCGTAAAGGGCACCTCTTCTTTCAGCGGTCGCCCGTCGTCGGTCATGTTACTCGGCAGTCAGCCGGCGTCCGTCTTTAATTGTTTATCTGCTGGCCCGTCGCGGGCGGAATGAACGAGTAAAGACCGCCCGTGGCGCCGTCGCCCGTGCAAACGGCCTACTGGTCGTTTCAATCTTTCTTCCGCCAAAGCCAGGCAGCACTACGCGCGCGACGTTTTGTCCCGTCAGTCGCTCAATCGCACACATCGACGATTCGTCAACCGGAGTAACGATGGTAATCGCGCGTCCTTTGTTTCCCGCCCGGCCGGTGCGCCCTATGCGATGCACATAATCTTCGGGCGCCGCGGGCACGTCATAGTTGATAACGTGTGAAACCGCATCAACATCGAGACCGCGTGCGGCAATATCGGTTGCGACGAGCACTCGCGTACGGCCGTCGCGAAATCCGCGGAGCGCAGCTTCGCGCTGCGGCTGCGTGCGATCAGAATGAATACGGTTAACGCTGTGATCGCGAGCCGAGAGAATGTGTGACAAGCGCTCTGCGCCTCGACGCGTACGGGTGAACACGAGGACTCGCTCAAATTTTTCGCGTTCAAGCAGTTCGAGTAACAGGGCCGTCTTCGATTCCTGCGCCACCGGATAGGCGCTCTGCTCAACCATAGTGGCCGCTTTTCCGCGCGGACTGACTTCGATAAGCTTCGGATCCTTCATGGTGGTTCGCGCCAGCTTTTCAATTTCTGAAGACATCGTTGCGGAAAACAAAAGCGTTTGGCGTTTTGCCGGAACCATCGCCAGAATGCGGCGAATGGCCGGTAGGAAGCCCATGTCCAGCATACGATCAGCCTCGTCAAGAACGAGAACTTCAACGGCGGAAAGGTTGACTGCGTCGCGCTCGGTTAGATCGAGCAAACGTCCGGGCGTGGCAATCACTATTGCCGCACCACGCCGCAGATCGGCGATCTGTGCGCGAATGTTGGCGCCGCCTATCACCGTGACGCCGCGATTAGCTTTCACTCGATTAAGCTCGACATAGTTCCTTTGAATCTGGATTGCCAGTTCGCGGGTCGGCGCAAGCACAAGAACGCGCACCCCGGGGCGTGGTTTTTCCGTCATTCTTTGAATGATCGGAAGCAGAAATGCGGCTGTCTTGCCTGTACCTGTTTCAGCACAGCCGATCAGGTCCTCGCCGCTGAGGACTACAGGGATTCCCTGTTGCTGAATCGGTGTTGGTTCGGTGTATCCGAGAGACTCGCAGCTCCGCACTTGCGCGGGCGCTAGTCCCAGTTGAGAAAAATTCATAGATTCCTTTTGTGCGACATTCCCGTTCTTCCGGTAGGTCGCATTCCTTTTACTGATTGTGAGCAATGAGCTCATAGACAAAAATTTGGTTTACTACTCTGTGCAGCCTCTGTGTTCTCTGTAACTCAGTGGTAAGGCTTTGAAGCTTAACCACAGAGGTACAGAGTTCACAGAGGATGCACAGAGAATTGGTTGAAAGTGCTTACCAGCGCGGCTCGCGATTGCCGCCACCGCCACCGCCATAGCCGCCGCCACCGCCGCGATTTCCACCGCCGCCGTAGCCGCCACGACCACCGCCGCCGCCAAAGCCACGACCGCCACCACCCGAGCGATTCTCGCGCGGTTTGGCTTCGTTGACGTTTAGTGCACGACCGTTAACTTCCTTGCCGTTAAATTGAGCGATAGCTGCCTCGCCCTCTTCCTTGGTAGACATTTCGACGAAGCCAAAGCCGCGTGAACGTCCAGTGTCGCGGTCTTCCACGACGCTCGCCGATTCAACTGTGCCGGCCGCTGCAAAAAGCTCCTGCAGATCCTGGCTTGAGGTCGCAAACGCGAGATTTCCTACGTAAAGTTTCATAGACATAAAGATGTACCTTTCCCCACGGGGGGATAAAAAAGAAGCTGCGAATCGGATTGGCTTCGGTCGAACGGTAGGAGCGAAGGGCCGGTTTTCGGATGCTCTAAGAGCGCTTCTGAAGTTGAAATCAGCCTGCTCTCGAACTATCCAAAACGCCAGCGCTAACTGTCTTTTGCGCGGGGCGCATCACCGTCGATGCGCGAGAGAAGGATTAACCGTGCGTCACTATGCACTATTTACTGTGAAGTAGCAAGCCGGGAACATCAACCGCAGCAGTCCTTAAAACTCAACTACCACACCAACCGAGGGTAATCTCGGTATTACTCGGTCAAGTTGGCCAAAGACACGACCATCCAGGCTAAAGAACTCAAAACCCGCATAACGCAAGTTCTCGCGGTTGAGCGCGTTTATAAGTTCCCCATTTATGGTGAGTTTCCATTTCTTGAATAGAAACGCTTTGTTCACGCGCAGATCCAGCCGGCTATAAACGGGCAATCGGGTGGCGTTTCGCTCGTTCGAAAGAAAATAGCCTTGCCCGTTTCGGTCGCCAACCCGGCGATAGAAGCCGGGTATAGGCTCGCCACTTCCGTAGCGCCAGGCGCTGCTGACGTTCCAGGTTTCGGTGAAGCGATAGCTGCCATAGACGTTTAGAGTGTGACGTTGATCTGTGTCGCTGACAAAGGTTAAACCGGTCTGCGAGTCGATCAGCTTGGTGCGCGAGTAAGCATATGACAACCAGCCCGTCAGTCTGTTAGCGCTCCGTCTTTGCAGGGTCAACTCAATTCCGCGAGCGTGCCCATGCAAAGAATTCTGAAAGGGAAACACATCGAAGGTGACGACGTTATTGACGAGCCTGGGTTCGGAGAGACTAAAGAAAAGTTTATCGTCCTCGCGATCATAAGCTTCAGCGAGGAACCTGATCCGATCACCAAAACAATGCCGGCGTTGTAGTGAGTCGAACGTTCCCCCCGCAAGCCTGTGTTGCCGAGCCTGCCAAACATCTTTGCAAAGTCAGGAAACTGATAGTAGCGACCAGCCGCTGCACGAATTCTCCAATCCTTATCAATGGACCAGACAATCGATCCACGCGGCGAAAAAAGCGTCTCGCCGGTTGAGCTACTGTGTTCGACTCGCCCCCCGCCAGTCAGGCTCAGCCCGAGGCGTTCATTGCTCCAGGTGTCTTGGGCATAAAACGACTCTTCGCTCCCCCGATGATTGAGCACAGTGAAGTTTTGACGTGACCCGGTGAAGAAGTCGAAAAACTCGCTGGTGCTTTTTTCCGTCATTGAGCGCAGGTAGACGCCGGCCTCAAGTCGATATCGTAGCTGGTAAGCAAAGCTGACATCGCTGCGTACTCCAAACTGAGTGCGCTTTCCGTCCAGCAGCTTAATGCTTTCGTTATTCGTATTTCTGAAATTTGTTCGCAGGCCAAAGAATCGCGTTTGCCAAAGCAGCTGCGAATTTGGCGTGTAGTTCCAGTGGGTGTTAAAGAGCAGGTTGCGCGCATTAGCACGGAAGACTGTGTCTGGCCCCAGCAGGTTGCGATCGCGGTTGCGATCGAAGTTAAAGGTCCCGAAAATCAGGGAACCGCCAACTTGATTGCGCTTCGTTAGATCGTAAAGCACTTTTCCCTGAAGATCAGCAAAACCAAGAATCGGCGGGTTGTTGGCAAAATGGTTTTGGTCGTTGATTTTACGCAGGAGATAACCAACGTAGCTTTTGCGACCGGCGATCAAATAAGAGCCGCGCGCCCTGGCGAACGGACCATCAACCAGGCCCGATAAACCGCTTAAACTTGCGGCGAAACGGCCTGCGGGTTTTACGCGGTTACCATCGCGGGTTTCGATATCCAATATCCCGCCGGTGCGATCGCCATACCTGGTGGGAAAAGCTCCGCTCATCAATGACAGGTTGTTAACCGTATCGGCGTTGATTACCGAAAGCGAGCCGGTATCGGCATAGCCACCCTCGACTGTGTGTACAAAGTTGTCTGTAAGAATCCCATCAAGGTATAGACCAATGCGATCGAAAGCGGCGCCGCGCAGTGCGAATTCGCTGCGAAAATCGTCATTGGTGGTAACGCCCGGTAGCGCCTGGGCAGCACGCAAAGGATCGCTGAGCAAAATGCTCGACAGCGCGTGAAGTTCGCGCTTGTTCAATGTTTGCTCGGAGGCGGCATTCGTTTGCAAAGTCTCGTATGGATCGGCATTGACGGTCACGCTTTCTGTCAAGGCGGCAGCGTCTTCGTTGAGCGCAATCGTAAACTCCTGATTCCTTTCCAGGACTTCGATGGTTTTCTTGACCAGACCATAACTCACCGTGGTGATGTAAAGATCAAGCTTCCCAACCGGAAGGTTCTCGAGTGTGAACGCACCGATGTCGTCAGTAGTTGTGCTTTGGTCCACGCCGTCGGCAATCACTTTCACCTTCGCGATCGGTTCCCCAGTGCGCGCATCGACGACACGCCCGCGAATAGTGACCAACAGCTTTTCCGCCGCGGTCTGCTGTTGAAGTTCGCTGGCTGAGCGGCGGAGCGCCCTCGCCTGTTCCGGTAAGATTATAAGGAAGACACAGAAACTGAGGAGTAAACGAAACAATAGCATCCTTCTCATGCGTTTTCGCTCCAATGAAAGAAGACGAAACGCGAACTCTGGCGAGGGAAAAGGCGGAGCCCAACCGAAATAGGCGGCCGTGAGATGCATTCTAACGCTCCTGAGATACTATTTTTCTCTACGAGCCTGGCTGAAGCAGGAGAGTTGTCGATTCTTACTGAGAATCCTTCAGCAGGATCACGTCGGCGGTTGCGTCCCGCGTGGTAAGACGATCTGTTTGCCATCTCGCGATAGAGGCGTTAGTTGCCTGGTATTAGCTTGAAAGACGAGAAAAACTTTGCACCTGTTTCGGACGCAAGTTTCGCGTCGGCATCTTTCAAGTGCATGTAGGTGAGGCTATATAAGCGTTTACCGACAATAAAGATTCTCGTTTGGGCAGTTATATTGGTCGCATTATTTACTATAAAAGCTAATTCCAATTCGCGGCCGGGATATTCGCCGAGGTGGATCTTTTCTTCTGCCACTTTCGTGGCTCCAGCCCCGCGGATAATGGCATCACGCGTTGTGTCGAGAAACGCCTCGAGGTCTGCTCCGGTCGCGCTGACGTCATAATACTCGCAGATGAAACCATAACCGGTTTCCAAATCTGTGTATCTATAATTAGTGACCTCCTTAACCTGCGGATCGGTGATAGGCTCGAATTTCGGCTCATGGGGCAACAAAACCGAGAAGCGACCTTCAGGCGAAGTAAATCTCAGCCACTCGGTCTCTGCCTGGATCCCGTAAACAAGCGTGACGGTAATCAAAATAAGAAGTGCTCCGAAAGTTATTCTGCGCATTGGTTCTCCGTAAAAAGTGAATTAGAGGCGTGTCAGATGACTGACTGCAAGTTTGGTAGCGTCGATAAATCTCGGTGCAACCTCGGTGGCCTCTGTGCCTCTGTGATGAAACTTTATCAGCGGTTTGTTTACCACAGAGTCACGAAGAACGCGGAGGTTGCACAGAGAAACCTGACACAAGTAAGCTTCGAATCATATTCGTTGCTATTGGTCTTTCCACTCGGGAATGCGGCCAGGAGTCCAGGGAGCGCCTGCTGCTTCCATCTGTTTCTCGAGCCTCGCCAAATCAAGCTCGATTAACTGGCGCAACTGCGCGAGTGTTTGTTCAAACTCCTGCGCTGCCGCAGCGTATTGATTGATCTGCGTCTGTGTCGGACGCGCTGTCGACAAACGCTGAGTACCGACAATATCGCCAACGCGTTCGCTGATCGAAGGCGGCAAATTGATATTGCGAGCGCGCAGTGCATTGTCGCCGCGCAGGGCGCGTAGAATATCGTTCGTGCGCTTTTCAAGCACACTGGCGTCATCAAGCAATTTATCACCGGCGCTGGGAGTCTCGAGCAGGGCGCGATGAATAAGTGTCAGGCGCGGTTTCAGAGCATTGGCTGCTTCGAGCGCACCCTGCACGGCGCGCTGGAGGCGCGCGACCCTCTGTTGAAACTCAACCAGAGCACTACGGTCCGCCGTTGACATTCCCTCCTGGCCCGGCACTACGACTTGAAACTCCTCCGGCTGCCCGAGCGGTGTCATCACACCATCAACACGCTTCGCCACGGAGACCTTATAAATCCCGGGCATGACTAACGGTCCGGCTGGTCCTTCATTGAAAGGATCTTCAGTTTCCGGATTTGGTGGCGGCGGCAGCGACGACGGCGGATAATGCAGATCCCAAGCGACGCGTTGCACGCCTGCGGTTACTGGTCCAGTCAGACGTCTGACAACGCGACCACTCGAGTCAGTAACGGTGAAGATTATGGCCGGAGCTTCCTCTTCTTCTTCAGCGCTTAGGTCGGTCAAACGAGGAAGCGTTACAGTCACATTCTTCTTTGCTGCTTCCTTCTCGGCTTCCTGTCTTTTTGCCTTCCTGGTTTTCAATTCATCCTTCAAATAATAAGTGAAGGAGGCTCCAAAAGGTGGATTCTCAGCAGTGAAAAACGACTCGCCCTGAAAACTCTTGCCGCGGAGGCCAAGCGGCTGCGCCTGGATGTACATCAACGCATCTTTAACGGGAAAAAGTTGAGCCTCCTGTTTAAGCGTCTCCGGTCTGAGCAGACGCAACGGCGTGTAGTTATCGAGGATGTAGATGCCGCGCCCAAAGGTGCCGACGACCAGATCGTTCTCGCGTTTTTGAATCGTGAGATCCCGAACCTGGATCGTCGGAAGCCCGCCCTTGAGCTGTATCCATTTCTGCCCCCCGTCAATCGAGAAGAAAAGTCCAAACTCAGTGCCCACAAAAAGCAGGTTAGGATTAACGTAGTCTTCGGCAATCGCCCAAACGGGCTGGTTCTTTGGCAGATTGCCGGCGATGGAAACCCAGGTGCGCCCGGCGTCAGTGCTTTTTAGAAGGTATGGTTTAAAGTCTGCGTTCTGGTGATTCTCAAGCGCGGCGTATACGGTGTTGGTGTCGTGGTTGGAAGCAATGATCCGACTTACGTACGACATATCGGCCACACCCGGAAAGACTTCTATCCGGCGCCAGTTTTTTCCGCCATCCTCGGTCACCTGAATCAGGCCATCATCGGTACCGACGTAGATCAAGCCATCTTTCTTCGGCGATTCGGCAAGTGCGGAGGCGTTTCCGAAAAAAGCTGTTGAGGCATTCTTGGCAACTGCATCCATACTCCACACCTTGCCCATCACCAGGAGTTTGTCGCGATCGAGGCCGCGCGAGAGTTGCCCGCTAATCACTTGCCAACTGTCACCGCGATCGTCGCTGCGAAACAATTTGTCTGCGGCCAGGTAAAGACGAGTATGCGAATGCGGACTGATGATGAAGGGCGAATCCCAGTTCCATCGCAAGGGTTCTTCGCCGCGCCCTACAGCCGGTTGAATACCCATGCGCTCGCCGGTACGTTTGTCGAAGCGCGCCAGAACACCGTTCTGAAGGGAAGCATAGACGGTGTTCGGATCTTCCGGATCAACCTGGCTGCGAAAACCATCGCCGCCATTAGTGACGAACCAGTCGGCGTTGGTAATTCCGGAAGCGTTGCGCGTACGCGCCGGTCCGCCAACGCTGAAGTTGTCTTGCGCGCCGCCATAGACGTTATAGAACGGAACGGAGTTATCGGTCGTCACATCGTAAAACTGTGTGATTGGCAAGTTGCGTTTGAATTCCCAATTTGCTCCGCGGTCCTGGCTTTCGTAAACTCCGCCATCGCAGCCCACCAGGTAATGATCGTTGTTGTTGGGATCGATCCAGATATCGTGGTTGTCAACGTGTTTGGACTTTTCACCCAGACGCCGCAACGTCTTTCCACCATCATCAGAGACCATCAGGTAAACGTTCATCACATAAATGCGATCAACATCCTTTGGATCGGTGACGATGCGCGCATAGTACATTGCGCCTACATCGTATTCATTACGTCTTTCCCAACTTCCGCCGCGATCGTTTGAACGAAAGATGCCACCCTTCTTGTCCGCGGCTTCCACGGTCGCGTAGACGACATTCGAATCAACCGGCGAGATCGCGATTCCGATGCGGCCCAACTCCGTCGTGGGCAACCCTGCTTTCAACTTATTCCAGGTAGCACCGGCGTCGGTTGACTTGTAGAGCGCGCTTTCCGGCCCACCGTTAATCAAAGTCCACATATGACGACGCCGCTGGTACGATGCGGCGTAGATCGTCTCCGGGTTCTGCGAATCAATAACCACCTCCGTAACGCCGGTGTTATCGCTAATAGACAGGATCTTTTTCCAGCTCTTGCCACCGTCAGTCGTTTTATAGAGACCACGATCCCCGCCAGGACCCCAAAGCGGTCCCTGGGCCGCGACGTAGACAATATTCGAATCTTTGGGATCAATGGCGATGCGACCGATGTGCTCAGAAGTTTTGAGGCCAACGTTCGTCCACGTTTTGCCACCATCGTCCGAACGATAGACGCCGCTGCCATAAGACACGCTGCGCTGGCTATTGTTCTCGCCGGTTCCCACCCAAACCGTTAGTGGATTCTTCGGATCGAGCGCGATGGCGCCGATTGAGTAGGAACCCTCTTTATCGAAAACGGGTGTCCAGGTCGTGCCGTTATTGATTGTCTTCCAAACTCCACCCGACGCGGCGGCTACGAAATAGTGCGTCGGATTGCCGGGATCAACTGCGAAACCGGTTACGCGGCCCGAAGTAAACGCCGGGCCAATCGAGCGAAACTTCAGGCCATTAAACGTCGGCGATGACATCGGATCCGCCGGCTTCTTTTCTTCATCAGCCTTCTCACCTTCGGCCTTCGTGGCGTTGTCGGTTTTTGCAGGCTCGGGCGAGGCTTGCTGCTTTGCCGCCGCTTCCTGGCGTGCTTTTTCTGCTGCCGCTTTTTCCGCCGCTCTCTCTTCCTGTGCAAACGTTTGCAGCGGCGACAGAATCAAGAGTGCGACCAGGCCAGGATAAACAAAATGGAGCGCATGTCGTGAGATGAAACTGAATGGTGTGGCAGGCAGAAGAGGACGCATAAACAAGATAATCTCCCGGAAGTTTTTGGTTTGCTCTGGCGTTGGTAGTCCGCAAGAAGAATCTGCGCACTTCTACAACTTTGAAAACGGCAACATCTTATCAGACGACGCGCGGCTCGAATAGATTCCGGCTGACGAGACTGATTGTTCTCCGTAAGGGCAAGTCCCAGACTTATCGCGCATCGGCTGTCAAAGTCCGGCGAAAGCGGAAGTCGGAGATTTAGCAGAGTCATTGATTACATGACGGTTGCATGGGGACTGCCATCTGAAATCATCTTTTCTAGTGAAGTCCAGCGACAGTTGGTATGCTTAGCTCATGGCCGCACTGGAAAAGGATCAGGACAAGTCTTCGCGTCTGTTTGCGCGTGCGCTTGAGCTAATGCCGGGCGGGGTCAATTCGCCGGTGCGCGCCTTTCGCGGCGTCGGTGGCACGCCACTCTTTATTCAGAGTGCCGGCGGTCCGACCATCACTGACGTCGATGGCCGGACCTACATTGACTATGTCGGGTCCTGGGGTCCGATGATTCTCGGGCATACGGATGGAGAAATTGTTGAAGGGCTGGCCGCAGTGGCGGCAAGCGGCACCAGCTTCGGCGCGCCCAACGAACTCGAAATCGAACTGGCTGAAGAGATTGTTGCGGCCGTGCCTTCGATCGAAATGGTGCGCATGGTGAATAGCGGCACCGAAGCAACCATGTCTGCCATTCGCCTGGCACGCGGCGTTACCGGTCGCGATAAGCTCGTAAAGTTTGAAGGCTGCTATCACGGTCATGCCGATAGTTTGTTGGTGAAGGCTGGTTCGGGTGTGGCAACGTTGGGATTGCCTGACAGTCCCGGCGTCCCGGCATCACTTGCGCAACACACACTGACCGTTCCATTCAATGATCCGAACGCTCTCGCAGACGTTTTCAAGAATCATAATGACATCGCCGCAATAATCGTCGAGCCCGTCGTCGGAAATATGGGTTGTGTTCCACCACAACCGGGCTTCTTAGCTAGTCTGCGCGACTTAACGACGAGACACGGCGCGTTGCTGATCTTCGATGAAGTGATGACTGGCTTTCGGTTGGCTCGCGGTGGCGCACAGCAACTCTACGGTGTAATGCCGGACATTACCTGCCTTGGCAAGATCATTGGCGGAGGTTTGCCGGTCGGCGCTTATGGAGGCAGCAAAGATCTAATGCGCAACATCGCGCCAACTGGCCCTATCTATCAAGCGGGCACGCTATCGGGAAATCCGCTGGCGATGAAGGCAGGACTGCTTACGCTTAGGCGACTCCACGACGAAAGCATTTATGGCAAACTCGAAGAGAGTTCGGCTCGACTCTGTGAAGGTTTATCAGCAGCAGCCGCGGCCGCCGGGATTACGACGACGACGAACCGGGTGGGTTCGATGTGGACCAGCTTTTTCACCAGTGACCCAGTCACAAATTGGGCAACAGCGAACAAGAGCAACCGCGAGCTCTACGGAAAGTTTTTCCACGCCATGCTGGCTGAAGAAGTCTATCTGGCCCCTTCACAATTTGAAGCGGCATTTGTCAGCATCGCCCACACTGAACTAATCATCGAGCAAACGATTAAAGCGTCAAAGAAAGCCTTTCAATCTTTGAAGTAGGACAGGCATTCCTGCCTGTCCTCTTTTGGGAATCTTACGGACAGGCAAGAATGCCTGTCCTACCTATTCACAGTGGCAGATCGATGGTGAAGCGCGTGCCCTTGTCCGGCTCACTATCAAGGCTGATCGTTCCCTGATGTTGTTCAACAATCTGCCTTACGATAGCGAGGCCTAATCCAGTTCCCCGTTTCTTTGTTGAAAAGAATGGTTCAAACATGCGATCGAGGGTCGCCTTTTCCATTCCAGCACCCTGATCCGAAATTTTGACACGAGCGAGCTTCCTGGTACCCACGTCTTCATCGTCACCATCGCCTGCAATACCGACGACTTCGGTTGAGATGCGCACCGGCGCGCGCTTTGGACTCGCATCGATAGCATTCGCGATCACATTAACAAAGACCTGGCTCAACTGGTCCGGATCCCAATGTCCGATCGGTTTCTGATCGGTAAAGTTCTGTTCTATCGGGGTTTCTTTTTCCCTGATCTTATCAGCCACCAGTTCGAGACTGCGCTTGATCAGCTCGTTGAGGTTAACGTTTGCTTGCTCAAGCGCCTTGCGCCGCGAGAATTGCGCCACATCCACCACCAGTTTGTTCAGGTGCATGATTCCTCGTTCCACCAGCTCGATCGTATTCAGGCCATCCCGATCGCTAACGCTGTCGCGCAGCATCGAGACACCAAGTCTTATGCTGCCGAGCGGATTCCTGATTTCATGCGCTACCTGGGCCGTAGCCTGGCCCACAGCCGCGAGTGATTCCTGGCGGCGTAGACCACGCTCCGCCTCCGCCGCCTCTGTCACATCCACCAGAGTCAGGATCTGGCCGCGCGCGCCGTTGATGGCGAGAGGCGATGAATAGACATCAAAAGTTTGCTGTTGTTCGCAGTCTTCGCCGGCCGGACAGACCCAACGGCCGCGATATGCCGCCTTATCCACACGCGTCGCCGTGGCGGCCTCCAGCATTTTTGCGGTCGATTCAGACGCAAACTTTTCGTAAACTGACGCGCCGATGGTAGCCCGGGGAAATATTCGGAAGAAGGCCGCGTTGGCACTACGAATGCGATCGTGCTCATCGATAGCAGCAACCGCGCTGACCATCCCTTCGAGCAGTTGACTGGTGAAGATTCGTTCACGCCTGGCTTCTTCCATGCTCTGCCGCATCTCGCCAAAATGGCGTTGCACTTCCCAAATGGTTCCGCCCGCGACCAGTGCACCTACCAGCAAAGCAATTAAGCCCCAACTTCGAATCGACCGCGCCGCACTCTGCTCGATGATCTCACCCTGCTGAAATACTTCGATTTGCTCCTGAGTTGATTGATTGAGAAGCGCGTTGAGTTCGGTATCCACAACTTTAAATTTGTCGAAACCCTCCAGCGAATAGCGGCGGAGATCTTCGGTGACATCGACATAGGCAACCAGGTCGCCGTGAAATGTGGACCAGGCAGTGTTGCTGGCGAGCGGAGGCTGTTCGAGTTGACTCAGCAGTTGATTCATTTCTTCTCGGGCGGTGCTCAAGCGGAAGTCGAAAGGAGGTTTTAGTTCGCGGCGCGCGTCTGCTTCAGATCGAGCTCGCGCTTCGTTGTCGAGTTTAGTGACGGCCAGTCGAAGCTTGAGCAGCAGGCTGAATTTTGCCGCGTGTTGCTGTTCCAGGTCCAACACAGCAACTCCCACTTCATTCATGCGCCGCATACTTAAGACTCCGAGCACGGCAATCAAAATGAGCAGCACTAGAAAACCGATCACCAGAGGCATAATCGCCGGCGAAATCTCGCGCGCCCAAATGCTTTTTGCCGGCAGTATAGAGATTGGCGAACTTGTCGAAGTCTCGGTGGTTTCCGGACGGCGGTAAACAACTCTCGGTGAGTCGAGTTCCTGCGTATCAGTCTGAGGCTTGGCGCGGGAACCATCACCGTCACCCGATACATCAGCCTTGTCGGGTTGGCCGGCCCTGGTTTCTTCTTTCTCGATCATTTGTTGGCGCCCGGTTTAGAGTATAAGCCCTGGCTTGCCGGTGTCGTAGCCATGGAACCTAAAGGTTGGTAGTGGGTCAATTTCGCTGCAAGTGTCCGATAAACTTTAGTTAGTCGCGGCGATACGACAAGCTAAAGCTTATCGGACATTAAACTGACCCACCACGCAAAGGTTACGCTCTGAAACTTACTACTACGGTTTTGCATCCATCCAGTTATCTGCGATGCCAACATCGACAATCAATGGCACATCCAAAGTAACTGCCGCTTCCATTTCGCGCTTGAGA
>WNGJ01001897.1_pt1 | contig 27451 bp, 31 predicted proteins | sample 5400611 | NCBI WGS metagenome assembly WNGJ01 (sample SAMN13153375, study PRJNA577476) | soil metagenome | isolation source: 40 cm soil or saprolite under Garry oak tree replicate 1 | place: USA:California | collected 2016-06-15
TCCGGAGCTGATCCAAGCAATCCAGCAATACATCGGCGCTCACAACCAAAACCCCAAAGTCTTTATCTGGAGCGCCTCCGTTGAGACGATCATGAACAAAATCGCCAAATGTAAAGAAGCGTTGGCGACACCACACTAGGCTTTTGGTTTCCGGCGGGCCAATCGGAAGGTCATGTGAAGGATCAGGTTGCGGTCTTCATTGGAGAGACGACCGAGAAGCTGGCGCAGGCGCTTCAAAAAGTCCGCCGACTCACCATCGCCTCCCCATTCCCCGCGTCGGAGGAGAGGCCTTTCGGGAGCGAGGGAATCTCGGGTGGCGTTTCCCCGTCGTAAAAGAGCTGGTACATGGGAACTTCCAGAGCGCGAGCCATTTTTTCCAGCGTCTCGATGCTCAGGACGGCGTGGCCGTTCTCAACACGCGAGACGTAGCAGCGCAGCAGGCCGGTGCGCTTCTCGATGTCACCTTGCGAGAGGTCTTTCCTTCTCGCGGATAGCGCGTAGACGATCTGAGATAACCATAGTTTTCTATTTATATCATATGATTCATCGGTAGTTAGATGATTTACTCAGCGGACTGCAAGCCGCCCCCTCGAGAGGAAGATCGAAGCAGATCTTGGTGGAGTGACTCACTCAAACTCGCGGCGAGGGGACGATTGCTCCGGGCCGACGCGGCCAGCGGTGATTTCGGCCCTGAAATAGTTTTCGCCGAGGATGGGGGAGCCCGCGAGGCGGCGAAGCATGGCGATCTGGCCGACGTGATTGAGAGCGTCGGCAACGGGGCCTTGGAAGATTCCTTCCACTGATCCGTGCAGCGGCTCTTCGGAAGCCAAAAAGTCATCGCACTTTTTTACGGCCGCAAAAAAGCGCTCGATTTCGGCGTTCCAGGGCAACGGCGTGGAATCGTGCCAGGCCTGCTGCCCCTTGGCGATGGAGAGCGCCCAGTCAAACAAATCGCCCATATGCGCAAGGATTTGCGCGGGCGTGCGAGTCTTATCTCCGATGTGGAAGCTGTCGAAGTGTGCCGGAGCGCTGCGCAGAGTCTTACCGCCGCGGTATGCGACAGTGGCCAGAGTGTGGCGAAGAAATTGACGGGCAGAATCGGATGATTGGTCCATTGAAAAACTCCTGGAACTTGCCTTCCGGAAAGGCACGGTTACGAAAACATGACAGCAAAGAGTTTTAACACAGAGGACTCAGAGAACACAGAGGGATACGGAGAAAAACAAGAGCAGACGGCGAAAGGCGGTACCGGAGCCGAGCGTGGGATTGGGCGACGACGGTCAGCGTTACTGCTTGGTGTAAACGCGGACATAGTCGACGAGCATTTGCTGAGGAAAAACCGTGGTGGCGTCGGGCGATCCGGGCCAATTGCCGCCAACGGCGACGTTCAGGAGGATGAAAAAAGGATGATCGAAGCTCCAAGCACCGCCAGCGGGCCATTGGGATTGCGTAAACGTAGCGTAGAGATTCGAGTCAACGTAGAAGCGAATGGCGCCGGGTTCCCACTCAACAGCATAAAGATGAAAATCGTCGGCAAAATTCTGGCCGGAAGGAAGGCTGAAAGGCGCGGTGGCATCGCTCGTTTGGGCCACGGAGCTGGAGCTGTGGAGCGATCCGTGGACCGTGCCGGGCTCCTTGCCGATATTTTCCATGATGTCGATTTCGCCGCACTTGGGCCAGCCGACGGAACCAATATCATTGCCAAGCATCCAGAAGGCGGGCCACATTCCCTGCCCCGCGGGAATTTTGATCCGGGCTTCGAAGCGGCCATAGCCTTGGCTGAAGAGACCCTGCGTTTTCAGGCGAACGGAGGTGTAATCCCGCGTTGTGCCGTCACTGCAGGCATAAGTAGGTTGATGCATCGCGGTGATGACCAGATTGCCGCCCTTCAACTGCGCATTCTGCGTCAGATTGGTATAGCACTCGAGTTCGTTGTTGCCCCAGCCCTTGCCACCCGTGTCGTAGGTCCACTTGGAGGAATCCGGGGAAGAGCCGTCGGCGCCATTGAACTCATCGCTCCACACGAGCTTGAAGCCGGCAGCAGGAGGAGGTTGAAGCGTTGCGCCGCCGCCGCAGCTCAGCGATAGGATGGCTGCCGCGAGAAGAATGGGAACGAATGAAAGCGTGCGCACTGCAAGACGCGTTTTCATGAGCAAGATTTTAGCCCGAATCGTGCCAGGCGGGCAGGGATCAAGCGAGATTCACGGCGCGCTTGAAAGAGCCTCTCTCGGCGTCGATTTTCCTCTGGAGCTGGAGGATGGCGTAAAGAAGCGCTTCGGGACGCGGCGGGCAGCCGGGAACGTAAACATCAATGGGGATCACCTGGTTGCAGCCCTGGACAATGGCATAATTGTTGAAAACGCCGCCGGAAGTGGCGCAAGCGCCCATGGAGATAACCCACTTGGGCTCGGGCATTTGATCGTAAAGCTGGCGGATCACCGGTGCCATTTTTTGCGAGACGCGGCCGGCGACAATCATCAAATCGGCCTGGCGGGGCGAGGGGCGGAAAACTTCGGCGCCAAAGCGCGCGACGTCAAAGCGAGCAGCGGCCATGGACATCATTTCAATGGCGCAGCAAGCCAATCCGAACCCGAGCGGCCAGATAGAACTCTTGCGCGCCCAATTTACAGCCTTATCGAGCGTGGTGAAGATAATGCCTTCGTCCTCGAGAAGCTTGCCGAAGTCGTCGGGTTTGGTCAGCGTGACGTGTTTGCCGAGAGATGTACTCATGGTGTTTCTTCTACGCCATTTTCGCACAGCGGGCGGTTAGAGACAAATTGCTAGTTCAGTTTCCGGAGCCGGTACGCAGCACGGCACGAAGGCTTGAGGACAAGTTAAATCACTGCAATTATCGGTGGAGAGGATCACCTACTTCTATGTCTAGATTCTCATTCCCTTGGCGCTAGAAGACATACTTCGGTGCCGCGATGCGCGCAATTCTGGTTTTGACTTTCATTGGAGACCGTGTTCTTAACGGCTCGCGCGGTGAACAGATTCATCGGCAGCTTTTCGCGGAATCCCGTTCACTGGAACAAATGCCCAATTCGATTTTGTTCGGGTCGGTTGACAGTTTTAGCGTATGGAATTCCCATAAGGGATTGGTGGACGCGAAGTACACCACTGCCGCTGACTATAAGTCGATTCAGGAGTTCTACGATCGGGAATTGGCTACACGTGGGTGGAAGTCCGTTGGTACGCAATACCTTAAAGTATGGGGGCGAGACTACGGCGGTAAAGAAGTGGACTACTGCAAGGGTCCGTTGTCCGCTTCACTTGAATTTCCCGGCCAAAACCGGGCTATCACTACACATACTCTATCAATTTTTCTTGGGGACTAAGGTCCTGCGAATAGGCGCAGCTGACCTTGCTCAGCGGCCTGAGCCAAGGCTCAAGAGGTCAGTAAATAGTCGGATGCAGAGACGGAGCGCATGCGGCGAAGGTAGGAGACGACGGAACCGGGCCAGAGCGTGGTGATTTCGCCGGTGCTTTGGTCCTGATACCAACTGTGGCAGCCTCCGGATTGCCAGACGGTGCCGGACATGCGGCTATAAATTTCCCGGACAAAGGACTGCTGGATTTCGGGGCGGACTTCCAGCACCCGCTGCTTCCGGCGCTGCATGAGTTTCAGGCAATTCATGGTGTAGCGAACCTGGGCTTCGATCATCAGGACCACGGAATTGTGGCCGAGGCCGGTGTTGGGACCAAGAAGTATGAAGAGATTTGGGAAGCCATTGACGGTGACGCCGAGATAGGCGGTCATGCGTTTGCCCCAGGCGTCGTGAATTTCCACGCCGCCCTTCCCTACCACGCGGCATCCGATGAGCGGCTCGGTGGCGCGGAAGCCGGTACCGTGGATCAGGACGTCGATAGGGCGTTCAACGCCGTCGCGCGTGACGATGCTGTGCTCGCAGACTTCGGCGATTCCATCCGTGACGAGTTCGACATTTGAGCGGTTAAGAGTGGGATAGTAGTCGTCGGAAACGAGGACGCGTTTGCAGCCCAACTGATATTTCGGGGTGAGCGCCTCTCGGAGTTTGGGATCCTTGATCCTCCGAGCCATGTGACGGAGCGCGATGGCCTCCGCTTTTTTGCGGATGGATTCGTTGCCGAGAAATCCGAGAACGCGAAATTCCTGCCGCCAGAAAATGTATTGACGGAAGGCCCAACGCGTCAGGGGCACACGGCGAAAGCGTTGCTTCCACTTTTCGGAAATAGCAAAGTCCATGCGCGGAACGATCCATGGCGGCGTTCGCTGGAAAAGATAAAGCTTGCCGACGTGGGGTGCGATTTGCGGGACGAATTGGATGGCACTCGCCCCGGTGCCGACGACGGCGACGTTTTTTCCATCGAGGTCCACGCTGTGATCCCAGGTTGCGGAATGAAAAGCTGGACCTTTAAAGCGCTCGAGGCCTCTGCACTCCGGATAGTGCGGGACGTGCAAGGCGCCCATGCCGGAAACGAGCACGCGCGAACGGAAGCGCAGGCCATCAGCGGCAGTGATGTTCCAGGCACTCTCGGATTCATCCCAAAACGCTTCACAAAGGCGAGTGTTTAGGCGGACATGCGGAGCGAGACCGTAACGCTCGACGCAGGACCTGAGGTAGTCGTGGATTTCTTGCTGGCCGGGATACATGCGGGTCCACTCCGTTGATGGAGCGAAGGAAAACGAATAAAGATGCGAGGGAATATCGCAAGCACAGCCCGGGTAGCGATTATCCCACCAGGTTCCGCCGATATTGTTGCTCTTTTCGATGATCAGGAACGATTTCATGCCGGCTTCGAGAAGTTTGATGCCCATGCAGATGCCGGAAAAGCCAGCGCCCACGATGAGGACGTCAACCCCTGGGAGGGCAGAGTTTGACAAAGTAGCGGCGGATTCGGTCATGCGCGGGACCCCACTTCTTCCTGGCTCGATTCCGCGGGGGCAACGTGCGCGCGGAAAAAGTCGGCGCTTTGCCGAAGCGATTGGCGGGCTTCGGGGATCAGATGCGGGGCGAGCTGCCAGGCATGCGGAACAACCGGCCAAATTTTCAGTTCGACGGAAACGCCTGCGGCGCGGGCGCGCTCGGCGAGGCGCGTGGAATCATCGCGCAGGACTTCGTCCGCGCTGACGTGAATCAGAAGCGGCGGAAGTCCGGCAAGATCGGCATACAGGGGAGACGCGAGCGGATTGCGCGGATCGGTATCGCCAAGATAGTAGCGCGCCGAAGCCGCGACATCGAAGCCGTTGAACACGGCGCAGCGGTTGGAGTTGGTTCGAATGGAATCACCGGTGGCGGCGAGGTCGGTCCAGGGAGAAAAGACCGTTGCCGCCGCTGGAAGCGACTCACCAGCGTCGCGGAGAGCGAGCATGAGCGAGAGTGTTAGCCCACCGCCAGCGGATTCGCCCGCGACGACGATGCGGTCCGCCGGATAGCCAGCACTCAGAAGCGCACCGTAAAAGGCAACGGCATCCTCCACAGCAGCCGGAAACCGATGCTCAGGCGCGAGGCGATAGTCCGGAGCAAAAACGCGAAATCCGTGGAGCGCATAGTACGCAGTGATAGGACGGTGCGTCTCCGCCGAGCAGCCAAAGTACCCGCCACCGTGAAGATAGACGAGCACAATGTCGCCGGGCATTGGACCTTCGAGGCGTTCACCGGGGACGCCGCCGAGATGTGCGGAAGAAATCTGAATTGTTGGCGGAGCCTTATAAGCGTCGGGGCGAAGAATCTGGCGCGCGACGCGATAATCGCGCACGCCTTTCAAACGGCGCTTGACGCGCCATTTGACAATCAAGACTGAGAGTCGCGCTTGAAGGCTGACCGCCATTCCCTGCCTTCACATTAGGAGTTTTAAGACGGAGAGAGGATATCACTCCTGTGATTTCGTGGTGAAAAGGAAAGCGGCGAGGCAGGTGCAACGAGATGGAATAGGCCGGCGAAGCAAGGGCGTTGTTTCGCCGGCCGGGGCTGCGGCGCTAGTGCAGCAACTCCGTGCGCGTGCGGACTCCCCAAAGAGGAGGCGTGCGCATTTTTTGAGCGGTTTCCTGGCCACCCGTTTGCACGATGTTATCGCCAGTGCCGATGTTGTGCAGCAGGAAGTCGCTATAAGGATGGATAACCTTATTGCCCAACGAAGCGGGCACGGTGAAGGCGCCTGCAGCGACCGCGGTTCCCGTTGGTGCTGTGGTTATCGAAGAGACATGGCAAATGTCGCAGCCGACGTTGTGAAACAAATTTGCGCCCGCGACACCGTCCGAGGAACTAGCTAGCGCTGTGTCGCGAGGCGGTGCCTTTGTCGCTCGCATAAAGCGCGCGAAATGGTCGATGTCGTTGAGGCCTTCGGAATCGGCTGTGTTGTCATTAGGATCGGGAACGACGTCGCAGAGACGAGTGACGTCAACGTTGTTGGGCGGCAGACGATTGCTGATGCCCATCTCGTTCAAATACGCATCGCTGGAAAACGAAAGCAGCGAGGCATGCTGGTTCTTCCATCCAAAGCGGCCCACGGCCAGCGCGCCGCTGGCTTCCAGGACGGGGACGCGCACGGTCTCCCCACAAATGAGCCCGCCTGTGTTGGAACACTGTGACGACGCGAGATTGAGGAGCGTCTGGTCGGCAATGGATTCGATGAAGCCATCACCGAGCGTATTGAGCGACATGCGGAACGCGCGAATGGTTTCCGCCGTGCTGATGCGCTCTTGCCCTTGAGTCTGAGGAAAATTGTAGGTCTGCGTTTGACCGTTGACGGTGATGGTGGCCACCGCAGGACAGATGGCACGCTGGTTGATGAGCGAACGGTTAGCGATCGTGACTGTTCCGTCAGCAAGGGTTGCCGTGGCGGCCACGAAATTGCCGAACGAGTCTTGGTGCCCGGCACGGAGTTCCTCGACCTGGCTGGTGGAGCCGGTGACCGGGTTTTGATGGCATTCGCGGCAGGATTGCGCATTGAAGATGGGGCCGAGTCCATCGCCGATAGCCTCGGTGTCTTCAAATTTGCCGCGATCCATTGCAAAGGTTGCGGAGTCGGTCAAGCCGTTGGGTTGATTGTCGTAACCTGATGGAGCCTCAGTCGCCGTACTGGCGTTTTGACCTGAAGATGGACCGGCCATGGCAAGCACCATCGCCAATCCAGTGAGTAGACACACGTAAACTATCGTTTTCTTGAAACACATCCCGTAGTCCTCCCAGTTGAGGATCGAACGGAAATTGAGTCTGGGCACCGGAGGGAATCGGGGTTGGAAGACAACACTTCCGGCGTGGTATGCGACGGAAATTATAAAAACCGCGAAGTGCTGTCAATAGTACTAATTCTGTAGGAATTCGCCTGGCAGCGATAGCCAAGAATTCAAATGCGAAGGACCACTTTGCCAAATTGCGAACTGGATTCGAGATACGCGTGGGCGGCGGCGGCTTCGGCGAGCGGGAAGACGCGGTCAACAATGGGCTTGAGGCGGCCGGTGGCGACGAGCTGCATCACCGTGCGCAGCTCGGACTTGGTGCCCATGTAGGAACCGAGAAGCGAAAGCTGGCGGCTGAAGAGGTAGCGGAGATCAACCTTGGCGTCGTAGCCGGTGGTGGCGCCGCAGGTGACTAGGCGGCCCCCGAGGGCCAAGCTGGCGAGGGTGTCCTCCCAGGTGGCCGTGCCGACGTGTTCGAAGACGACATCAACACCGCGCTTATTGGTGATGCGACGCACTTCTTCCCGGATTTTCTGCGTTTTGTGGTTGATGAGATGGTCAGCGCCGAGTTGTTTTGCTTTCTGCAGTTTTTCGTCTGTGCTGGCGGTGGCAAGCACTCGTGCGCCGAAGAATTTTGCGATTTGAATCGCGGCGCTACCAACGCCGCTACCGGCGCCAAGGACGAGAACATCCTCGCTGGGCTGCAGTTCGGCCCGGGAAGTCAGCATGTGCCAGGCGGTTTGGAAAACGAGGGGGATCGAAGCGGCTTCTTCGAAGCTTAGATTCTCAGGATAAGGCAGGCAATTCACTTCGGGGGCGCGGACGAATTCGGCGCAGCCACCGTCTATTAGGTAGCCGAGATTGGTGAACTGGCGGCAGCGATTGTCCTGGCCGGAGATGCAAGCGGCGCATTTGCCGCAGGTCACGCCGGGAGCGAGGACGATTTTCTGGCCGACGCGTACGGTGGTGACATCCGCGCTGATTTGGGCAATTTCACCCGAGACGTCGCTACCGGGAATGTGCGGAAGCGGGATTGGAACACCCGGAATACCGCGGCGCACCCAGAGATCGAGATGATTCAGCGCACAGGCTTTGACGAGCACGAGGACTTCGTTCGAGCGAATACTGGGTTCTGGAGCGTCCTCATACTTGAGGACGTCGGGCGCGCCGTGTTGATGAAAGACAATTGCTTTCATGAAACCTCCGATGCAGGTTTCGAAAGGTAGCATTCACGCAGAGGAGTGTCCAGAAAGCGGCGCACATTGACAGTGAAGGTACTGCGCCGTAGGCTGAGAGCTAAACTGGGACAGCAAAGGATGGCGGTGTCAAGCCGCCTCTACAAGGAGAAGGCAAAGCAGTGGACCTGTTTGAAGAGATCGTCAGGATGCGGCGGGCGGGGCGGCGCGCGGCCCTGGCTACGATCGTGCACACCAACGGATCGATCCCGAGTTATGAGAGTTCGCGGATGTTGGTGCGTGAGGACGGCTCGATTGCGGGAACGATTGGCGGAGGCTGCGTGGAGGCGGAAGTTTGGGCGGCGGCGAAAGAAGTGATGCAAAAGGAATCGCCACGCAAGATGGTTTTCAATCTAAACAACGAAGCGAGCTACGACAGCGGATTAATTTGCGGTGGAACGCTGGAAGTCTTTGTCGAGCCGATTTTGCCGCAGCCGGTCGTGTATCTGTTTGGCGGTGGTCACGTTTCTACCGCGGTGGCAAAGGCTGCCAGCGCCGCGGGCTTCGGCATTGGCGTCGTGGATGACCGCGAGGCGTTTGCCAACAAAGAACGCTTCCCGATGGCGCACGAAATCTCCACCAGTTACGAGCATGCGTTCAAAACAATTCGTCCCAATACGTCGAGTTACTTGGTGATCGTGACGCGCGGGCACAAGGAAGACATGCGCGTGCTGGCTTGGGCTGTGCGCACCGAAGCGCGCTACATCGGCATGATAGGGAGCAAACGCAAAGTGCTTTCCGTTTACAAGGCGCTCGAAAACGACGGCTACAAACCGGAAGAGTTCGAACGCGTTTACGCGCCGATGGGGCTGGAAATTGGCGCGCTCTCGCCGGAAGAAATTGCCATCAGCATTGTCGCAGAGCTCATTGCCGCAAGGCGGAACGCGGAATCGGGAGCGCACAAGAAACTGAAATACGAATCGCGCCCGGCTCCAGTTCACACCGCGAGCGAGCGCTGAAAGGGAGCACGTGCTGGCCGCCGTCATCCTGTCCGGCGGGGCCTCGAGCCGAATGGGCTCGCCGAAAGCGCTGCTTCCCTACCAGGGGCGGCCTTTCCTGGAACATCTTCTGGAAGTGACGGCGCACCGGCAGATTGGTGTGCGCCGCGTTGTGCTGGGCGCGCACGCGGAACCCATCGCGAAGGCAGTGGACCTCAAAGCCGATGAAATCTTAATCAATCATGAATGGGAGAAGGGTCAGTTGAGTTCGGTCCAAGCGGCGCTCCGCAGCTTACCGCTGGGGACGGACGGCATGCTGCTCTGTCTCATCGACCATCCGCTGATCAGCAGCGTTCTGGTGCAGGAATTGATCGAGCAATTTTACAAAACAAAGAGTCTTATCGTCCTTCCCTTGTATGAAGGACGACGCGGCCATCCAGTCATTTTTTCGGCGTCTTTGTATGACGAATTGCTGCATGCGCCGCTCGAAACGGGAGCCCGCGCGGTTGTCTGGGCGCACAAAGGAGAAATCGACGAAGTGCGCTCGAACGAAGAGGGCTGCGTGTTGAACCTGAATGATCCCGAGACAATCAACAAAGCCATCCAGCAGAACGACTAGCGACTGGTTGAATCGAGATTTTGCAGCAATGCGCGGACTGCGTCGGCGGCGAGCTGTGCGCCGTGAAACGTAGCTGGCGGAAGCTGGCCCAAAGCTTCAGAGAGAGACTCTGCGGTGATGGACTGGGCTTCGGAGAGCATGAGACTGCTTAGGCGCTCGGTCAACACGGAAGCGCACGCAATTGAAGTCGTACAACCGCGACAAAGGAAGCGCGCTTCCGCGATGCGCCCGTCCACAATACGCGCGGCCAGCTTCAGGATGTCGCCGCAGACGGGATTGCTTACCTCCACTGTTGCCGTGGCGCCCGGCAGCTCCCCCGCATTGCGCGGATTGCGAAAGTGGTCGAGAACGGCTTCGCTGAACATCCCAGAAAGTATCCCAAGGCAGCGCCACGACTGCAACGCGACACAGATTAAGACAGCTCAACGCAGAGACACAGAGGCCGTAGAGCAGCGGACAGGAATGTCTTTCGCACAAAACCATCTACTTCTTTGGCGGTAAATACTTTTTTTCAACTGAAGCCACCACGACGTAGTTAGGATCCACCATCTCGGTGAGATGGATTTTGCCGACTTTTGAAAGCAGTTCGTAGGCATCGAGTTCCGAGAGGCCGTACTCGGCGTGAATCCAGCCTAGCAGCTCGGTGAAGGCGATCCGCACGGCATCGTCAACAGGACGATAGATGCCTGCGGCCATGATTTCCTTTTCATTCTCGAAGCGCGGCCAGCCTGTACGTTTCCCTTTCACGAGATCAAATTGCAGCCGGGCCCTCATGGGAACTTCGATAGCGCTGCCGGCAATTTCGCCGTCGCCCATGGCAGCGTGGCCATCGCCGAAATAGAACAGCGCGCCGGCTACATTCACGGGCAAATAGAGGGTATTTCCAACGGAGACTTCCGGAGCGTCCATGTTGCCGCCAAACTCCGCGGGCACGATCGAGCTGCGCGCTTCTCCGTTCGCGGGGGCGACACCGATGCAGCCAAGAAAAGGATGAAGTGGAATTTTCACCTTGTAGCCGGAATCGAGCGCCTGGAACGTAGCGGTGCGTTCGGCGTGATCGATCGGGTAAAACCAAATCTTTTCAGGCAGCGGCTCCTTCTCTAGCATGGGCGTGTAATGCGTAGCATTGATGGCCCCGAATCCCGGTGAAAACGTGCCCACGCCTTGTTTCCCGTCAATCTGCAAGTCGAGAATGTGAACAACCAACGTGTCGCTGGGCTCGGCTCCTTCAATGTAAAAAGGACCTGTCAGCGGGTTATCTCCCTTGACCAGCGAAAACGAATCGCCCGGCTTTTGCAACGCGTTGCCGAAACAGTCGAGAGAGTTTGCGTCAAGAATGTTGCCGGGCTTGAGACGTGCAACAGGCGGAGCGACGCCGAAAACATATTTCACGTTGTCGATGGTGGCGTGGTAGGAGACGACTTCCGGTTTGGATGGCGCCGATGAAGTCTGAGCCAGAGCCGTACATGGCAACAGCAGGCTGAGAGCAATCAGATGGATACGCACGATAGTCCTCCGTGGAAATAAGAGACGCAGTGCAACACACTCGCCGTGCGGAGTCAATCTGCGGTCGCGCGAGCCGATGGGTGGCCGACGGTCTGCTATTCTTCTCCGGTGACCATGAAGACGAATCGACGAGCGCCATTGCGCATTGTTTCGTTGGCGCCGAGCGCGACTTCGATTCTGTGCGCCATTGGGGCGAAGCGCGCACTGGTCGGCGTAACCAAGTGGTGTGCGGCTGTTGCTGCGGTCGATAATTTGCCGAAGCTGGGCGATTGCTGGCACATGGAATCTGTGGATGAAATTGTGCGACTGGAGCCGACCTTGGTGATCGGCTCCGTGCCCTACAAACAGGAGACCGTGGCCAAACTCCTCGCACAGTCTTTCGCATTTCTGGCCACGAACCCACGGACCCTCGCCGACATTGAAGGAGACATTCGTCTGTTGGGAGGAATTACACAAAAGGCGGCGGCGGGCGAACAGTTGGTGAAAAACATGCGTGGCGTATTTTCGGAGATTGCACAGAAGGCGCGGCGGCGGAAGCGGCGAGCGCGTGTCTATTGCGAGGCGTGGCCAAATCCGCGAATCAGCTCTCCGCCGTGGGTGGCAGAATTGGTGAATATCTGCGGCGGTGAAATGGTCGTTCCCAGCGGCGAGAAAGTCACCGAAACGCAGGCAGCAGCGGCCCAGCCAGACGTAATTGTTCTAGCTTGGGCCGCGACAGGATCGAAAGCAGACCCCAGGCAAGCGTATAACGTCATGGCGTGGAAGGATGTCCCGGCAATTCGCAATCGGCAGGTGCACGTAATCAGCGACGAATTGCTGAACACGCCTGGGCCGCCGCTGATCGAAGGTGCGCGCGCACTGTACAAACTCCTGCATTCTGAGAACAAAATGCGAGAACGTCCATGATCACTGTCGTCGCGGCCGTGATTGAGCGCAGCGACCGCCGATTACTGATCGGCCAGCGCCGAAAGAGCGATACTTCCCCGCTGAAATGGGAGTTTCCGGGTGGAAAGGTCCGCGAGGGCGAATCGCCCGAGTCGGCCCTCGCCCGGGAGTTACAGGAAGAACTCGGCGTGACGCTGGTGAAAAGTGTTGAGATTGGCCGGGTGTGTCATCGTTACGCGGAAACGCCCGACGAATTGGAAATCCGCTTCTTCGCCGCCACAATTGCGGATACCGATTTAGTGCCGCACACATTTGAAAAGATCACCTGGGTGCTGCCAAAAGAGCTGGGCGAGTACGATTTTCTGGCAGCGAATCGGGAGCTTATCGCGCAGCTTGCTACCGGACGGATCAAACCCGCAGAAATCCTCGAGGGATCCAGAGGAACCGGCACAAACCGACGCCCGGATTAAGACTGACTCCCCGTCCTCAGTAAGTATTTGGAAGCTTTGGACCAGCGTCAGGAGATCAGCGGATTCGGTTTTTCAGCATTGATGCCAAGGTCCTTGATGGCTTTATCTAGCACGCAGCGCTCGAGCTTGCCGTCCGCGAAAAGCTCGTGCAGCGTAGCCAGCGTAATGAAGCGCGAGTCGACTTCGAAGAAGTCGCGAAGTGCGGCGCGGCCTTCGCTGCGCCCGAATCCATCGGTGCCGAGTGACGCCAGACGCCGCGGCATCCATTTGCTGATCATGTTTGGCAAGGTTTTCAAGTAGTCGGACGCCGCGACCAGCACGCCGGAAGCGTCTGCGAGGACCTTGGTGACGTACGGCACACGCGGCTTTTCGCCCGGGTGCAGGCGGTTCCAGCGCTCCGTTTCGATCCCGTCAAAATAAAGTTCCTTGTAGCTGGTCACGCTCCACACATCGGCGGCTACACTGTACTTGGTCTCGAGAATCTCCTGCGCTCGCAGAGCCTCGTTGAGAATCGCGCCGCTTCCAAACAATTGCGCGCGCAGCTTGGCCTTCGGATTTGTCGCCGGCCGGAAGCGATACATGCCGCGCAAGATTCCTTCCTGCACGTCCCCCGGCATCGCCGGCATGGCGTAAGGCTCGTTCATCACCGTGATGTAATAAAAAATGTTCTCGCCGTCCTTGTACATCCGGCGAATCCCGTCCTGAATAATGACCGCGATTTCGTAAGCAAACGCCGGGTCGTACGCTTTGTTGTTCGGAACCGGCAGCGCCAGGACATGGCTGTTGCCGTCTTGGTGTTGCAAACCTTCGCCGGAAAGCGTCGTGCGCCCAGCCGTGCCGCCGAGCAGGAATCCGCGCGTGCGCATATCGGCCGCAGCCCAAATGAAGTCCGCGATGCGCTGGAATCCGAACATCGAGTAGTAGATGAAGAACGGAATCGTGTTGATGCCGTGCGTCGCATAGGCAGTGCCCGCAGCGATGCACGAAGCCATCGAGCCAGCTTCCGTAATGCCTTCCTCAAGGATCTGGCCGTCTTTCGCTTCCTTGTAATAGAGCAACGTGTTTACGTCGACGGGTTCATACTTCTGACCGACGCTGGAATAAATGCCAGCAGTCCGGAAAAGCGATTCCATGCCGAAAGTGCGCGCTTCGTCCGGCACGATGGGCACGATGAGCTTGCCGATTTCCGGATCCTTCAGCATTTTTCGGAGCATGCCGACGAACGCCATGGTCGTCGAAACTTCCCGGCCCTCGCTGCCTTCCAGGAATTCCTTAAAGAGTTCGTCGTGATCCGCGACCAGCGGCTTCGTGCGAATGCTGCGCTTGGGAACATAGCCGCCCAGCGCTTCGCGCCGCGCGCGAAGGTATTGAATCTCAACACTGTCTTCTGCCGGCCGGTAGAAAGGAACTTCGATGCAATCTTCGTCGTTCAGCGGAATGCCAAAACGCGAACGGAATTCGCGCAACTCGTCTTCGTTGAGTTTCTTCTGCTGGTGCGTGACGTTCTTGCCTTCGCCCGCCTCGCCAAGCCCGTAACCCTTGATAGTGCGCGCGAGAATCACCGTCGGGGAGCCCTTGTGCTCCACCGCCGCCTTGTACGCGGCATACACCTTGCGCGGATCGTGCCCGCCGAGGCGCAAACGCCGCAAACTCTCATCGGACATCGGCTCGACAAGCTGAAGCAAACGCGGATCGCTGCCGAAGAAATGTTCGCGCACATACGCGCCGGAGGAAACGACCAGTTTCTGGTATTCGCCGTCCACCAATTCACCCATGCGCTTGACCAGCAAGCCCTCGGTGTCGCGTTCGAAGATGGGGTCCCATTCGCTTCCCCACAAAATCTTGATGACATTCCAGCGAGCGCCGCGAAACGCCGATTCCAGTTCCTGAATAATCTGCCCATTGCCGCGCACCGGGCCGTCGAGGCGCTGCAAATTGCAGTTGATGACAAAAATCAAGTTGTCGAGTTTCTCGCGCGAAGCCAGAGTGATTGCCCCCAGCGATTCCGGCTCGTCTGTTTCGCCGTCACCGAGGAACGCCCACACTTTAGCGTCCGCGGCAGGCTTCATGCCGCGATCTTCGAGGTAGCGGTTGAAGCGCGCCTGATAAATCGCCATCAGCGGGCTGAGGCCCATGGACACCGTCGGGAATTCCCAGAAATCCGGCATCAGCCACGGATGCGGATAAGAAGAGAGACCGCCGCCGGGCTTCAGCTCGCGGCGAAAATTCTCCAGCTTCTGCGCGCTGAGGCGGCCTTCCAGAAACGCACGGGCGTAAATACCGGGTGAAGCGTGCCCTTGAAAATAGACCGTGTCGCCCTCGAACTCCTCGGTGCGCGCGCGGAAGAAATGGTTGAACCCCACTTCGTAGAGCGTCGCCGCCGAGGCATACGTGGAAATGTGCCCGCCGATGTTGTGCTCGACGCGGTTGGCGCGCACCACCATGGCCAGCGCGTTCCAGCGGATCAGACTCTTGATGCGGCGCTCCAATTCCTGGTCGCCGGGGAAAAGAGGCTGCAGGCGCACCGGGATCGTATTCGCGTAAGGAGTATTTGCGCTGAACGGCAGATCGATGCCGTTGACCGTGGCGTGCGCGCGGAGCCGCTCCAGAATTTCCGCCGCCACTTCCGGTCCGCTGGACTCCAGAACGGAATCCAGCGATTCAAGCCATTCCTGAATCTCTACGTCTTCCATGCCGTGCGGCTGGATCGATATTTCGTTGTCCATAACTTCGGTTGGTTCCTCTTCTTTCAGTTTCCCGTTTCTCCGGAGGCAATCCCCTGCGGATTTATGCGCGCAATAAGGAGAATAGAATACACCGCGGCGGCATTCTCTGCACGGCCCGGTCGAAGATTTCTGGAACGATGTTGACTGGCCACGACTGCGGGCCCAGCGTTCTCTGGGCCCTTACAAAGTGCGTCCGCCATCCACCACTAGCACTTGGCCGGTAATAAATTTCGAATGAACTAGGAACGCGACGGCATCGGCAATGTCTGATGGAGCACCCGTGCGGCGGAGGGGAGCAAGCTGAATGAAATCTGCTTCCCATTCCGGAGGATCGCGCGGCATCGTGATCGTGCCAGGCGCGATGGCGTTTACGCGTACTTCCGGTGCCAGCGCTTTCGCCAGCACTTTCGTCAGCATCACCACTCCCGCTTTTGAAACAGAGTGCGCGATATATCCCGGCCATCCGAGCAGCCCGCCGGTATCCGCAAAATTGATGATGGTTCCTTTTGTCCGCCGCAGAAGAGGCGCCGCTGCTTGCGCACAAAAAAAGGGCGCCTTCACGTTGGTATCGAGTGAGGACTCCCAAATCTCTTCGGTCGTGGAAACAATGCTTGACGGAAGAAAATTCGCCGCGCTGTTCACGAGAATGTCCAACCGGCCGAATTGCATCGCCGTTTCGTCGAATAGCCACTTGATTTCAGCAACGTTCGTTAAATCGGCCGGGATCGCGCAGCCTCTCCGCCCCAGTTTTTCAATCTCGGCAACTGCGGACTGCGCGTCCGCGGTAGAAGTACCGTGGTGGATGATAATGTCCGCGCCTTCCTCTGCGAGACGCAGCGCCACCGCTCGCCCCAGACGCTTTGCCGACCCAGTGACAAGAGCAACTTGCCCCGCCAAAGACATGCTGTTTTTCGCAGATGACATGACCGCACACGATACCACAGCGCGCCAAGCTGCTGAGCCTCTTCCCCCATTCGCAAGGTGTCGCCGGGCGAACATGGGCACGCGTTGAACTGATAGAATCAACGGCCACTGGAGGCGTGATGAATCTCGATCTCTTGGCCATCGCCGCGCACCCCGACGACGTCGAACTCACATGCGGTGGCACGCTGCTGAAAATGGCACAGCGGGGTTACAAAACGGGAATCCTCGATTTGACCGCAGGCGAAATGGGAACGCGTGGCACGCCGGAGACCCGCGCTAAAGAGGCCGCGCGCGCAGCGAAATTACTAGCCGTCAAGTGGCGCGGCGCTCTGGGCGTTCCCGATTCCGACGTTCAACCCAATCGCCAGCACAAATTACGCCTCGCCGCGGTGATCCGCCAGCTCCGCCCAAAAACCATCATCCTGCCCTATTGGGAAGCGCGCCATCCCGATCACTACCATGCCTCAACTCTCGGGTACGAAGCCTGTTTCCTGGCGGGCCTGAAACAACTCCCCATCGAGGGCGATGCCTACCGCCCGTTTAAGATCCTCTATTCCAGCTCCTACGCCGATGTGCGGCCAACGTTCGTGGTGGACATCACCGCCCAATACGAACAGCGCCGCAAAGCCATCCTGGCCTTTGCCTCGCAATTCCGGCCCAGCAAAAGCGAAAAGGAGAGTAAAGTACACCTCGCCACCGACCGGCTGGAAATGGAGATGAATCAGTTGGCGCGGCACTACGGCCAAATGATCGGCGTGAACTTCGGAGAGCCGTTCCTGCAAAAAGAGCTGATGAAGGTCGAAGATGTTGTAAACATGGAGGTTCGGTCGATGTGAGGACTAGAACTTCTCATCTCCCTGTGCGGGAGAAAATCCAGGGATCATCTGGCCTCCGGCGGCACGCTCAACGCGCACTCTGATCTGCTTTTCATCCTCCGCCCCTGATTTTCGCAAGATCACCATGGTATTCAAGGCCTCGGAGTACAGTCGGGTGACCAGGTAGATGTCGCCGGTACCATCTTTCTTCCAAAGCTGGCCAATCTGGATTTTCGACACGCTTGCGCTCATAAAGGACTGGCCTTGACTGTAGAGGTAGCCGCCAAGGGTGTCAACTGCACCCCCATCATGAGGTACGGAGTCAGTACGCCGGAGCGCAAGTTCCCCTCCCCCGCGGCTTGCCCCGGCACTCAAATGTCCCTTTCCGCGCGAAAACGCCGGCACCCTTAGGGAATAGAAAACCTTTCTGGACCCTCTGACATCGTAGTAGTTAGGAAAAAGTCATAGGGGCACGCCCAGCCATTGTGGGTGTATAATGACGGGTAGGCGGAGGTACACGAGATGCAAGACATTCTGCGGCATAGCCTGAGAGTGGCGCTGGCAGGCGCACTCGTTGCGTGTTCAGCCTTCGCTGCTCCTCAAAGTCCCCCCGCGCCTGCGGCCGACCCGGCAAAGACGCCGCCGCCCGCCCAGCAGACTCAGCAACAGACCGGCTCGCAGCCGGTCCAGCAAAAGGATACTGTAACTCCCAAGAATTCTAAGGAAGACGTCGAAGCCATCGGCAATCGCAGCGTCGGCAAAGGTGTCAATCTCTTCTCGCTGGAGCGGGAAATCTCCCTCGGCAAGTCCCTGGCCCAGGAAGTCGAGCGCTCTTCGAAGATGATTGATGACCCGGTCGTCACCGAATATGTCAACCGTGTCGGCCAAAACCTGGTCCGCAACTCTGATGCGCGCGTTCCCTTCACCATCAAGGTGATCGACTCCGATGAAGTCAATGCGTTCGCGCTACCCGGCGGCTTTTTCTACGTGAACAGCGGCTTGATTCTCCGCGCCCAGGAAGAATCCGAACTGGCCGGCGTCATGGCCCATGAGATAGCCCATGTGGCTGCGCGCCACGGCACAAAGAACGCCACCAAGGGCGAGCTCATGCAATTGGCTTCCATTCCCGCAATGATTTTTATTCCCTATAGCATGGCGGGATATGCGATGTATCAGGGTCTGAACCTCGCGATTCCCCTGACCTTTCTGAAATTCAGCCGCGACGCCGAGCGCGAAGCCGATTTCCTCGGCCTGCAGTATATGTACAAAACCGGCTACGATCCCAATTCGTACGTCACTTTCTTCGAGCGCATTCAGGCGGACGAAAAGCGCCGCCCAGGCACCATCCCCAAGGTGTTTTCGACGCACCCTCCGACTCCTGACCGTATCGAGAACACGCAAAAGGAGATTGCGCGCATCCTTCCTGCAAAGCAGGAATACCTTGTTACTACCTCCGAGTTTGATACCGTTAAGGCCCGCCTCCGCAATATCATGTTCTCGCGCAAGGTTTCGGACAACGCCGCCGGCAAGCCGACTCTGCGCACCAAGACCGAACAATCCAAGAAGCAGCCCACGGGCAATGATCCCAACAGCGGCGACGACGATCGGCCAACGCTCAAGCGCCGCCCCGATTCTCAACCTTAAATTGTAATGGCGGATCTTAGATTCGTGCTTTTTCGACGTCGGGCGGCCTCAAGCCGCCCGATTTCGTTTGATTAAGGGAACCCGCGGCGCAGCGCTTTCGCTCAGATTCCACTCTTCATGTTTGCGGAGATGATTCTTCAAACGCCGTTTGCAGCTTCTCTAGTCTTTCCGTGATCGCTTCCAGGTCGCATGGGGCAAGTTTTGAACGACAAACGAAGTGCATACCGTCAAAAAGCGCGTTGCGGGCGTCCCGGAGCAAGCGGTTCGCATGCTGGCTGGGCCCGCACCGCGCGATGCGGCAAAACGTCACCGCAAGATCCAGTTTCGCCAGCATGAATTCGACGCGCAACGAACTCCCCGCAATCCGCCAGCAAAACCCATCACGGGCGCGCGACGGGAAAGTGGCCACGCGCAAAACCTCATTCGCACCAAGGATCGAACTGGTGATGATTTGGTCCGCTTCAGTCGGATCGATTTCAAGGCCCTCATTGAGCCGCGTGGCAAAAAGCGTTTGCCTGCGTCCAGGTTTCAAACCTGCCAAATTCCTGCTGGACGCTTGGCCCGGGACGATCTTCCGTGGCGCGGCACACCACCGCGGCGTCGCCCCAATATTTTGCGGTGAACGCGAACCGGCCTTGCATATACGCCTCGATTGCTTGAAGACGCGCTGTATTTATAAGCAAGATTATTGGATGTCAAAGCCACGTCATAGTGGCAACGATTCATTAAGAAAGTACACTGCGTCTCTTAAAATGGACCTCTGCATTCGGACTGGCCCGGGCGATATCATTTCCCAAATCCTGCGATCAACTGGCGCCCCTTGGTCCCGTTCCTGCCTTGTCGGGAGCAATATCCACAATGGTGATCACCACCCCATCAATTTTGTTTTCCACTGTGCGATACGGAAGGATTTTGAACTGATAATGAACGCCCATCCGGTCCGTAAGCTCTCTCTCCTGCGTCCGGAAATCCGACACCACCTGCAGCACCATCGCCTGGAGGTCGGCAATTTCAATGCTCGGATTGATGTTGGAGAGCGGGCGGCCGACATCGCCCGGGATTAATCCAAGAAACTTCTGCGCCTTGGGCGTGAACCGCCGGATCGTCATGTCGCTGCCAATCATGATCACCGCGATATCGATGCTGGAGAGCAAATTGATCAAATCATTGTTGATTTGCGTGATCTCCGTGTTGCGGTTTCGCAATTCATCGTTAACCGTGGTCAATTCCTCGTTGGCGGACTGCAGCTCTTCCTTGGCCGTTTCCATTTCCTCGTTTGTGCTTTGCAATTCCTCGTTGCTCGATAAAATCTCCTCGTTTGCAGACTGCAGTTCCTCGTTCGTGGCTTCCTGCGTTTCGATGACGGATTGCAGATACTCTTTCGTCGCGGCCAGCTCGTCCTCGAGCTTGGCCGTTCGCCGCGTGGCCGTTTCTGTTTCCGCCTCGGGCCGTGTCCGGCGCGCCGCGGCTCCCCGTTCCGGCTCTTGCGGCGCCTCTTGGAACACGATCATGAAGTACAGCTCTTTAAAATTGCCCAGTCTGACTGGAATTACATCGAAATTTACCAATCGCGTCGAATGCGTGCTTCGCGCTCCTTCATCGCTTCCATCCCCATTCTTGAGCTGCAGGTTTCGCTTTCCGACGACGACATTTTCTTTCTTGGCCCGGGCAATGGCGTTTCGCAATTCCACGAGTAGTCCCTCGCGGGCCATCTTCAGAAGGCTCAGGCTGGGCTTTCCCGGCGCAAGCTTAAGGTAACTGTTCACATTCCCCCGGGTGTGAATGATTTCCATTTCCTCGTTAACGAAGACCGTTGCCGGCGTGTATTGCGTAAGTAGCCGGCGGTCGAATTCCTTTTGCGCCTCGGCGTAATTCCAGTTCGCATCCAAATGTTTCCCAGGTATCCGAACGACTCCGTATTGTGTGCGCTCTGCCTGGGAATTCAGTGAAAATGTGGCCTCCTGGCGCGTTCCTCCCGCTTTCTTGGAAAAAATCTTGTTCGTGCGGTCTTCCGCCGCAAACAAACCCGTTGTTGCGCCCAGCCCTTCCGAAGTTCCCAACACAAGAAACCCGCTGGGCCGCAGCGCATAATGGAAAACAGATATCACTTTCCCCTGAAGGACCGGCTCAAGATAGATGAGTACGTTCCGGCAGCAAATCAGGTCCATCCGCGAAAACGGCGGATCGCTCAGGACGTTGTGTTGCGCGAAAATGCACATATCGCGGATGGTCTTGCTGACCCGATAGCCGTTCTCCACCTTGATGAAAAATCTGCGAAGCCGCTCCGGCGATACGTCCACTTGAATGTTTTCCGGATAAACACCGTTGCGCGCTCTCGCCACGCTCGACTCGCTTACGTCCGTTCCAAAAAACTGAATCGGGATTTGCGAAGCCCGGTCACCTAGGAATTCCAGCAGCGCCATCGCCACTGAATACGTTTCTTCTCCGGAGGCGCACCCGGGAGTCCACACGCGAATTCCGCGTTCCCGCCCCACATTTTTCTGGATAGCCGGGAATACCGTTGCTTTCAGCGCCTCGAACACCCGTGTGCCCCGGAAGAAACTCGTAACGTTGATCAGCATGTCCTGATACAGCGCCGTGATCTCCGCGGGCTTGCTTTGCATGAACTTGGCGTAGGTCTCGATTTTGTCGATTTTGTGAACCACCATGCGTCGCTGAATCCGCCGCAGAATCGTTGTCTGCCGGTAATGAGTGAAGTCCACTCCCGTGGCCCTTCGCAAGACGTGGAATATCGTGTTCAGACCTGGACCGGGGGCTGGGGCAGCTTCCGCGGCGCCGGACAAACTATTGCGCACGACGTACGGATGCCGTGCGATCCGCGCAAGCTCCTTGGCAATCCCTTTGGGCGGAAGCACGTAATCCACGCAGCCTGCCACGACGGCGCTTCGCGGCATGCCGTCATACTTCGCCGTCGCATCGTCCTGCGCAAACGTTACGCCTCCGTGCGCCTGGATTTCCGCCATTCCCAGTGTTCCGTCCGAACCTGAGCCAGACAAAATTACGCCTATCGCCCGGTTCCCTTTTTGCTCCGCGAGCGATCGCATGAAGTGGTCCACGGACATGTGCGCTCCGCGCGATTCTTCTCGCGGACCCAGATGCAACGTGTGGTCGGAAATGGACATCGTCGCGTTTGGCGGGATCACGTAAACGTGATTCGGCTTTATTGGCAGGCCATCGGACACTTCCGTTACGTTCATCGTGGTCTTCCTGGCGAGTAGTTCCGTCAGGATGCTGTGGTGCTTCGGGTCGAGGTGCTGCACCAGCACAAAGGCCATTCCCGTGTCCGCAGGAAGGTAATTCATTAGATCTGTAAGAGCTTCGATGCCGCCGGCGGAAGCTCCAATGGCCACGATCGTTGTGTCCGCTTCCTGCCTTGGCTGCGAGACCCGCGCCTTTGCGGCTCCTTGTCGCTTGCTCTTACCCTGCGATTTCTGCATCATGAGCTTCCTGAGAGTCCCCGTCGAAGAGCATCAGCTACCGTGAATTGTACGGAGTTGTCACAAATGCAACCACGCGCGAAAAGGGCGCAAGTTTGAATCCCTTCTCCTCGGCCCTTCGGGAAACGCAGCTCGCGCGTAATTTTAGTCCTTTTGTGCGGCTTGTGCTATCATCCCCTCGAGCGCTAGCCAAAGCGGCTCTCAATTCATTGAGTTGCCCGCAGATTCCCAGCCGTTCGCGGCAAGGACCCGGGAAGAAATTCTCTCCCAAGCGCGAGGAGGCTCCGTGAACCAACCTACGATGACACCAAGGCACACGCCTGCTCCGCTGCCGGATCTGATTCACCACCTAAGAGCCCAGCGCCTTAGAATTTGCGCGCTTTCAAGAAAATCCGGAGCGCTGCGGGATCGTGGAAGAAACTTGCTCGCGAAATCACAAACACTGGCCGCCCGCGTCGAGGAATCCTGGACAGACCTCGCCGTTACTTGTCTCACCACCAGGTCCGCCGTTGCAGAACTTCGCCTCCGACGCTCCGGCAAGCGGGGCCACACTCCGGTTCCAAAGCCTTCCGGAAATGCGCCCGAGCTCGTGGTTGCGGACTCGCCGGACATGGTCGAGGCGCTTGAGCAGGCCACCGAAATCCTCAAAATGGAGTTCTCCGGTACCGAAGGCAGCGGACTTGATACGCTCGCCAAGTGTGAGAAGGTCCTGCATCGAACCCGCTCAACTTGTACAATAGAGCTTCCCCTTTATTAGCCCGGCCGCCGCCCGGCCCTTTTATTCACGACTAACTTCCAGCCTATCTCCGCCAAATCCCCGCGGAACTGAGAAATTCTTCGTTGCGGATTCCTTCCCTCCCGCATCATATGACCGGGGGGATTTGGAGGGACATTGGGCCATGACTAAATGGCGCGCGCTGATCGGTGCTTGCGGTCTGCTGCTCGCCCCTCTCGCTTTTCGCGTTTTTTACATTCAGGAACTGTTTTTTGCGTTCCTTTTCTTCGCGATCGCGTACTTGCTCCTATTACTGCTGGCCGCGGCGGTTTTCTGCGCGCTGTATCTTTACGCCAGAGGAATGTCCTACCTTGCTGTGCGCATCAGCGCCGAAGGGTATCGCGCTTTGCCGTTGTTTCGCGTTCTGGTACTGTGGCTCGCTCCGACCGCCACAAAAACCGCTCAATCCCTGCTTCTCGCGCAGCGCATTTTGTTTTTCCCCTTTTACGGCCTGCTTCGCGGGTGGTCTCAATCTTTCCGCCGCGACGTCTCGCAATTCCGCGAGGACACCGAGCGCGCCGTAGAGCACCTGCGCGTCCTCCTCAAGCACAACTAACTCCGCCCTGCATCTGCCGGAATAGCCTGCGCGGCAGCGGCGGCGCCATCGCGCTGGGTTAGGCCCTCGCGCAGGTGTACAATCCTTCGGCCATGCCCCCGAGAGCCGGGTACTCCACGCCGATGCTGCACGTCGCCGATGTCATGCGTTCGATCCGCTTCTACGAGCTGTTGGGATTCGATCTCATCGACACCGAAGGCCCGGCCAGTTGCCCCGGATGGGCGCGCGTGCATTGCGAAGGCGGCGCGATAATGTTACTGCTGGCTGAGGAACCTTTCGATGCTTCCGTGCAATCCGTCCTGTTCGCCATGTATACGACCGATTTGCCCGCGCTTCGCGAGCATCTGCTCGCCAATGGCGTGAAGTCGCCGCCGATCACGTATCCGGGCTACATGCCGAGCGGGCAGGTCACGCTAAGGGATCCCGACGGCTACATCGTCAACATCAACCACTGGGGCGACGCAGAGCACAGTGCCTGGCTGAAGAACATCGAGCAAAAGAAAAAGTCCGGGGCGCTGCCGTCCAGGTAACCTCTGGTCGATGGAAGCAGGGTGACTATGTCACAGACAGTCGTTCCGATGATTCACGTCCCGAATGTTCGCGCCACAATCGATTGGTACACCTCGATCGGGTTTACATTGGTCCGGCAAACGAAGAGGACGGCGAAATCAACTGGGCGAAGCTGTCCTTCGGAAACTGCGAACTCATGCTCAACATTGGTGGGAAACCGAGCACCAACCACCGTCGCGAAGTCCACTTGTACATAACGACCGACAACGTCGATGATTTATATCGCCGCCTAAAGGACCGCGTTCAAGTCGTCCAAGACCTTTATGACGCCTTCTACGGCATGCGGGAATTCATTATTCGCGACTGCAACGGCTTCTGGATCGCTTTCGGCCAACCTCTGCTAGCGTAGCTGTCAAAGCCTCACTCTTGCACCACGTACTCAATGCCCCTGCCAACACGAAATACATGCCCATCAGGGTGCCGCAGGTGCATCTCGCGTACGTTCCACGGCATCTCGGTCGGCGGAAACGTGACATCCAGCCCGGCGGCCACGCACTGTCTATAGACCTCATCAACGTCTTCTACCCACACGGACATCCAGGCGCCTTTGTCGGCCGTTTGGTCTCCGTCCGGTCCAAACGTGGTGGCATTCGCCCCCCGGCCGCGCCCTCCCTGGCCGCCCACGCAAAGAAAGATCTCGCATTCGCCTGATCCCACGGCCCCGAATGTCGGAGGCGTTCCCCAGTCCCAGCATTTCCTCCAGCCCCACTTCTCGAACCACGCGAAGCTCGCGGCGATGTCGGAAACATTCAGTATCGGCGTAACGCCTTTCGCATCCATGCCGCGGAAGCATACCATGCACGCGCGGCGTATCCTCAAGCCGCTGCCGGGGTGCGGGGTGTTCTTTTCATTTTGGAAAGCCATACGGTCTCGGCGACGAGAAGCCGCTTTTTCATTCAAGTTCTTTCTTTCACACTCCTGCGCACTCTTTTGCACGAGCAGAAACTTAACTCTTTTGTTTTCAGGCAATTCCGCACTCTTTGCCCAAAAACGGTGGGGGTGGGCAATGCAAGGGGGACACAACCGTGGCATTCGTGAAGAATCACTTTACTTCGGTCCGTATCCACTGGAAAAGGAGAAGTTTGTCCCGGCCGAGGCTATGTGCGGTGGCGGTCGTCTGGAGCGGCGGCGATGCCCATGCGGCGAAGCTCATCCTGGTAATACTTCTTGTGGAGAACGTCCCACTCCTCGCTGCCTTCGAGGATTTCCTTCTTCTGCGAAGTGATTCGCTTGCGGACTTCGAGCTCGATCTTTTCTTCGTCTTTCAAAGTGGCCGTCAGAATCTGCACCACCTGCTGGCGAATCGTGTCGCGGTCATCGACGAACTCCACTTCTTCGCTTTCGACAAGCACATCCGTGATTTGGTGCGACAGCCGTATGATTTTTTCGCGGGTCAGGCGCATCGTTTCTGGAAATCCTCGTTTGCTCTTCAAATCGACAACGTGAAGCCCCCCGTGAAGCCGGGGTTGCAAGTGCTGTGCCGGCCAAAGCCCGAAATGCAACGAGTCAAAAATCGGCTAACGAAGGATGAGCTTGCGGTCCCTCGCCAATTGCTGCTTCACCTTCTTGTACATCTCTTGATAAGAGACGCTGGTCCGGCGCATTTCGTCCTGATGGTCGATCAGGATTTGGCGCACTTCCTCATTGAGCCGGTCCTCGACCGTCAGCTCTTCGAGCATCTTCCGCCGGACGCGGTTGGTCACGGCGGCAGCGCCCTTGGTCTCGATGTGCCCGCCCTCGACCAGCCGTTTCACAACCTCATTGGCGATGTGCGCTACGTAGTCCCGTACGAGAAGCATCTCAGGGCGTTTCCTTTAGACCAGTGCAAGAGAGCGAGTTTACTGGCTGGGCCAATAAAGTGCAAGGAAGCGCGCGAAAAACACGCAAAAATCCTCCAGCGCAGGAGCGCAGCTTTATCCTGGATGCAACCGAAGAAATGGACGCAACCGAGGAAATGTTGCGCCCCGGCTCGGCCATCCGCGCATCATGGGAGATCTTTCCGCAAGCCAGAACGCCATTATTCGCCTTGCGTTGACGCTTCTGGCCGCTTCCTGTACGATGATTTGTGTAAGGGCGCTTAGCTCAGCGGTTAGAGCGTTCGGTTTACACCCGAAAGGTCGTCCGTTCAAATCGGACAGTGCCCACCATCCGTGAGCTTCACTGTTTCACCCACCGCGGGGACGAGTTAAGTTGGTTAGAACGCTGCCCTCCAATCCCATCCGCTGTGTATCTCCCTCTTTATCAATCACTTCTGTGAAAACACGAATTTCCGCATTCTAACCGAGTCACCATCGCGGGCCCCGGCGTACCCTCGTATCTGTATATCGTATCTGTATATATCTAAGGATGGAACGAGGACTTTATGGGAGGCACTTGGCTCCAAAAGCATTTCGCTTCGTTACCGAACAGTCGTTGGTTCAAAATCAGGCCGACACAACCAAGGATAAACGCTTGAATTCAGCGGCCACAGCAATCCGCGGCGGCGATCACTAACTCTTATACGGATTGACTTTGCCACTGAGCAATCTGCCCCAGTTGGCGTTGAGAATCAAGACGGGATTTTAGGATTCGCTAGCGACTATTCAACGCCGTCCAGGCAGCCAGAGAGTCCATGTAGTCTCTCCAATGGATGATCTTTTTGTTCTCAATCGTGATGACCGAGATGAACCTGTTGTCATAGGGTGCTCCACTCGAAAGAATCGTGCCGTGCACTTCGTACTCGAGAATCACGACGCGACTATCCCGGGAGCGGTGCACAACAAGTGCGTCGCCGGAGTGAAGCTTGATCGTCTTGCCGTATCCGGTGAGGCTTGCCATCAGATTGGCGCGCCCTCGTATCGTCGGAGGCCAGCCGGGAAAGTGATAGCGAGATTCGAAGAGGGCGTCTTCGGCAAACGTGTCGAAATAGTGTTTGCCGTCAACAAGTCCCCGCAAGCCTTTCAGGACGACTCCGAAAAAGGGATTGAGAGCTTCAAACACTTCGTACTTGGCTTTTGTCATAAACAACTCCTCTGCGTCTGACGGGGGCATCGAAGCGCGGGTGATGGATTGCTTCTTGGCAAGTTTCGCCCTCTACAGAATCACAGAGGCTTCCTCAAAATTCAGCCGAGGATTGCGCGGGTGGAGCTTCGTTGGGTCTCCATAGCCCAGGTTGCAGAGAAGATTGAC
>WNGJ01002217.1_pt1 | contig 27435 bp, 27 predicted proteins | sample 5400611 | NCBI WGS metagenome assembly WNGJ01 (sample SAMN13153375, study PRJNA577476) | soil metagenome | isolation source: 40 cm soil or saprolite under Garry oak tree replicate 1 | place: USA:California | collected 2016-06-15
ATCTGGTTCATCAAAACCTCCCAGCCTGTTGAGAAACTCCGAGTAGCCTCATCAGTTTGCGTTGTACATCAAAATCTGAGCATAAATGAAGAACTTACAATGTACAAATCTCATCAGTATAGGTATTTTTCAACAGGCTGCTCCATTTTCGGAGACCCCTGGCTTCAGCCACGGGGAGGAGAAAATGGGTGCCCGCAGGCACGCCATTGTTGACTTTTGTTCCATATTGTGCTACCTATATGAACATGATAGTAACACGCACGATACGCATACAATTGAAGCCAACACCTGAACAAGCAGCACTCTTGCGACAAACAGTGCAAGAATATACTGACTCGTTCAATGCCGTCTGCCAGATAGCTGATGCACAGAAGGTCAGGAACGGCGTCGAACTGCATAAGTTGACCTATGCAGAGCAACGTGCCTCTACCTCTCTTCCCTCGCAACTGGTATGTGCTGCACGTGTGAAAGCTACCGAAGCCATCAACAGTGTGATAGCCCGTCGCAAGAAACAGATACAGAAACATCGGCAACGGATGAAAGAGGCCAAGAAAACGGGCAAACCCGTTAAGCAGTTGAGGCTTGCTAAGGCGCCTTACTCTCACCTCTGTGCTATCCGCTACGATGCTCGTTCGTTCCGCTTCGATCGAAACACTCGTATGGTTTCCCTGGTCCATGTCCAGCAGCCAGGACAGATACGGAATCGTGCCCTGATTGCGGTCAAGGTTCCTGCTTACTATGAGCAGTATTTGACTGCCGAGTGGCAACAGGAGAGCGCTGATTTGCTCTCTCGCAATGGCGCATTCTGGTTGCATATCGTTGTCTCGTGTGCTATTTCTACTCCTGAACCAACTGGCAAGGCTATCGGGATTGACCTTGGTATCAACCGTCTGGCTGTCACCTCGCATCCCCATTTCTTTGGCAGCAAACACGTCAAAGAAACCAATAACCGCTACTTCCGCTTGCGGCGTTCGCTTCAGGCCAAAGGTACAAAGTCTGCTAAGAAGCATCTGAGGAAGCTTACTGGCAAACTGAAACGATTTCAGGCCGATGCGAACCATGTCACCGCAAAACAGATTGTGAACGCTTGCCAACCAGGTGATACCCTCGTGATGGAGAACTTGACCGATATTCGGGAACGCGTCAAAGGACGCCGCAAACAAAGACGGGCCATGAGCAATTGGAGTTTTGGCCAATTGCAAAGCTTTATTGCCTATAAAGCGGCGTGGCGTGGCGTCAACGTTGAATGTGTTGATGCTCGTTACAGTTCGCAAGCCTGTTCTCACTGTGGCTACATTGATAAGCGTAACCGCCTCAGTCAAAGCCAATTCTCCTGTAAACACTGCGGCTATCAGCAAAATGCTGATTTGAACGCCGCCTACAATCTTGCTCGACGGGCCAAGCGTGCGTCGAGTGGGCAACCCGTCAACTTGCCCATCGTCTCAGACCTCCGGGTCTAGGGACAAGCCCTGACTTTAGTCATGGGGTTGTTGACTACTCTTTAGACGATGGGAGACTGATAATTTTCCTTATGGGATCTCCAGCAGGTTTACATGGACATTCATGACGACCTACATAACAGGATTTGACTACGCTCAAGTCAAAGGAGCCTGATAGCACCAGGCTATCAGGCTCCTGGTTGCCAGATGAACGGGGCTACAAAGAGTACTATGTGGCCTGCTCCAATGAGTCCGCTCCGAGGTGTTCCCTCAGATCACTCCCTTCGGCCCGGTTTTCAGCGATCTAGTCATCGCCTCTCAGCACGGTGAGCTAATCCTCGCCAACGATGTGGAAGACCGTGCGGTTGGCGTTGCCGGGAGGAGCAGGTGGAGGCACTCCGTTCCAGTAGTCCGTGAAGCCCATCGATGTCCTGATCCCCTCGAAAATAGAGGGTGGTGATATCGCCGGTGGGCCAGGCAGATGGCAACTGACGGTGAGCACTCCCGTACTCCCATCCGAGAACTGAATAGCCAGGGACACAAGTCCTGAGTGTGCCTTAGCCGGGTCGCCGATGAGGTCTTTGAGCGGTGGGAACACGCCAGGGGCCACCGTCCAGCTCACGAACCCCGTGACCTTATACGTCCCGCTACCGGTTGAGTTGCCGCTCTTGTCGAAGGTCTGCCAGGTCCCTCCGCCCGTTACATCGTTATTGCCGAACCCGTCCTCTGGCACAAAGGTTCCATGGCCGCTGAGCGTGATCATCGAGCCATCGATGGCTATCGCGGACGCAATCCCGCCTGGACCAATAGTGCCATTGGTGAAGTCGATGCTGACGATGTCCCAGCGAAATACCGTCTCCTTGTGCGACCCGCCCGCACTGGCACTCGAGACGAACAATGCACTGCCAAAAATGAGTAATACGAGGACAACAGTAAGCCGCAGTGACCAGAATCTTTTCATGTGCATGTTGTTCCCCCTTCTTTGCATGAGGTGTGGTGTTACAAGCCTTATCCCTGCACGGTGATTTGGCCTGCGAGTACAATTTCTCTAAAGGTCAGACCTGAGATCTGGAGCACCAGGGTGGTGCCTGGTCCTCCCGATGTAGCGGTCGCCACGAAGGGTACATTAGAACCAGCTCCCAGACCGGTCACGCTCGCCGTCCCCTTGAAGACGGCCGTACTGCCCTCGACGCTGACTGAGGTGATTGGTCCGGCGACGTACATCACGTTGGTGTCGAAGGCGCCACTTCCCGCCGCACCCGGAGCTGCATTCGGGGTGAGTGCCAGGCACTCGAAATGGCCCTGCCCATTGCTCCAGTGAAAGGCGAAGGTGGTCTCGACGGGGTGGAACGACGGGGCTCCCGTCCCGCCCTCAATAAGCGAGGTCCCCGCCCCCGAAACTGCGTGGGCGCCTGCCGTGCTTTGGGCCTGAGCTGAAACGGCCCAGTAGAGGCCTGCCCCCACCAGCAAGGTGAGCACAAGCGCCACGAGCAACGCTCTTTTCTTCATGACTTCTTCTCCCCTCCGCTTCTGTTTCGCGCCTGGGAAGGGCACCCAGCGCGAGCGGAGTCGTCCAGTATCATGCGTTCCCAAAAATATGTGTGAGCAACCTGACAATGGTTGTCACGGGACTACCCAAGAGATGGCGAGTCTCTCTGTCTGCTAGTCTATTCTTTCTCCTTTCTCGGCGCTAGCGTCGGACATACAAAAAACCGACACACGACAGAACAGCCGTGGTCGGTTTCACCAGTCGCTCCTTGCAGTCCAGGTGGCCAGGCAAGGATAGGTACTAACGAAAGGGAGAGCTTACCTGTGCATTCTCAACCCAATAGCGTCGATCCCTTTTTAAGACTGCAGATCATCGCACCCACAGCTTCAGCGAGCCCTCGCTCGCTAGAGCAAGCAAAAGATGAGATAGGTGTAGCTGATAGTGTCCAGTACAAGATATCCTACGGAGGACAACAGAACAATAAAAGTTGTTGCCAAAATTGCGATGGGAGTTAATTCTGAAAGTTTTTCACCGCATAAAGTATAGTTGATATTTACTATTTTGTCAAGTATTTTGAGTATTATTTCCCACCTGTTTACATAGAGTTATCTATCTTTAAGGGAACAGGTTTCGATTATCCAAATTGAACTTAAAATACCGTTCTGCAAAACTTAGCCTTTAGGTATATTCGCTACCACGTTACACTATCACGTTCTCAGTACCGATTTTTGACAACGTGATGAGAATAGAGTAAAGTACAAGTGTTTCAAATTAGAACAGGCATAACATTGAGTAGAGGGTTGAATCCATGTCGACGCCCGCCCGCAGGCAATACCTGCAGATAAAGAGCCAGTACTCCGACGCCATTCTTTTATTCCAGGTCGGAGATTTCTACGAAACCTTTGATGAAGATGCTCGTATCGCTGCCCGTGAGCTACAGATTGTGCTGACGCAACGTTCCTATGGCGATGAGAAGGTACCCCTGGCGGGAGTTCCGTTACAGGCGCTAGAAAATCATGTAGGCAAACTGATCCGCTGTGGCTACAAAGTTGCTATTTGTGACCAGGTGGGTGAAGTAGGCAAAGGCCATCAACCCGTTGAACGTGCCGTGACCCGTATACTCACCGCAGGTACACTTTCGGAGCCAAATCTTCTCCCACTGCGACAGAACAACTACCTGGCGGCTATAGCGCCAGGACGTACGCAAACTGCATTGGCTGCAGTAGATGTCAGCACCGGTGAATTTAGCGTAACCTGGTTTACTCCTGATGAGTTACCAGCAGCCTTGGAGGCAGAATTACAGCGACTTGTGCCCTCTGAATGCCTGCTTGTAGAAGGAAGTCGCCAGGACGTCTTTCATTTCCCCTCTGAAACCATGACGATCACCCACTGTCCTCCCTATTTCTTCGAACATGAGGCAGCGCGAGCAAGGCTCTGTCAACTCTTCCAGGTTCAGTCCCTTGCTTCCTATGAGTGTTCACAGGTTCCTCAGGCCATTGCTGCTGCCGGAGCAATTATCGCTTATCTTGAAAAGATGAATGGCAGGCTCCTCTCGCTCTTGAGCGAGTTGCGCACATATCGCACACACAGTTATATGGTGTTGGATGCGCATACACAGCGCAACCTCGATCTGTTGCAGGGAGCGCGTAGCGGCTCAATTCAGGGAAGCTTGCTGGGTGTCATGGATCGAACGATTACCCCTATGGGCGCACGCCAGTTGCGTCGAGCCATCACTCAGCCTCTGCTTGACCTCGGCCAACTCGAAGCTCGTTTGCAGAGTGTTGAAGAGCTTTACGAAAGCCCGGCTTTGCGCAGCCGTTTTACCATCTGTTTGCAGAGGTTAGGTGACTTAGAACGAATTGCCGGTCGTATGCGCCAGGGGACTGCTGTCCCTCGTGAAATGTTAGCCTTGCGTGATTATCTCCTGGTGATTCCACAGTTGTATGAACTCTTGCGTGGCTGTGATTCTCAATTGCTGCAAGAACTGGCACACCAGCTTGATGCCTGTCCGCAAGTGACGGACCTGATAGATCGAGCGCTGACTCGTATAGGTGAAGAAGATGAACAAGAAGACGACGGACGCCTGATTCGCGCAGGCTTTCGCGCGGAACTCGATGAACTCATCTCCTCCATTCGCGACTCGCGCCGCTGGATCGTCTCATTAGAGGCTCACGAACGTGAACGTACCGGAATTGCCAAGTCGCTCAGGGTAGGCTTTAACAAAGTCTTTGGTTACTACATTGAGGTCAGCAATGGCAAGCTTGGTCAGGTTCCGTCTGACTACATACGTAGACAGACGCTTACCAACGCGGAACGCTTTATCACACCAGAACTCAAGGAGCACGAAGCACGCATCCTCAGCGCGGAAGAGCGTATCGAAGAGATGGAGCGTAGCATCTACGCAGATGTATTACGACAATTGAGCGTATTCTATCCGCAATTGATGTCAACGGCCTCAGCCATTGCTCAAGTCGATACGCTCTTAAGTTTTGCGGAGGTCGCGGCCCATCAAGGTTATATGCGTCCTGTACTGCAGCAGGAGAGCGGTATTGAGATTATTGGCGGTCGTCACCCTGTTGTCGAATTTACTCTGGATGGCGATGTCTTTATCCCAAACGATACGCGGCTCGAAGCCGAAGCAGAGCATGGGGCGCGCATTCTGTTGTTGACCGGGCCGAATATGGCGGGTAAGTCAACCTACCTGCGCCAGGTTGCGCTTATCACGCTCTTAGCGCAGATTGGCAGTTTTGTGCCGGCTCGCAGTGCCCGTATTGGGCTGGTAGATCGCATCTTTACCCGCGTGGGCGCCGAAGATGACATTGCCTCCGGCAAAAGCACATTTATGGTTGAGATGGAGGAGACAGCCACTATCCTGCATCATGCCACGCGACATAGCTTGATTATCCTGGATGAAATCGGCAGGGGTACCAGTACCCACGATGGTCTGGCGATTGCGCGAGCTGTTGTCGAGCACCTGCATAATGTGACGGCCGCCCGCACACTCTTCGCCACCCATTATCACGAACTGGCATCAATGGCGGATGAACTTCCGCACCTGTGCGTCTACACCATGGCGATTAGCGACGATGAACAGGGTGAGATCGTCTTCCTCCATCGCGTAACACCAGGTAGTATCGGCCGTAGTTACGGCGTACATGTAGCGAAAATGGCAGGTATGCCCCTGAGCATTGTGCGGCGTGCCGAAGAAGTCCTGAAGCGCCTGGAATCCTCAGAAGATGGCACAACTGTGCATACGTTGTTTGCTCTGAGCGGAAAAGGGGTACCTTTCAATGGCAATAATGAGTTGATGGTTATGGATGGTAATGGCCACTATGATGCAGGAATCCGATTTATTGGGCCCAATAGAGAATACGCATGGCAGACTGAAGAAGCCCGCCTGGCTGCACAAAAACTGGAACACAATGCCGGCGCTCCATCGGACCTGGATACAATTGATGTGTGTGCTATAACGCCACTCGATGCACTGAATCTGTTGTTTGTCTTACAAAAGAAAAGAAAATCATAGATGCCAACCGCGCAAACACAAACATTTCGCACCCCAATACTCGCCCTCTCGCCGGACGTAGCCGAACGCATAGCAGCAGGTGAGGTTATCGAACGTCCCGTCTCAGTCGTTAAAGAGCTGATCGAGAATGCCATTGATGCAGACGCCCGTGAAATACGTGTCGAAATACGTGGGGGCGGACTGCGTCTCATTCGAGTCACCGATGATGGCTACGGTATCCCCGAGGATCAGTTGCAACAAGCATGCGCACGACACAGTTGGCTAGTATCACAACCGTCTCAGAGTTAACGCTCTTGAGTCGAGCCATTGAAACCGAGGCCTTAGGCGAAGAGCATCCAGCGACATACATCACCTTGCGCGGTGGTGAAATCACACAGCGGGGACGCAGAGCGCGTGTACATGGCACTACCGTTACAGTACGCGATCTGTTTTACAATGTTCCTGCTCGTCTCAAGTTTATGCGTGATCCGCGTACCGAGGCTGGACATATCACGCAATTGTTGCGGCGTTTTGCTGTTGGTTATCCTGGTGTGCGCTTTCATCTTGCTATTGAAGAACGCACTCTGCTGCAAACGAGTGGCAGCGGAAATCTTGCTACGGCCCTCGCCGAGCTTTATCACCTGCCCCTGGCTGAAATGCTCAACCCGGTCTCCTATCAGTCCTCTGAAGAAGGTACTGCACATTCCTTTACATTACATGGCTATATCGGTAACAGGGCATTGGTCCAGGGAAGCCGCCAACATATGACGCTCTTCATCAATGGTCGTTGGGTGCAGTCACGCCCATTACATGAAGCGCTTGAGTCCGGCTATCGTGGACTCTTGCCAAAGGGCAAACATCCCTTGCTCGTTCTACACATCGATCTTCCTGCCGGGGAATTGGATGCCAACGTGCATCCCGCAAAAACCGAGGTTAAATTGCTGCGAGAAGCCGAGGTAGCAGCAGCGATGACAAAAACTATACGAGCAGTCCTGGAACGCAGCCCGGCCTTACCCGAAGACATGCAGCTACCGGGCCCTGGACTCATCTATCAACGGCGACTCACCGCACCCCAACGCCGGGGCTTACGACTGGCAGAATCGGCGCATGAATACCAGGCTGAGAAAGTCGGCCCTGGGGCGGCTGAAATTCTGGTTACCCTACGACCTCTCGCGCAATTGCAGCAGGCTGTCATTCTGGCCGAAGCTCCCGATGGGAGCCTTTACTTAATCGACCAGCATCGAGCGCATGAGCGTGTGATCTATGAGCACCTGCGCCGTCTCTATTTCGGTTCGGATACACGGCTTATCGAGGACGAAGAGCAGTGGAGCAACTCTCACCTGTTGCTGGAACCTGTCATTGTGGAGTTGAAACGTCACGAGGCAGATCTATTTGAACAGCGCTTACCCGTCTTACGCGGCTTAGGTTTGGAATGTGAGCGCTTCGGGGGACGCAGTTTTCTCATACGCTCAGTACCCAACAGCGTGGGACAGGAACAACTGGCGGGGCATTTATCTGAGTTCCGCACTCCGACGTGGCCGCGAACTTGGCATAGATGAGCAGCGCTCTATAATCACATCCCTGGCCAATACCGCAGCTCCAGCCGTCTGTCCTCACGGAAGCCCGATTTTGTTGCACTACAGCAGGACATTCCTGATTGATAAGTTTGATTGGTAAACCCTCTCGTTTTAGAAGCTCTTTCCCTCACTCCTACCAGTATCTCTTCTATGCTCCTAACGCTCGCCGAGTTTCGCTTCTTTCCGCGAACGGGAGCTTGACGCGGACGTGGCCAGAGTTGCGCAAAACCTACGCCAAAGACGAGCGTCGCTGCATTTCTGCTTCGCTCTTCACCAGAAACACAGGATGGTTCAACGCCTCACGCTCAAAATCCTTGAGCGGAGATTCCGGCGTCGCATCGAAGTTCTTTAGAAGAAAGCCTGGGGCTTCGGCAAGGCTCTTCTTGAGGATTGGAGCTGCCTCTTCCGCGCTTAACTCTTTCACAAAGATGTGTTCGGGATGTCGCCCTCGTTTAAGAGAGGCCTCGCCTGCCGCACGCAGGTTACGCACCCAGTCGACTTCTCCGAATGCTGCTATCAACCATCGCTGCTCGTCGTATTCAACCAGCGACACTGGCGTGGTGCGCGGTAGGCCACTTTTACGACCGCGCACGGTGAGCAAGGCCATATTGCCCGGTTTCAGACCGGCGCGCAGCAATCTCGTCGTGAAGAAGTTTCCAAGACGAATGAAAGACGGAACCTGATACGTTTTTGCCATGAGATTGACCTTTCTTTGTTTTAACAACCAACCGGGCAGTGCTATGCTTTTCCCGATTGCCAGATTTGTTTGTACGACTAACCAGATTCGAGCACAAAATTTTTTATGTTTTAGGCACAGGCTCAACAACGAACAGGCGCTGGACTAGCTGGTAGGCAGCGATGAGATCGAGATCAGGTTGGGCGAGTTGTTGCAGCGCCAGTCCGTCAGAAATAGCATGCACCACCGCCGCGATTGCCTGTGACTGCGCCTCATCTATGCCGGTAGTTTCCCGGATTGTCTGCGCAATCCCCTGGCGACCTTTGGCAAGGAACTCGCCGACCGCGGGCAGGAACTCGGGACGGCGCAGCCCCAGGGCGTAGAGTTCGTAGCGCAAGCGGTACCATGTCGGGTATTTCCTGCCGACCAGGGAGACTACGAGCATGGCACTATCAGGAAAGGTGTTGCCTTTCGCCATCAATGCCTGCAATTCCTGCGACAATTGTTGGCTGAAACGCTTGCCTGCCTCGTAAAGAACCGCGAGTAGCAGTTCATCCTTGGAGGCAAAGTAGTAATGAAACAACCCCGGGGAGACACCGGCCAGGTGGGCAATTTCCTTGACGGTCGTGGCTTCAATGCCCTTCTCCGAGAGGATTGTATAGCCAGCCGCAATCAATCGTGCCCGGTTGTCTGCCTGGTGCGTCCAGGTTTTCCTTTGTTTCGTAGTTGTTTGGTCGTTCATACAAATAGAATAACGTGGAAAGAAACTTTTGTCAAGAGCGGGCGTAGCTTATTCTGAGTCTATATTAAGTAACCCTAGACGTGCAAGTTTCTTCGCAAGTTCGTACACGTCCTTTTTATCTCCAGCCTTGCGGATACCCAGAGCTACTACCGCCACTATGACCTGTTCCTCCTCAAGTTTATAGAGAATGCGATAACGTTGCCCCACGGCTCGTATGCTACGATAGCCTGCTAGTTCATCGGACAATGGTTTGCCTTGCTTTTCTGGATCAATTTCCAGTGCATTAATGTGTCTGCCAATACTTTCCCTTACTCGTGTATCTTTTATTGCTGCGAATTGCTTCAAGGCTGGTAGCGTCAATTTGATATGCCATCTCATGCTAATCCTAGCTCCCGCTTCGCATCTGCCCAGTCCACCATTTCCCCATTTTGTAGCGCCTTGACACTTTCGCGGAATGCTGTCATGAGTTCTTCATCTTGTAGGATTTCGATAGTTTCTAACAGGGAATCAACCGTTTCAAGCAATGATTTGTACGTGTTGTATGGAAGGATAGTCATCACCGGCTTTCCGTAGCGAGTTACTGTAACTGCTTCCGGTCCCTCCTCAAACTGCTCTGGCAAGCGAGTAAGTTCCTTTTGGGCTTCTGAGATGGATAAGATTTGTTCGGACATGAGCATTCTCCTGTGTGTTATATGAAATGATGCCGAACAAGTTATATAATATTTTAAGTAACTTGTCAATAGCGTATCTTAGAAGATACAGCGAACCTGAAAGAGGGCCTGATCTTACCTCAATCATCATTCACTGTTCTACCTGGCGTCCTGGATTCATCCTGGGTTCTAATCGGCATTGTCTCATTCATCTCCCATAAGGGACTGAGCCAACCCCCTAGTCCAAAGCGTCGAGCTCCAAGCAGTTGCCAGGCGCGTGTCAGACCAATACCATAAACTGCTAATAACAGCGTTGCCAGCACATAAAAGTTTCCCACATTATTAGGCTCTTTGATTATGAGAATCGCATAGTAGAATTCGAATCCGTAAATGATGAAACTCACTAAAATCAGAAATACCCTGCGCACGACATTTTGCCATCCCTCTCGCTCTTTCAGCAGGTTCCAGGCCAGAATTGAACTATTGATGAGCCCAAGGGCGCTCATTACTAGCGTAAGGGAGCCGATAATCCCAGGGATCAAGGCACCTAATGAGATAAAGAAGGCATTCAGCAACGCCGTAAACGAGCTTGCTGCCATTGCCCTGCGCTCAATGGGTGCGTTAGCCTGGACAATATGTTCTGGCGCTATTGAAACTGCCACAAAGATTAAACCCACGAGTGTTGCACCAATACCCGCGCTGGCTAAGAAAAAGTTATTGAATGCATCTGGAACCATAGTATCTCTCTACCTGCGCATAAGCTGTACGATCAACTCTGCAATCACAAGAAAAACGAGGTCTAACCCAACCAGCACCAGGAGAGCGAAATCAAGATATTTAGCGACTGAAGAAGTGTTTAGGAGCAAAGCGTTGTTAAAAACAAGATGCCCTGTGAGCCAGAGTAATGTAATTGTCACGATCGCCAGAATCAGTATGCCTCCAACAAGCCAGCGTGCTCCTCGCCAATCCTGGCTGCTCGGCCAGAGTTCAGAGGTGACCGTCAAGATCAGGTAGGGGGCAAATAACAAGGTCCACCATGGCCAGCCTGGGCGCAGAATAGCATGCTGATTGTTCACATAATCCCAGAGATTGTAGCCGGTAGCTACCCAGTAGAGCAGTATGAGCATGGCAATGCCCCCAAATAGAGGCGCAATTCCACTGAATCCATCTCCAATGTAGGTCATCAGGCGACCTTGTGGCCGCGTGTATTGCACCTCACCAAGTTGGAGCGATTGTCTGCCCCCAGCCTTCATACCACGACCACCATATTTCGTTTGTGACCTGGGTTGGACATGAAAAAGTGTGATACTGCTGACGCGGAAACCAAAGGGATAGAAGAGGAATACCACGAGCGCATGGCTCAATTCGTGGAGCATCACACCGGGCGCATTCAGCCAGAACCAGATCAGTAGACCTCGTTCTCCTCGTAGCCGGTAGCCGATTTCGTCAACGCGTCGTCGCAGACCCTTGCGTGTTATACGAAGTATCATGAAGAGTCCAACAACCCCGGCAAGTATAAGCCAGGGGAGATATTGTTGCATCTGTGCTGCTTGAGTGGGATCCATCTACTCCTCTCGGTCGGATATTCCTATAGCTCTATCGTTTCACACTTTCAGGTTCGGATAACTTTGCTTTGTCTTCTTGCAAATCGCCCTTTGTTCTCTGGTCTTTGTGCTTGCGTTCATAGTACCTGCCCCATAATCCAAAACCAACAATGATTACAGAAACCAGGTAGATTACCTTATCAATGCCAAAAGCATCGGCAAATCCCCCAATGAAAAGCAGAATCGGAATAGAGCAAGCATTGTATAGCATCAGTTGTAAGGCCAGCACTCGTCCCTTGATCCATTCAGGGGTAGATTCCTGGATAGCAGTTTGTGCCGGAATGTTAATAAAATCAATTGCTACCCCAGCAATGAACATCAATAAAGGAACCGCCCCAAAATAAATCGGCTTGGCGCTTAGCCCTTGTTTTTCCATATAATGGGCAAGGAAAGTAGAGAGTGGCAACAGGACGATCGAGCCTGCGAGTACGAGATTACCGATAAATATGGCATGTTCCTTGCGTATGCGCTGAAGAATGCGCGGCATCACGAGCGAACCGGCGACCAGGCCGACACCCGCGGGAGCAAAAACAATCGCCATTAAGCTGGCTGGGAGGTTAAAGAGCCTGGTGACCAGTGGTGTTGCCAGTTCACCGATCACCAGCAGGAGCACACCTGCAAACGAGAGCTGGATGACCGCTAAAAACAGTTGGCTATTGCGACGGATAAAAAACCAGCCCTCGCGCACCTCGTTCCATACGTTTTGTAGGGCGCCGATGGCATCCGTACCAGTTTGCTCATGCTTTTCGTGTTTCCTCTCTGTGAAGGCTTTGGAAGGGATTAGCGAAATTAGTAAAGCGCTTACCAGGTACAATACTGCGATGCTCGCGTACAACACTTCCACCGGGAAGATGGGGATCTTGAAGAGGTTAAAGGAGGGTAATAAGCTGAGAATGATTGGCGCGAAAACAATGAACCCAATTGCTTGCGACAGCATGAACGTAATATTGAAGAGCGAGAGCGCTGACGTTAATTCTTCCTCATCGACGAGCAAAGGAATAGAAGCTCCTTCTGCCGGGGTAAAAAACTGGCCTATGCATGAAATTAGAAATGTGAGCAGGAAAACGGTGACAAGCTCGTTACGATTAATAACTAAAGAAACCACGAAGCCGAACGTGGCAAATGCTCGTAGGATATTGCTGTAAAACAGTACGCGACGTTTATTTCTATGGTCTACGAATACGCCCGCTGGAGCGCCTATAATCACGGCAGGAATACTAAAACAGATGATAGCAAGAGCTATTAGCGTCGTTGAATTAGTGATTTCTTCAATCAGCACAATGATCGCGTAGTTGGAGGCGTTGAGGATTGTCATGGAGATCAGTTGTGCCAGCCACAGGAGCAAGAAGTTCCTGTTCTTGAAGAGGGTATGAAATCCTCTTTGTGGGGTGGCTGTAGTCATTACACAATCTCCTCGTGTATAACCCTCACTGATCCCATTTGTTTAAAGGACCTTGTTATCCTGTTTCACACAGTCATTCAATGGATGGCGCGGTATCAGCATCTACAGCGCGAGAAAGTACCTGCTTGGTGCGTCGCTCAACTTCTGCACGTGGCAATAATACACGACGTCCGCATTTTTCGCAACGTAAGCCAATATCGGCCCCCAGGCGTACTACCAGCCAGTCATAGCCCCCACAGGGATGCGGCTTGCGCAGGCGTATCCGATCACCCAAGTCAAGATGCATTGGTGTCATGCATTTCTTCCCGTTCGCTTCCGTCTAACTTCTGTCGATATAAACCATATTGTATAATGTACGACTCAACAATGTCGGGAGTTTGATATTTGATGGGCCGTCCTTCTGCGACACGCATTCGTAAGTCGGTGGCAGAGATATCAAATTGCGGCGCATCCACAACGAGCAGGCGCTGCTTGATACCTGGCAAGCGGCCCTCCAACCAATCGTAGTATTCCTCGGACTCATTATATCCAGGACGCCTGACTGCCACAAGATGAGTCAATTGCTCAAGCACTCCAGACGGGTCGCGCCAGCTTAGCAGGTCCTCCAGGCTATCTCCCCCGATTACAAAGTAGATGGCCGTTTCATCTCCCCATTGTTTGCGCAACAATCGCAGTGTATCTACAGTATAAGATGGCCCTGGACGATCCAGATCAACCCGCGAGATTGTGAAATGCGGATTCGAGGCAATTGCTAATTCAAGCATCGCCAGGCGATGCTCCGCTGCCGTGATCACTTCATTAATTTTATGCGGTGGCTGCCCGGTAGGCACAAAGACCATCTCCGCCAGGTGAAAGGTAGCATACACTTCTTCAGCAGCCACAAGATGACCATAATGTACCGGGTCGAAGGTCCCTCCAAATACCCCGACACGCCGCATGTTTGCCGAGAGCCTATGATATTTCAACGTTTCTACTCTCCCAAAAGGAACAGCGCTTATCGATACTACTCCTTACGATATTCCCTCACTAATGGTCAGGTCCGCATGAGGCAGAGCAGTACGTAGAGCAAACATCGCGTTTGTAACTATAGATTCCTGTCCTTCCGGAAACCAGAAACGTAGGGCGAGCGTGATTATCCTATCGGTATAGCCACTCGTTGTACCTGTAGTTCCACCAAAAGAGCCTGCAGTGCCGGTCAGGCGAAGCTCCGGTTCCGGTTTTAGCATTACGCCGTTTACCTCTTTAATAGCCTTCAGTATACATTCAGCCGTTTCATCTATCTCAAAATCTTCCTGCCGCATCGTGATCGTGATGGTAGCTCGACTCTCTTTATAGAAAGTTTTATTGATGACAATATCACTAAAAAGTATAGCATTAGGAACAATGACCTGCTCTCCATTGCCAATACGTAGTTTGGTAGCACGAAGCTGCACATCCTCCACTTTCCCGGTATAAGCGCTCGTGGTAATCCTATCCCCAATATGAAAAGGCCCCTCAAGAAGGATGTATATACCCGCGGCAAAATTTTTCAAAATATCCTGGATAACGAAAGCGAGGCCAACAGTGAGTACACTCAACGTAGCAGCGGGTATTGCGAATGAGATATTCCAGATATTGAGTATCAAGAAAAAAGCAATGATTAGTGTGACAATATAGGATGCACGCCCAAGCAGGAGACGAACATTAACGTTAATGAGACTTTCCGTTTGTCCTCTGGTAACAAGCTTGATTAACGTTCGTCCTACCCCTATAGCGAGTAGGATGATAACTGTACTCCAAACCAGGTTCGAGATAAGAGTCTGGAAATCAGACACATGAAGCAGCTCTGCAAGAAAATTCCAGTAGTTTGCTATCTCGCTGCTACTCCATCTATTAATGAGAGGGATGACAATAATACCTACGATTATCGGAGGAATGATAACAAAGATACCTAAAGTCTGAATCAGCCAGTTGTCGAGTACAGTTTTTTTGAGACGGCGTACCAGCAAGTACCGTAAGAATAGGCCTACACCTAGGGCAACTAGTAGTACCGCTATTGTAATGATTAACAGGGTTGTTGGATCAGTCATAAATATCCTGGTACAAATATGCTCATTGTGATAATTTTGAGCGCATTATACCACAGAGGATTTGTGGCTTACTGTGGCTTTGTCGGTTGGCTTCTTGAGGAGCTTTTTCTATAATAATTATCCCTTGGTGCCAATGGCAGACAGGTAAAGCCAGATCCCGTCGAAATCATCGGCCAGCATCTCCGCCAGCATTTGCTGGTAGTGCATCGTATACTCCTCTTCGGTGGTCGCGCCGCTGCCGACGTGGAAAGGTTGGATCAGTGTAAAGGCGATCATCCAGTGCTGACGAAAGCTTTCCCTTTGCTCCGGATCTGCGAGGTCATAGGCGTACTCCTTGTGGCTTACATGCCGGTAGCCCGCTTCCCGCAGCAGGCGCTTTAATACAGCGATGATCCCGATGTGCCGCCCATCTGGTGAGAAGCTGCGCCCTGTGATAAAAAGGGATCGCGACGCCACATCCCACAACCAGTTAAGTGCCGGGCTCGTGGTGACGGGCGCTTCCAGTTCTGTCAGGCGGATAATGCCGCCTGGCCGCGTGATGCGCAAGCACTCCCCAAGCAATTGCGGCCATGTATCCGGGCTCATAAACCCAAAGAGGGTGCGGGCGTTCACCAGGTCGAAGGCCTCATTTGGAAAATCGAGCGGCTTCAATACATCCATCCTGGAGAAATGTGCATTGTCAAAACCGCGCACTTTCGCAAGGGAACGTGCGTAGTCAATCATCGGTTGTCCGATGTCGACTCCCGTCACCTCGTACTCGGGGTGCTCGCCTGCTACTTCGATCACCCAGCCGCCGGGGCCGCAGGCAATATCGAGGATGTGGACTGGCGCCTTTCGCTCTCTGTATATGCGGGAAAGGCGCTCGGAAAGGTCTGTCCCGAGTGCTCCCCCCATGCCCCTATTGAGAATGGCGTCAGCATTAATCAGCCACGCCATCGTTTCCCCGCTATTAGGATCGGCCACGAAGCGATTGTCGCGCTTTGATGTATCGGTTGGTTGTGGTGTGGTCATAGTGGCTCCTTTGTTTTACTGGTTGTCGGTTCATATGTGCTGAGCAACGTGGGCCAACAGCTCTTCTTCTATCTGCTGCCAGACCATCTGCTCTGCCTCCGTGATGGTGATTGGTTGCTGTTTCTTGGCGGCTTCTAGCAGGATGTTTGAGACACGCTGTCGAGCAAGGGAAAAGCGTGCCCGCTGAACCTCAAGAGAAGGCATCGGCTGTAACATGAGATCCCGGTTGGCATAAAAGTCCTCGGGTACAAATGCCAATAAGAGCAGTTCTGTATATTTCTGGAAGAGCGCTTGCCTGGATGGCGAGAAGTAGTCGGGCTGGGTGCTGGAAGCAAGCAGACAGCCCGCGACACGCTCTCCCTGAATGAGAGGACAGGCGATTGCGCTCTCCTCCCACTGTAGCCAGTGGGCAGGCCAACGCACCGATTGATCGGAGCGATTTGTAGTCTGCAAATGGCCGACAGTGGTAGTATATCCAGCCAGGGATTCTATCCCCAGGAACATCGCCTGCGGTTCGAGGTTTGTCGGCCAGGGCGGCGTTCCCTGGCCTGTAAGCTCGCGCAGGCTGCGTACCTTGCACTCGGCTCCACCGGGCGGCATGCACAGAGCAATGGTGATGGACATCCCCACTTTGTTGGGGTCCAACTGCGCCAGTGCCTGCTGTAACACGAGGTTACTGATCGCCCAAAAGCGGCGCTGGGGGGGAGTAATCGTATAGGTATTGATGACGCGAGCATAAAATTCGGAAGGGATCTCGACGGATTCGTTTTCTACATCTGGCCCAGTTTCTAGCTCATCAAACTCGGGAAATTCTTTTGCTATCAACTCCCTCCATAAGGGGGATTCTGTAGAAGGGAGAGCCCCGAGAAGCTGGCGTAGATTCTGGGGGCGGGGAATTGTCATCCCACTCGCCCAGCGCATCAGCGTCATCGGGTTGATCCCCAACGCGGAGGCAATTCTTTGCCTTTCCTGAGGATTTTTATTAATGCGAGTTCCCAACAACGTGCGCCATGAATCCGGTTGATCCAACTTATGTTCCCTTTTGTGTGTTTGGTCGCATTATCTTGTGCGAAGGTTTGCTGCTCATTAGCATAGCACTCCGTAGCGATGAAGTCAAAGGTTCGCGGTTAACGTGTACATCATATCCATCCTCTTTATACCGCTGAGCTAATGATCTAGCGCTCAATTGTTCACCCCCCTCGGCCAGCCCGCAATCGGCTGCGAGTTGCCCTACAACCTGTTCTGGTGTAGTTCCCCCAGCTCGTAATGGCTCCAGGCCCGCGCTCTGTGTACGTTTAGAGAATCGCTTCCCATGTTCATCTAGCAAAAGTGGCACATGTGCGAAGGTAGGGACGGGAAATCCCAGCGCCTCGAATAGCAGAATCTGGCGAGCAGTAGATTGCAGCAGGTCAGCTCCCCGCACGACCTGGTTGATACGCATGAGAGCATCATCTACGACAACAGCAAATTGATAAGCAAAGATGCCATCCGAGCGGCAGACAATAAAATCTCCTATCGCTTGTTGTACCTGTTGCTCTACTGGACCGACCAGCAGGTCGGTGAAGGAGACAAGACGCTCATCGTCTACCCGAAAGCGCAATGATGGTCGGCGATTGTTGGCCACGTGTTGCCTCCGTTGAGCCTGTGTCAGACGGCGGCACGTTCCAGGATAGCATGGGCCTTCGTCACCTTGCGGGGCGCTAGCAGCGCGAGCAATCTCTGCGCGGCTGCAATAACACGGGTAGACCAGACCCTTATCCTCCAGCCTCTGTAGATAGGTAGTATACATCTCCTGTCGTTCGCTCTGAGTATATGGCGCATATGGGCCACCGGTGTCAGGTCCCTCGTCCCAGTCCAGTCCAAGCCAGCGCAGGTCAAAGAGCATTCGTTCACTGGCACCTGGACGCACTCGCGGTTGATCAAGGTCTTCTATTCGTAGCACAAATTGCCCGCCTGCGCAACGAGCGAAGAGCCATGCCAGTAATGCCGTGCGCAGGTTACCCAGGTGCAGATCGCCCGTTGGGCTGGGTGCGTACCGCCCACGAATCAGATGCTGCATTTTTCTGACCACGGACAGGCCATTCCCTGCTCTCCCTGTCCCTGCCTCGCTAACACGGGATACACATTGAACTCAGCCAGTAAATCAACAAGCACACACAGGGGGAGGCCAACAACGTTGAAATAACAGCCATCGATACGCTCAGTTGGCTGAAATGCCGGGTGCTGGATACCGTATGCGCCTGCTTTATCCATAGGATCACTGCTCGCGATATACGCGTCTATTTCAGCCTCGTTGTAATTACGCATCAAGACGGGGGTGATACAGCTTGCGGCTTGTATCTTGTGCTTTCCGTCTATGTTCTGACTCACCGCTATTCCCGTCACAACATGATGCCAGCGGCCTCGTAGCGCACGGAGCAATGCGTGAGCATGTGCTTCGTCTTGGGGCTTGCCAAGTATCTCGCCGTACAACAGCACTGTGGTATCGGCGGTAATCACTAAGCGGCCAACAGCTTCTGGCAATTTGAGTGCTGCCGCTGCTTTATGTTTGGCTAACCATGGTGCCATCTCCTCGGCTGGACCTCGAAAACGTTCCTGTGCCGCATCTTCGTCGATAGATAGAGCACACACGGTATTGGGCAAATCTAATAACTGGAGAATTTGCCTCCGTCGTGGTGAGGCGGAGGCCAGTAATAAGGGCAGAGGTGTCGTCATATCTGTTTACGCTCCAATACCGCTATGCTTTCGATATGTGCAGTTTGCGGAAACATATCCAATGGCTGCACCGACTGCAAACGGTAAATAGGATGAAGATGGCAAAGTATATTCAGGTCGCGTGCCAGGGTAGCGGGATCACACGAAACATACACAATTCTGTCCACAGGGTGCTCCACAAGTGCGTCGAGCACAGCCTGCTGGCACCCCGCGCGCGGCGGATCAATCACCAGTCCATCAATGCGACAATCCAGTGTTGGCAGCAGGTCTTCCACTTTCCCCTTGAGTATTTCCACGTTGCTCACTTCACGTAGATTCCACCGTGCATCCTTGATCGCGCTGGCCGATTCCTCGATGGCGATTACTCTTTCCACGTGCCGGGCCAGCAAAAGCGCAAACGTACCAACTCCACAATACGCATCAACGATGGTGTGCGGATGTTCGTGTACATTCTGGCGTTGAGAAGCGGCACCTCTTGCGGGTGCCAGGCCATCCCGTACCATCTGTGCCATTTTTTCAGCCTGTGCGGTATTGGTCTGAAAAAAAGAGCTTGGACGAATGCGGAACATCTCTCCGCCGAGCATTTCTTCCATACTTTCACTGCGCAGGTCGAGTCCAGTCTCTGCAAGTTGCCGCGCAATGTTCGCATCCGGGTGTGGTTGTATAAGTATCTGACCTGTTTCGGCTCCACAACGAAGCAAGACCTGTGGTCGCTCATTTGGTATTGTGCTCAACACACCCAGGGCACGATTAATCTGTCCATGCGCGATTGGGCACGATGCTAATGGCAGCACGCGATGAGTGCCCCTGGCAGTTAGTCCAGGCTGCCCATGGCGATTCACTGAGAAACGCATGTGATTGCGATAATGCCAGGGGATATCACATGGCACTGTTTCACATACCGGGGGACTGTCGAAACCACCGGCATCATGTAACAACTCTTCTACGACCGAGCGCTTCCACTCCAGTTGTGCCTCGTAGCGCATATGCTGTAGTTGGCAGCCACCGCATACCCCAAATAATGGGCAGGGCGCCTGGATACGTAGTGGTGATGTCTGGTGTATCTCAGTAATCCACACGCGCGGGGGGCGAGCTTTCCAGTGGCGCCTGCGTCGTTTAGGTGGCTGTGCAGGGGCCTCGACTGCAATCGTAACGCATTCTCCTGGGAGACCGGCAGGAACGTATAGCGTTCGAGTATGCTGCTCACCAACTTCATTCTGCTCAGCGATCTCGACAAGGGCATCGCCTTCACGTGTCAGCGCGCCAAGTGTGACGGTGTAATAGCTAATTGGAGGTTCTTCTCTGATCATTTTTTCCTGGCTCTATTTTTAGGATTCTTTAAGCCTGGTAATTGTTTCGTCTTACTCGCGCCTGGTAGCTGTCTTGTTTTATTCACAGCGGGTAGTTGCCTGGTTTTGTTCACATTGAGTAGCAAGCGATACATCTCTACCATATCAAGATCAGGGTCGAGACGCTCAGCCTCGTCTAACAGTTCTTCCGCCTTGTGGTAGTCGCCACTTTCTGATACCGCCAGCGCCAGGAATGCTCGCAGTTGCGCTGAGCCAGGATTGACGCGCAGGCCTTCCTCGAGTACCGCACGGGCTTTTGAAGTTTGCCCGTGCTCCATATGCATCCTGCTGAGCGCCGTATAGTAGTCAATGATTTCAGGCTCTAAGGCAATCGCGCGTGTATAATTGGCCTCCGCCTCTTCTACATTGTCGAGTAAGTTATGAGCTTCGGCGATGTTGTACCAGGCCTCAGCATTGGTTGGCTCAATTTCCGCAACTCGTTGGAAATGTTGTAATGCCTTGGGGTATTGTTCCCGCTCCATAGCGATTTCACCCAGGCTATGTTCGATGGCTAATTCTTCGTCTTTTTTCCGTGTCATGGATTACTCCTTGCAGCTTGCCTGACTTTGATTAGAATTTCTGTACTCAGAAATTCTAATCAAACTGTAGGTAGATGCGCAGCAGCGTTGCCTTTCGTCCTGCCTGACTGCGCAGCAGTAGACGCGCCAGCGTCGTTGGCAGGACGGGTAAGAACGGCAAGCTGCCTAAGAGACCTTACCTTCTTCTCGGCAGTGGCGGCGTAATCACTTCCGCTTAATGTGTAACATATCTCGCACCGCCCGCACAACCTCCAGGTCTGGATTGATGCGTTCAGCTTCTGCTAGTTCTGATTGGGCGCGGCGACGATCACCCTTTTCTGAATATATTGCAGCAAGCAACGCATGCAAATGGGCAGAGTCTGGGCGATAACGCAAACCTTGCTCAACTATCTCAACCGCCTTGTCCAGTTGCATCGTGGTCAAATAAAGGTTACCAAGTTCAGCATAGAGGGCCATCTCATTGGGATATGCTTCAAGTGCGCGTTGATAGTACATTTCCGCTTCGTCATACTTCTCTTGCCTACGGTATGCAAGTCCAATGTTTATCCAGACGCCATTGTAGTTTGGGTCAATTTCGGCAACCCGTTTGTAATGTGCTATGGCCTCGTCATAATTTTGATGTGCCATTGCAATCCTTGCCAGGTCAGCTTCGATCTGCGCTTCCTCATCTCTATCGCTGGTGAGTGACTTCGCTAGCTGAAGTTCGGCTACTGCTTCCTCCTCTTTGTCGTTGGTCATGAACAACTCAGCTAAGATGATATGCCCTAGTGGTGCATTGTCGACTGCAATTGATTTTCGCAGGCTTTCCAATGCCAGTTCAAAGAAATGCTCACTGCGCTCATGCATGTCGTCTTGTTTATATTGTTCACTGAGATCTGCCTGTGATACGCCGAGGTGCCGCAGGATAGATCCAATATCGTAAGCCTTAGGGAAGTGGTATAGGATGCCTTCCAGGTAGACGATTGCTCGCTCAGATAATTGCAATCCGCGTGCGCGGCTAAAGGCATCATCATAGATCGTACGGTCAAGCGGGAGCTTCACCAGCAGTGCATCATCATAATGCAATGCCTGTATCGTGCGCCAGATAATTTCTTCATAATATTGGTCCACGCCAGGCTCAGTCGGCGGATGTGTCTCTACGATCTCACGTATGCGATCATCGATTGTTTGTAATCGTTGCTGTAGCTCGGCAATTGGTAGACCCTGCGCGTTGGCTCCTTCGTCCTTCATGCGTTGAATTCGCCATGCACCCTCTTCTTTCACCAGTGTATAACTTGTCCAGAACCAGCGTCTCCCTGTTTCCTTGTAGACGGCGGTTCCCATTGGCATCTCTGGCAGCGTACCGCTCAGCGGTGTATCCGTCAGTTCCAACGACCAGCCTATATCTATTTCTCGTTGTGTCGTAATCCTGTCGCTCAGTACCGAACTGGGAAGCCAGATCGACTGTTGACTGCGTTCGCGTTCGCGCAAAAAGCGAGGTTCATAACGCGCGGGATGCGCCTCATCTGCCCATGTACGGCGCAGATCGACCCATTCGTCTTTTGAACGCCCCTCGCTCAGAGGACTATCGCTCGCGAGCAGGTCAAAACATAGACCGAAGTCGCCCAGTGTCCATGCTCCGATGAAGTTACCGGCGATTTCATCTGGGTCCAGGTCGGGATTGATAAAGGTCTTCCCACGATCCACATCTACATCAGAAGTGTTCAATACCAGTTGTTGTACTGCGGGCAGGTTGTGACGATACTCTTTAGAGGGTGTTGTTCCACGCCAGGTATTTACTGATAGCGCTTCTTGTATCAGGCGGCGTCCCTCAGCCAGCGTGCAATCGATAACTCTTATTTCTCTACCAATTGATTTGCTGTATCTGACCTTCGTATTGCCAAGTCGCGCATCAATATGTCGTTTGCTGCCCACATCCGTTGTAAAGTTTTTGACCCCTTCTTCCCAGAAATCGAGCATGAAAGCCATCAAGCGCGCTTCACCATATTCAAATCCCTGTTCCCAGCACAATACAATCTCAAGCTCGCCTTCTTCGCGCGTTTCTGTTACAAAGCCTTTCCAGAAACGAGGGGGATTGGGAACCGCAACTGCTGGCCCGGCTTCCGGTTCAGGCGTCCAACTTGGGTAGACCTTTGTCCCTGCCAGTTGTATCAATGCCCGGCGTGATTCTTTGCGTATAGCTTTGTTCGGGGTGAGTTCGTTAATCGCTAAGAGGACGTCGGCTGCATCCGTGTCTTGTTGCTTTGCCAGAGCTTTGAGTAGAGTCATCTGGCTCGCTTCATCTATCTTAGCCAGCTCAGCCAGCGCCGTTTCCGCCTGTGCTCTGTTGGTGCTGTTGTGAAGTTCTTCTGCGATCGCGTGACGTTGTTCAAGCAGATGCTCTAACTGGGCATCATCTCCATGTGGAACAGAAGAATCTCTGTGTTTTTTTGCTGTCATGTTCTCTATTCTACTCTTCGTAAGTATTCGTGTTCAGGTATTATCCCAGTGGATTGTATCACGAAGAGCAAAAAGAGTCGAGAATAACCGTTGCGGCCTTCCTATGGGCGGGAGGGCGCACCCTTGCAGGCGCTCTCTGGGCTGGGGACGGGGTTTATGGAACCGAAACTCTGTCGAATAAATGCTAGCCTTGTTGCAGTCCAATTGCGCAAGTAATATACGCCTCGCGGGGCAATCCGGGCGCCAACAGGTTCATGATGGTCGAACGGCAAGAGCACGGGTCGATTCACGTCCTGTCCGGTTTTTCTGCTCTTCGCGGAAAATGCTCGCGCCGCCAGCAGAATGAAGAGCGGAAAGGCCGCGCAGTAAAAGTAAGACGACAGGCTGCGCCACGCGAAGAAAAGTGGGATGACCGCTAGCATCAGAGCAGCTTCTGGCCTTTCTCTGCATATACGCCAGTACCATACTAGAACGATGGGCAACGCCACGAGTTCCAGAATATCGTACACCAATGGTGGAAAAACAGGCAGGAGCGGTGTGGAACTCAAACTTATCAGACCCACGCCCATCGGGAACATTGGATCCACCATCGGGGCCATTACTCCGGCAATCCAGGCATGGGTGTTCCAGAGTATGAACGGCAGGTTGATTGCCAGAGCAACCCCCCCGGCAATTGTCAGTCGACGAAGCACTTCTATCGAAGTGTATTGACGCCACACCATAACTGCATAGAACGGAATGAAGAACCATGTCAGCTGCTTACTTGACAATGCCAGCCCCAGGAATAGAGCTGACCACCATCCTCGTTCACGCAGCAGCCATGCCAATACGATCAGCAGGATATTGAAGACATCAAGATTGCCTCCCGCTACGGAGGTCCACATAGATACATTTGCCAGCGATAGCAGTACGACCCACGGGCGCAACTCTGGCCGCACGACTATCCAGGCAATTACTACAAGGACGATGTAGCAGATCAGATAAAGCGACAACACATTAAAAATGTTGAGCCATATAAACGGTACCAGGGTCAGGAAAGAGAGCGCAGGATAGCTCACCTTGGACTCAAACTCGGGCGCACTTCTCGCTTTCAAATCGGTATCCAGCACACTGCTAAGCTCGGCTTGAGATGGATAATTAAGACGATTGGCGAATTGCCCTACCCGCAGCGGCGTTGTCCAGTATGGTTCGATAGGGAACTGCCGCACCACCTGTATGATATTGGAATCGGTATAGGGGTTGTGGCCTTGCGCAAACAAGATTGCAGCGTTTGTATCGAGCGACGTGCCATCATTTGAATATCGTGGGGGCGAGAAGAAACTCAACGCGATCGATGCGCCAAGTTCAATGACGCCCGCAATTGATGCGATCACAACGCAAATCAGAACAATGCGCTGCCAGACGTGTGGACGCACATGATAGAGAGATGAACCTTGCGACCGTCCTGCCTGCTGTTTGAGCGAGGTGGTACGCAATGCCATCCACATCATTACGAAGCTTCCAAGTACCAGCACAAAAGGAATTATTCCCGACCAGGGCTTCAGGAAAGGTACAAATGATATGTACAACTTAGGATCGATTTCGTTTAGCGCCTGTAATACGAGTGCAATACCCACCCAGGTAGCACGCCGTTGCAGGTCAATGATCGGGTAATTATCAGGTGATATGTCTCTGCTGAAGAAGAGGCCCATCCACCCCCACATCCACGTACCCCCGTGTTGCTTTTTCTCCGATTGAGCGATCTGCGTTAACGACTCCTCTTCTGGCAAGGAAGTCTGGGAGACTTCTTGCTCGACCACCTGTTGCGTATCTTCGCGCATCTCTCCTGCCTTTTGTCAACCTGAAAGGAAATGTAAATAAATCCCCCTCGAACTACCTCGCGCGGCACCATTAGCCCCTGTAAAAGAACGGTGCTTGCTCGGTCTGAGACTTACAACGAACCTATTTGCGGCTACGTCACAAAAGTACAATTTGGGAGGACTTGATGTAGCCGGGCGCCTTGCGGTGAGGATCAATCAAAGAGCGGGAATGTTCCTGGCGCCCGCCAGGGGCGCCACTACATGTATGGTAGTTTCGAGGAAGAAATGTAGTGGCGCCCGCCAGGCTAATTTACGGAACCTGATCAAAGAGGCAGGCGGAAATACAACTCTCTGTGCTGTAGCTCGAAACCGAGGGATTCGTAGAGCAGGATGGCCGGCAGATTCTTTTCCCACACGTGCAGGTCAAGCGCTGCCAGTTGGAGCTCTGTCTGAGCGAACTCAATAATGTATCGCATCAGGCTGCGTGCCAGCCCGTGTTTGCGCAATTCTGGACGCACAATCACGCGTTTGATATACCCAACCGCCCCGTGCCAACCCTCCCTATCATCGCTCTGAGGTGGCAACATTAACTCGGCCTTACCCCCAACCATTCCGTCCACTTCGATCAGAAATATCAATGTCCGTTCATGTGTCGTGGGGTCAACCGAGCCGAAGTATTTCTCCATTTCACGGTGAATGGTGCGTGTGGGTGAGGTGCTCAGACTATCCAGTTCTTCGATCTGCGTGATGTCTTCGGGAGTAGCCAGGCGTATAATCGAATGTGAAGTTGGTTGCTCATCGAGCATACCACTCCCCCTGTTTCATTGTTGTCAGGCTAGCTCTGTTTTTTTCGCGGTAACAAGAGGAGAGATACAAGCGCGTACATAGAGCAACCCAGGAGGAGGATGGCATACACGATCTGTTCACCATCCTTATGTGGGTCGGCAAGCATTGAAATCCCCCACCAGAGGAAACCTATAAATACGACAAAGAGAAGTATGGTACTCAACAGCTTCTTGCTATTCATAGAAAAACCTTTCTGGATAGCCCTCTGCCTTCAGGCTAGGGGAGGAAAGAAAGCTGCCCGCAGGCAGGAAAAGCTTGACACTATGCACACATTGTACTACTGTATGAACATGATAGCAACACGTACTATCCGGATACAACTCAAGCCGACGCCAGAGCAACGGAGACTCTTGCAGCAAACGATGCAGGAATACACTGCTTGCTTTAATGATGTGTGCCACAGAGCCGATGCTGAGAAGCTGAGCAATGGCGTGGACTTGCATAAGTTGACGTATGCCCAGCATCGTGTTACTACGCATCTGCCGAGCCAACTGATTTGTGCGGCACGTGTCAAGGCCACCGAGTCCATCAAGAGCGTCCTAGCCCAACGCAAAAAGCAAGTGCAGGCATACCAGAAGCGCCTCAAGCAAGCCAAGAAATCGGGCAAGCCTGTTCCGCTTCAGGCTGATGCGAACCATGTCACCGCCAAGCAGATTGTGTGCTCCTGCCAGCCAGGAGATTTCCTGGTCCTGGAGAACCTCACTGATCTTCGCCAACGAACCAAAGGGCGTCGCCAGCAACGCCATGCCATGAGCAATTGGAGCTTTGCCCAACTGCAATGGTACATTGCCTACAAAGCGGCGTACAAAGGCGTGGCTGTCGAATTTGTCGATGCCCGTTACAGTTCACAATGTTGCTCCCGTTGTGGGCATATCGCTCGTTCCAATCGAGTCTCGCAAAGTGAGTTCTCCTGTAAACAGTGTGGCTACAGCAATAATGCTGACTATAACGCTGCGCTCAATCTTGCTCGACGTGCCAAGGGTGCATCGAGTGGGTCGAATTTGTCAGACGGCCTATCGTCTCGGCCTTTCGGGACTAGGGACAAGCCCGTCCGTCTTCAGGCGACGAGTATCTGACTGGTTCATCCTTTGTTTCGTCCAGTTCTCTTTCTATAGAAATACATCCTCCAAGTCACGCTTTCTGTTCGGCATCGATCGGACGGGATGCTACATCAATCCTATTCTATCACAGTTTGTGAACGAGTAGATGAGGTAGGGGGAGACGACTTAGCGGTCGTTTCCCCGTCGTATTGCTCAATCATCCTCAGTGTCCAGTCCCGGGACAAGTCCATCCATTCCAGGAACGTGATATTACCTTCGTTATATGTGTGGTTTATAACCAGTAACCCATACGTGGGTACGTGTTCATCCATCAGCTTATCCCTCCAGTAACGCGATGGGTTGATCATGAGCAAGCGTCAACCAGCGCCGCTCGGACAGCAAGTGCTGCGACTCCAATGGGCCCGGCAGTCCGCGTCCAGTCGCGCATTTGCACGATGCGGTGGTAGCTGACAAAGGTGGTAAATGCCACGGTCACGGCTTCGACACCGAAGAGCTGTGTCTGGCCTCCAGCTTGCAGAAGTGC
>WNGJ01001768.1_pt1 | contig 27422 bp, 28 predicted proteins | sample 5400611 | NCBI WGS metagenome assembly WNGJ01 (sample SAMN13153375, study PRJNA577476) | soil metagenome | isolation source: 40 cm soil or saprolite under Garry oak tree replicate 1 | place: USA:California | collected 2016-06-15
GATCAGCCAGACCCCAGTGTTCCACCATCTTGCCATTAGCGATACGGAAGATGTTGATCGCCATCACCGTGATTGGCTTGCCTCTAGGATTGATACTCCCGAAAGCACCCTGATGCGTGCCACGAAAGCTAACACGGGCTATCACCTTATCACCGTCAGCCAGGAGATCCTCCACGGTGGCTTTCGCATCAGGGAAAGCGTTGAGGTGCAGACCGAGGAACTGGCTCGGTCCTTGAGGCAAGCCCGCCGGGACGGTGTGATTGACCGCATTGGGGGAGACAAACTGGTCCAGCGCGGCCAGGTTCTTCTGATTAATGACCTCATCATAAAATCGCTGAACAAGAGCCTTGTTGTCATCTGTTGTCATCGGGTATCCTCTCTTCTGTGCATCCATGGACAGGTGATCTTGATTCCTCCATCTGCATGAGAAGGTGGAAGTTCTTCTGTAGATCAGTATATCACAGGCATACCTACAAGATGCGACGATTTTTTCACGATCGCGCTTTGCCGTTGTCAAACCCCCTACCGCAAGTTATGATAGCACGAAGAGTTATATCAAGAACTATTAGGAGAAGTTTCGTATGTCAACAACTGATTCAGGAGCAGCGGCGAAAACGCTGCGCGTTGCCATCATCGGCTATGGACTGGCTGGTTCCGTCTTCCATGCCCCTCTAGTTTCGGCGGTAGCAGGCATGGAGGTGGCAGCTATTGTTACCAGTAATCCCAGGCGTCAGGAGCACGCCCAGCGCGATTTCCCCGATGCCCGGGTACTCTCGACGGTTGACGAACTGTGGCGTCACCCGTCGCGCTACGATCTCGTTGTGGTAGCGGCCCCCAATCGCAGCCACGTGCCTCTTGGCATAGCTGCGATGAACGCCGGGCTTCCCGTCGTGATCGACAAACCCATGGCCGCCAGCGTCGCCGACGCGGAGAAGCTGATAGAGACCAGTCAAAGTACGGGGCAGTTGCTCACGGTCTTCCAGAACAGGCGCTGGGACAATGACTTTCTAACGGTACGCCAATTGATTGCCGCCGATCTACTTGGGCCTATTACACGTTTCGAGTCGCGCTACGAACGCTACCGCGCTGTTCTGCGTACCCATGCATGGCGAGAATACCCAGCTCCCGAAGAGGCCGGTGGGCTGCTCTATGACCTCGGCAGTCACCTGATTGACCAGGCCATTCAACTCTTCGGGCAACCGGTGCGCGTTTATGCAGAACTGGAGAAGCGCCGGCCGGGTGCCCAGGTGGACGACGATACGTTTGTAGCCTTGCAGTTTGCTACTGGCGTACACGCGCATCTCTGGATGAGTGTGGTTGCTCGTATTCAGGGGCCGCGCGTACGGCTTCATGGGCTGCGTGGCACCTACGAAAAGTGGGGGCTGGACCCGCAGGAGCACGCCCTGACTACGGGTATGCGACCAGGCGATACCGGTTGGGGTCTTGAGCCACTGGAACGCTGGGGGCGTATGCTCACAGATGTCAGTGGCATACGCATTGATACTCCCATCGAGACGCTGCCAGGCGCTTATGAAGAGTTCTATATATTGCTGCGTGACGCGCTGCTGAGTGGGGGCCGACCACCCGTTGACCCGGCGGGGGTACTGACCACGCTGCGGGTGATAGAAGCCGCCCAGCAGAGCGCTCACAGCGGGACAACGGAATCATTGTAGCTGCTGGAGCGCTACGCAACAATTGCGATAGATTATGGAGCAATTATGAACTTTACAAACAACATTTTGCTTGGGTAGACAACATAATTCGGTCTGAGCCTGGTGAAACAAAACTTCATCCATTCCTCTCTTATTAATGACCTACCTCTGACGGTAGGACTAATAATGGAGGTTACATGCATTCTAAAACATTCTCTAAAGCTATCATGCTTCTCGTAGTCGTCGTTCCCTTTCTTGCTACTGTGCTCGCTATATACTTGCTCTGGGCGCGGGCCGTCAACTGGCCTGATCTCGCGTTGCTGGCTACACTGTACTCTCTCATCGCCCTTGGTGTGACTATTGGTTATCATCGGATGTTGACTCACCGGAGTTTCCGCCCTCATCCTGTCGTGAAGCTGGTCTTGCTCGTTCTAGGCTCCATGTCTTTGGAAGGATCGGCACTTTCATGGGCGGCAACGCATATCAAGCATCATGCTCATTCTGATCGTGAAGGGGACCCGCATAGCCCCATCGAAGGTTTTTTTCATGCTCATATGGGCTGGATGTTCAGAGACTCGATGGCTGATCCCAATGTGTATTGTCGCAATCTTGTCAAAGATCCGATCGTTGTCTTTGTCAGCCGCACATTTTTGCTGTGGGTGGCATTGTCACTGGTTATCCCGTTCTTGATTGGTGGCTGGACAGGTCTCCTGTGGGGCGGACTTGTGCGCATCTTCCTCACACACCATGTTACCTGGAGCGTCAATTCTGTATGTCATACTTTTGGGAAGCGTGAGTTCGAGACAAACGACCGGAGCCACAATGAATGGCTTGTTGGCCTGCTCGGTTTTGGTGAAGGCTGGCATAACAATCACCATGCTTTCCCGCGTTCAGCATTCCACGGGCTGCACTGGTGGCAGTTCGATCTCTCCGGCTATGTCATCTGGACGCTCGAACGACTCGGTCTTGTGCGTGAGGTCTATCGTGTCTCGCCCGTCTCGCTCGCACACCGATCTACTCATAAACAGAAAAGTGCTGTGACAGTTCCTGCAACGCCGGTACCCGCGGAAGAAGTGGAAAATTCCCAGGTCGACGAAGTACTGATATAGCGTCAGCAAGAAAAAGTCCATTTTTACCAGCGAACGCTGGAAGAATACTGGATGCGGCCCTGACAGCAGGATTTCAGTTACAGTGCCTGGTGGATGTGCCAACCCCGGAGCAGTTCTTTCATAATATGAATGACAAACTTATACTCAGGGGTATCAATTCCCGTACTTTATCAAACCGCGCTGTAAAACCCCTGGCTTGAGCCACGGGAATAGAAGGCGCGTTCCTTGTTTGGGGCTTGGGCACAGGGGTCTAGCCCCTTGACATGTAGCTAAATTAGTGTTAAAACAACTGCATGAAAGACGACATAAAAACGCTTACCGTTCGGTTTCCTGCTCATCTGTTGGAACAGATACGAGAGGTAGCAAAACAGAACAATCGCTCTCTCAATGGAGAGATCTTGACCGCGATAGAAGAGCATATCAAGAAGCAGAAGAAAGGCAAATAGGCAGTGAGTAAGACCAAGCGGGCGTACAAGTATCGGTTCTATCCGACCGATGAACAGAAGCGTCTCCTTGCGCAAACGTTCGGGTGCTGCCGCTTCGTCTATAATTGGGGACTCCACATGCGTTCCACTGCCTACAAAGGCGGGGTGAAGCTTTCCTACAACGATCTTGCTGCTCTGCTGCCTGACCTCAAGAAACAATATCCTTGGCTCGCAGATGTCTCTAGCGTGCCTCTTCAGCAGTCGCTCAGGCACCTGGACAAAGGTTTCAAGAACTTCTTTGAGAGACGTGCCAAATACCCCACGTTCAAGAAAAAGCAACATGCGCAATCGGCTACCTACGCCGCTAACGCTTTGAAGTGGAATGGGGCCACACTGACTCTGGCAAAAATGGATGCTCCCTTGAATATCCACTGGCATAGACCTCTCCCCAAGAATGCTCAACCCAGTTCGGTCACCATCACCAAGGATTGTGCCAACCGCTATTTTGTCTCGATCCTGGTAGAGGAGGATATGAAGCCCTTGCCGGTGGTCAACAAAATGGTTGGTCTCGATCTTGGCATTAAGTCGATGGTTGCTCTTTCCACGGGTGAAAGTGTCGGCAATCCCCGCTATTTTGCTAAGGATGAGAAGAGGCTGGCAAAAGCCCAACGTCGGCATGCCAAGAAAAAGAAGGGATCGAAGAACCGGAACAAAGCCCGTCTCAAAATTGCCCGTGTTCATGCTCGTATCCAGGATCGGAGACGAGATTACCAGCATAAGCTCTCTACGCGCATTGTTCACGAAAACCAAGTGATTTGCATCGAGAGCCTGGCTGTTAAGAATATGGTCAAAAATCACAAGCTTGCTAAAGCCATCTCTGATGTAGGATGGTCCGAATTGATCAGGCAACTGGAATACAAATCCAAGTGGTACGGACGAACCTTGATCAAAATCGACCGCTGGTATCCGTCTTCTAAGACCTGTCATGGGTGCAAGCATGTTGTAGACGCCTTAACGCTGGACATACGTGAATGGGTCTGTCCTGCATGTGGCGTGGTTCACGATCGTGACACCAACGCCGCTCGGAACATTCTGGCCGAGGGACTCTCGGCGTCTGCCTGTGGAGGGAGTGGAAGACCTGTTCGGGCGAAAGCTCGTCAGGCGACTCCCATTGAAGCAGGAAACGCTCATTCGTGAGGATGAGAAGCCCCTGGCTTTAGCCATGGGGAGACGTCACGATTCTCAGTTTTGTGAAGAGATCATAGCGTGGTGGCTGCGGCAGTTGGCACGCAACTCGGAAAAATCATGTGATACCTTGCTGTTAAGAGCAGCATGGTATAGACTGCACAAAGAGGGTTCACTTAGCGAACTGTTCGTTGGCTGATAGTGGATAAACTCACGTGTTTGTTGAACGTGGCATTCACTTTGAATAGAAAGAGAGGGAAGAGCAGATGGCGCTGATCTCACCAGAAGATCGACAAACCCTGCAAACACTCTTCGAGCAGGAACTGCAGGATGATGTGAACATCATTTACTTTACCCAGCGCGAGTCCGTGTTAATCGTTCCAGGCCAGGAATGCACCTATTGCAAGGAGACCCGCGAATTGCTCGAGGAAGTGACGAATATCTCGGACAAACTACACCTGACCGTCAAGGATTTCGTTCGCGATGAGCAAGAAGCACAGAACCTCGGCATTACGCACATACCTGCGTTCATCCTCCAGGGACACACGAAAGGCTCTGTGCGCTACTTCGGTATCCCGGCAGGCTACGAATTCTCCACGCTGATTGAAGACCTCATCGATGTCTCCAAAGGGACCACCAATCTGAGCGACAAAACCCGCGAAGCCCTGGCAACCGTCGATCAGGATATCCACATTCAGGTATTCGTCACCCCTACCTGACCCTATTGTCCGCGTGCGGCCAGGTTGGCCCACAAGCTGGCAATCGAAAACGAACATATCACCGCCGATGTGGTCGAAGTCTCCGAATTCGTTGACATGTTGCAACGTTACCAGGTGCAGGGTGTACCAAAAACCGTGGTGAACGACCGTATTGAAATGGTCGGTGCCTATCCAGAGCCTCGTTTCATGCAGGAAGTCCTCAAAGCAGTAGAGCCGAAGAAAGAGGCATAAAGAACGAACGAGAAGGAGATGCACATGGACAAGGCGACCTTCATTGAAGGTCTACGTAATGAACGTGCCGGGTGGGAAGCGCTGCTTGCCCAGGTCGGCAAGGAACGGATGCTCGAGCCAGGGGCAGCGGGTGCGTGGTCGGTCAAAGATATCATCGCCCATATCATGTGGGGCGAGCGGGAGATGATCGGAGTTTGCAAGCAACACGCCCTCGTCGGCTCAGAACTCTGGAACTTGCCTGAAGACGAACGCAACGCGGTGATCGTTGCAGAGCAACGAGACCGTCCTTTAGATGAAGTCCTTCACGAAGAAGAGCAGGTGTATGCTCAGTTGCTTGAAGCAATACAGGCACTCTCTGACGAGGATTTCAACGACTCCCATCACTTTCGTTACATGCCCGAAGAGTGGACTCCGTGGCAGATCATTGCTGGCTGTTCGTTTAGGCACTATCGTGATCATATGCCATCGATACGTGCCTGGCTCCAGCAAAAGGTCTGATGAACTTCAGTTCAAGTGTTAGAAGGTGAGTGTATCGAAAGGGCACTTCGGGTTTTTGTCTCGAAGTGCCCTTTCGATATGCTGCCTTTGCCCCTGGCCAAAGTGTGCTGGTGACAATTACCGTGCCATTCAATGATTGTACGCCTGGTTTATTCTTCTTCCGCGGGCCCAATCAATACACATACGATCACATGGGCACGCTAAATTGTCAGCAATCATGTGTTTGACACGCTGAAGCAACAACGTGGTGCATCGCCCTTTTCACACTGTTCCTGGACCGGTACCCCTACCAGCTCTGTAATCAAGGTCTCTGCCAGGCGGCAAACTTCAGGATGACCAGGTACGGCAGCCGCAAGTGTCTGTCATACCACCCAGATCATTGAGAACCTCGACGGCCCCAACGAGACGTGTACGCAGGTCACCTGGTGGGATATTCCACTTCGTCGCTATATTGCGCCCTACCTTGCGCAACACTATTTCCATCTCCCCAGGGCTCATTTGCTCGGATAGAACATCTAATAGCTGGTGAAGGACGGGGCCATACGCTTTCGGAAAAAGATACTCGGCTTCTGGCGTTAGATCGTAAACGTAGGATGGTTTACCACTACCGCGGCGCACACCCCGCTGCTGCACAATGCCATCTCGTTCAAGCGTTGCAAGATGTGCACGCACCGCGTTATCCGTGAGGGCAAGTTCCTGGGCTAATTCTTCTACTGTGTGATTGTTGCGCCGGAGCAGCGTCACAATTCTTCCCCGTGTACTTTCTAAAAAACGTTGGTTCAAGTTCGATAGTGGCATTCATCTCCTCCATTTCTGCTTCTCAGTGTAATCCATGCACAAGTAATTTGTCAAGCAAGTCAAGCAAATCATTGACTTTTGTCTTTCTCTGTCGAGTGTCCATAGCATAGGTCGCGTTTCTGCATGAGTGATGGGCGAGTGCTCACCGAACCAGCAACGGCGAAACAACCTTGTTATGACGTACGTGTACGCAATGGCCAGGTTGAGGTCAAGCGTATCGGAGATCATTGACCGCAAAACGCTCCGCTGTAAAGGGCGCAAGCAATGCCAGCACATTTCCTGTCACCACCAGTTCGGCAATACTTTTGCCAGTAATTGCGCTGAGCGCGACGCCGATGCTGCCGTGACCAACGGCCAATGTGACGTTCTGCCAGCGCGAAGCTTTGCCGAGGATGGGCAGGTTGTCGGGCGTTTTGGGGCGCAGCCCTGCCCACATTTGATCTATAGCAGCCCCTGCCAGGCCCGGCAACAGTCGTATCGCCGTCGCGAGCAGCCAGGCTATGCCGCCAGCAGTGAGATGTTTTTCAAAGCCGGCATCCTCCCTGGTGGCACCTACCACAATCGTCCCGTCATTTTTCGGAGCAAGGTAGATGGCCTCTCCAAAGATAATATGCTTAAGCGCGAGTGGAGCAGCAGGTTGCTTGAGGGCCAGCATTTGACCGCGCTGCGGTATAACAGGTAGCGCAATGTCGAGCAGGCTCTCCATGTCACAAGTCCAGGCTCCGGTAGCCACAATGACATGCTTACAATCTATCGCTGCCCCCTGGGACAGCCGTATTTTCGTAATGTTGTTTGTGTGGGAAACGGCACCAATGACTTGATGATGAGGGTAGAGTTCCGCCCCAAGGTTTACCGCAGCTCTTGCAAATGCTTTGACGACCTGAGGGGCGCTGATCTGGGATTCTTCGGGTGCAAAGATTGCGGTAGTGATATCGGGAGCTAACAGCGGTTCGCGCCACCTCGCCTCGTCACCCGTCAGCCACTGCATCTCTAGCCCCAGGGGCTGCCACGCTTGCATGCGCTTACGCAGGTTGGCTACATTTTTGGGGTTGCGCACAACACGCAGCGACCCGCTGCACTCATATGCCAGGTGAATGCCGCTGGCCTCCTCTAGCTCTGGAACCAGCGCGGGGAACATAGACCAGCTCGCCAACAGGAGGTCAGCCAGAGGACCAGGCCCGGAGAGCGAGCCCAGGGGCGCCAGCAGACCCGCGGCAGCGCTCGATGCCTCTGCGCCGATTTCGCCGGTGTCTACGACCGTGACCGCTACGCCCAATTTGCGCAGGCTATAGGCTATGGAGCAGCCGATGACACCTCCACCTATTATGAGGACGTCGGTTGTGGATTGCATCCTGTCTCACCTTATATGTTTTTTCGCTCAAGAAGAGTCTACGCTATCCTGCGATCAATAGCAATTACGCGCGAAAAAGAGCCTCGAGAGTAACCAGTGGAGAGCGTGGTTTGAACAGGACGACTCAAACCAAAAACGCCAGCATGATAGGTGCGCCTATAAGAAAAATGGTGAAAAGCGAAGCGTACCACGTCGGGCCTAACCATGCAAAATTTACAGGATACGAAGCGTGAAAGCCCCGCGGTTTGTATCCCGGTGATGAAACGCATCCTTTCTGATCCGCACTGCCTCTGTGGGTAACCTTGACACCTTTCTCTGGTCCTGCTATACTGCTCGCGAGCAGTAGAAAGCATGTTCTATGGAGGCTGAGCATGAGACATAAGCCAGCACCCTCGTTTATCCTCGCCCTGCCCTTGCAGGTGAACTCCCAGCAGGCGGCCCACCTGCATGCCCACTACGAATGCGCCCGTCAGCTCTACAATGCCCTGCTTGCTGAGGCGATGAAACGCCTCACGCGCATGAAAGCCGACCCGGCGTGGCAGGCTACCCGTGCCCTCCCCCGATCCCAGAGGAAGGCACGAAGCACAGCGTTTGCACACCTACGCACGCACTACGCTTTTTCCGAATACGGCTTGCACGAGGCGGCCAAGCGCTTGCGCACTGGTTGGATCGCTGAGCACATCGACAGCCTGATGGCGCAGAAGCTCGCGAGCCGGGCCTACCAGGCAGCCAATCGGGTGTGTGTGGGTCAGGCCCGACGTGTGCGCTTTCGCAGCAAAGGTCGAGGGTTGGACTCCGTCGAGGGCAAGACCAACACCTCGGGCCTGCGTTTCCACTTGCAAGCGCGAGAAGAGGGGAACCAGGGCTGGCTCAGCTGGAACGGCGACCAGATCCCGGCCCTGATCGAGTGGGGAGATGAAGTGGTCCACCACGGACTCCAGCAGCGCATCAAGTATGTGCGCCTGATCCGCCACCAAGCGTCTTCTCCTCAGGCACAGGGAGCCGACTGCCGTGGCTTTGTGTACTCGGTGCAGCTCATTCTTGAAGGTCATCCTTTGCAAAAACCCAAGAACCTGCCTGGTAAGGGAACGGTTGGACTCGACCTGGGACCATCCACGGTTGCCATTGTCTCTGAGGAGGGCTCAGCGCGGTTGCTCCTCCTTGCCGAGGAACTGGCTCCCGACGCGCGCAAGCGCCGCCGGCTGCAACGACATCTCGAGCGGCAACGCCGTGCCAACAATCAAGAGCATTACGATGAAAAAGGCCGCATCCGCAAACGAAGCAAAGGTCAGGGTCGATGCGTGTGGCGGGAAAGTCAGGGCTATCAGCGGACCCGCAGGCGCCTGGCGACGACGGAGCGCCGACTCGCCGCGCATCGCCGCAGCCTGCATGGCAAACTGGCCAATGAGATCCTGCGGCTCGGTGATGATCTACGCATCGAAAAGGTCAGTTACAAGAGCTGGCAGCGCTGCTTTGGCAGAAGTGTAGGGCTGCGTGCCCCTGGGCGCTTTGTAGACGCCATCAGGTGCGTGGTTGCAAGAACTCGCACCGCCCAGCTGCATGAAATCCCCACTTATCAAACCAAACTCTCCCAGTATTGCCATGCCTGCGGGACGTACAGCAGGAAAAAGCTGTCGCAGCGCTTTCACTGCTGCCCCCACTGCGGGCTCGGCCACGAGACGTTCATCCAGCGCGATCTGTACTCGGCGTGGCTGGCGAGCGTGCTCGATCCCATCAGACTCACCTTCCCTTCCAGGGGCCAGTTGGACATTCACTGGCAAAGCATGGAGGCGTGCTTGTCGGCCGCCCTGGAAGAGACCCAACAACATGCGAGTGCGCAGGGCATCCTGCGCCGCTTCGGTATCCCCGGAGTCAGAGCGTGTCGGCCCGCAGTCTTGGCTGCTCAGCACCAGAGCCGGTGATCGTTCCCCGATCCTCGGAAGCGTGTTGACCTCAGCAAGAACCCCTCGCGTTTCAACCGAGGGGGTCTCAGATGCACGCTATAGCCAAAATTCAATAATGATAGCAGCGCCAATATGGATCCAATGATGAAGGCACTCACATACGTTAATCCAAGTGCTTCAAATGAATTTTTTATGCTTCGAATTCCTCTACCGAGAAAATGCCCAATAACACCCATGGTAATACCAGGAACGATGAGGAGGAGAAAAGCGCGCACATAGTTCTCCAAACTGGAGTTGGTAGATGGCAATCCAGGAAATGAAACTGCACCGAGAAAAGAGAAAAACAGGAGCGCTAGAAGGACAATTAAGATATTTATCAGTACCCTTGCCATAACAATGCTCCTTACGGATAAACATATCCATGTGAATTACTCTCCTGTTTTAGACACGTATACAGTAGGGTTGAAAGTTACATTTCCCCGCAAAGTGAGGATAAATTGTCGGTTTTCTCACAGGTCTCTATCTAAAACGATCAGCATCCTTAACCCAAATGGGTGATTACACAACGTAAAGGCTGCTTGATTCGTGTAGATGATGGAGACTCTATTATCTCCTTTTTATAACAAAACATGTATTTTTTATTTATAACACAGCAATATTGTAGAAGCTTAGAATTACCTTAGAGGTTGTGTCTTTGACTATGCTTTTACTACTGCTGACTTGCATTATTACGGAGTTTTTAGTTACTTTATAAGCGGTAAAGGCACAATAATAAATGTAACCATGTTTATAACTATGCAGGACTCTTTCTCTCTTGCACCTTTGGGCGGCATATTTAGCGGAAAGAGGCAGTTTTTAACAGTAGGATTTATGAGAAAGAATGTATACAATCGAATTTCCTCGCTGTATCAAAAAACCTACCAGTGGACTACCGTCCCTGCACCCCTGCCAAATGGTTATCCCTTGCTTTATGTTTTGATTCGTTACTTGAGTTGAGAAGAAATACCTTGATGATCAGTGATACGAAGCTATGAAAAAGCGCAAAGCTGTCTTCCTCGACCGGGACGGAACGCTGGTTCACCCGAGGCACTATCCCTCTAGCCCGGAGGAGCTCCAATTGTATGCTGGTATTGGGCCAGGATTACGCGCGCTACAGAAAGTGGGATTCCGCCTGATCGTGATTACGAATCAGGCCGGGATCGCGCGAGGGTACTTCACTGCGGACGATCTGCAGCGAATGCATGAGCATCTTACTTCAGAGCTCGCACAGCTGGGTGTGCAGCTTGATGCAATCTACTTCTGTCCTCACCATCCAGATGGTGCAATACCTGAGTTGGCCATCCGTTGTGACTGCCGCAAACCACAACCGGGCATGTTACTGCGGGCTGCAGCCGATCTTGATCTCGATCTGCGCGCTTCCTGGTTTGTCGGTGATATCCTCGACGATATTGAAGCGGGGAACAGGGCCGGATGTTCGACTATCCTGGTCGATCTTGGCACAGAACAACAGCCAGGGCGCCCGGTACGCCGTCCCACCTTTGTTGCGCGCACTACACTGCACGCCTTGCGTATCATTCGCGCTGTCGAACAGCGCGGCTCTTCGATCGAGTTATCTTATCGTCCACCAAGCTGGCCCCTGGTTCCCACAATTGGAGTTGAGGCATGATGAACGATAAATCCTGGCACTCTGTCAGGCGGGTTCTGGCTATTCGCCTTGATAACCTTGGCGACGTACTAGTGACCACGCCCGCCATCCACGCAATGAAAGAGTCCCTGCCCTCGGCTGAACTGACACTGCTAGCGGGTCCTGTGGGAGCGCAGGTCGCGCGACTCAATCCAGACATCGACGATGTAATCGTCTACCAGGCGCCCTGGATGGACCCCTGGCATAAACTGCCTCAGGACAGCCAGCGCGAGCAAGAGATGATAGCAACCATTCGCGAGAAGCGCTTTGATGCTGCGATCATTTTCACGTCGTTTCGCCAGAGTCCCTTGCCCGCCGCCTACCTCTGCTACCTCGCGGACATTCCGCTGCGCGCAGCAGCCTCAATCGATGGTCCCGGCTCGCTCCTAACGACGCGCCACAAACATCCAGAGCGCATGATGCACGAGGTCGAACGCGGGCTTGACCTGGTTGCTGCTATTGGCTTTACCACAGACAACCGTGCGCTCGTTTTACAAGTGCCAGCGGAGGCCAGGAAGCAGATAGATGCTATCTTAGCAAGGCAGGGCGTAAATCGCCGGTGTCCGTTGGTCGTGGTACATCCCGGGTGCAGTATGCCGGCGCGCACGTATCCATGGGAGATGTATGTCGAGGTGATCGATCTGCTCGTAGCGGAGACCGGGGCAACAGTACTTCTCACCGGAGCAGAAGATGAGCGGGAACTCGTCAAGCGCATTGTGAGCAAGCTGCGCAAAGATAGCCGCCACGCAATCCATACTTTTGTGGGCACGCTGCCATTCCCCGCATTATGTGCGCTCATCGAGGTCGCCGACCTGACGATTACCAATAACACCGGTCCAATGCATATCTCCGCGGCGGTGAAAACTCCTGTAGTCGCGCTTTTTGCTCTGACTAATCCACCGGAGCAATGGGGACCATGGCAGGTCCCTCATCGTTTACTCAATGTCGACGTTCCCTGCCGCATCTGCTATAGCCGGGTCTGCCCCTATAAGCACGAGTGCCTGCGCCTCGTCACGCCAGAGATGGTCGTGGAGGCCGCGACCAGCCTCTTGCAGCAGCACTCATTCTTGATGGAGGTACTGGACTAATGCACGAATGGCTGGCCGCAAAACATATACTGGCTGTGCGCCTGGACAATATTGGCGACGTGATCATGCTTGGACCGGCACTGCGAGCTGTAAAAGAAACGTTACCGCACGCACGCCTGACCCTGCTCGCCAGTCCAGGCGGTGCCACCGCCGTACCGCTCCTACCGTGGGTGGATAATGTGATTACCTGGCGCGTCGTCTGGCAGGACGTGGGGGGACGTATTCCATTTGACCCGGCACGCCAGAGGGAGTTGATCAACCTGCTTGCCGAGCAAAAGTTTGACGCGGCGCTCATCTTCACTTCGTTCAGTCAAACGCCGCATACTCCCGGCTATGCCTGCTACCTGGCCGGAATACCCCTGCGCGCGGGAGAGTCAAAAGAGTTTGGCGGCAGTACCCTAACAACCGAACTGCGCGGTGCCGCCGATGAATTGCATCAGACTGAAAGAAACCTGCGCCTGGTCGAGCACCTGGGCTTTGTCGCCAGGGAGCGGAGACTCAAGGTCATCATCCCCGACGAGTCCGGCCCGGCTGTAACTTCGCTGCTGGAGCGCGTGGGGCTTGATCCCACGGCGCCGTTCATCCTCTTGCACCCGGGCGCAAGTGCACGTGCCCGTCGCTATCCTGCTGAACGCTTCGGCATCGTGGCGCGCCACCTCGCCAGGAGAGTCCTGCCCGTTCTGGTGACCGGGGTCGAACGGGAAAGCGCGCTGATAGAAGAACTGAGGCAGCACGCTCCCAATATCCACTGTCTGGTTGGAGGTACAACGCTGGCCGAGTACGCGGCGCTAGTCGAGCGAGCGACGCTGGTGATCTGCAATGACAGCCTGCCCATGCACCTCGCAGACGCGGTGGGAACGCCGGCAGTCATCCTCTTTTCCGGTACCGACTACGAGGAACAATGGCGTCCGCGCGCGATACACTATACGTTGCTGAGGCGCCCTACCGCGTGTCATCCCTGCTACCTCTTCGAGTGCCCTATAGGGCTACCCTGTCTTGATATTGCGCCGGAAAAGGTCGTCGAAGCGGTGGAGGCATTACTATCCGAAATAGGGAAGAGCGACATGACACAGGCAACGTTGTTACCAGGAGGAAAGCTATGAGCAAACGCATTGAGCGAATTGCCATCTTCCGGGCCCTGTACCTGGGCGATATGCTGTTGGCCGTACCCGCGCTGCGCTCAATCCGTGCAGGTTTTCCTGATGCCGAAATCACCCTGATCGGGTTGCCATGGGCCGCTGACTTTTCCCGCCGCTTTTCGCACTATATCGACCGCTTTGTTGAGTTTGCTGGTTATCCCGGCATCGCCGAGGTCGAGGCTGATCCTGTTCGCACCAGGCGTTTCCTCGAAGATCAACGAACCTACGGGTACGACCTGGTCATCCAGATGCACGGCAACGGTCAAACAAGTAATCCATTCGTACTGGACCTCAAAGGACGTATGACCGCCGGTTATTACGAGAAAACAGAGAAGTCGTCTCGCGCGCGGCTGACATTCGGCATGCCCTATCCAGATCGTTGGCCGGAGGCGTTACGCAATCTCGGTCTGGCCAAACTCCTGGGATGCGACAGCAACTCAACAGCGCTGGAGTTTCCGCTCTTGCAGGAGGATCATATCGCAGCTACTAAACTGCTGCGTAAGTTGCTGCGAGCGCATCGACCATGGATTGGGCTGCACACGGGATCACGTTCACCGTCCAGGCGCTGGCCCGCCAGGTACTTCGCGCAGGTGGCGGATTACTTCGCCAATCGTTATAACGCGCAAATAATCTTGACAGGGAGCCTCGATGATAGCTCAACAGTACAAGAAGTAGCAGGGTGTACAAAGGCTCAACCGCTGAACCTTGCCGGTAAAACTTCCATGGGAGGATTAGCAGCGCTCATCAGCAAATTGGACCTCTTCATCAGCAACGATACGGGCCCATCCCATATCGCGAATGCCGTGGACACGCCGAGCCTCACTATCTTTGGCCCTGCCGACCCCCGGCGTTGGGCTGCACTGGATAAAGCCCGCCATCCTATCGTAAGAAAACCGGTCGAGTGCAGCCCATGCGGGTACTGGGAATGCCCCATCGATCACCGCTGCCTGGAATGGCTCAAGCCGGAGGCAGTCATCGGGGCGGCGGAGAAACTGCTTACGAGAGGAGAGGTAGCATGCAACGCTTAAAGATCTTGATCTGGCATATTCATGGCAGCTACCTGAACACATTGGCGCGCATCGAGGCAGACTGGTACCTCCCGGTCAAACCAGGCCGTCCAGAGGGCTACGGTGGGCGAGGCCGCACCTTCGATCTCCCCTCGTATATGCGAGAGGTACCGGCGGAACGCGTTCGGGACCTGGAGCTTGACCTTATCATCTACCAGACGCCGAAAAATTACTTCGAAGACCAGTTCGAGATTCTGAGCGATGAACAGCGCTTGCTCCCGAAAATTTACCTCGAGCACAACACCCCGAAGCCGGACGCCGTCAATACACGTCACCCCGTCGATGATCCCCATGTACTGCTGGTCCATGTGACGCACTACAACCGTCTGATGTGGGATAACGGACGCGCCCCGTCTGTGGTCATTGAGCACAGTGTCGCTATTGATCCCTCGATTCGCTATAGCGGGCATATCGAGCGAGGTATCACGGTCATCAACGGGATGCAGAAGCGGCCCCGCATTGCCGGGTATGACATCTTTCAACACGCGCAACACAGGACACCGCTTGAAGCTGTAGGCATGGGAACGGAAGAATTTGGCGGCCTTGGCGATGTGCCATATCGTGATCTACACCGCCGTGTCGCAGAGTACCGCTACTTGTTCAGCCCCATACGCTATACCAGCCTGCCGCTGGCTGTAATAGAAGCCATGACTATAGGAATGCCCGTTGTCGCCCTCGCGACGACAGAGCTGCCCACGGTCATCAACAATGGCGTAACAGGCTTTATCTCCTGTGATATCGACAAGCTCATCGACGCAATGCAATTCTTACTTACTAACCCGGACGAGGCGCGCCGTATAGGGGAAAATGCGCGTGTCGCGGCCGGCGTTCGATTTGGCTTGGACCGCTTCATTCACGACTGGCAGCATGCTTTCGCACTGGCGAGAAGCAATACCCGCTATGCCCATGTCGGATGAGGTCTTAGCTTGTCTCAGGCCTGACCAGAAACAGGAACCGTGTATGAGAAGAAGCCCGGAGGTGAGCCAGAGACTCCCGGGGCTCTCGTTGAGCGTTCATGTTCGCCAGGCCTTTATTGAGAGGAAGAACTTAGATGGATCGACTCATGCGTATAGCGTTTCTTAGCGAACATGCCAGCCCGGTAGCCTTACTTGGCGGCGCGGATGCTGGTGGTCAAAATGTCTATGTTGACGAAGTAAGTCGCAATCTTGCACGACGCGGGTATGCCGTCGATGTCTTCACGCGCCGGGATAGTTCTGACGCGCCTGAAATCATTGACTGGGCGCCAGGAGTGCGTGTTGTGAATCTGAAGGCTGGACCACCGAAGCCGCGTCCAAAGGATGAATTATGGCCATTCATGTCGCAGTTTCGCGATTCGTTCTTGCGCTTTATGGTGAGGGACGAGGCGCGTTACGACCTGCTCCATGGTAATTTCTGGATGTCAGGCTGGGTAGTTACTGAATTGCGGCAGCGCCTTGACATCCCCGCCGTCCAGATATTCCACGCGACCGGCAAGACCAAGCGCAGGCACCAGAAGAAAGTCGACACCAGCCCGGGTGATCGCATCAAGACTGAACTGCGTATTGTGCGCAATGTAGATAGGCTGATCGCGCAGTGTCCAGCGGAACAGGCTGAGCTGATTAACGATTACGAGGCAGATCCAGCTAAGGTCGTGGTTATTCCTTCAGCGGTCAATACCCAGGTCTTCAAACCTGTCTCACAGGCTGAAGCGCGCAAACGCCTTGGGCTAGAGCAAGAGGGCATGATCATTGTCTACGTCGGGCGCATGCTTCCACGTAAAGATATTCGCAATATCGTACGAGCGCTTGCCTTGCTGGCGCAGCAGAAAGAGAAGGGCACAGATTCGACGCTGCCGCAGGCGACACTGATGGTAGTTGGAGGAGAAACGGTAGAGCCTGATCCGGAGGCGACGCCCGAGATAGGAGAGCTACAGCGGTTGGCGGCGGAACTTGGCGTCTCAGAACGGGTACGTTTTATCGGCAAGCGCCAGGCTAACGAACTGCGCTATTACTATTGCGCGGGCGATGTCGCGGTCACCACGCCCTGGTATGAGCCGTTCGGCCTGACCCCTCTTGAAGGGATGGCCTGTGGTCGAGCGGTGATCGGCTCCGCGGTCGGTGGCATCACCTATACCATCAAAGACGGTGAAACAGGCCTGCTCGTGCCGCCGCGTAACCCCGAAGCGCTCGCCGCCAGCCTGCGGGAACTACTTAGCCAGCCTGAACGCTGTAAGCAAATGGGGCAGGCTGCGCACAAAAGAGTAGAGCGAGAGTTTACATGGTCAATCGTCGCCATGCGCACCGCCGCACTTTACGAGACGGTTCTAGCAGAACGCAGGCATGAGAGTCTGCCGGTAGATACGACACCCTTATCAATAGTGTCCTTGCCTAAAATACCAGAGAGCAATCCCTAGAAAGATACGAACATGGCCCTGGTTGATATTCTCATTCCGACCTATGGACGCAAGACTGGCCTGGCAGTCGTTTTAACCAGCCTGTTCGGCCAGACATTCGGCGATTTTAACGTCATCGTCTCAGACCAGACGAAAGAGGGTGAGACCTATCTCGAGAGTATCGAGATCCAGACATTAGCGCAGGCTCTCAGGTGGCAGGGGCACGAGGTGACATTGCACAGGCACCTGCCGCGCCGCGGATTAGCGGAGCAGAGACAGTTTCTGCTCGAGCAGAGCAGCGCGCCCTACGTTCACTACCTTGACGATGATGTCCTGCTCGATCCATCGGCGCTGGCACGCATGTTGAGTGTGATTCAGATTGATAAGTGCGGCTTCGTTGGCTGCGCGGCAACGGGTTTGAGTTATCTTGACGATGTACGCCCGCACCAGCAGCAGATCGAAATCTGGACGGGGCCAGTAGTCCCCGAGCCCTTCGAGCCCAATACCATTCCATGGGAGCGCCATAAAGTCAATAACGCGGCTAACCCACTGCATTTGGAGCAACAGCTTGTAACGAATGGCAACCTTGTACGCTACAAGGTCGCCTGGATAGGGGGAGCTAACGTCCTTTACAATCGTGCCAAGCTGCTTGATGTCGGTGGGTTCTCCTGGTGGCAGCGCTTACCCCCGGAACATGCCGGTGAAGAGGTCGTGGTCCAGTTCCTGCTCATTCGTAAATATGGCGGCTGTGGTATTCTACCAAGTGGTACGTATCATCTCGGCTTGCCGACCTCAATCGAGGACCGCAGGCACAATGCAACAGAACTGTTTGAGGAACTGGTTAAAGAATTTAACGTTCACCCGGCAGTACCGATGGGAGGAAAAACATGAACGATAACCCCCTACAAGGGAAAGTAGCCCTGGTGACAGGGGCAGGAAGTGGCCTCGGGGAAGCAACGGCCCGAGCATTCGCCGACGCGGGCTGTAGCGTTGTCTGTATCGACATCAATGGAGAGGCAGCGGAGCGGGTCAGGCGCGACCTGGCCAACCAGGATTCTAAAAGTCTCGCCCTCCAGTGCGATGTCAGCAATGCCGGAGCTGTCTTCAAAAGAGTCGAGGCGGTAGATGCGCATTTCGGCCGTCTGGATATCGTCGTCAATTGCGCAGCGATCGATCACACGCTCCCTGTCGATGAGATGACCGTTGAGCAATGGGACCAGGTGATCAATGTCAACCTGCGCGGGCCATTTCTGCTGGCAAAGGCGGCGCTGCCGCTTATGCGACGACAGCACTCGGGCCATATCATCAATGTCGCATCGACGGCTGCGACCCGCGCTTGGGCAAACGCCTCAGCTTACCATGCCTCTAAGTGGGGGCTGGTCGGCTTCAGCCGCGGGCTTGGCGTCGAGGGGCGAGCCGATGGCATCCGCGTGACGACGATTATCCCCGGCGGCATGCGCACACACTTTTTTGATCGTTTCACCGAACAGGGTATCCCCATGCCGGAGCAGCAGAACCTGCAAGACCCGGCCAACGTGGCAAGGGTGATCGTCTTCGCGACACAGGTTCCCCCCGAGTCAGCCCTGCAGGAGGTGATCATCACCCCTATGACCGAGACGAGCTGGCCATAAATAAAAGAAGAAAAAACCATGTCCACCATCACGCTTTTAGGTACGGGAACATGCCAGATTGAAGTCGAGCGGCGCGCCTCCAGCGTCTTGCTGGATTTAGAGGGCATGTATGTGCTCTTCGACTGTGGCCATGGCATTGTGCAACGGCTGTTGGAGGCGGGCGTCCGGCACAACCAGTTGGAGCATATCGTGCTCTCCCACTTCCACCCCGATCATGTCTCGGATATCATCCCATTTCTGCAAGCAGGAGCATGGTCGCAGCGAGACCCTCGCACGACAGATATTCATATTTATGGGCCAACGGGTGCTCAGAAGATTATCGATGGCCTGCTGCAGGTCTTTGGACCCGGTAGCCTGCAACAGCCCTCGTACAAGATTGTTGTGCATGAAATTACGCAGCAGCAGTTTGAGATAGGCTCCCATCGCTTCGATTTCGTCAGCTTGCCGCCGGCCGGCAATCATGGCCTGCGCTTTACGTGGAATGGCAAATGCTACGCCGTCACTGGTGACTCCCACTTTCACGATGATGAGATAGCCTTCCTGCGCGACGTTGATCTCGCCATCATCGATTCGGGTCATATCGAAGATAGAGAGATTGTGCAATTGGCGGTCTCCTCTCAAGCGAAGACAATTGTGTGCTCGCACCTCTACAGAGAAATTGATGCGAAGCAGTTACAAGCCCAGGCCGCCGGTGCAGGGTACCGGGGGACAATCCTGGTTGGAAGAGATTTGATGTCTTTCGTAATTTGATTATGGAGTCAAACCCACCATAGCACAAAAACAGGAAAGGATTATTTATATCATGGCAGAGACAATGAAAATCCAGGCGACATATGGTGCTGGCCAGTCTTTCAATATCGCGACAGGTACCGGCCACACAGTCACCCTCGATGGTGAGCATCACTCTGGCGCCAGTCCCATGGAATTGCTTCTGGCGAGCCTGGCAGGTTGCTCGGGCATCAGCATCATCTCCATCCTGCAGAAGAAGCAGGAAGACGTGACGCACTACGAAATACACGTCCAGGGTGTACGGGCAGCAGTTCACCCCCTGGTATTCGTGGAGATTACGGCAGAGCACATCATCACCGGTCACCATGTCCGCCCACAGTCTGTGGAAAGGGCAATCGAGCTTGCTGAGACACGCTACTGTGGCGTGAGTATTATGCTCGGCAAGGCCACACAGCTCAAGCACATCTATCGCATTAACGAGGCTGAGTAGGACAGAACCACAAGGGGACAGAGGAACCAGGACGATTCTTGCGGTCGCCCTGGCTTCAGACTCGATTGTTTTCTCTGTCAACATGTAAATTTTCTCCAACAATTTGAAGCTTATCACCAAATCTATTGACAAATTTTACTAATATATGCTAATATTACCATGTGGTTAACGATAAACACCAAATTCAAACAGATATTGACCAGGCACCTGGCGAAACGTTCAAACATTGATGCTTCTTAAAGAGGCCTATTATTGGAGAACCAGCGACGCATCATTGAAACGTAAGGGTATCCTTCACAGGTACCCTGAATTGGTGGCATCGGCATTTAGAAGAGAGAGATCACTGTTAGATATCTCCACAAAGGAGTATATGCATGCATCAACTGATTACGAAAGACCCTGTGAGTGGCGGTGAACTGATCGTCACCAGGCTTGAATGTCCCGATAGCGGTATCGTCATCGAGGGACAATTCAGCCTGGGGTGGATTGGCCGCCTCTCTCGCGAGCAACTTGACTTTGTTGAGATGCTGGTCAAGTATCGCGGCAACATTCAAAAATTAGCCGCTGAAATGGATGTTGCCTACAATACTGCGCGCAGCCGCCTGGACGAAATTGTTACCGCGCTTGGTGGCGCACCTGAAAACGATGGACGTGCTGATCGCCGCGCCATTCTCGACCGCCTTGCCTCTAAAGAGATCAGCGTAGAAGAGGCAATGCGCTTGATGAAGGGTTAAATGGATGGCAGCCTCAACCGATGAGCGCAACCGAATACTGCACCTTGTCGAAGCGGGCAAAGTGACAGCTGAAGAAGCCGCACGCTTAATGGATACACTCGATTCGCAGCAAGATCCCATTAACGAAAGCAGGCGTAAACGCACAGTGCGGGTGCGTGTGACGAACCTGGCTACCAACCGGCAGAAAGCCACCGTGACCATTCCCGTGAGCCTCGTAGAGGTCGGCCTGCGCCTGGGAACACGACTGGTACCACAGATTCGCGGCAGCGCACTTGAAGACTTGCTGCGCGCCAGTGAAAGCGGTGCCACTGGCCGGCTACTTGATCTACAGGACCTGGAAGAGGGAGAACGTATAGAGATTTTCGTCGAGTAGCGAACAGAGATAGCATTACATATGGAGGATTCAATGGCCCAACAAACATTTTCAGTTGGCAAGGCGCCACGAGTAATCATCACACGGATTGGTGGCGACTTGAGTGTGCGTACCTGGAAAGAACAGGCAATCAGCGTTGAGACTGAGGGCCATGGAACTGTTGCAGGTATCCACCCGGAAGGTGACACACTCACCATCATCGATTGCGACAGAGATATCAAGCTGATAATGCCTGAAGACGCGGGCATCAAATCATCAAACGTCAAAGGTGACGTAGCGATTGAGGGGATACGACGAGTTGAATTAGAGAGCATCGCTGGCGATGCCACAATCAAGAATGTCAGCGGTGACGCTGGGCTGGAGAACATCAGTGAAGCCGTCGATTTAACGAACCTTGGTGGAGACCTGACCGTTACCAATACCCCCATCTTACGCGTTCGTCACAGTGTTGGCGGGGATGCCGTCCTCAGGAACATTGCAGTGATAGAAATTGAGACCATTGGTTCTGATCTGACGGTAGCAAGAGCAGAGTCCGTCATGGTCAGCACCGTTGGTGGCGATTTGAAAGCGGAGGAAATAGCGACTGCGTTGCGCTGTGGTGTCGTCGGTGGTGACAGCGAAATCAAAGGGAGCGCGCGCACCGGCATCACAATTGGTAATGTTGGCAGCGACTTGAGTGTCAGTGGCGCCGCTTATATACAGCTTGGCAACGCGGGCGGCGACTGCTCGCTGCGTGATGTACAGGGTGATGCCGAACTGGGATATATCGGCGGTGATGTCAGCTTCAGTGGCGTCGGCGGCAACGTACAGGTCGGTCGCATCGGAGGGGATGCGTCTTTGAAGGGATTACAGGCCAGCATAGAGGTTGGCAGCGTCGGGGGAGATCTTTCGCTGCAGGCCGCTTTTCCGGTTGATAGCCGCGCACGCCTGAACGTCGGTGGCGACGCCGTCGTTGTATTACCGGACAACCCGAATTTGAGCATTCAAGCCAACGTCGGGGGTGATATCAGTGGCCGTTCTATCATTGCCAGCAGGAGTGGGAAGATGATCAGTCTGAACTACGGGGATGGCGCAGCTCACCTCGAATTGAACGTCGGCGGTGACCTGGCGCTGCGCGGCGGTGGTGATCCCCGTAATTCCAGCAGCACGAGTGGCTCCTGGGGATGGGATGAATTTGGACGTGAGATGTCCAGCTTTGGACTTGAGATGAGCAAGCTAGGCCAGGAATTGAGCCGCGAGATAGCCGCGGCTTTTAGCGAAGCAAGCTGGTCACAAGGAGCCGATATTGCCGATTCAATTGCCCGCAAAGCCGAAGAGCAGGCACGTCGCGCGCAACGCAAAGCCGAAGAGCAGACACGCCGTGCCAACGAGCGAGCATCTCGTATCAACGTTCGTTTCAACGATCGCGAGTGGCGGCTCGACCCCGAGCGGCTGGATCGCATCAAAGAACAGGCACGCCGCGCCGCCTCCGAAGGGATAAGTGGTGCGCTTGAAGCTGTGGAACGGGCCGTGAGTAATCTCGGAGTGCCAAAGACACCACCGCCACCAAAGCCGCCACCGCCACCAGCACCGCCACAACCACCTTATGCTGCACAGCAAGGGACGGACCACGGCGAACAGGAAAGTCAACCAACAGCGAATGGGGATGGGGACGCCAGTGCCACGACATCCCAGCCAGCGCCCGAGTATAATCTCGAGCAGGAACGCGAGGCCATTCTGCGCATGATCGCCGAGGGGCGCGTTACTCCTGAAGAGGGAGACCTCTTGCTGGAAGCGCTGGGGAGCTAAGTTGTTATTCGGCGCAAGCAGGCGGGCGCGTTTCTCCACAGGAAACGTGTGTAAATCCCAACATTAAACTGGCGAAATCTGTACAATTATCCTGGCCGATCTCACGATTTTTTAGTGCTCGTAAGCATCTTCACCAGAAGAATTGTTGGGAAATGACCAGTTCAATGTTGGGATTTACAAAACCAGCCATCCGCGAGCATAGCACCAAGTGCGTTGCGTCCTTCATGCAGAAGGTTGGTGACGTCGAATATCTGATAGCGTAAGCGATAGTGGTAATCAGTCCATCCTGGGTCCAGAACGGAATCGCCAACGGTGATACCATTGATATGCGCCTCGTAGACCCCCAATGCTGTCGCGTAGAGCCGCGCCTTCGTGACACCGGCGCGAACTTCGAACGTGCGGCGTAGCAGTGGTGCAGGTTGTGACCGAGAAGTGCCCTCTTCCCAATTGGGCGTCACGAAGTGAGCCGTCCAGTCGCTGGCATGAAGTAGCCCTGCCTCAACAAAAGAGGGCATACTCCATGCAGAGGGTTGCCCATCGTTCCCCCAAACGCGCACGCGCACCATGAGTCGTTCGCCGGACGAGAGCGGTGCGAACGGCCAGGACACAAACACCGATTGATCGGACTCGACCCGGCCTGTCTGTTCCCGGAGTCGTTCATCGACCCCATAAGCCTCAATCTCATAACCGGTCTGACGCCACCCAGCGGTTGTCGTTGCGACGATCCAGGACAATCGAGGTCGCGCCTCGCCTACCCCAAGCGCGTCACGGTAATGCTCGAAGCGAACATCGGCTATAGTGGTCTGAGCCTCTCTATCGTCCTGGATCGATCCTTGCTGTGTCATCATATCTCTTTCTTCTGCTTTTGTTCAACGAGCTTTTCGTCTCCACAGCAGTCGTCAAAGCCATCAGCCTTTCTTCCTTGTACTTGTTGCTCCTTCATGTCCCCCTTTGGGACCGTGAGAGCAAGCGAGATATTCCATCAATCTTGAATGACAGTATAGTGGATGGGCGAGACCTCCATCATTCCAGTTGGATGGAGGCTCGCCACTACAGTATCACCTCTGATCTCTGGACCGATCACCAGAAGAGCAGCCATGGCAGTATGCCACAGCGTACCAGGGCTGCTAGGTAGCGACACTGAAGCCCTGCTTTTTCATGAAGGTAACCGTACTCTGCTGCACCGCGTTCAGGGCATCTATCAGGGTCCCATGGCCGTCGACCGCATTGGCGAAATTGTCCCCCATGTCGGTGTAGACCTGGTTCATGGTCGGTCCCCACTGGAAATTGACATTCACCTCCGTGGCCGCTTTCTTGAACAACTGGTAGATGCTCTGGTTCCCATAGAAAGGCTGGGGGGCGTTCACCTGAGGCGAAGCTAAAAAGGCTTGATTGGCCGCCAACCCCCCATTCGCATTTATTTGCTTAAGGCTCTGCTGATCGCTAAAGAGCCAGATGGCGAACTGGGTGGCCTCCTTGGGATGCTTCGAACTCTTGAACACGACCGCGCTAGACCCACCCCAGTTCCCATCGACGCTTTGGCCCGCCTGCCATTGCGGGATCGGCGCAACCCGCCACTTGCCAGCGGTCTGTGGAGCATTTGCGTTAAGCACAGCGGGACCCCAGGCTCCCGAGATCCAGGTGGCAACGGCACCAGTCTGCAGGTCATGGTACCAGCCATTGGCGAAGTCCGGCTCGGTCTTGACCAGCTTCTTGTCGAGCAAGTCTTGCCAGTAAGAGGCGACCTGTTGGGCCGCGGCGTTATTGACGGAGACTTTCCAGGATTGGCCATTGATGGTGAACAACTGCCCACCTGCCTGCCACACCAATCCAGTGAACCAGCCTGGTTGCCTGGGCGGGAAGTCAGTGATGTACTCATTGGGATCGGCTGCATGCAGTTTCGCTGCATCATCAGCAAACTGCGCCCAGGTCGTGGGGACTGGAATATGATACTTCTGGAAGATGTCCTGCCGGTAGTACAGGCCCAGGGGGGCCATATCTCCCGGAATCGCTATGATCGCATTGCCCAGGGTCACCTGATGCCAGGTCCAGGGCACAAACCGATCCTTCACCGAATTCGCTCCATACTGTGACAGGTCGACGAGCGCACCCGTGCTCTCAAAGGTTGGCAAGACCTGGTACTCGATCATGCCAAGATCGGGCTCATTATTGGCCTTGATGGCCGTATACAACTTGTCGTATTCTGCCGGGCCTGCCCCGACATTCTGCGACGTGACATGAATGTTGGGATGGGTCTGATTGAAGCGCGCGACCACCTTATCGATCCCTGGTATCCAGTTCCAGAAGGTCAAGTTCACCGGACCAGAGGAGGTGGTACTCCCACTGCCACCACAGGCAGCCAGGGGAACCATCATGACCAGTGCCACGCTGACGATGGCGAATCCGAGCGCCAAGCGGCGCTTCCATTGAGGAAAGGAAAGAGGTTGCATAGTCTGAGTACTCCTTTGTAAAGTAAGAGAAATTGCAGTTACACTCGCTGTCTGATCTACGAAAGCCTACCTACGATCTGTCACTAACGGCATTAAAATGAGTAAAGAGTGGAAACTCATAAGATCGACAAAAATCACATGAGACGAATGCCTGCTTCTCCACCAGGATGGTCAAGTACAGATGTCCTGTTGTTAATACTTCCTTTCTTCCAGTCAGCAGACAAGGGAACCGCTAGCCAATCCGAAAAAGTCATAAGGGCAAAATTTTTAGAGTCGCGAGGGATGGAGGGAAGGATGGGTTTTCTGTCCTCCTACTGTATCGAAAAAGTCCTCTAACACCAGTTTGGCCATACCAATACTGTCTCCATCTCGTCCGAGCTGACTCAAACTGATTTCTGCCACCTCGCAAGGGAGTTTGAGCGCGTATTGCCTGGTCGCCTTACGGATTTCCGCTAAAGCGAATTGACCCAGTTCCAGGCCTACCCATCCACTCAAAATAATCCGGTGCGGGTTAAACAGGTTGATCAAGTTGGCCAATCCTGCTCCCAGGTAACGAATGGTCCCGTCAAGCACCTGATTGGCAACCATATCATCGCGGCTGGCCATGTGGATCAAGGTTTGAATAATGCCAAACTCATCACCCATTTGCAATGCGGGATGGGTTGCATCAAGCTCGTGGAGACGGCGGATGATCCCTAGTGATCCCACATAGGCCTCCAAACATCCCAGGTGTCCACAGCGGCAGGCCTCTCCATCTAGAGCAATAATCGTATGCCCCCATTCCCCTGCACTGTTCGTCGATCCACGATACAACTTGCCCTCACGGATAATTCCGGCACCCACCCCTGTGCCCAGGTAAACAGAAACGACGATTTCTGTCGCAAAATGCGGATTGCGGTCAAACTCGGCGAGGGCCGTTGCTTTGGCACCGTTATCTAAATGCAGAGGGAATGGAAAATGGCGTGCCAACATCTCTTTCAGTGGAACAGGTTCCCATCCCCAAGCTGGAGCAGAAACAAGCTCTTCCTCGGTGTGTTCGACAATCCCAGGAAGTCCCAGACCCATCCCCAGAATCTTATCCGGCGTGATCTGCTCTTTTTGCAAGATAAACGCGACCCCTTCAAGAAGACGATTGACCACCTCGGTGGGGTTATTCTCCTCGCTTGACAAGGGAGAACGAAACGTAGTGAGTCGGTGCAATCGCAGATCAAAGAGCCCCATCGTGACGCCGGTCTCCCCAATTCCCCCCCCAAGAACATACCCATAGTCCAGATTCAAGGTCAGAATGGCCCTCCGTCGTCCTCCCTCTGACGCTGTAAATCCAGCTTCCAGCACAATGCCCTCAGCCAAAAGGTCGCTAACCACATTCGTCACCGTTCCCGCACTTAAGCCGGAACGCTGACTCACCTCAAGCCGAGTGGCAGCTTCACTGGTAAACAAAGTCTGCACGACTGTGCGTCGATTGATGCGTCGAAGGTCACGTGCCGTCGGATTGAGTCCCTTTGTCGGATTGAGATCTTCTCTGCTCTGCATCTCGCCATTCCCATTCATTTTAAGAGTTAAATTAAGTATTATCCTTTCAAGAGTATAGTCAAGAAATCTTCGATTGTTAAGTCCTTGAGACAGCCAATTTTATGTGTTGCATTAAGACTTAAAATAAGACGAAAATAGAATGAGGAACGTCTATGATTCAAGAGCACGACGTGGTCATCACTCGAAAGGCTTTTCCAGCGGATTTCGTCTGGGGGCTGCAACGGCTGCCTATCAGATTGAAGGAGCGGTTCAGGAAGATGGACGAGGTCTGAGTATCTGGGATACGTTTTCCCATCTCCCCGGCACGATAGATGGGGGAGATACTGGAGACATTTGTCATTTATCCTTTAAAAAGGATCATTTTCCAGATAATTTGCCACGCTGCCAAGCGCTTTCAGCGCATTGGTTCTCTCACATAATCTGGCGTGACATCGGAAGGACTCCTTTTTCCATTTTCTGTCTCCCTCCTCCGT
>WNGJ01000969.1_pt1 | contig 27413 bp, 24 predicted proteins | sample 5400611 | NCBI WGS metagenome assembly WNGJ01 (sample SAMN13153375, study PRJNA577476) | soil metagenome | isolation source: 40 cm soil or saprolite under Garry oak tree replicate 1 | place: USA:California | collected 2016-06-15
CTCGCTGCGCTCTCCTATGAGTGGAATGAACTGCAAAGGGCGGAGCAGGAAGTGTCCCAGGCGCTCGATCTCGGCAAGCATCACGTGGATGAGATTGGCAAGTACCATGCGGAGCAGGTTGTCCAGATTCCTGGTTCGCTCGTCCTGGCTCGTGTGCTATACGCCCGCGGCGAGATAGTACAGGCACAGCGCTTACTGCAAGAGATGGTTGTCCTGACACAGGAACGAAGATGGTTCTATCTTCATAGAGAGGTATTAGCGGAAGAGGCACGCCTCCAGCTTTCGGTCGCAGACCTCAACGCAGTGCGGCGGTGGTCGACTAACATAGCACAGCGCGGTGAGGACTTTCGCCTCGTCCAACAAGAGCGGGAGGCGCTCATTGCTGCTCGCCTGCGCATTGCGCAAGGAGAGGCAGAAGCGGCTCTCGGTTTGCTCGATCACTGGCTGGCGGACGCACGCGCCCAGCAACGAAGTAGAAGTGAACTGGAGATTCTGGTTCTCAAGGCTCTCGCTCACTTCAGTACGAACAAACATCTACACCAGGCCAGGCAGACGCTCAGAGAAGCGCTTGCGCTCGCGCAGGCGGAAGGCTACCAGCGCCTCTTCCTGGACGAAGGAGAGACGCTGGCAACATTGCTAAGGGCTGTTTTGCTCGACTTACGAGAGGAGCCGCTCGTCATATATGCACAGAACTTACTACGCGCTTTTCCTCAGATACGAGTAAGGCAAGGTGGCTCACCCCCTGCTGTCTCTGCGCTGCTTATTGAGCCGCTAAGCGGCCAAGAGCAGCGTGTCCTCCGCCTGCTCGCTGCTGGCCGCTCTAACCCGGAGATTGCCCAGGAACTGATCGTCTCAGTGAATACTGTGAAAACGCAGGTGCAAAGCATCTACCGCAAGCTCAACGTGAAGAGCCGCATGGAAGCCAGCGAAGCTGCTCGCCGCTTGAAACTCCTCTAAACCATTACACTTTTGCACCTGCCGCCCTGTCTCCTTCCAGGCGCTGTTCTTTCTCCCAAATCACCCACTCAATCACCCGAATGGATGATGTCGGTTCATCCTATCACATTTTACACTTCTCAGTAGTTGGTAATTATTCACAAGGCTTTAGCGTTAATAGCTATTCTGATTGGCAGAAATAAATTTTTGCACGATGACCCTTTCAACGACCTGGAAATAGTTACCAATGAATTACAGTTTTTTGTGAAAGAAATATGCTTTGTATCACACATTGAGAAAGGATGATAACAATATGAGCGACATGCTCAAAAGCACGTCTGTATATGACGAGACCACACCAGTGCTGATTGTTGGAGGTGGCCTGGTGGGCCTGTCCACTTCCCTTTTCCTCTCCTGGCATGGCATTCACTCGCTGCTGGTCGAGCGCCATCCTGGCACCGCGATCCATCCGCGTGCCGTCGGCATGACCCCGCGCACGATGGAGCTGTTCCGTTCTGTCGGGGTCGAGGAGGAGATTCGAAAGGTCGAATCGCCTTTCCCCGAGGAAAGCAACGTCCTGCTGGTGGAGAGCCTGACGGGCCAGGTGTTTGACAATTTACAGGACGAGGCAGAGCTGGGCGACCTCTTTATCGGCCCTGTGCCAGGCAGTGCCATTGCTCAGGATGTGCTGGAGCCGGTGCTGCGCGCCCGGGCCGAGCGGCTCGGGGGGGATCTGCGCTTCGGGACCGAACTGGTGGCTTTCGAGCAGGATGAGGAGGGCATCACCGCCACGATCCGCGAACGGCAAAGCTCTAGCACGCGCACGGTCCGCGCCCAATTTCTGGTGGCGGCTGACGGCAGCCACAGCGGGATTCGTCAAAAGCTCGGCATCGGCAAGCATGGAGCAGCAAGCCTGTTTCATTGCATCAGTATGATCTTCGAGGCCGACCTGATGGAGCTGTTCCACGAGCGGCACGCCATCATGTGCTTCCTCTCTAACGACACCATCGCGAGTGGAGCGCTTGTCCCTTACCCAGGCTCTTCTGCGAGACCAACTCTCTATCGGCTGGATGTGGGCTATGACCCGGAGGAAGAGACGCTCACTGACTATCCCGAAGCACGCTGCCTCCAGCTTATCCGAGCAGCCGTGGGAATCCCTGATCTGCCGGTGCAGATCAAAACCGTGCTGACCTACGAAGCGGTCGCGCTCGTGGCTGATCGCTTCGAGGTCGGCCGGGTCTTCCTGGTGGGTGATGCCGCGCGCACCCAGCCACCCAGCGGTGGCCTGGGAGGCAATACCGGCATCGCCGAGGCGCACAATCTGGCCTGGAAACTGGCCGCCGTCCTGCGTGGCGAGGCGGGAGAGGCGCTGCTCACCGCCTACGATGCTGAACGGCGCCCGCTGGCGGACTACACTGCCGAGCAAACGGCGTTGCTTTCCCAGCAGCGCCAGACCGAGGGCTCAGCAGGGATCACGGTGGATCTCACGAGCGTCAATGCGGGCTATCGCTACAGCGCGGGAGCTATCGTGCGAGAAGCAGGCGATGAGCATCTCCCCCTGGCCCAGCGACCAGAGCAGTGGAAGGGGCAGCCGGGGACCCATGCTCCATATCTCGTTCTCGAACGAGAGGCAAGGCGATCTCGACGCTCGACCTGTTCGGTCTCCACTTTGTCCTGCTGGTTGGCCCCGATGGACAGAACTGGAAGGATGCTGCCCAACGTACAAAAGATCTCCTGCATCTCCCCGTGGACAGCTATCAGATCGGCGGTGAGGCAGGCGATCTCATCGATGCCGGGAACACGTTCTGCGACGCGTACGGAATCACGGGAAGCGGGGCCGTGATCGTGCGCCCCGACGGGTTCATCGGATGGAGGAACAAAACTCTCAAGGAAGGCGCTGAGCAAGAACTGACGCAGGCGCTCTCAGCCCTCACCTTTCGCTAAGCGGGAGTGCAAAAAACACAAAACCGATTCGGGAAAGGGGTGCAGGGAATCCCCTGCCGAGGCGCCAGCCCAAGTGCCCCGGCTTCCTCTCCCCTTCCCAAAAAGTGTTGTTAAGAAAGGAAAATAAACATGGCTATCTTTGAATACACTGACACCTTTGACTATCAGGCTGCCAGCGTCTTCGCGCTCCTCACCGATCTTGAGGCACGGTCCACCTGGATAGCAGGCATCCAGGAGATCCGTGTCACCCCCCAGGGACCGGCTCGCCTGGGGACCAGCTACTTCGAGGCTGGCAAGTTCTCAGGTTACAAAAGCGAGAAGACGATGAGCATCACCGAGTTTGAGCAGGATCGCCTTTTGACCCTGGCAACCGAGGCCGAGTCTCCCAACCCGTTCCGCGAGAGCTACCGCATCGAGCCGCTCGCCGAAGGGACCTGCCGCGTGCATTTTACGGTTGAGATTAGCGCCCCCAAAGTGGCTGAATTCTTCATGCGGCAACAGATGAAGAAAGCGCAGCCGCAGAATGCCGAGCGTCTCAAGTCCGTTCTTGCGAGCCGGGCACATCAGGCAAGTTGATCAAGGCGGCGAGTCTGGGTGGCGCCGGGGAAGCTGGACTGTTCCCCTGGCTTGCCGTGAAGTCGCCGCTTGATCTGCTCCCACAAACTACATCCCATGTGCTCTTTTGAGGAGGAAACGTATGGACACCATTTCATCACTGTCTCAATCATCGCCAAAACCCACCACGGCCACCATCTCATGTCCGTCCGTCGAGGCCGGGCGACTTGTGAAGACCTATCCTGGCGGCGTCCAGGCGCTCAAAGGCGTCAGCTTCAGCGTCAGGCCAGGAGCCGTGTTCGCCCTGCTCGGTCCGAACGGCGCGGGCAAATCCACCGTTGTGAAGATCCTCACGACGCTCTCCCGGCCCACCGCCGGGTGCGCCAGCATCGTGGGGCGCGACATCGTGCGCGAGCCTCAGCGCGTGCGCCGCGTAATCGGCCTCGTGGCGCAGAAGTCGGCGGTAGACCTTGAGGCCACGGCGGCCGAGAACCTGACGCTGCAAGGCCAGCTCTACGGCATGTCCGGCGCCGAGCTGCGGCGCTGCGTTTCCAGTCTGCTCGAGCGCTTCGGTTTGACGGACGCGCGCAAGCGCATCGCGCGCACCCTCTCCGGCGGCATGCAGCGCAAGCTCGACGTGGCGATGGGACTCATCCACCAGCCGCAGGTGCTGTTCCTGGATGAGCCAACCACCGGTCTGGATCCAGAAGCGCGCGCGGACATGTGGCGCGAGATCGCCCGGCTGGCGCGCGAGGATGGGCTGACCGTCGTGCTCACAACGCACTACCTGGAAGAGGCCGACCACCTGGCGCAGCACGTCGCCATCATTGACCACGGGCAGATCATCGTCGAAGGGACGCCTGAAGGGCTGAAGGCTGAGCTGCGGGGCGACGCCATCCAGGTGGAGCTTGCCGTCGCCTTCCCTGAGTCCAACGCCCGCGCCGCGTTGCGAGGGCTAGATACCATGCTCCGCGAGGTCATTATAGACGGTCGCAACCTGCGGGCGCGTGTCGATAGCGGAGCCAGCGCGCTGCCGGCCGTGCTCGCGGCGCTGGATGCCGCCGGCATCCGTGCCTCCAGCGCGACCGTCGCCCGGCCCTCGCTGGACGACGTGTATCTGCGCCACACCGGGCGCGCCTACTCAGAAGCCAATAATAAGGAGGCCATCCGATGATCACCGTACTCGCCAACTCTGCCCACATCACCACCCGCTACCTACGTGCGTTTCTGCGCCAGCCCTACTATATCGCGGGCACACTGGTGCAGCCGATCATCTGGCTGCTTCTGTTCGGCCAGCTCTTCAAGCGCGTCGTGGAGATCCCTGGCTTCACCGCCGGATCGTATATTGCCTTTCTCACGCCGGGCATCGTCGTCATGGCGGCGATGCTCTCCACGGGCTGGAGCGGCACGAGCTACGTCATCGACATGGAGCGCGGCGTGATGGACCGCTTCCTCGTCTCACCCGTGCGCCGCGGCGCGCTCATCGGCGGCGAGCTCGTCTACCAGGCCGGCATGGTGCTGTTGCAATCGTTGATCATCCTGGGGCTTGGCTTCCTCGCCGGGGCCCGCTTCGACGGCGGCATCGCCAGCATCGTCATCCTGTTCGTCTGCACGATGCTGCTCGGCACGGCGTTCGCCTCGCTCTCCAACGCCCTCGCCCTCGTCCTGCGCAAACAAGAGTCGGTGATCGCTGCGAACGTCACCCTGGTGCTGCCCCTCACGTTCCTGTCCTCCACCTTCCTGCCGGTGAACCTCATGCCACAGTGGATGCAGGATTTCGCCAGGTTCAATCCGGTGAACTGGGCCGTCGAGGCGGGCCGCCAAACACTCAGCAGCAGCATTGACTGGTCGCTGGTGGGTGGGCATCTAGCCGAGTTGTTGGCGCTGACGCTCATCTGCGCCTGGCTCTCCACCTGTGCCTTCCGCGCCTATCAGCGCTCCGTGTGAGCCCTACACAGGACAGTGCGTGCAACCGTCTTAGAGCCTGTTTCGTGCAGGCGATAGAGACGTTCGCGGGATACGTGGTCGACAAAAACCTCCAACGATCTCAGACCATATCGTAGCCAGATGATGCAGTTCCTGTTTGATGAGCGTGACACTGGCCGGCCTCTTATTCATATCCAGTTCCAGCATGCTGTTAATGAGCTTGCCGAGGCGATCCATCATCACATCGACCATACTGCTCGTCAAACCACCGGGGTCAGAGCGGCTGGAAGCATGCTTTCCGCGCAAAGGAGTAAAGCGTAACGGGGCTTCTGAAGGATCCTTTCCTGTGAGCAACTGGTGCAGAACCGCTCCTAAGCTGTAGATATCAGCACGGGGCGTTGTTTGGACTCTTCCATATTGTTCGGGCGGCGCATAGCCAAGCGAACCAAGCGCTATGGTATCTTTGACTTGCCCTGGTTTGAAGAACCGGGCAATGCCAAAGTCGATGACATACAGCCTGCCCTCCGAGGCCCGGATGATGTTGGCCGGTTTCAGATCGCGAAAGACAATGGGCGGCTGGTGGGCATGTAGATACTCAAGGACATCGCAGAGCTGCAGTCCGATCGTGAAGACCTCGCTCAGGAGAAGACGCTTGTCCGGAGCCTTGTTCTGGTAGTTCTCCAGGGTCTCACCCTCCAGGAAATCCATTACCAGATACCATTGTTCAAGCCTGCAGATCTGTTCATGCAGGCGCGGCAGGCTGGGATGAGTCAATTGGGATAACAAGTTACCTTCACGTTGGAAGGCGCTGGTGGCCTCCACCAGTTCCTGTGATGTGAGTCCTCTCAAACAGAATTCTTTGATAGCGACTAAATCATGGTCACGCCGGGTATCTCTGGCTTTGTAAACGGAACCAAAGCCGCCCGTGCCCAGTTTGTCAATGATTCGGTATCGCTCTTGAAAGAAGATCTGAGAAAGAAGATATGCTGAAAGAAGTAAGGGGCGGTGACAACTTACGCATAAGGAAGAGCCAGGAGTATTGAGTACTCTACACGTTGTGCAGGCAAGAGAAGCAGATGGGACCATGGCGCTTGCCCCTGTGTCAATGGAGTCAAACATCGGGACGCGTCTGAAAGTCGCCGCGCCTAGCCGACAAACGAGACCGCTGTAACGATCTTTTGTTCAGTGTAACATATTTGATTATCCCGGTCGAGATATGCAATGGCAGTGGGTTTCCGGTGGCAAAACCGAGAAGCCGGATGACTCGTGTATAAAAGAGAGGAATGAGATCGATATTACAGTGGAGGCGTAGAACTCGTCGAATAAGGAGACTCCGATGAATATACCAATACAATTCGGCCTGCCGCAGGTCATCCTCTTTGTTGTTGCCCTTGTAGGCCTGGTCCTGCTTATCTCAATGATCACAGGTATAATCATCGGGGAGGAGATCGAACAGGCTGAGGATGCGAGTGAGGATGCACGTGTCCGCGGACACGGGAAATACCTACGCCGTCGTCATGTAAGAGCTGGCCGGGGCGTCACGGGCATCTTGCTCTTGTTAATAGCCATCTCGCTGCTGTGGGCCACTTTCCTTGTGCAGAGCTACCTCGGCCTCACGGGCGATATCAAGGTGGCCGTGGTACGCGCTACCCCCATAGCTAACTTACAACATCTAATGAGCGTTGAAATGATCCTCTACGATAAAGATGGGCACCAAATCTCCGACAACACTTATGGTGTAATGGGCGATGAATGGGAACTCCAGGGCGACATCATCAAGTTCCCTTCGTGGCTGAATGTTGTTGGGCTGCACTCGGGCTACAAGCTGACCCGCCTGGAGGGACGCTATGACAACCCTGATCTTGAACGCAACAATAAACACAGTGTGATTGTGCTCAATGGCGGAGATGATAACTTCTTTAAGACGGCCCAGACACAGACCTGGCTCTCGCCGTTTGTAGAGGCTTTGTATGGCAACGCGGTCATTTTACCGGCAAATGGGAAAACTTACGAGGTGCTTGTGTCCCAGACGGGGTTGTATGCCTTACCGCTGAAACAGTAAGGAGTGCCCCCGTTTCATCCCCTCGTGCGTCAGTCGCTCCGTAGAGTTGATGCTATTCGGGCGCGTTCCCCCAGGCGGTGAGTACCCTTCCGCCTCCCACGAAGTCCGGTTGTTGCATCTCGCTGAGCGCCTGTCGCGCAGGTGTTCCCACAGATGCTCCACGGAATTGAGTTCGGGAGTGTAAGGCGGTTGAGGGATTAATTAGAACGCAAGGCAGCATCATGATCTCTACTATCCAGGTTTTTGAGTGCCTCGATAATCCTCTCCCATGCCTCCGAGCCTGGATCAATCAGATCGAAGTGATCAACGCCTGGCAGTTCGATATAGGTCACCGGATCGTTGGCTGCCAGAGCTGCTTTCGCGTATGCCTGGCTGACCTCGATTGGCACGTGAACATCTGCCGTGCCGTGAAAGAGTACCTGCGGCACGCCGAGCGGCAAGAGTGCGGCTGGTGAGGTTGAGGCATAGCGTTCGGGCACTTCGCCGGGAGTGCCGCCGAGCAATTCTACGACGGCATCCATGCTCAGGTGAAGTTGCCAGGCCATAGCCAGGTCGACGACTCCCGCCAGGCTGATGGCCCCGGCAGGAACGAGTGGGCCATCGCCTGCATTGTCTCCTTCGATGCTGCTGCCTGCCAGGGGATCGCCCGCAGGGATGCGCGGGCGCCCCGCCAGCCACAAGGCCAGGTGCCCACCGGCGGAATGTCCAATGGACACAACGCGCTTGAGGTCGAGCGCGTAGGTAGGGGCGATCTCTCGTAAGTAATCGGCGGCGCGGGCCACGTCCAGGAAGGTCCCGGGCCAGCCACCGCCAGAGTTGCCGACGCGCCGGTACTCGATATTCCAGGCGGCGTACCCACGTGCTGCCAGGTCTTTGGCCAGCCATGTCATGAGCTTCAGCCCGTAGGCCGCCCGCCAGTAGCCACCGTGAATGAGCACTACTGTGGGATGCGGGCCCGGGCCAGCCGGCAGGCGCAGGTCACCGAATTGAAATGCTCCTGGCCCGTATGCCAGCCGTATCGCACGGTGAGACGTTCCCTGAAAACCAATAGCTTGCTTGATCTCTTCCAGAAAGCTCATATTGTCCCCCGTGAGACCTGGTGCAGCAATAGCTGTGCCGCCTCGTATTTATCCTTCATGATTTCTCTGGCTTCGGGGCACAGTTTTTGCCAGCTTCGTACCAGCTTTTCTCGCACCCAGGCCGTCCCATCATCGATGCCCATGCTAAAGCGCACAAAAGCCAGGTAGAGCAAAGAAGGTACCTGGTCGATGTGCGCCATGGCGTCAGCACTGGCAAGGCACACCGCCTCGGGCGTGATTCGCTCCGCGTCGATGCTTGCCCGGTGGGACGCGATGCACTGCTTCACAGCATGGATCTTTCCCCCGGGATAATCTAGCTCCCGCAAGATTCGCTCTGCTTCCAAAGGACTGTGCAAGTGGTGATTCCTGTAGAGTGATGCGTCTTTTATGCTTGCATAATCGTGCAACAAAGCAGCAAGCTCGACAATCTCCGCGCCGGCCCCGAGTTGTTCTGCTAAGAGCCTGCCATATTTTACAACGTAGACAATGTGGTGCGTCCAGATACCGTAGCCGAAGATGTTAGTTTCCTTTTTGCATGCCTCCTCGACAATTGCTCTGATCTGCTGGGTACGGGATGGGAAATCTATATGCTGCAAGCTCCTCTATATACTAGAAGTATCCCACTTCGGTCGCATACAGGGTGAGTTGAAGACTGCGGGCGATGCTTTGTACGCGTCTCGCTCCTCGCGTAGATAGGCATCCACTTCTTCAGCATTCTGAAACAGCCAATGTCCGGCTAATGCTGTGAGCAGATCGATGACATGATGCTGCTCGACCGATTCTTTATCTTCCATCGTGACAACGACTGTCGCTCGTTTTCCCGGAATGAGTTCCGGCGTGCTGATCTCTATCTTGCCCCCGGGCAGCACCACAGTCTCCACACGCACTTCGGTTGCCATAGTTCTCTCCATTATTGTCTTTTGCCTTGCTCCTGTAGACTCTTACACCATACCACGTCAATGTGGCAATGCCAAGCCGCGCTCAATTATGGCTAACTAAGATTCGCCAGTGTTAGCTGGCAACATCGCATTTTGCCGGGGATTATTCTATTTTCAAGATATAGAGTCTAATCTGATATTATACAAGAGGAGAATGCAATATGGATAACGTCAAAATAGAGCGCAGTGGTTCCGTGCTTGTCGTCACTATCGATCGACCGCGGGTGCGCAATGCCATCGATGGACCTACAGCTGCCGCGCTGGTACAGGCCTTTCGCGCCTTCGACGCGGATCCTGGGCTTTCTGTTGCGATACTCACTGGCGCGGGCAACACGTTTTGCTCAGGCTTCGATCTCACTGCTATGGCCGATCAAGCGCGGGGATTGCACGTTGCTGAGGATGGCGATGGGCCGCTGGGCGTCACGCGCATGCTCCTGGGCAAGCCGGTCATTGCCGCGGTAGAGGGCTATGCTGTTGCTGGCGGCTTTGAACTCGCGCTCTGGTGCGACCTGCGGGTTGCTGCCGAGAATGCTGTTTTCGGTGTTTTTAACCGCCGCTGGGGGGTTCCGCTCGTTGACGAGGGGACGATTCGCCTGCCGCGTCTCATTGGTCACAGTCACGCGCTGGACCTGATCCTCACGGGCCGGGGCGTCTCGGGAGAGGAGGCGCGCGTGATGGGCCTCGCCAATCGCCTGGTACCTCCTGGCGAGGCGCTGCAGGCGGCGATTGCGCTGGCAAACGACCTTGTGCGCTTTCCACAGCTATGCTTACGCTCCGACCGCCTCTCCTCCTATGAGCAATGGTCGCTCACCACGGAGGATGCATGGCGCAACGAGGCCAGGCGAGGGCTTGAGGTAATCCAGTCGGGAGAGGCCCTGACCGGCGCTCGCCGCTTCGTTGAGGGGCGTGGACGACATGGCAGTGCGAGCGATATTTGAGATCCCTCACTACAACTTGGGACTTTTAGCTGCTACAACAGGAGTGAGGTTGAGTCCGCCGTCTCGTTTCATTGCTTATCGGGTCTGTGAAAGGGGAAGCTACGAACGTGAGCGCTTCTGCCATTCCTGGTAGAGCGCAGGGCAGCCAGCTTCCGTATATTGATAAAGGGTTCGTTCTTGAAGGCATCGCTTTGCTGAAACAAGTCTGGCTTGTTAGCAGACCCTTGGAGTGCTATACTTTTTTGGTACCAGATTCCAGTTGTGTATTCACACGTAGAGGTTATTCTCGGTTTGGCTGCCACGATTTGAGCAGCCAGTAGTATCTTGATAAAGGGGGAACGTATGCTAAAAGCGGAGCGACGAGCCGATGTAGTATGGGAGGGCGATCTGCTACACGGCAGTGGAATGATAGTCAGCGTGGGGAGTGGCGCGCTGGGGGCGCTGCCCGTTACATGGGCCTCACGCACAGAGAGATCGGATGGCAAGACCAGCCCGGAGGAGCTGATGGCCGCGGCTCACGCCGCGTGCTATGCCATGGCATTTTCCCATACATTGGCCCAGGCGGGCACACCTGCCGAGCGGCTAGCTGTAAGCGCCACCTGCACGTTCGAGCAGGTTGAAGGCGGTTTCAAAATCTCAACCATGGATCTCAACGTAAGAGGCAAGGTTCCAGGACTGGACGAGGCAGGTTTTGAACAAGTGGCCCGGCAGGCTGAACAGGGCTGCCCGGTTTCTAATGCGCTGCGCAACAATGTCCAGATTCGCGTCAATGCCCACCTGGAGGGCTGACTGCCCGAGGGGAACAGGGAAGGTTATACTAATGATCCCGGAGAAAGATCAACAAAAACACTGCGCGACCTCAAAAGGTAGCCAGAAAAGGAGCTAGAGTATGCCGGATGCGGAATACCTGGACCTCTACGACTACCGTTGTCGTGTCTTCGCCATGTACCGGGATCGCAATCAGGCTATTCTGGCGGGCGAAAACCCTGCTGCCACCTGGCAGCGCTTCTGCAAGGCCAGGGATGAGCTGTTCGCGCGCCATCCACAGTCGCCCCTGGATGAAGAACAGCGCCGTTCTTTCCAGGGCCTGGACTACTTTGCCTACAATCCCGACCTGCGTTTCGTCGTCGACGTTGATACCGAGGTTGAACCGGCGCGTCTAAGTGTCGTCATGAACGCCGAAGGATCGATGGCTATGACTACGGTTGGCCGCGTCCAGTTCACCGTTGATGGTCAGCCAGTCGCGCTCTCGCTCTACTGGCTGAATATCTATGGCGGCGGGTTGTTCCTGCCCTTCCGCGATGCGACCAGCCCGAAGGAGAGCTATGGCGGCGGCCGCTACCTCGTTGACACTATCAAAGGCAGCGACTTCGTGCCTGTACCGGGCGCCAGCGGCTGGCGACGCATTATGCTCGATTTCAACTACGCCTATAACCCCTCGTGCGCCTATAATGATCGCTGGGTATGCCCGCTGGCTCCAGCCGGGAACCGTCTCGGCGTGCCAATTCGCGCCGGCGAAGTATTGCGGAAGCGTTCACTGAGAAGCGTTGCATAAGGAAGTCTATCGAGTCCCTCTCCTGGTCCAGAGAACGACACCATCGCTGGCTCGTAGTGCCACGATTCTACCACGTGGAGACGCAAGATACAGCACATTATGATCCATGCTTAACAGCCTGGAAGACGGGGCAACATAGTGTTGCCAGAGCACGTACACATACTTATGCCTCGTCCACAGCGCTTTTACCAGTCCATCCTGATCTATCAGGTAGATGACGTTATGAACAATCACCATCTGCACGGAATGCGGCGGAGCGTGATGTGACGAAGGGAAGATTTGTCCGTTAGAGGCTTTTTGGAGATTGGAAGTTCCGGGCAGGTGCAGCGGATTTGCAAGAAGCAAGGAAAAAAGAGCGACACCTAGTATTGTGAGAAGAGCCATCCAGAGGCGTGTGCGAGATGAGAGACGGTGACCGTGTAGCCACCGGTTTAAGATTCGATCGCTCTTGTGTTGTGGATCGAGGTCGGTGATCTCAAATTCAGCTTCAACAGCCTCTTCACGTTCAAGTTCATACAAGACGCACCCCTTTTTGCAGTTGTTCTTTGCTTTAGCGGTAAGAGGTATCGAACGGCTTACAGGTCACTCCCCGATTTTCCACGCTCTTTTCTCTATTTTACCACGACTCTACGAGCATTTAGGCGAGGCTGGCAGCTATGCCGGCCCGGGCAATATCTGGACCTCGCATAACTAGCGCGTCATTGTCACGAGAGGCGGCAGCACAAGCCCCGCCTTCTCGTGTATGACGACGTCGGCAAAGTCATCGAGGGGTGTGGGCTGGAGGTTGATGATAATCAAGGGGACGTTACGCTTGAGCGCCAGGCGAGGCAGTATGGCGGCGGGTACCACTTTGAGGGATGATCCGACGACCAGGAACAGGTCGCACTCGCCGGCAAGAGCCCTGGCACGGGCAAGTTCGGCCTCCGGTACTCGCTGCCCGAATAAGATGGTGGCTGCCTTGAGGAATCCCCCACAGACCGGGCAGCGCGGATCGACCTCGCCGGCATCAACGCGCTGCTGAAGCTCGGACATCGAGGAGCGCCTACAGCAGAGGGTGCAGGCGGCAAAGCGCGATGTGCCGTGCAGCTCGATAACATGCTCGGGAGGATGGCCGGCATCCTGGTGCAGCCCGTCGAAATTCTGCGTGATGACGCCCAGCAACACCTGCCTCTGTTCCAGTTCCGCCAGTGCGCGGTGCGCGGCATTCGGCCGTGCCGCCGCCACGTGAGAGGAGAGCCTGTGTCGCGTCTGCCAGTACTGCTGGCGCGCCTCCGACTTGCTGATGAAATCCCGATAGCTTACGGGAGGCTGCTGCTGCCAGATAGAGCCGGGGCTGCGAAAATCGGGAATGCCCGACTCCGTGCTGATACCGGCTCCGGTGAGGACAACGATACGTTTGGCCTGTTGCATCAACTCGGCAGCATCTTCCAGTTGTTCCTGCAGGGTAAGCATACTACCCCCTATGGCGTGGCATGATGTACTCCTGGCCTCCCATGTACGGCCGCAGCGCCTCGGGAATACGTACCGTGCCATTGGCCTGCTGGTGAATCTCCAACAAAGGCAGGAATATGCGCGGCGAGGCAATAGCCGTATTGTTCAGCGTGTGCACAAACTTCACCTTGCCCTCCTCGTCACGATAACGTATATTCACGCGCCGCGCCTGCCACTCGTGGAAGTACGAGCACGAATGTGTCTCGCGGTACCTGCCTTCGCTCGGTATCCAGCATTCAAGATCGTACATGCCTACTTTCCCGTCGCCCATGTCGCCGGTACACACATTCACCACGCGGTAGGGCAGCTCTAGCGCCTGCACAAGTTCCTCCGAGTTCGCCAGCAACTGCTCGTGCCAGCGCACCGACTCCTCGTGATCGGCCTTGCAGATCACGTACTGCTCCACCTTATTGAACTGGTGAACGCGGAAGACGCCGCGCGTGTCCTTGCCATATGTGCCCGCCTCTTTGCGGAAACAAGGGCAGAAGCCAACGAAAGTCATGGGCAGGTCTTCTTCCTTGAGAATCTCGTCCTTGTACATGCCGGTGATCGAGACTTCGGCTGTGCCCACGAGAAATGTATCTTCATCCTCGATGGCGTAAACCTGGTCTCGCCCCTTCGGGAACTGGCCGTTGCCGATGAAGCAGAATTCGCGCGCCATTGCCGGCACGATCAGCGGGGTGAACCCCTTGCGCGCAATGCGGTCAAATGCGAAGTGCATCAGCGCCAGTTCCAGCCGTGCCGCGTCGCCTTTGAGCACGTAGCTGCGCGCGCCCGCGATCTTGACGGCTCGCTCGATATCCACCAGATCGAGCCGCTGCATCAGGCTGTAGTGATCAAGCGGTTCAAAGTCGAACTTTGGCGGCTTGCCCCAGTACTTGACCGGTACGTTATCGCTCTCGTCATCGCCTATTGGTGCGCTGGGATCAGGAATGTTGGGGACAAGGTAAAGCAACTGCTGCCGTTCTTCCAGCAGCTCGTTCAGCCTCGGCTCCATAGTCTTGATTTGTTCTGCGAACTGTTTGCCTTCCGCGATGAGCCTGTCACGCAGTTCCTTATCTTTCCCGGCCTCTTTGACACGCTTCGAGAGCTGGTTCTGCCGCGCTCGCATGTCCTCTATCTGGCGCTGGAGCGCGATGACCTGCCGGTCGACTTGCAGCAGGTAATCGACATCGATGGTGCTGCGTTTGACCCGCGCTGCCTCCTTGACGGCATCTGGATGGCTGCGAATAAAAGCGAGATCAAGCATAATCTTGTATACTCCTTCCTCAAAAAACCAATATTCATGCGGCTGATGATAGTGTCTGAATAAGAAAAAAACGCCGCCGTCCGCTAAAAGGACGGCGACGTTGAATATGTGTAGCCGTGGTGCCACCTTGATTCGTCTTTCCCAGCGCAATGCGAAGAAAGACCTCAATGCTGTCTTGTAACGGAGACGGCCGGTGGCGCTCATCGCGCGGGCTCGCGGGTGGATTTCGCTTTTACTGGCTGCTGCGTTGCACCGGCCCGCAGCTCGCTGCTGCTCAGCAAAAGATACTTGTCCCGTTCATTGCCGTGTTTTGCTGTTGATCTCAGCATAACAGGCGTGGAGGTATATGTCAATAGCATTTTTTAACGGCGATTACAGAATCCATATCTTAGCATCGTTATAGACTACATCTGTGGGACTCGTAAGATCCCCGGCTGACAGACCCACCTGACCAGAGCTATAGGTACTATCCTCAGCGTGAGTAATAAATTGTTTATTCACATACAGATAGAAGTCGCTACCTCGTACAATGATCGTGATCAGATTAGGCTTGTTGAGATCTGTTTTGAATGCTAATAGATGGCCTCCTTGAAGTAGACGAGTGTCATTACCACTTTTGCCTGTATAGGTGAGAAGGTCATAATCCCCCTGTGCATCAATGCGCAGCCGATAAAACTTTATAACCAAGATGCCTGAGAATTATTGGCTATTATGCCCTTCTCACAGCTTCCACACCTGTGCGTTGCTGAAGGCTATGTCCGCTTGAGGATTATCACCACTTAAAGCATATAAGCCAATTTTGCCAGAGCTGAAGGTGCTATCGTTCACCTTGGCGATGTACTGCTTATTTATATACAGGTATATGTCATTCCCGCGCGCTATAACCGTAAGCAGGTTAGATTGATTCAGGCCGGTTTTGATAGCTGGACTAGGTCCGGAGCTGAGCGCTATTCCGTTAGTACCGTTAATAACAGTAAGTGCGTAGAAACCATCGGAAGTGGCATCGAAAGCGTAGGAGTTAGCCTGGGTATTACCTGTACGAAAAAGCAGGCCACCTCTAAGGCCGCTAGCAATTGTCATTTGTACCTGGAAGGCGAAATCGCTCAGCCTGGTACTATTGGCGAAACACACTATAAAAGAACCCTTCCCCGACAAATGAGTATGAAAAGCCCCATTGGTGAAGAGACAACGGCCATTCCCTTGACTGGATTCGCTCCAGATGCTGCCGTTCGCGCTGCTCAATGGGTCGTTGATTGCTGGTTTTCCCCGGGTTGTCCGGTTATAGATGCTCTGTGGCGACATAGATTGGGTCTGCGCCGTCAGAAAGTCCTGCGCGACGCTGGTCGCCTGGGCGTGCCGGTTCGCGGGATGGGCGACTGTCGTGTAATAGAGCAATCCGCTGCCGCCGATGACCACGAGAGCGATGATGACGAGCAGTAAAATCATTTCGAGCGAGAGACCTCGACGCTGTGGCATTTGCTGTGAAGGAAGGGCCTGGGCAGCAGGAGCGGGCGTTGCTTGCGATACCAGTTGCGCCGGAACAGGTTGAGCCATACCCATTTGAGGTTGTTGCCACGCGGGGCTAGACTGGAACTGCGACTGTCCTGGGAAGGGCTGGGGCCATGGTTGTCCCTGCTGTGGCTGCACCACGCCAGGTTGCTGCCAGGCCGGGTAGGATTGCGGTGCCACTAGCTGCTGTCCCTGCTGACCCGGGAAGGGTTGAGGCACGCCCGGCTGCGGCTGCCATGGCCCCTGCTGTGGTGGCTGCTGGCCAGGAAAGGGCTGCGGCCAGAGCATTGGTTGTGGCATACCTGGCTGGGGTTGCCAAGGCCCTTGTTGCGGTGGCTGTTGTCCAGGAAACGGCTGGGGCCATGGTTGTTGGGGCTGCTGCCAGGCCGGGTAGGATTGTGGTCCAATTGGCTGCTGTCCCTGCTGCGGCCAGGGAAAGGGCTGCGCGGGACCCTGTTGGGACGGCCATGGTCCCTGCTGGGGCCACGATTGCCCCTGTTGTGGTTGAGCCGCTCCCGGCTGTCCCGGCATCAGCGATGGTGGCTGCCAGGTCGGGGATGACGATGGCGGAGCTGGTTGAGGAGATCCCTGTTGCTGGGCAGGTGTGGATTGAGCCTTATCTGGTTGAGGAGGCTGCTGGAGCACTGTGCGCTCAACAACGGCCTGAGGCGCAGGAATATCTGGTGGAGAAGGCTGTTGCAGCACCGTACGCTCGACGTTCTTAGATTCTGCTGGTTCCGGTTGAGGAGGCTGCTGGAGCACTGTGCGCTCAATTTGAGGCGTTTCTCCTCCCTGCGAAACGACGGGAGGAGCTTGCTCCTCGCCTGTGTTGTCTGGAACAGCGCTATCTGGCCTGGCGTTGAAAGCTCCTGGCGTTGAGGCAGTAACATTATAGGGCGTGGCTGCGCCGCAAGAGGGGCAGGTTGCTGCCTCTGGCGGGAGTGTTTTGCCGCATTTAAAGCAGTGCATGATCAGTTTCTCCTCACGATCTATGCTTGATGAAAGTTTCCAGCAAAGCCGTATCGGCATAGCCCACTCGCGGCATATACCAGGAATAGTGCAGAAAGCTATGATACATTCCCTTTATAGTCTCCATACCTGTGCATTGCTGAACGCAACATCTGTAGCATTTGCTCCTGCAGCAAATACTCCAACTACGCCATCGCTAAAGGTGTTGTCCATTACACTCGTGATATACTGCTTGTTTGCATACAGATAAAGGTTGCTGCCACGCGCTATGACCGCCAACAGATTACTCTGGTTTAGACCCACTTTGATGGCAGGATTAACACCATTGGCTAACTGCCTGGCATTGTTATTATTCTGAAGAGCGATAAGGCGAAAATTTCCAAGGCTATCAACCAAGAAGAGATAACTGTTAAGAGAAGATGAGGCGATATTCAAACGGAAAATAAGCCCACCTTCATCACCTTTGATGATGGTCATCTGTGCTTGAAAAGCGAAATTACTCACACCGACGCCTAAAGCAGCACAAAGACTGGTGAATTTGGCAGATGCGCTGGCATGATAAGCTCCTCCAGTGAAGCCGCAACTGCCAGTGGGGCTACTTACAGTGACGAACTGGCTGTGGTTTATGCTGTCAAGTGGATCGTTGATCGCGGGTTTCGTACTGGTGATCCGCGTATAGAGTTCCTGCGGCGTCAGGTTAGCTACATTCGCTGTGGCCTGCGCATTCGCCTGTTGCTGCTGTGCCAGGACATTCTGTACAACAGCTGTGGCCTGGGCATGCTGTTCGGCGGGATAGGGGCCTGTCACGTAGTAAATCAGGCCACCTGCACCTCCTATGATCAGCAGCGCTAATATGACGGACAGCGTGATGGCCATTGGTGATAGTCCCTGGCGCTGCTGCGGCTGCTGTATAACGGCTGGTTGCACTGGTGTCCATTGCTGAGCAGCAAATGGCTGCGCTGCTGGAGCCTGCGCCAGTGGACCGGAACCTGCAAGCGGAGTTGCCTGCCGAGGTGGTGCTCCTACCAGTGGGCCTGAGCTGCGGGGGCTCTCCTGAGCGGCCGGTGTGGCGGGTGCCGCAGAACTGGCGGGCGCGGCTTCCCTTTCTTTCAAAGGTGTATAGGGAATGTAGGGCACCGCGCCGGCATGTTCTTCGTACGGTGAATCGGAAGTATCAGTAGATACAGGCGCCCCGCAGGAAGGACATTTCGTCATTCCTGGCTGCAGCGTGGTGCCACATGAGCTACATTGCATGGCAGGTCTCTCCCCGTGTGTGTGATGTATGTACCCTCATAATATACGTTCCGAAACAATGCTATCACACAGTTTATTCACAGCTTCCACACCTGTACGTTGCTGAACGCAGCCTCTGTGGAGTGCTTACCATTGGCGGCAAAGACACCGATCGCGCCTGCGCTAAAGGTGCTGTCGCGCACACTATCAACATACTGCTTATTTATGTACAGGTAAAAACGGTTGCCCCGCGCTACAACCGTGAGCAGGTTAGCCTGGCCTGGTTGTGTCTTAATGGTTGTGCCAGGGCCAACAAGCAGTGGCTTACCAGGCCCGCTGCCCTTAAAGACAACAAGCTCGAACTCTCCTGCAGGAGTGATGCCGAACGTATAGAGCCTTGAGTTTGCGATACTCCCGCGAAAGACAATGCCCCCCTCGTCACCTTTGATGATCGTCACCTTCACCTGGATGGCGAAGTTGCTGAAGTAGGTATTGCGGGCAAGACAGGCCAAAGAAATGTTTTTACGCGTCTCTACAACATGAAAGGCTCCTCTCCTGAAGCTACAGCTTTCTTGCCCGTTACTGCCTATCTCCCAGTTGCCGGCGTTGCTGCCCGTCATGGGGTCGCTAAAGTCCGGAGATCCACTTGTTGCCTGGTTGTAGATATTTTGTAGCGCGGTGGCCGTTGCTACCACCTGCGCCGTGGCGACTGCCTGCGCTGTGGCGGTGGCATTGGTGTTGGCCAGGGCGGTCCCTGTGGCCTGGGCATTGACGAGAGCGGTAGCCTGCGCTTGCGTGGTGGCTATTACCTGCGCCGTGGCAGTCGCCTGGGCATGGAGCTGAGCAGGATGAAGTACCGCTGAGTAGAGAATGAGACCAACCCCGCTTGTCATCACTAATAGCACTATTACGATTAGCAAGATTGTCGTGAAACCCAGGGAACGACGGCCTTGTGGTGGTCTACCCTGCACAGGTGGAGTGGAAGGCATAGGATAGGGGGACGGCTGCGCGCCTGGATAGGTGGGAGAATTGGGTCCTGTTCCATAGGGTGTATCCACGGGCGGGTTTGTAGCGGGAAAATACTGCTGAGGTGTTCTGTATGGATACGTTGGGGCGCTTGCATTATAAGGCATAGAACTGGAGGAAAGAGTCGTCGGGGCATCCGGATCATTAACTGCCGGAGCTGAAACATTATAGGGGGTCGGTGTAGAACAAGCAGGACATGCAGCCACCCCAACAGGAAGCGCCGCACCACAAAAACTACAGTGCATTGTAAGCGTCCCTTCTTAGCACATGTATGGTGTCAGTATAAGAGGCAGTGCCATGCATCAAAGCAGGGCTATCATAGCATGAATTTATAGCTGTGCCAAGAAGAGAGTCGCAGTAAGAGGACTTTTTTACTTTTGCTCGCCGTATTGCTGGCGAGCAAAAGTGTTTGCCTTATGTGCTAGACCATGCCCAATTCCCACTTGGCGTCTTCCGTCATGCGGTCGGGTGACCAGGGAGGATCAAATGTCAGGTTGCATTTGCAAGACTTGACGTTCTCGACCTGTCCTACGCGCATCTCGACCTCGGCGATGACTTCGCCTGCCAGTGGGCAACCCAGTGCTGTGAGGGTCATAGTAACTTCCACGTGACCCATTTCGTTATTGATGTCAACATCGTAAATGAGGCCTAAATCGACGATATTGACTGGAATCTCTGGATCGTAACATTCATGTAACGCATCCATGACTTCAGCCTCGTTAATTTCCGGCATTGCTCGTATCTCCTTATATGTACCCAGCGTCTAAAAAGGGGAGTTTTCGGGGGTCACCCCCGCGCCCCCGGCAGGAGGCTGTGCCTCCTGCACCTCCCTTTCCCGTATCGGTCCCTTGATTCTGCACCAGACAGTAAGTTTTATCGAAAGCGCCTGCAAACCTTTCCTGTGCAATGGTGGGTCGAGGACGCATGATATTGAGAAGGCTAATTCTTTGGCATTTACCCATCGACATCGTATCACATACTCATCATGCAATCAAGACAGCAGCCTTACCCGGCCAGAAATGCCTCTACTTCCTGCCGCGTAGGCAGCCCGGGCTGCGCGCCAAACTTTGTCACCTTCAACGCGCTGGCATAGACGGCGAAGCGGAGGGCATGCTCGGGCGCCTGCCCCTCGGTCAGAGCTACCGTCAATGCGCCGGCGAAACAATCGCCCGCGGCAGTGGTATCCACGACCTGTACCGCTGGCGCGGGCTGGTAGATAAAGCGCGCCTCTCCATGCTCACCGGCGGTCACGAGAGCAGCTCCCTGCGCTCCCAGCGTGACAGCTATCCTGGCGATTCCCTGCCTGTGGAGAGCTACTGCCGCCACACGCGCATCCTCTAGCTCGTTTACCTGCTGACCTGTGAGCAGGGCGATCTCTGTCTCGTTGACAACCAGTACCTCCACCTGCTGCAGTATTTCCTGTGGCAGCGCCTGCGCGGGAGCGAGGTTCAACACTACTGGCACGCCGGCATTGCGCCCGGCGGCGATCAACGTGCTTACGATCTCCAGTGGGATCTCCAGTTGCAGCAAAAGTACACGGGCATGGGTGATAGCCTCGAAAATAGCTGAAAGCTGCTCCCTGTCCTGTCCCACGCGCATGTTAGCGCCAGCAGCTACCACGATGGCATTGTCGCCAGCGGGAGTAAGGTAAATAAGGGCGACACCGCTGCTTTCCTCCTGGTCGACAACGACAAGGCCAGTATCTACATTGTTGGCCCGCAGCGAGCGCAGGAGCGCTTCGCCGAAGGAATCACTTCCTACACGCCCGGCCATCGATACAGGCACGCCCAGCCGCGCCATTGCCACGGCCTGGTTGGCTCCTTTTCCACCTGGCGCCAGCTTGAGCGAACTCGTGCTCAACAAGGTCTCACCCCGTAGAGGAATGCGTGGAATATGCACGATCTGGTCCATGTTGAGACTGCCCACGACAAGCATAGTATTGTTCGACACGTGTGTTCCTCCTACTGCGACGGGACGTGAGAGACCAGCGCGTTCAAGCGCTGGCAGTAGGCGAGCAGGCGTTGAAAAATGGGTAATGTCGCCAGGGCGGGAGCGCATCCCACCAGGATGAGTTTGCGCTGTGCGCGCGTTAAAGCTACATTCAAGCGATTCGGGTTGGTGAGGAAGTCTCGCTGCAGGCTCTCGGCTGCAGGAGGCGTCGCGGTGGCGAACGATATGATAATCACCATGCGCTCACCTCCCTGGAAACGATCCACCGTATCGATGCTTAGCGGCGAGTGAGACGGGAGGGCATGCCAGCCACTTTCCGCGTCATCACTGAACAGGTGACGGCGCAGGTTGGCAACCTGTGCCCGGTATGGCGCGATAATGCCTATCCCGGCCTCGGGAATGCCATGCGTAAGTAACTCTGCCATTATGGCGCGTACTGTGCGCGCTTCGGCGCTGCTGACCTTCGCGTGTTCCCGCGCCCCGCGTACGTCCACGAAGATGATTGGATACCCCGGGTGGATGGCTCGCTTGATGGCAGGGGCATCCGTAGTAATGTGCATGCCAGGTTTCGTAATCGCAAGCACACGGCTGGCGACCGAGCGGTCAGGAATCAAGAGGCCGTCGTAAAACGTGTGAGAGGCGAAATCTGAAATCTGTTTATGCATGCGGTACTGTACGCGCAAGGGCACACAAGCGCTCACCGTGGTGGAATGGCGCTTTTTATAGTCTTCATCCTGTTGTTTCAAAATACTGAAGAGCGAACGTGCGAGGCCTGCTTCTGCTGCCTCGCTGCTTAGCACGAGCGGAGGAAGTTGTTTTTCGTCACCTACGAGGATGAAGCTTTTGGCGAAGCGCAGTGCGCCCAATATGGCCGGAACTGTGAGCTGCCCCGCCTCGTCAATAATGGCGACATCAAAGTGCAGTGGAGAGATCTCGTAGTCGCTTTCTGTTGCGGAGAGCGATGCCGGGGTGTATTTCTCTGATGACCAGGTTGCCGTCGTAGAGGCAACCACAGGCACCTGGCGCAGTATCTCATCGACGCGCAGCTCGTGTTCGGATAGCACCGCTGTAGAATCGCCCTGTGCGGCTCCGTTGCTCTGTCCTTGCAGCGCCAGTGTTTTCAACAGCCGCTTTTGCACATCATTATCCACGCTGCGGTCATGCCCCAGGCGCACATAGTCATGAAACCCTTCTTTGTCGAGCCGTTTGAGCATGTTGTCGACGGCCTGGTTGGTGAAGGCGGCCAGCAAGACGCGCCGGCCTTGCTGGCAGAGGCGTTTGACGATCTCGGCTATGACGCTGGTTTTGCCGGTGCCTGGAGGCCCATGTATGAGCAGGTAGTCCTGCATTTGCATAGCGCGCTCAACGGCACGGTTCTGCTCGGCATTGAAATCTACTCGGGGCGCAACCGTGAGCCTGCCGAATCGCGGATGCTGCTTGCTCGCTACCAGTTCTCGCACCTGCGGGGCGGCCTGCAACCAGCGCAAGAGGTTCTGGACAGTCCGCACGTGTACAATGTCAGTACCATAGCGATCGATCAAGGTGGGATGGGCGATGAGTTCGGGCGTCCACACTTTGACCTGCTCGGCGCTGATACCGACGATGGTTCCTGTCACGACCTCGCCGGTGACCGGGTCGCCTTCGCTGAGCAAGATTTCGTCGCCTTCGCGCAATTCCGAGTTATTATCACAGCGAAACGCCTGCAGCCACTCACCCTGGCCCGCCGGTTCGGCTTTGCCTAGCGGCTGCAAGCTGCTGATGGCGGTTCCTCGTTCGACGCGTTCGGGCAGGGATGTTTTCCACAGTAAGGCCTGCTGCTGTTCGCCCGCCCGGCCTTCCAGTTGCAGTAAGTGGTAGTACGCGGCAAAAAACTCGCGGTCCTCCGCGCTCACCACCGGTTGTGGCGGGGTGACGCCATTTTCTGGTTCTTGCATGCTCGAGATCTGAGCTTTCGCGCTGTCACCTGGCTGCGGCGGCTGCCAGTCCAACAGGGCGGAGACTTGCTGGCATTGGCTGAGCATGGCGCACTTCGTGCAGCGCGATGGTCCCGGTGGAGCGGGCGCTATGCCGGTTACATGACTGAGCACGAGAATATTGCGTGTCCCGTTGACGAGTTGCAGATCTTTTACCGAGAAAGGGACGCTGAACGCCTGTGCTTCTACAGGTGTGCCGGTGTAGAGAAGTGTAGCGGGTGCCTTTTTCATCTTAGAGTCCCTGCGCACTGTCAGGAGTGCATTGTAGCCATGCACCTGCCAGCGGTGTTCACTTTTCGGCAGGGTACCGTTGCCGCCGCCCGTTTTCAATTCCAGCAAGCGCTGGCGGCCTGACTGTTGCCACAGCAGGTCAAGCCGCCCTTTAAGCCCGATCTCTGGAGCCAGCAGGAAGGTCTCCGCACGTACCAGGTTCTCGCTGCGCTGCTTCTCTACCCCTGAGCTGCGATTATCGTGTTGAGCGGCGGGCATATCCCACAGGCTGCTGCTTTGATGCTGGTACCAGGTTGCAAGGCTGTCTAAATGCGGGGCGACCTCGGCGCGCAATGCCCCGGCTGACACATGCGCCAGGGCCAGTTCAAGGCTGCTGCGCGCCAGCGCCTGTTCCAGGTGACGATGCAGGGCCGCCAGCGGGGTTTCCTGGTTACTGGCCGCGCGTCCTTCCATCAACTCGCCCCGGTCATGCTCCTTGAGCAGTTCCTTGAAGCAGGCGTGTACCAGGTTGCCGCGTATGGCGGCGGTCGAGGCCGGTGATGGAACCAGGCGGCGCAGCAAGTACTGTCGTGGGCAATACTCGGCCTGGTTGAGATCGGTAATATTGAGCAGCGTATCCGGTTCCAGCACTGCTAAGGTATAGGAATTGGCCTGATAGCGGCGCAGCGGCCTGCCCTTGTACTCAGCGATGCCTGGTGTGCCGGGCAGGTGATAGATGCGCAAGGTGAGATTTCTGATAGCGCCGCCAAGGTCCGCCAGTGCTTTGACCAGGCCGCGGTAATAACGCGTGAGGGCCAGTGAGACAACGAACGTCCCGCAATCGAGCATGATGATGGGGGTTTTTTCGCCGTTGATGATGTGTTCTCGCGCAGCAAGGATACGTCCTTCAAGCTGCATCTCCGTGCAAGGATGTGGATCGAGCGCACACAGAAAACAACCCGGCTTCTTCTCCCGGGCGGCTGCCCCTTCAGCCGGCTTGTCTGCATCGCGTGCTGTCATCGAACTCTCCCTGTATGCAGTTTTATATGGCTGTTGCAGGAAGTGTACGAGACAAACGCATGTTCGTCAAGAGGTGTACTTATTTGGTTTTTCACCCCATACTGTGAGCAGGTACCACAGCGCGCAAAACTGCTCAGACTGCATCTCATCCAGTGCTTGCTGGTAGAGTTGATCAACCTCTTTTTGAGTAATGACTCCTGTTTTGAGTAGGAAGGGCTGTCCTAATTTGAAGCCGAGCCTGAGGTCCTGGTAGAAGCCTCCATGCGCATCTTCTCCTGTTGAGAAGTCGATCACATGAGCCTTTTTTTTGATATGCTGGCAACCGGCATCACGCAGGAAGCGTCCTAACATAGGTGTGATGCCCGGGTGCAGCCCATTAGGGGAAAAGCTTTGTCCAGCCAATTGTAGGGCTCGATTGAATGTCCAGCAATAGCGTTCGAACGCGGGAGTATTGGCGAAGCCCATCTCAACTTCGGTCAGGCGGATAACGCCGCCTGGTCGTAGGATGCGCAGTGCCTCTTGTACCAGCATAGGCCAGGAGGCAGGAGGCATGAATGTAAAAATTGCTCGAGCATTGACCAGATCAAAAGACCCGTCAGGGAAGTCAAGAGGTTTGAGTACATTCATCACGCGGAAATGGGCATTGTCTAAGTGGCGTACTTTGGCATGGGCCCGGGCATACTCGACCATCCGTGCACTGATGTCAATGCCTGTCACCTCCATCTCGGGATAGGAATGTGCCACCTCGTGCACCCACCCGCCAGGTCCACACGCTATATCAAGGACATCGTAAATGCCGGACAGATCATCTCTCTCCGAGAAAAGCCCATCCATAGCCTCTGTAATCAGCTTATCTTGATCGAGCAGACGCGCCATCTCCGCGGCGCTCTCAGCATCGATCACATAAGTGTTTTTGCTCTCTGCGAACTCGGGAGAGGTAGACATACAGGATTCCTTTCCTTTTGCTTTGCTTGCCTAAATAGCGCCCTTTGCCTCTTCTGTAGGTCATCATAGCAGGCGATACATGCTAAAGTCAATCATTCTAGAGCGAGAAGGTGTATAATCCCTTCAAAAGACATCTATCAGAAAAGGGGTACCATCTATGACCACTCCTCCTATCCGTACCATCACCCTCGGTCTCGGCGATGAGCATCCCCTCACTCCTGCTGCTATCAAGCAAGCTGCTGAGATATTACAGCGGGCGCAGGAGCGCTATGCAGGAGCGGGTTACGAGGTACAGACGCTACGCCTCTCGACGCGGCCGGTCTTTGACGACCTGGCCTCCTGGTCGCCATCCGCCCTGGTAAACTACGTTCAGGAGCTGCAACGTATGCTGGACGACGTGGGGCTGGGATTTTGCTCCCTTGGTACGGCCCAGGCGGCGCGGCCGGACTTTCCCCTGGAGCGTATTGACCTGATTGCCGACCTGCTGGCGAGTACGAGCGCGCTTAACGCGACTGTGCAGCTTGCAACATCTGAATATGGTCTGCGAGCCGAAGCGGCCTTACCCGTTGCGCGGGTCATGCAGCGACTGGCGTACGAGACGCAGGAAGGCTTTGGCAATTTCCGCTTTGCTATGCTGGCGTGCGCTGCAGCTGGCTGTCCCTTTTTCCCCACGGCCTACCATGCCGGCCCCACCAGCCTTTCCCTTGGCCTGCAAGGGGTAGACGTCGTCCTGGAGGCGCTGCAAGCTCGTATATCCAGAGAGATAATGCCGGTCGATCTCCTGCAGGTGAGCGAATGGGTACGTACGGCGCTCATCGAACGAGCAGTGCCTGTCGTGGCTCTCGGGCAGGCGCTGGTTCAAGAGCAAGGCCTGCTCTTTGGCGGCATTGATCTCTCGCCCGCTCCCCTGGGAGAGCACAGCATAGCCACTGCCCTGGAACTGTGCGGGTATGGACCAGTGGGTACGCCTGGAACGCTGGCAGCAGCGGCCGCCCTGACGTTCGCGCTGAAAAATACCGGCCTGCCTACCTGCGGTTACTGTGGTTTGATGCTGCCTGTGCTGGAGGATGCTGTTCTTGGACAGCGCTGGGGGGAAGGGTTGTCAGGCGCTCATCAACTTCTGCTCTATTCCGCGGTCTGCGGTACCGGCCTGGATACACTGCCCTTTGCAGGTGACACGGCACCCGAGCTGATAGCTCATCTATTGTTGGATGTGGCTACGCTGGCGTTACGCTTGAACAAGCCGCTCTCCGCACGCCTTTTCCTTGTACCTGGCAAGTGCGCTGGAGAGCGCACAACATTTACGTCGCCTTACCTGACGAATACCCTGATCAGGTCGATATAATGAGAGGTCCCTGGCTGGCTTCTTAGCTTGTGCTGCTTCCCCACAGGACATCCATGACACCATCATAGGAGCGTTTGAGGTTATCGTAGAGGCTGGCGTTCTCGATGGCCAGCGCGGCGAGACTGGCCAGGACCGAGAGAAACTGGATATCATCCTCGTGAAAGTCGCATGGCTCGCTTGTGTAGACACGTATGACGCCAATCGCTCTGCCGTGTACCTCTAATGGCACACATAAAACAGAGACGATTCCTTCCCGCCTGGCCGCTTCCTGGTATTGAAAGCGCGGGTCGTCTCTCACGTCGTGGATAACAACAGGAGCGCCGCAGAGCGCCTCGCTGTCGATAAGGCTGGATTTGACTTCAACGGGACCTTTTGTCAGATAACCCTTGCTTAATCCGTAGACGGCGCTCAGTTGTAATTCGCCGGTATGAGCATCAAGTAAGCGCAGTACACAGGCTTTTACTTGCATTGCTTCAGTGATACTCGTCACGACACGCTGCAGCACCTCGTCCAGTTCGAGGCTGGATGAGATGGTCAAGGCGGTCTGGTAGAGCGTAGTG
>WNGJ01000970.1_pt1 | contig 27411 bp, 28 predicted proteins | sample 5400611 | NCBI WGS metagenome assembly WNGJ01 (sample SAMN13153375, study PRJNA577476) | soil metagenome | isolation source: 40 cm soil or saprolite under Garry oak tree replicate 1 | place: USA:California | collected 2016-06-15
TCGCCGGCGTCGAGAACAACAACCAGGGCGACCCGAGCGTCCCGGGCTACCCGGCGACGCAGGGTTGGGATCCGGTCACGGGTCTCGGCACGCCGAACGCGGCGGAGCTGCTCCCTGATCTCGTCGACGCGGCGCACAGCTAGGCCGCGGAGAGCCCGTTCCGTACGAAGAGGGCGCCGAGAGGCGCCCTCTTCGTCTTCCCGCAGGTCGACGGTCCTCGCGTGGGTCTGACCTTGGGAACTGCCGAAACGGCGGCTTCCCTCAGCTCCACGTTCTCCGCCCAGAGCGTTGGGCACCCGCGCAACAGCGCGCGCCAGGCGTGGCGACACCGAGAGGCTATGTGCGCCGCAGCTCGGCTGGCTGGCCGAGCGGGCGATCCCGCGGTTCTTCACCGTCCCGGAGCCGCGTCAGCGCGAGCTCGAGCGCCTGCCCTACGACCTCTATTCGGCCGAGCTCACCATCGAGCCGAAACACGATCGACCTGCGCCCGGCCGCCATATCGACGAGTGCAGTTCTTGGCTTCGCAGACGCCCCTAGACGACCGGAGTCTGTCACGTCAGCGGCACCTGTAGATCCTTCTTTCGAGGCTCGTCTCCGGCCTCTTCTACTGCCTAAGTCGCGTCTGCGCCCCGGGAGCTTCGGATTACGCGCCAGCCTCATCTACGCCGATCGTGATCCCGCCGGTTGCGCGAGCAAGCAGCGCGACGGTCGCGAAGGAGAGGGAGAAGACGGCGGCGACCACGGTGACGATTCCGAGCAGCTCGACGCCGAGCTGATGCGCGGCCGCGCTGCCGCCGCCGAAGAAGAGTCCGTTGGGGAGCTTGGGAAAGCCTGAGCCGGCGGCGAAGCGCTGTTGGGCGAAGAAGGCGATCATCGTGACGCCGAAGAGACCGCCGACGAGGTGTCCGGCGAGCAGGCCGGCGGGATCGGAGAACCAGGTGAAGCGTGACAAGACGTGCTCGGCGGCGAGGAACAGCGGGCCGCCGCAGAGACCGAGGATGATCGCGCTGGCCGGGCTGACGAAGCCGGCGAGCGGGGTGATGATGATCAGCCCCATCAGGATCCCGTTGACGGCGTAGAGCGGCCGCAGTTGCAGCTCGTGCTTGGTCAGGACGTAGGCGCAGAGCATCATCGAGAGCAGGCAGGCGGCGGCGGCGAGGAAGGTCGTGATCACGACGACCATCGCCTCGCTGTTGAAGGCGAGCACGCTGCCCGGGTTGAAGCCGAACCAGCCGACCCAGAGCAGCAGGATCGAGAGCGTCAGCCAGCCCGGGTTGAGCTTGAACGGCACTTGCGGGCTTGTCCGTAGGCCCCGCCTTCGCTCCTCGCGCCAGATCTGGCAGAGGATCGCGAGGCCGGCCGCGCCGGCCGCGCCGTGCACGACCAGCCCGCCGGCGAAGTCGACCATGCCGCGGCGGGCGAGCCAGCCGGTCGGATTCCAGATCCAGGCCGCCGGCAGGTTCCAGATCAGGATGAAGTAGACGACCGAGTAGGCGACGAAGGAGGCGAGCTTGACCTTGCGCAGGACGACGAGCCCGACAAGCGCGAGCGTGACGGCAGCGAACGCGGTCTCAAAGAGGAAATAGGTGGCGGGCGTCAGCCCGGTGTTGAAGAAGCCGTGACGCATCGACCACCAGACGCCGCCGGTCGCCGAGAGCGCCTTCGTCGAGAAGCCGCCGAGGAAGAAGCCGGGGGAGTAGAACGGGTGGCCGATGAACCCACCTGCCGTCGGCGCAAAGGCCGTGTTGAAGCCGACGAAAGCCATCACGACGAGCGCCAACCCCGTCATCAAGATCGTCTTCAACAGGCTGAAGTTGAGTTCCTCGCCCAGCTCGCCGACCTCGAGGAAGCCGACCGAGATCGTCATCGTAAAGACGAGCAGCGCGGCAATCAGCACCCAGAGGTTGTTGATCGTGTCGACCACACCCGTCTCGTTCCGCTCAGCAGAACGAATCCCTCTTGAGCTCGCAGACGGCTCGATGCTCGCGCGGGAATCCATCGTCTCCACCGGCCGGGGCGGCTAGCGGATGAACACGTGGGGAGGACTCAAGGTGTTGAGTGCGCAAACGCGGGTCTGTCTTGTCGTACTTCCAACAGAGGGCGACGCGGCGGCTCGCCCAAGCGCGTTTGCTGTGCAGCCATCGGAGCGGAGCCTGCCTTGGTTAGGGTGCCTGCGATGGAGCGGCGAGTGACGGTCGAGTTCGGCCCCTCCCGCTCGAAGCGCTTCGCCAAGGCGGTGGGCGAGGCGCAGGGCGGGCCGGGCGAGTGCCGCGTAACCGGACCGCTACCGGGTGAGCTTCGTTCTCGGCGAGGACGCCAGCGTCTACGTTGGTCTTGCCCGCTTGCTGCAGCGGGTTCGCGACTGGCGCGCGACCGAGGTCTACCTCGGGCAGGAGCCGGCCCCCACCTTCCACGCCCGCGAGATGGCCTGGTGTGCCTCCTCGCAGCTGAAGCTGTTCGGGGAGTGTCGCTTCCGCTTCTCCTACGGCGTCTTTCCCCGCTGCGCGCTCTGTCCCCTGCTCGAGATCGAGCGGGCGGTGCGGGACATGCTGGGCGAGAACCCTATCCCGCCGCTCGTGCTCGAGATCAGGTACGGCCCGCGGCTCCAGGCCCTCCTCCGGGGCGAGCTGGACAAGCTGGATCAGGGATTCGAGGAAGGCTGGCAGGTGCCCGACTTCCCCCAGAAGGTTTGGAAGAGCCTAGAAGCGATGACCCAAAAGACTGAGGCTCCACGCACGTACTTGAGAGCGCGCCACACGCGCTTCATCAGCGAGTGTGCGTCGGTTTAGAACTGTAAAGTTTCTATCGGGGTCGCGGACGAAGCACAGGTGTGAGCCGCCTTCGCGGACCGTGTACGGCGGTTTCTCGGGCGCGATCCCTTGCTCGTCGAGGCGCTCCAGCGTCCCGTCCAGTCTTCGACCGTGATCGCGATGTGGCCGTAGCCCGTGCCGAGCTCGTAGGAGTCGACGCCGAAGTTGTACGTGAGCTCGAGCCGGTCGCCGTCGACCGGCAGGCCCATGAAGATGTTGATCGCCTCGTCCCGGATCGGCATTCGCCGGCGCTCCTCGAACCCGAGCGCCTTGTAGAACGCGACGGAGCGCTCCGGCTCGGTGATCCGGTAACACGTGTGGATGAGCTCCATCACTCCATCATCTTCTTCGGCTTCAGCTTCTGCGGCTGCATCTTGCTCGGGCCCATCTCGTTCCGGTCCAGCTTGTTCATCTGCATACCCCCTCCCGGCGCAGGCTGCGTGAGCCCCGGCACGCTCGAGGGCGCAGCCGCGATCCAGATCCCGAGCGCGACGAGGCCTACAGCGACTGCCTTCGTGAACCGCTCGCCGTAGGGCAGCACCTTCTCGGCAAAGATCACAGCGGCGAGCAGCGCCATCCAGAAGATGCTCATCACGCCGACCGCGAACAGGACGATGAAAAGGCCCCAGCAGCAGCCGACGCAGTAGAAGCCGTGCTCTGCGCCCATCGCGACGGCGCCCAGCCGACCCTCCTTCCAGCCGTGCAGGAGGTAGTGCATCGGCCCGCGGCAATGGCGCAGGCAGACGTCCTTCAGAGGCGTGAACTGGTAGAGCCCGGCGGCAATGACTGCGCCGCCGGCGACGTAGGGCCCGTCTCGGTGCCACGAGAGAAAGCTCGGGCCGGCCCACTTGATCAGCCGAAAGATCCCATAGGCCGCGAGCCCGTAGGCAGCCCAGACGGCGAGATACGCGAGCACGAAGATCCAGGTCGGCACGAACTCGCGCCCTCGGCTTGCCTTCTCCTTCGAGACGCGCGCGAAGAGCAGCACCATCGGCGCGACCGACGGCAGCATCATCGCGGCCATCATCGTCACCCAGACGCCCAGGAACCAGCCCAGCGCACCCAGGTCGGTGCCGGGGCCGTTGTCCATTCCCTTCATCCGGTCGACCGTCACGAGCCAGGTGACAAGCGCGCCGCCGAGCAGCAGCACGGTCGTCGAGACCGGGTTCAGCCGCTGTCTGAGCACTCTCACGGCGCGGACCTTAACCATCGAGGTCTTCGCGCAACAAGCCGTAGAGGACGCCGTCGACCCAGTCGCCGTGCCGCTCATACGCCTTGCGCTTGACGCCCTCGCGGACGAAGCCCGCCCGCTCGGCGTGAGCCTGCGCGCGCTTGTTGAAGCCGTAGATCTCCAGCTGGAGCCGGTGGTAGCCGAGCTCGAAGATCAGGTACCGCTGGAACATCTGCGCTGCCTCGTCCGCGAGCCGCCGCCCGCGGAAGTCGGGATGAACGGCGAGATTGCCGAGATTCGCGATCCTGCTGCGGCGGTTCGCGAGCTCGAAGCCCATCACCCCCGCGCGCCGCCATTCGCCGCCGTCCTCGAGCTCGAGCACGAAGCGGCCGAAGTCCTCCGGCTCGCGCTGCGAGCGCTCGATCTCCTCGAGCAGGCCGTCTCTGTCACGCGGCCGTACGACGGCGAGGTACGGCTCGACCTCCTCGTGCGTGACGAGCTCGACGAGGAAGTCGAGGTCGCCGGGCTCGGCCCGGCGCAGGCGCAGCCCGTCGCGCTCGAGCTCGCTCACGGCGCCGCTGGCGCAGGCGCTCCCCTGCGCAGCCGCATGAAGCCCGAAGCGATCACGACTCCGGCGAGGATCAGCGTCAGGCCCACGAGCTCCTCCACCGTCAGCGGCTCTCCCAGCAGCGTGACGCCGTAGAAGAGCGCCGGGATCGGCAGCAGATAGGTGACGAGGCTCGCCCGCGCGGTCCCGTACCCGACGAGCAGGCGGAAGTAGAGGAGCTGGCCGGCCGCGGTCCCGAGCACGCCGAGCGCCAGGACGGAGGCGACCGGCTTCCAGCCCGGCATCTGGCCCGGCAACTGCAACAGGCCGATGGGCAGAAGCACGAGCGCCGCACCGATGATCGAGCCCGTCGCGACGACGAGCGGGTCGGCACGTCCGACGTAATGCTGGCTGACGAGACTGCTGGCGGCGTAGGAGATCGCGGCGATCACGATCGCACCCGTTCCGGCGACACCCCACCAGCCACCGCGCGGGTGCACCCCGACGAGCACGGCCACGCCGACGATTCCCAGGGCGAGCCCGAACAGGCGCAAGCCGTACACGCGCTCCTGGCGCTGGAAGCGCAACGCGAGCACCGCGACCCAGATCGGCATCGAGCCGTTCCCGATCGCCGCAACGCCCGAGTCGACGTGCGTTTCGCCCCAGGCGATCAATGTGAACGGGAGCGCCGCCGAGAAGGTCCCCAGCAGGATCAGTGGGCCCGCGAGCGCCTTGAGCTCCGCGATCGAGCGCGCAAATCCGCGCTGGTGAGCGAGCACGCCGAACAAAATGACCGCCGCGAGCAGTGTGCGAAAGGCCATCAACGTCCAGGGCTGAAAGGCCCTGTCGGCCACCTTGATGAACATGAAGGAGGCACCCCAGATCGCGGAGAGAAGGACAATGAGGGGGACGTAGGCTCGGGACACGACGGCAGGCTAGCGGCGCTCGCTCTTAGCAAAGAAAACGAGCGCACAGAGCGGGTTCTTCTGCTCTGCGATCCGGGAGGCCTGCTTGAATCGACTCAATGGCGGCGGTCGGAGGAGTCGCGCATCAGCCCCTTCACCGTTCGCTCGGCCTGACGGACGGGGAGTTCGAGCGCATCTGCGTGCTGCTCGAGCGCGAGCCGAATCACTTCGAGCTGGCGGTCTTCTCGCTGCTCTGGTCGGAGCACTGCGGGTACAAGCACTCGGCGCTGCTGCTGAAGCGGCTGCCGTCCGGCGGCGAGCGCGTGCTTCAGGGGCCGGGCGAGAACGCCGGCGTGATCGACCTCGGCGAGGGCGAGGCGGTCGCGTTCAAGGTCGAGAGCCACAACCATCCCTCGGCGGTCGAGCCGTTCCAGGGCGCGGCGACCGGGGTCGGCGGAATCCTGCGGGACATCGTCGCGATGGGTGCGCGGCCGATCGCGCTCCTCGACGGCCTGCGCTTCGGCGACCCGGGCTGGCAGTTCCAGCGGGCGGTCGCCGGGATCGGCCACTACGGCAACTGCGTCGGCGTCCCGACGGTCGGCGGCGAGGCGGTCTTCGACGAGGCCTACGCGGGCAACTGCCTCGTCAACGCCATGTGCGTCGGGGTGCTGCCGAGCGACCGGGTCAAGCGGGCCGCGGCGACCGGGCCGGGGAATCTGATCGTCCTCTTCGGCGCGACGACCGGACGCGACGGGATCGGCGGCGCCAGCGTGCTGGCAAGCCAGGAGCTCGGTGAAGGCGCTGACGAGAAGCGGCCCTCGGTGCAGATCGGCGACCCCTTCACCGGCAAGAAGCTGATCGAGGCGAGCATGGAGCTCGTCGAGAGCGGCCTCGTCGAGTCGTTGCAGGACTGCGGCGCCGCGGGCCTCGCCTCCTCCCTCGCCGAGATGGCCTCCGGCGGTGCGGGCGTCGACGTGCAGCTCGACAGCGTGCCGCTGCGGGAGGCCGATCTCGAGCCTTGGGAGATCATGATCTCCGAGAGCCAGGAGCGGATGGTCGGTGTCGTCCGGCCCGAGCAGCTCGAGCGGGTCGAAGCGGTCTGCCGGAAGTGGGAGCTCCATTCGGCCACGATCGGTGAGGTCACCGACAACGGCGAGCTGCGCTGCTTCTTCGAGGACGAGCTCGTGGCGGAGATCCCGGCCGAGTTCCTCACCGACAAGGCGCCGCGCTACGAGATCGAGAAGCGCCCGCACGAGCAGGCGACTCCCCACGCCCCGCAAAGCGCGAACCACAAATCGAAGGAATGGGTCTACGAGCGGTACGACCAGCTCGTGGGATCACGGACGGTGCGGCGACCGGGGCTCGATGCCGCCGTACTCCGCCTGCGTCCCTCGTACCGAGGGCTCGCCGTCTCGCTCGACGGCCCACCGCTCGGCGAACGCGACCCCTGGCGCGCCGGTGCGCTGGCCGTGCTGGACGCCGCTCGCAACGTCGCCTGCGCCGGCGGTGAGCCGCTCGCTCTCACTGACTGTCTCAACTTCGGCAATCCGGAGAAAGCGGAGATCGGCTGGGAGCTCGAGCAGGCGATCGAGGGAATCGCGCTAGCCGCCGAGGCTCTGGGGATTCCGGTCGTCTCGGGAAATGTGTCGCTTTACAACGAGACCGACGGGCAGGCGATCCCGCCCACGCCAGTCGTCGGCTGCGTGGGCCTGGTTCCCGATGTGAACAGGGTTCCCGATAAATGGCGAAGTGGCGACGCTGTCTTACTGATCGAGGCAAGCGAAGCGCTGAAAGAACAAGCCGCACTGATCCGGTTCCTCTGGGAATCGGGACCGCTCCTCTCCCTGGCCCACGACGTGAGCGACGGGGGACTCGAGCTCGCCCTCGCAGAGGCAGCGGCCTGGAGCGGCATCGAAGCCGACGTCAACCTGCCACAAGCCGCGGACGCCGGGGCGATTGTCGCTTGCGCACTAGAGCACAAGGACAAGCTTCGTGGCGAGCTGCGGCAGATCGGGATCGTCCGCTAGATGTGTGGCGTCTTCGGCATTCGCTCTCCGGGTCGCGACGTCGCTCGCGTCACCTACTTCGGCCTCTTCGCACTCCAACACCGAGGCCAGGAGTCTGCCGGAATCGCCGTCTCCGATCACGGCCACCTGACCGTGCTGCGCGACATGGGCCTCGTCACGCAGGTCTTCTCCGAGCAGAAGCTCCGGGGCCTGCACGGCGACGTCGCGATCGGGCACACGCGCTACTCGACCACCGGCTCGACCCAGTGGACGAACGCCCAGCCACTGGTCCAGCACGGGCGCGCCCGCACCGTCGCGCTGGGGCACAACGGCAACCTGACGAACGCGACCGAGCTGCGCGAGCAGCTGCGCGCCGAGGGCACCAAGCTCGCCTCGACCTCCGACACCGAGGTGATCGCGGCGCTCGTCGCGCATGATCCCGAGCCGCTCGAGCAGGCCTTCTCGAACGCGATGAAGCGCCTCGATGGCGCGTACTCGATCGTTGCGCTCGCCGAAGGCAAGCTCGTCGCCTTCCGCGACCCATACGGATTTCGCCCGCTCTGCCTCGGACGCCTCGACGACGACTGGGTCGTCGCCTCGGAGACCTGCGCGCTCGACCTCGTCGGCGCCGAGCTGGAGCGGGAGATTCGGCCCGGCGAGCTCGTGGTCGTCGACGACGACGGCTACCACGCGGTGCAGGCCGTCCCCCAAAACGCAGAAGGCGCGCTCTGCATCTTCGAGTTCTTCTACCTCGCGCGGCCCGACTCGCAGCTTGCCGGCGTCGAGGTGCACTCGGCGCGCGTCCGCATGGGCGAGCGGCTCGCGGCGGAGGCCCCGGTGGAAGCCGATCTCGTGCTCCCGATTCCAGACTCCGGAACACCCGCCGCGATCGGCTTCTCGCGCGCGGCCGGAATCCCCTTCAGCGAGGGCCTGATCAAGAACCGCTACGTCGGCCGCACGTTCATCCAGCCCGACCAGGGCCTGCGCGAGCAGGGCGTGAAGCTGAAGTTCAACCCGCTCGCCGAGGTTGCGGGCAAGCGCGTCGTCGTCGTCGACGACTCGATCGTCCGCGGGAACACGACCCGCCAGATCGTGGCGATGCTGCGCGAGGCCGGCGCAGCCGAGGTGCACCTGCGGATCTCCTCGCCGCCCGTGATCTCACAGTGCTATTACGGCATGGACTTCGCCGACGAAGAGGAGCTGATCGCCTCCTCCCGGAGCGTCGAGCAGGTGCGCATGTACATCGGCGCAACCTCCCTCGCCTACCTCTCGCTCGAAGGCCTGCAGGCCTCGACCCGTCGGCCCGAGCAAGCGTTCTGCCGTGCCTGCCTCACACGCGAGTATCCGACGCGGATCCCTGAGGGGCGCGTCTTCGCCAAGCTGAGGTTCGAAGCGGCGCGGGCCTGAGCAGCGCGCGCCGCTCCGAAGGCTTTACTTCTCCCTACTGCTCCAGAACCCGGCTCGCCTTGGCGATGCCGCGGCTCAGGAGATATGCGGAGCCGAGCCACTTGAAGGTGTCGACCCAGCCCAGGACATCGAAGGAGTCTGCGATCGCCGCGATGATCGCAAGCAGGATCATCGCGATCACGAAGAAGACGAACTCGGCGTTGCCGGGCATCGGCATCCGTGCGCCGGAGCCGATGTAGCCGCCGTAGCCTTGGCCCCCTGCGGGTCGCTGAGGCTGCTCGGGACCTGGTGTCGTGTCCGCCATTTGTGCTCCTTTCGCGTTGCTAGCCAGCGTGACCGGGCACGTTCAGGGTCGCTAGTTTCACACCATCCACTCGTAAAACAAAGGCCTGAGCTCAGCGCGGCCGCGGAAGCTCCTGCGCTCTCCCGTACCGGACGGCGCGCTTCACCGCCCGGGGGTCGAGCCCCCGCTCCAGGAGCTCTTGACGCAGCTCACCCTCGGCGGCGAGGCGCAGAAAGAGCCAGGTGAGCGCCGCGAGGGTGACGGCAGAGCCCTCGGCCATCATCACGATCCCGGCGAGCACCTGGTCGTGCAGCGCGGAGATGCCCCAGCGCGGATGCGCGTGGACGTAGAACCGATAGAAGACCGTGCCCGACCAGAGGAAAACGTTCCCGAGCGCGGTTTCCCACAGGCGCACGGTCGCGATGTAGCCGAGCTTGAACCCCGTGCCGAACCACTCCGGTCCCGGCAGCGTCTCGACGACTGGCGACCACATCAGCGCACCGAAGCTGAAGAAGCAGACGTGCTGGAGCGCATGGACCGCCGGGTTGTGCAGCGCGCCCTGGTAGAGGAAGGGTAGGTGCCAGATCGCGAGGTCGGCCGCCCACAGGGGCAGCGCGATCAGCGGATGCGTGAGCGCGCGCAGGCGGTTGACGAGCTTCAGGCGCAGGAGAGGTTGCAACACGGGCCCTGTCAGGCCGACGACGAAGCAGAGCGGCGCCAGGTCGCCGAGCAGGACGTGCTGGATCATGTGCACGAACAGGAACTCCTCCTCGCCGAGGCGGTCGATCGGCGAGACGAGGGCGACGAGGACGAGCACGATTCCCGTCCAGAAGACGAGCCGCCGCCGGCGCGGCACTGGCGTCCCGCGGCGGCGCAGCGTGCGGACGCGCTTTGCGTACAGGAGGGCGACGAGGGCGGTCGGGACGAGCTGGTAGGGCTCGAAGGTCCAGCTGGAAAGCAGCGACGAGTGGGCGAGCACCGGGCTCCAGTCTAGAATTCGGCCCGCTCGTGCAGCTCTTCCACTACCACCTGGTCACGAGCAACGTGCGCGAGGTCGAGGCTCGCTACCTGGGCAAGCTCGGCTTCCGCCTCGTCGCACGCTACGGCCGAATCGGCGACGAGCAGGTGCACTACGAGCCGGGCACCGGCTGGCCCGAGTTGGATGAGCTCGGCTTCAAGCTGCGGCTCAGCGAGCTCGAGCGCGGGGCGGTCAACGTCGTCGTCCAGCCGGGGCAGTGGGAGGTTCCTCGCGTCGACCACGTCGGGGTGGCGCTCGAAGATGACGAGTTCGAGGCCGTGGTGGAGCGAGCGAACCAGAACGAGCTACGCGTGCAGGAGTACCCCGGGAAGCGAACGTTCATCGCTACGGGCGTCGGCTACCGACTCGAGATCCACCCCCAACGAGACTGGATCCAGGACCTGCTGGCCGAGGCGAAGGAGCTGCGCCTCGCCGAGCTCCACCTGCGCGCGGACGAGCCCAAAGCCAAGGCGGCCGCGCTGATGCAGATCCTCGACCTGACTCCCGACGTTAACGAGGTCTGGGTCGGCGACACGCTGCTCCGCTTCCTTCCGAACGGCCCGCAGGGACGGCCCGAGCTCGAGGCCGAGCTATTCGCGTGAACGCCGTCGCCCCGCCTCCGTAGACTCGGCCGGTGAGCGAGGACGGCAAGACGTACGAGGCCGCTGGGGTCTCGCTTGCCGCCGCCGAGGAGGTCGTCAACCGGCTGCGGGCCGCCGTCGAGTCGACAGGAGCCGAGAGCTTCGGCGGGTTCGCGGGCCTCTACCCCCTCGACGACCACCGGCTGCTCGTAGCCTCCACAGACGGGGTGGGGACCAAGCTGATCCTTGCACGCGAGGCCGGACGCCTACGCGACGCGGGTCGCGATCTGGCCGCGCACTGCATCAACGACGTCCTGACGACCGGGGCCACGCCGCTCTTCCTGCTCGACTACGTGGCCGCGAACGAGATCGACCTCGAAGAGGTCGCCGAGCTCGTGGAGGGCGCAGCGGAGGTCTGCCGCGAAGCGGGATGTGCGCTGATCGGCGGCGAGACCGCCGAGCTGCCTGGGATCTACCGCGAGCAGGAGCTCGACTTCGCCGGTACGTGTATCGGCATCGTCGACCGCGAGCGGCTGATCGACGGCTCGCGGATCGAGCGGGGCGACGCCGTGATCGGCTGGCCGTCCGCCGGCCTTCACGCGAACGGCTTTACGCTCGTCCGCCGGATCCTGGAGGAGGACGCCTACGACGGCCCCGACCTGCTGGCGCCGACGTTGCTCTATCGGCAGAACGTGCAGGAGCTGAGTACGCGTGCCGACGTTCGCGGACTGACCCACGTCACGGGCGGGGGGATCCTCGGGAATCTCACACGCGTGCTCCCGGAAGGACTGGAGGCCGCGATCGAGTGGGATTCGTGGGCGCGGCCGCCGGTGTTCGAATGGCTCGCCGGTCACGTCGACGAGGACGAGCTGCGCCGGGTCTTCAATCTCGGCATCGGGTACTGTGCGGTTATTCCCGCAGCAGACGCGGCGCAGAGCGACCTCGTGATCGGGCGGGTCGAGTGATCGGCGTCCTCGTCTCCGGCCGCGGCACGAACCTGCAGGCGCTCCTGGACGTGGGCCTGCCCGTCGTCGCCGTCGCCTCGAACGACACGAAGGCCCAAGCACTCGATCGCGCGGCCCGCGCAGGGATCGAGGCCAGCGCCTTTCCCTCGGCCGAGTACCGGAGCCGCGAGGACCGCGACCGCGAAATGGCCGAGTGGCTTGCCGAGCGCGGCGTCGAGCTGGTCGTCCTCGCCGGGTACATGCAGCTGCTGAGCGCGCCCTTCCTCGAGCGCTTCCCGGACCGGATCATCAACGTCCACCCGTCGCTCCTGCCGTCCTTCCCGGGCGCACACGCGGTCGAGGACGCGCTCGCGCACGGCGTGCGCTGGACGGGCGCGACCGTCCACGTCGTCGATGAGGGGATCGACAGCGGGCCGATCCTGCTCCAGGAGCCGGTGCCGGTGGAGGAAGGCGACACGGTGGAGACGCTCCATGCCCGGATCCAGCAGGTCGAGCACCGGCTGCTGCCGGCGGCGGTGCGGCTGTTCCTCGGACAGGTCGCAACACATTGATCCAACGCGCGCTTCTCTCCGTGTACGACAAGGAGGGCCTCGAGCCCTTCGCGCGCGGCCTCTCCGAGCTCGGCGTCGAGCTCGTCTCCAGCGGCGGCACGGCGGACCACCTCGAGCGTCGCGGTATCGCCGTCACCCGCGTCGAGGAGCTGACGGACGTGCCAGAGCTGCTCGGCGGCCGCGTGAAGACGCTGCATCCGGCGATCCACGCGGCGATCCTCGCCAGGCGCGACCGTGACGACGATCTCGCCGCGCTCGAGGAGCACGAGATCCAGCCCTTCGACCTCGTCTGCGTCAACCTCTATCCCTTCGCCGACGTTGCGGCCCGTCGCGGGACGACCGAGTCCGATGCCGTCGAGATGATCGACGTCGGCGGCCCGGCGATGCTTCGCGCTGCGGCGAAGAACTTCGCCCACGTCGCATCGGTGAGCAAGGCCGGCCGGTACGAGCCGGTACTCGAGGAGCTGCGGCGTGACGGCTCCCTCTCGCTCGAGACCCGGCGCGAGCTGGCGGCCGAGACGTTTGCGACCACAGCGGCGTACGAGGCTGCAATCGCTGCGTGGTTCGGAGACATCGCCGCGTTCCCCGAGCGGCTGATTCCGTCGTTCGAAAAGGTGACCGAGCTGGCGTACGGCGAGAACCCGCATCAGCGCGCCGCGTACTACGCCGAGTCCGGCGCGCGGCTCCACCTCCTCTCACGGGTCGAGCAGCTGCACGGCCGCGAGCTCTCGTACAACAACCTGAACGACCTCTCCGCCGCGCGCCTGCTCGTGCGCGAGTTCGAGCTGCCCGCCTGTGTGATCGTCAAGCACGCGAACCCGTGTGGCGTCGCCCTTGCGGGATCGATCGAGCGCGCGTACGAGCGGGCGCTGGCAGCCGACCCACTCTCGGCCTACGGGGGCGTCGTCGTGCTCAACCGGCCCGTGAGCGCCGAGCTCGGGCGCCAGCTTACGGACCAGTTCGTGGAGGTGCTGCTCGCGCCCGACTACGAGGAGGAGGCGCTCGAAGCGCTCGAGGAGAAGCCGGCGACCCGCATCCTCGTCAACCGCGAGCGCCGCTTCTCGAATCCCGCCGAGCGCGACTACCGCCGCGTCCTCGGCGGCCTGCTCGTCCAGGACCGCGACTGGGACATCGACGAGCGCGAGGCCATGGAAGTGATCTCCGGCGAGCCGACGGAAAGCGAATGGGGCGATCTCCTCTTCGCGTGGCGTGTCTGCAAGCACGTGGGGTCGAACGCGATCGTGGTCGCGCACGACCTGCAGACGCTCGGGATCGGCGCCGGCCAGATGAGCCGTGTCGACTCCGTCCGGATCGCGCTCGACAAGGCACGCGAGCACAATCACGATCTGCACGGCGCCGCGCTCGCATCGGATGCGTTCTTTCCCTTCGCGGACGGGCCGCGGCTCGCGCTCTCCGCGGGAGTCAAGTCGGTGATTCAGCCCGGCGGCTCGAAGCGAGACGATGAGGTGATCGCCGCAGTCGCCGAGGCCGACGCGACGATGGTCTTCACGCACCGCCGCCACTTCAGGCACTAGCCCTAGCCGGAATAGCGGACCGACGCGATACGTTCTGCCGCGCTAAGCAACCGAGAGGGAGAAAAGCTTTGAACGAGACCGCCGCCCACGACCGCCGCTGGCTGATTCTCGCCGTCGTCGGCGCCGCGTTCTTCATGACCATCCTGGACGTCGCAATCGTGAACGTCGCGATCCCGTCGATCGAGCGGGACCTGAAGATCTCGAGACAGACCGTGGAATGGGTCGTCGTCGCCTACGCGATCGCGTACGGCGGATTCCTGCTGCTCGGCGGCCGGATGGCGGACTTGCTGGGCCGACGGAGGATCTTCGTGACCGGGCTCATCGTCTTCACCCTCGGTTCGCTCGCGTGCGGGCTCTCGCACTCCGCGTCGAGCGCGGCGCTCTTGATCGGCGCGCGCGCGGCGCAGGGACTCGGCGCCGCGATCCTCGCGCCCTCGGCGCTCTCGATCGTGACGACGACCTTCACGGAAGGCGCGGAACGGAACAAGGCGCTCGGGATCTGGGGCGCGCTCGGCGGCTCGGGCGCGGCCGCGGGGGTGCTCTTCGGCGGGATCCTCGTCAAGTACCTCGGCTGGGAGTGGATCTTCTACGTCAACGTTCCGGTCGGGATCCTCGTTCTCTCGCTGACCCGCCCGATCGTCCCCGAGAGCCGGGCCGCTCTTGGACACCACCGTTTCGACGTGACAGGCGCGGTCACCGTCACCGGCGGCCTCACGCTGCTCGTCTACGCGATCTCGAAGGCGCCCGACGTGGGCTGGGGCTCGGCGCGGACGATCCTGCTGCTTGCCGCCTCGGTCGCGCTTCTGGCTGCCTTCCTCGTCACCGAGACGCGCTCGAAAGCGCCCCTGATGCCGTTCTCGATCTTCCGCATCCGGACGGTCGCCGCCGCGAACGTGGTCGGCTTCCTGCTCGGCGCGGCGATCTTCGCGAACTTCTTCGTGCTCACCCTGTACGTCCAACAGGTGCTCGGCTGGTCGCCCCTGAAGACGGGCATCACGTTCCTGGCGACGGCCGGCACCACCGTGGTCTGGGCCGGACTCTCACAGGCGCTTGTGACGAAGATCGGCGTACGGCCCGTGCTCTCGATCGGCATGGCCGTGATGGGGCTTGCCCTGCTCTCGTACACCCGGATTCCGGTCGGGGGCCACTACTGGCCCGATCTTCTGCCCGGCTATCTCGTGTTCGCGTTCGGGATGGCGTTTGCGTTCATCCCGGTCTCGATCGCAGCCCTCGCCGGGGTGGCGCCCGAACAGGCAGGCCTGGCGTCGGGGCTGATCAACACGGTCCAGCAGGTCGGCGGCGCGATCGGGGTTGCCCTTGCGACGACGATCTTTCTGCAGGCGACCACGGGCAAGCACCCGCACTCGCGAGCCCAGGCACTCGACTTCTTGACCTCCGGGTTCCAGCACGCCTTCTGGGCGCTGATGGCAGTTGCGCTCGCGGGTGCGGCCGCCGCGCTCATTCTGCTCCGAGGTACGCGCATCCAGACGAGTCCGGACACCGGCACAGCGGAAGTTCCCGTCTAGAGTTTGCGGGCGATGGCCCGCGAATACCCAACCGTCCTCGACCTCGTCGGAAACACCCCGATCGTCCGCCTCCAACGGATCGGCCGCAACGTCGAGCCGACGCTGCTCGCAAAGCTCGAGTATCTGAATCCAGGCGGCTCGGTGAAAGACCGGATCGGCCTCGCCCTGATCGAGGCCGCCGAGCACGACGGCAAGCTCAAGCCGGGCGGGACGATCATCGAGCCGACCTCCGGGAACACGGGCGTGGGCCTTGCGATTGCCGCGGCGATCAAGGGCTACCGCTGCATCTTCGTCATGCCCGACAAGATGAGCCAGGAGAAGATCTCGATGCTCCGGGCCTACGGCGCCGACGTCGTGATCTGCCCGACGAACGTCGAGCCCGACTCGCCCGAGAGCTACTACTCGGTCTCCGACCGGCTCGCCGAGGAGATTCCGGGCGCGTTCAAGCCAGACCAGTACTCGAACATGGCCAACCCGCAGGCGCATTACGAGCGGACCGGCCCCGAGATCTGGGAGCAGACCGGCGGCGAGCTTGACGCACTCGTGATCACCGTCGGGACCGGCGGGACGATCTCGGGAGTCGGCCGCTACTTCAAAGAGCAGGGCTCGAAGACGTTGATCGTCGGCGCCGACCCCGAAGGCTCGGTCTACACCTCTCCCGACAACGTCCACCCGTACCTCGTCGAGGGCATCGGCAAGGACACGTGGCCGAAGACGATGGACGCGTCGACCGTGGACGAGTGGGTCAAGGTCTCCGACGCCGACTCGTTCCACATCGCGCGGCGCGTGGCCCGGGAAGAGGGCTTGCTCGTCGGCGGCTCGGGCGGGACGGCGGTCTGGGCGGCGCTCGAGATCGCCAAACGCTTTGGCCCGGACGGGCAGATCCTGGCCATGATCCCCGACAGCGGCCGCTCGTACCTGTCGAAGTTCTACGACGACAACTGGATGCTGAACCACGGCCTGCTCGAGCGGCGCGCGCCGGCACCGACGGTCGGGGCCGTGCTCCGCGCGAAGCAGGAAGAGGCGCAGGATGTGCCCGGCTTCGTCGTGATCGGCTCGCACCAGAAGGTCGGCGAGGCGATCGAGCTGATGCAGCGCTACTCGATCTCCCAAATCCCGGTCGTGCGGGACGGCGAGAGCGGCTCGCTCGCAGACGTCGTCGGCTCGCTCCAGGACCGAGACCTGCTCGACCGCGTCTTCAAGAACCCGGACGCGCTGCACGAGGACGTCGCGAACGCGATGCAGCCGCCCCTCGCGACAATCGAGGCCGGCGAGTCGCTGGACGAGGTCTTCCCCACGCTCACGGGTCGCATGAACGCGGTTGTCGTCGCGCGCGAGGGCAAGCCTGTCGGCGTGATCACGCGGTCCGACCTGCTCGAGTATCTCGCGCACTCGCGCAACTCGAAGAGCTAGCGCCTGCGCGTTCCACCGCAGATCCGGGGCGGTCTCTCCATCCGCCTTCTCAGCCTCGGTTTCGGCCTGTTCCTGTTCTCGGCCGGAACCGTGTCTCTGGTCGAGTCTCGGCTCGGTCTGCCGCCCTGGGACGTGCTGCACCAGGGCATTGCGCGCCACTCGCCGCTCTCGTTCGGCGAGGCCGTGATCGCCGTCGGAGTCCTCGTCCTCGCGGCCGCGGTCCTACTCGGCGCGAGGATCGGAATCGGCACCGTCGCAAACGCGATCCTGATTGGCACCTTCATCGACCTCTTGTTGGCGATCGACCGCGTCCAGGATCTCGCTCATGAGAGCCTTGCCGGCCGGATCGGACTGCTTGCGCTCGGAATCGTCCTGACCGGCGTCGGGAGCGCCTTCTACATCGGCGCAGGGCTCGGAGCCGGGCCGCGCGACTCGCTGATGATCGCGCTCTGGCAGAAGACGGGGATCCGCGTCGGCGCCGTGCGCGCGGCGATCGAGATCAGCGCGCTGTCGGCCGGAATCTTCCTCGGCGGCACGTTCGGGATCGGCACTGTCGCCTTCGCCCTGCTGATCGGGCCCTGCATCGAAGCGTCGTTCGCGCTCTTCCGGCGGTCTGCCCTGGGGAAGCGCGACCGCAGCGGCTCGAACGAGCCTCACGGGGCCAACGCTACTCCGTACCATGGAGACATGTCAGTCGACCGCCTACGCACTCTGCTCGCGGAGGCATTTCCCAATGCGCAGCAGCTCTCGGTCGACGATCGAACGGGCGGCGGCGACCACTTCCAGGTCGTGGTCGCGAGCCGGCGCTTCGACGGGCTCTCGCTTGTCGAGCAGCACCGGCTCGTCTACGACGCGCTCGCCGACCCCCTGCGTGATGGCACCATTCATGAACTTCGGATCCAGACGAAAGGAAGCGCGTGACCGAGTTGAGCGACCAGATCAAGCAAGTGATCGAGGGCGAGGACGTCGCGCTCTTCATGAAGGGCACCCCCCAGTTCGTTATGTGCGGCAACTCGCAACGTGCGCTGGAGGCTCTTCGGCGGGCCGGCGCCTCGGTGACGACGGTCGATGTGCTGCCCGACCCTCGTATCCGCCAGGAGCTGACGGAGCTCTCGGGCTGGCCGACGATTCCGCAGGTCTTCGTCCGCGGCGAGCTCGTTGGCGGCGCCGATATCGTCGAGCAGCTGGCCCAGACGGGTGAGTTGGAGAAGACGCTCGAAGCGAAGCTCGGCGCCGATTACCGCGGCTCGGGCTCCGAGCGGGTCGTCGCGCTCGCCTAAACGCCCGGCTTGGACGGCGCGGGGTCTAAACCGGGGCCCGGACGTGCGTCACTACAATCTCCGCATGGATTTCGAGACGCGCGCGATTCACGAAGGCCAGGAGCCGGATCCCGCAACCGGCGCGATCATCGTCCCCATCTACCAGACCTCGACCTACGTCCAGGAAGCGGTCGGAGAGAACAAGGGCTACGACTACTCCCGGTCGGCCAACCCGACGCGCACGGCGCTCCAGATCTGCCTTGCCTCGCTCGAGAACGCCGAGCATGGGACCGCCTTCTCGTCCGGCCTCGGCGCGGTGACGACCGTGATGCACCTGGTCAGCCCGGGCGACCGGGTCGTGGCGGTGAACGACGTCTACGGCGGCGTCTACCGGATGTTCTCGCAGATCTACGAGCCGAAGGGCTACGAGTTCGAGTGGCTCTCGGCGTCCGAGATCAGCACGAACCTCGCTGAGCATCTGGACGAGCGGACACGCCTCGTCTGGCTCGAGTCGCCGACGAATCCGCTGCTGAACGTGATCGACATCCGCGCCGCGGTGGACGCCGCGCATGCCGCCGCCGCGATGGTCGTGGTCGACAACACGTTCGCGACCCCGTACCTCCAGCGCCCGCTGGAGCTCGGCGCCGATATCGTCATCCACTCGACGACGAAGTACCTCAGCGGCCACTCCGACCTGATCGGCGGCTTTGCGGCCACGAACGATCCGACGATCGCGGAACGCCTCTACTTCCTGCAGAAGTCGCTGGGCGCCGTGCCCGGGCCGTTCGACTGCTGGCTCGTCCTGCGTGGGTTGAAGACTCTGGCGATCCGAATGCGCCAGCACTGCGCGAACGCGCGAGCCGTGGCGGAATTCCTCGACGGTCACCCGCGCGTCGAGCAGGTGCTTTACCCCGGCCTCGCCTCGCATCCAGGACACGAGATCGCGAGCCGCCAGATGGCCGACTACGGCGGGATGATCTCCTTTCTCGCCGAATCGGAGGAAGAGGCGGTCGGGCTCGTCGGCCGCACGAAGGTCTGGCAGCTCGCTGAGAGCCTCGGCGGGGTCGAGAGTCTGATCGAGGTGCCTGCGCAGATGACGCATGCGTCGACGACCGACGCGCCCTTCGCCTCCCCGCCCAACCTCATCCGCCTCTCGGTCGGCATCGAGTCGGCGGACGATCTCGTCGCGGATCTCGAGACCGCGCTCGTCCGCTCGGCTGCCGCAGCTGGGGCTTAGGCGTCGCTTGCGATGCCGACTTCAGGACGCACGGGCTCTGCCCGGGCGTCCGTCTGAAATGACCGGTCGAACCGATCGCACTGACCCTCGAACTCGTCTCTGAGCGGGAACCGAATCGCCGCCGCCGGTGTAACAGCGGCGACTCGATCGGAAGGAGCGACATGAGGATTTCCCGTCTATTCCTGCTCGCCGTCGCGGGCGCACTCGTGCTCGCGCCGCTCGCGCAGGCGAAGGGGCCCTCGAAAGCAGAAGTGAACGGCCCGGGCGTGAAGAAGGCCGTGATCATCAACGGAGACGGCGAGGGCGGGCCCGGCACAGCGCTGGGCAACCTCGTCGAAAGCGTCGGCTACTTCGCGGCGGTGTTCGGCCAAACCCCCGATCCGATGCGATCCGCAAAGCCGAATGGCGACCTGGGGCCGAAGTACACGATCACGTACACGGTCCCGACCGGGGAAGGAACGTCCACCACCCTCCATCAGGAGGTCTACCCGTACGCCAAGCCCGTTCCGGTTGCCCACATGGCACCGGGACAGCCGATCTTCGGGCAGACGACGCACGGAGGCTGGTTCGTCTCGGACAACTCCCTGCGCTCCACGCTCGTGCAGGCGGGTCTGCCGCGGAGCGCCCCGTCGGCTTCGTCCGGTGACTCGGCGCTCTCGTTCCTCTGGGACATGAAGACGCTGGCGATCGCAGGCGTGCTCGTGCTGCTCGGGCTCACAGTCGGAGCCATCCGACGGCGCCCGGGGCCGGCTCAGGCCTGACGCATCCAAGAGCGCCGCGGCCCGTAAGATCAGGGCCGTGGCGCTCGAGCCGCTCGACCTCCGCTTCCAGGGCGACGAGCGCGTCATCGGCGCCTATTTGCTCGAGACCGACGATGGCCTCGGGCTCTTCGACTGCGGCCCGAGCACGTGCTCGGAGCAATTGCGGGAGCGACTGCGCGAGCGCGGCCTCGAGCTGACCGACATCGGGCATCTGCTCCTTTCACACATCCACCTCGACCACGCCGGCGCGGCCGGCGGGCTCGTCCGCGAGCACCCCGGGCTCCAGGTGCACGTCTCGGCGATCGGCGCACCGCACCTCATCGATCCGAGCCGGCTCGAGGCGAGCGCCCGGCGACTGTACGGTGACGAGTTCGACCGCCTCTGGGGCGAGCTCGCACCCGTGCCCGAGGAGAACGTCAACGTCGTCGGCGACCGCGTGCTCGGGCTCGAATGCTTTCCGACGCCGGGCCACGCTTCGCACCACGTCTGCTACCTCGACAGCGCCGGAACCCTGTACGCGGGAGACGCAGCAGGCGTGCAGATTCCCCCCAGCCGCTTCGTCCTTCCACCGACCCCGCCGCCGGAGTTCGACCTAGAGGCATGGAACACAAGCATCGACGAGATCGCGCGGCGTTACCCCGCCCGGCTCGCGCTGATCCACTTCGGCGTCGCCAACGATCCGGCGGAGCATCTAACACAACTCCGCGAGCGACTCCAGGCGTGGACCGACCTTGTGGTTCACGACACAAGCGAAGAAGAGTTCGTCGCTTTGGTGCGAGCGGAACTCGGCCCCGACGCAGCGCGCTACGAGCATGCCATTCCGCTCTGGCAGGGTTACGCCGGGCTCAAGCGGTACTCGGACAAACGTCGATAGGCAGAGCGCACGCGGGTGCGCCGCGATTCAGCCGTCCCACGCAGCCCAGTGGATCGGATGCAGCACGTCGGCGAGATGTCTGCCCCAGTGGTGGTCGAAATAGAAGCGGGTCTGCCACAGCGCCTCGTCGGAGTCGTCTCGCGCCAGAGCCTGCTTGAGATCGACGTAGATCTCCGCCAGCCCGAACGAAATGGAGCTGACGATTGGCTCGTCTTTCACTTCCGGATCGGGATAGAACACGAATCTGTACTTGTCGATCCCATCGAGCTTTGCCTGAAGCGTCGATTGGATCGCGGCCCAATCCTCGACCCGGAAGAGATCGTCGCCCTCCCAGCTCGCGTCAGTGTTCGGGTTGGGTAGTTCCACGGCCGCTGAATAGACCGCAGCAAGGAGTCCACTCGCTCGACGAAGAACCTCGACGGGCTGAATCTGGTCGGCGGTCTCGATGAGCCTGCATAAGGAAGTGGCCGCCTCGCGAAAACGCGCGACTTCGTTCATTGCGAGACAACGGCTCTTCCGATCGCGTCGCGGTAGGCCTCGAGGTAGCTCTCGACCATCCGTTCGGGAGCGAACAGCTCCTCGACATAGCGCCGGCACTCGAGCGGCTCGAGCTTGTCCGCTTCCTCGAGTGCGGCGGGCATCTCGCGATAGTGATCGACGATGATCCCGCTGCGGCCGTGCTCGATCACCTCTGGTACGGCGCCGTGGTGCGTCGCGATCACGGGCGTTCCACACGCCATCGACTCGATCATGACCAGGCCGAACGGCTCTTCCCACTCGATCGGAAAGAGCGTCGCCCGAGCGTTCTGGAGCAGCTCCACCTTCTGGCCGTGTGTGACCTCACCGAGGTACTCGATCCCGCCCACGAGATGGGGCCGGACGTACTCCTCGAAGTAGCGCCGCTCCTTCGCCTCGGCCCGCTTCCCGGCGAGCATCAGCGGCAGGCCGAGCTCCATCGCGACCGCGATCGCCCGGTGCGCGCCCTTGTCCGGGCTCATCCGGCCGAGGAAGAGCAGATAGTCGCCGCGGTGCGGGTGGCACGGATAGAGCGAGAGGTCGAGGGCGTTCGGGCAGTTCGCGACCCAGTTCAAATCGGGCTTCGGCTTGCGCTGATTGAGCGAGATCGAGATCAGCCCCACGTCGGGAGCTGCCCGCGCGACCTGGTCGTACAGCTCGCCGGATTCACCTGAGAGCGGGCCGTGCAGCGTGTGGACGACCGGGACGTCGACCCGACCACCGAGAGTTGCGCCGAGCGGGCCCGTGTGATCGTTGATGACGTCGAACTCGCCTGCCTGTTCGAACGCCGCGAGCGCGTGCCGTAACTCGGGAAAGCTCCGGCCGATCAGCTCGCTGGGCGCCTCTTCGTAGACGTACGAGAGCTTCGCGTTCGTGCGCGAGTCCCCCGAGGCGAAGAGCGTCACCTCGTGCCCGGCGTCGGCAAGCCCGTCGGCGAGGAGCGAGACAACCCACTCGATCCCGCCGTAGCCCGTCGGTGGCACAGCGAACCAGACCGGCGCGAGGATTCCGATCCGGAGTGCGTCCTTCTTCGCCATCACGCCTCCTCGACTCGTACGCGCCCGTTTTCGAGCCGCACGTCCCACTGACGGTCGAAGGCGCGAATCCCGGAGAGTCGCAGCTTTCCGGCCCAGGAGGGAAGCTCGAGCGGCGCGAGGGTCTCCAGCAGGTGCCGGCGCCGGTCCGGCTGGAGCCCGAGCAGCACCTGGAGCAGGAGCACCGGCGTCGCGGCGGCCCAGGCCTGGGGGCGGGCGGCGGTCGGGTAGGCGATCGGGAACGAGGTCTCAGAGCGGGGCAGGCCTGCGAAGACCTCCGGCAGCTGGTAATCGAAGTGCCTGGCCGCGGTCAGCATTCGCCGCACGATCCGCTGCGCCTCGGGCCAGCGGGCGTAGCGGGCAAGACCGAGCGCGATCAGCGAATTGTCGTGGGGCCAGACCGTTCCGTTGTGGTACGCGAGCGGGTTGTAGCCCGCGTCCCCCGACGACATCGTGCGCACGCCCCAGCCCGACCAGAGCTCCTCCGCCATCAGCGCATCGACGACCGCATCGACCCGCTCGGCCGGGACGATCCCGCTCCAGAGCAGATGGCCGATGTTCGAGCAGAGCGAGTCGACCTGGTTCTTCTCGCCATCGAGCGCGAGCACGTAGTACCCGCCACGTGCTTCCGTCCAGAAGCGCTCGTTGAAGTTGCGCCGCAGCTCTTCGGCCTCTCGCTCCAGCCGCTCGGCGAGCACGCGGTCGCGCCAGACGTCGCGGGCGAGCTCGGCGGTCCGCCGCTTGGCGTCGAAGACGTAGCCCTGGACCTCGCAGGGAGCGATCGGCGCCTTGGCGATCGACCCGTCGGAGAATCGCTGCGAGTCGCCCGAGTCCTTCCAGGACTGGTTCTCGAGCCCACGCGGATTACGCCGCTGATACTCGACGAAGCCGTCGCCGTCCCGGTCGCCGTATTCGTCGATCCAGTTGAGCGCACGCAGCGCGGGCTCCTTCAGGTCGCGAACGAGCGCCGCGTCGTCCGTCCAGCGCCACACCTCCGAGAGGAGGACGAGGTAGAGCGGCGTCGCATCGGCCGTGCCGTAGTAAACGTGGAACCAGTTCTTGGCGGCCTTGCCGTTTCGAACCTCGTGCACGATCTTGCCGGGCTCGGCGTCGATCGAGGCGTCGTCCTCGCGCGCCTGCAGCTCGGCCAACACCTCGAGCGCGCTCCGCGCCAGCTCGGGGCCGAAGAGGAGCGTCTGCAGGCACGTGATGATCGTGTCTCGCCCGAAGACGGTCATGAACCAGGGCATCCCGGCGGCGGGCAGCCGCCCCATCACGCCGTTCCGCCGCATTCGCAGCGACGCGAGATCCGAGACGGACTTGCTGAAGGACTGGGCGAGGTCGTCCCAGTCAGAGCGCATCTGCGGCACGCGCAGGCGCCACGCGGCGAGCGACTCGCGCACCCGCGTAAGCTCGTCCCCGAAGCGGCGTTCAGCCGCGCGCGGCTGAACCGCGTCACCGTCCAGCGAAGGGACCACGTCGATCCGGAGCTCCCAGCGCGCCCGGGGTTGGAGCTCGAGCGGAAAGATGATCCTCGCGCCGTCGACCCGGCCCTGCGCGGAGAGGAAGACCTGTGTCCGCGCGTGGCCGTCACCGTCGCTCTCGGCCAGCACGAACTGGTTGTGCTCTTCTTCGTAGTGGGGCTCGACCGGCGGCGGGAGCGGCTTCGCCCGCGTGGGATCGCCGAGCGCGAAGTCGTGCTCCTTCACCGAGAGAATGTCCGCGAAGTCGGTTCCGACCTGGAGCGCGACCTCGAACGTCTGCGCGTTCATGCTCTGGTTCTGGACGACGATCGTGTCCTGCATTCCCTCGCCGACGAAGCGCTGTCGCGAGATGGAGAGGACGTCGTGCTCGAGCCCGCCGGCGAGCGGATTCCGCAGGTAGAAGGCGGCCGAGAAGTAGTCGACCTTCGCGGAGGAAAGGAGTAGCGGCTTGGCGCCGTTCAGGGTCAGGCGGAGCTCTGAGAGAAAGCGGGTGTCCTCGCTGAAGAGCCCGTGCGTCTCCCCGCCGAGATCACCGTGCTCATCGCAGATGCAGAAGGTCGAGCCCTCGAGGATGGTTAGTGCCACAGCGCGCCTATGCCCGGACTATGCGCGCGCCGCTCGATTGCGCAAGGGCTTTGACCACGATCTCGTCGATGTTGACGCGAAGCGGACGGGTGAGGGCGAAGAGGACGCACTCGGCGATGTCATCTGGAGTGAGCGCGTCGACGCCTTCGTAGACGGCTTTCGCCTTGGTCTCGTCGCCGCGGAACCTGACCTTCGAGAACTCCGTCTCCACGAGGCCCGGGTCGACGGTGGTGAGGCGGATCGGACGACCGAGCAGATCCTCGCGAAGTGCGTAGGTGAACCCGCGCACGGCGAACTTCGAGGTCACGTAGACGGCACCGTTCTCGTAGGCCTGGCGCCCGGCGATGGAGCCGAGGTTGACGATGTGCCCGCCGTCGCGGATATGCGGCAGGCAGAGGCGGGTCATGCGGATCAGACCGTGCACGTTCGTCTCGAGCACGGTCTCCTCGTCGTCTTCGCTCGAGTCCCAGAACGGCTCGCGGCCGAGTCCGAGCCCCGCGCCGTTGACGAGGATGTCGATCCCGCCGAGCTCTTTGACCGCCTCGTCGACGAACCGCTCGCAGCTCGCCGGATCGGTGACGTCGAGCTCGAGCTTCACGTCTCCTTCGAGCCGGTCGGTCCGCCGCGCGCCGACGGCGACCTTCGCGCCCGCCTCGCGCAGCGAGCGCGCGATCGCCGCCCCGATCCCGCTCGAAGCGCCGGTCACGATCGCTGCTTTTCCGTCGAGGCCCGCCACGGCGGAGCAGCTTAACGCCGGAGCGGCAGCTTCACTCGGACACGGCCTGCGGGGGCGTGTTCGACCTGGAGTGTCGAGTGGCTCAACTCGTGCCGTTCCGCGAGCATTGCGGCGAGGGTGCGGCGGATCGCATGGCAATCCGCTCCCTCTTCCACGAGCACGTGCGCCGAGAGCGCGGGGAATCCCGTCGAGACTGTCCAGACGTGGAGATCGTGCACCTCGACGACCCGAGGGACGGCGAGGAGCTCTTTCGTCAGCTCTTGCGGATCGATCGGCGACCCTTCGAGCAAGATCCGCGTCGACTCGCGCAGGAGCGACGCGGCCGACCAGAAGATGAGCGCCGCGACGGCGAGACTCGCGATCGGGTCGAAGCGGTCCCAGCCGGTCGCGAGAATGAGCGCACCCGCGACGGCCGTGCCGAGGAAAGCGGCCACGTCGGTCGCAACGTGCAGAAACGCGCCGCGGACGTTCAGGCTGCGGCGGCTCGGCCGGAGGAGCAGCGCCACCGCAACGAGATTGACGACGATCCCCGCCGCGGCCACGACCAGGACTAGCCCACCGCGGACGTTCGAGGGGTCGATCAGGCGCCGCACCGACTCGTAGACGATCCAGACTCCGACGAGGACTAGCGCGATCCCGTTCGCCTGGGCCGAGACGACCTCGAGCCGCCGGAGGCCGAACGTCCAGCGACCGCCGGCTGGGCGGCCCGCCATCGTCGCCGCGACTAACGCGAGCCCGAGCGCGGCGGCGTCGGTCAGCATGTGTCCCGCGTCGGCCAGTAGTGCCAGCGAACCCGCGACGGCTCCCGCCACGATCTCGCCGGCCATCAGCGCGACGATCAGCGCCAGAGCCACCGCAAGCGGAAGCCGAGCGCTCCCGTGCGAGTGGCCGTGTTCCATGCCCCGATCGTAGTCGGGCTAGCGGTGCTCGGCCGCCAGCCGTAGACCGAGTGCAACGAGCACGGTCCCGGTGACAGCGTCGATCGCCCGGCGGATCCTCGGGCGGCGGAGCACGTCCCCCGCCTTCGCCACCGCGACGCCGTAGGCGGTCAGCCAGACGAGCGTCATCGTGCAGAACACGAGCCCGAGGCTGGAGAGCGAGACGAATGAGACGCCGCCGAACTGCGGCAGCAAGCTCGTGAAGAAGATCGCCATCTTCGGGTTGCCGAGGTTGCTGACGAACCCCTGGCGGAAAGCCGTCCGGCCGGCGAGCCTCCCGAGCGGTGCGTTCGCATGCTGCCTACGAAGGAAAGCGTCGCGGAGCGCCTGCAGCCCGAGGAAGACGAGGTACGCAGCACCGGCGAGCTTCAGTGCCACGAACGCAGGCTCGGAAGCGCGGAGCAACGCAGCGACGCCGAGGCTTGCCGCCAGCGTCCAAACCGCCTGACCGCTTGCGACGCCGAACGCCGTGAACGCACCGCCACGGCGACCGCCGAGCAGCGAGTTTCGGATCGTCAGCGCCGTGTCCTGGCCCGGCGTGACGATGACGAGCACCGACACGCCGAGAAAGGCCAGGAAATGGGCCACGCGTTACGCGGTCGCCGCGCTTTGTAGCGAGGTCGTGCAGCTCGAACGGCCGCGCTTCTCGAGGTACTGCTGGTGGTAGTCCTCGGCGACGTAGAACGCCCCCGCAGGCTCGAGCTGGGTCACGACAGGATGCGTGTGCCGCGTCTGCTCCTCTGCCTTCGAGCGCACCGCCGCTTCCTGCTGCTCCTCGTCATGGAAGAAAATCACGGAGCGGTACTGATCGCCGATGTCGTAGCCCTGGCGATTCAGCTGGGTCGGGTCGTGCTTGCCCCAGAAGACGTCGAGCAGCTGCTCGTACGAGATGCGCTCCGGGTCATAGGTGACTTGAACCACTTCTGCGTGGCCGGTCGTGTGCGAGCACACGTCCTCGTAGGTCGGGTTCTCGAGCGTCCCGCCCTCGTAGCCGACCTCGGTCTTCGTCACGCCTTCGAGCTGGCGGAACGCCGCCTCGACGCCCCAGAAGCAGCCTGCTCCGAACGTAGCCTTCTTGTTCACTTACTCCTCCTCCAGTTTGAGTGCAGCCGAGTTGATGCAGTAGCGCTGCCCGGTCGGCGCGGGGCCGTCCGGAAAGACGTGGCCGAGGTGGCCGCCGCAGTTGGCACACATGACCTCGGTGCGGGTCATCCCGAAGGTCGTATCCGTCTCCTCCTCGACCGCCTCGTCGCTGGCCGGCGCGTAGAA
>WNGJ01000971.1_pt1 | contig 27390 bp, 25 predicted proteins | sample 5400611 | NCBI WGS metagenome assembly WNGJ01 (sample SAMN13153375, study PRJNA577476) | soil metagenome | isolation source: 40 cm soil or saprolite under Garry oak tree replicate 1 | place: USA:California | collected 2016-06-15
CTGTTCGTGATGATCCCCGTGGTGCTTGGGCTGGGCTTGTGCGCGACGGTGCTGTACACGGCCGCCGGGCCGCTGATGCCCGCGCTGCATTCGTACTGGATCGCGATCCATGTGACCGCGGCGATCATCTCGTCCGGGATCTTCATCGTGGCGGCCACCACCACCGTGATGTACCTGGCGGCCGAGCGTAGTGCGGCGCGCGCAGCGGCGGGAGCGCCCGCCGCGGGCATCATGCGCCGCCTGCCGAAACCGCAGGTGCTCGACCGGCTGGCCTACCGCACCGTCGTGTTCGGCTTTCCCATCTGGACGTTCGCGGTCATCGCGGGGGCGATCTGGGCCGATCAGGCCTGGGGAAGGTACTGGGGCTGGGACCCCAAGGAAACCTGGGCGTTCATCACCTGGGTCGCCTACGCCTGCTTCCTGCATGCCCGGGCCACCGCGGGCTGGCGCGGCCGTAAGGCGGCGGTCATACAGCTCGTGGCCTTCGGCTGCCTGATGTTCAACCTGGTCGGCGTCAACCTGTGGATCACCGGCCTGCACTCCTACGCTGGGATCAGCTAAGGCGTCCCGTGGATCTTGGTGGATGCGGGCGGCCATCCAAAGCCAGCAGGGCCAGGTGGCGTCCCGCAAGGCGGTGCTTGTCATCGAGGAGCCGATAGCGGAGCTATCGGCGGCGACTGTGCATTCCACAACCCAGCCGGTCGTCGTCTGGGCGCCGTTCCGCGCTGCCAAAGATCTGCGGGACACTCCTGACCCGGGCCGTGCATCGTTGGTTCACCGCCAGCCAGCGCCGCGGGAACCCTGGCTGGCGGCTCACAGTTCGTTGCCCGTGTCATAGCCGCCCCGGATCAGGTGATCGAGTTCGCGGAGGAACTCCGGATCGTCGTCCGGGCCGATTGCCCGCGCGCGTCCCGCCGGGTGCCTGCTCCGGGCCAGCGCCGTCCGCTGGCCCTGGCCGCCCCGCTGCGGCGGGCTGTCATACGGGCGCCGCAGCCGCCGCGAGCGTCGCGGCGCAGCGGTTGCCCGTCCCACCGGCCGGCCGAGGAGGAGCCACGCGGTGGCGCCGGCGACGAACGTCAGCGCGACGATGGCCAGCCAGACCGGCCTGCGCAGGTGCCGGCAGCCTGCCCTGGAGGTGACAAGTATGTCGACCAGGCAGTACAGCCACACCCCAGTCGCCAGCATGGCGACGAGGGTACCCAACACGAGCATGGCCGCAGCCTAGCTGGCTGGTGGTGGGGCTGCGCCCGGAATGAACTTGATTGCCGACCGGACGTGCGCTAAGTGGCACGCCGTCATATTTGATCACTGGAGGTGACGATTTCGCCGATTTCGTCGTACGCTGGCGGGCAGGCCGCCTCCGGGCCGGAGGTCCACAGGAGCTTGCACCGCTGCGTGTCGCCATTTCGGGGCCGTGGGTGGCCGACGGGTAACCGAATGCGTTTAGATGCGTCTTGAGGCTAGGAGTGCGGAACGTGCGTTTCCGGCTGTTCGATCGCGTGCGGCGTTCTCGCGAGCCGGAACGAGCCCACGGCGAGGCGGCGGACCGGGTCAGGGGATCCGGCCGGCATCGGCAGGGCAACACCGCAGACCGGCAGCGGCACTCCGCCGATCAGGCCGGCGGCGCCATCGACAGCCTGGGCAGCGGCGCTGATCGCCTCGGCGGCATCACCTGGCAGGCCCGGCCGGCAGAGCCGGGCCAGCGGGGCTGGCAGGAACAAGACAGGCAGGAACAGGACAGGCAGGGACAAGACAGGCGAGGACAAGGCTGGCAGGGACAAGCCGACCCTGCCCGGCCTGCGCCGCGGGTGGACGTCGGCCAGCGCTGGGCGCCAGCCAGCAGGGACGGATCGGCCTGGGCGCAGCCGGATGGGCGCGCCGGCCCGGCTGACCGGTTCCCGCCCGGCGACGGCCGTGCCGCCGATCCCCCTGGCCGTGAGGGCTGGGGCGGCGGCGGCCGCGACATGGGTTACCGATGGCCGCCGGCGCCCGACCAGCGCGCAGCGGGGCAGGAGACCGTGGGTGGCACCCCGCGCCAGGGCCGGCACGGGGCCGATTCGGTTCCAGGAGGCGTCGCGCCCGCCCGCACGTCGCCATGGGATCCCGCCCGCACGTCGCCATGGGATCCCGCGGCCAACGGCACACACACGAACGGCCTGTCCATCGACCGTCCATCCGTTGAGGGCACATCCGCCGGCGGCACACCAGTTGACGGCACAGTGCCATGGGATTCCCCGGCCAGGCGGCCCGCGCCGTGGGACCCAGCCGCAAGACGCCCGTCGCCGCGCGACCGGCCGCCCTGGGACCCGGTGCCCAGGATGGCGGCGCCCAGGGACGTGGCACCCAGGGACAGTGCACCGCGGGACAGTGCACCCAGGGACAGTGCGCCCAGAGATCGGCCGCCGTGGGATGCGGCCCCGAGAGACCGGGCGCCCTGGGAAGGGGCCGCCCGTGACGTTCCGGCAGGAGAGGTGACGTCCGGAGCAGGCAGGGCCCGGGTGCGCGAGTCGCCGGCCGGGGGCGAGCCTTTCACCTCACCGGTCCGCGACAGACCGCCCGGCGGTGCTCCCGGGCGCACCGAAGCCCGGCATGGGCCTGCCGGACGCGGCGGGAGGGACGCCGCGGCCAGGCGGCCCTGGTACGAGGTGCGGAACCCGGCGGGGGCGCAACTGTCCCGGCACGCAGCCGATGCCGCCCGGGCGGGGCACGGCGACGCCCGTGCGGCCGGTGCGCGGCCCGACGGCAGGCCGGCCGTCGGTCTTCCCTACGCCGCGCCGCGCCAGCCGGACGAGCGCTATCAGGCCGACGGGCGCCAGCACTGCGGCAGCCTGGAGCGTGTCCTGCACCGGCAGTGGGACGCCGCCACCCCGCCTCCCGCGGAGATCGTGCGCGCGATCGACCGGCTAGCGGAGCTTCCCGCGAAGCTGAAGGAGAAACTCGCCGCAAGCCTCGAAGGGATCTTCGTCGGCCCCGGCGGGGTTCCCGATCTCGACGACATGCAGCACCTGCGCGGTGTGCCGCTACCGGCGGGCCGCGCCACGTGGGACGTGTGCGCGGGCGCGTACGGCCGGCGCAAGATCGTCGTCGGGGCGCAGCCGTCGCCGACGCCGGACGTCATGTGCCACGAGATCGGGCACGCTCTCGACGACATCGACGCTCCCGGGCAGTGGCTGTCCGACCGCGCCGAATTCCGCACGCTCTATGAAAACTGCCTTCCGTATCTGGTGAGCGACTTCCACCGTCAGCCGGGCGGCCTCGGTCGCCGCGAGTTCTTCGCGGACGCGTTCGCCGCGATCGCCTCCAGGCAGCGCCCAGCGCTCGTCGACATGCTGGGCGGGGATACCAGGGCAGCGCTGAACGTGATGCTCTTCTTCAATCGGCGCTACGGCATCTAGGATGATCGGGCAATGTTCGTCATACGGCTCCCCAACGGAAACCTGAAGGTGCCACGGACCGCGATCGGTGACGGCGGCCGTGTCATCGGTCAGGCATACGTGGAAATCGGGCCAGGGGACGCGGACTATGAACGGCTGGCCGGGCAGGCGCTGACCGAGGAGGAAGCCGAGGAGCGCCGAAGCCGCTGGCAGCGCGAGGATGACGCGCTCTACCGCGAGTTCCTGGAGTTCCGCGCGCAGTTGGGCGCAGGTGGCGAGGGCCCGGATCTCGCCTGAGGCAGGCGGCGGGCCATCAGGGGGCCCGTGGGCAGCCTCGGGGGACGGCTTGATCGCCCGTCAGCGTGGGACGTGGCCGTCCTGGACTGTTTCCGCGTCTCCCCGCAGCAGTGCGCGCACCTCGGACTCCCTGAACCGGCGATGGCCTCCGGGTGTGCGGATGCTGCTGATACGGCCCGACGCGGCCCAGCGTGTCACGGTCTTGGGATCGACCCGGAAGAGGGCGGCGACCTCTCCGGGGGTGAGCAGTCGCTCGCTGCTGCCCTCCACGTCCTGCCCTTCCTGACCTCGGTAGCGGAAACTTGTCCCAAGTGTGCCGGCAAACGGCCGTTTTCTCCCTATGTTCCAGAAAATATGCGCCAGAACTCCGAACCATTGGTGACGCTCACTGAGATCAAGGCCGCGGCACGCCGCCTGACCGGCGTCGCGGTGCGGACGCCGCTCGTCCCCTACCCGCGCATTCCGCAGCGGCTGCTGGTTAAGCCCGAGTCCTTGCAGCCGACCGGCTCGTTCAAGATTCGCGGCGCGTATGCGGCGATCAGCGCGCTGCCGCGGGTGCGGCGCGAGCGGGGCGTGATCGCCCATTCGAGCGGCAACCATGCCCAGGCGGTCGCGTTCGCGGCGGCTGCGGTCGGCTGCAAGGCCGTGGTGGTCGTCCCCGGGAACGCCGCGGCGATAAAGATCGAATCCGCTCGCTCGTTCGGCGCGCAGGTGGTGCTGGTCGAACCCGCGATGGCAGCGCGTGCCGCTGTTACCGCCGAGCTTGCGAGCCGACACGGTTACGCCGTCATCCCGCCGTTCGACGACGCCCGGGTGATCGCCGGCCAGGGCACGATCGGCCTGGAGATCGCCGCTGACTGCCCCGATGCCGATGTGGTCCTCGTCCCGGTCAGCGGGGGTGGCCTGATCTCGGGGATCGCGGCGGCGATCGCCGCCGCGAGCCCAGACGCCCTGGTGGTCGGCGTCGAGCCCGAACTCGCCGCCGATGCGCGTGACTCGCTGCGCGAGGGAAGGCGGATCGCATGGCCGGCCAGCCTGACGGCGCGAACGATCGCGGACGCGCTCCGCGTGGAACAGGTGGGTGAACTGCCGTTCGCGCACCTGCGTGCCTACGTCCACGACGTCGTGACCGTGACCGAGGAGGAGATCAGGGGTGCTGTGCGCAGAATCGCGGATGATCTGCGGCTGATCGCCGAACCCGGCGGAGCGGTGGCGGTGGCCGCCTATCTGTACCGGCGTGCGGAACTTCCGGCGGCTGCCACCTATGTGGCGGTGCTGTCCGGAGGCAACATCACGCCGCAACTGCGCGCCGAACTGCTTGGCGGCCAGGACACGGCCCAGGGTGACAGCTGACCCCGGCGCGGTTCGGGCGCGCGCGCCGGACTAGGCTGTGGAGGTCATGCGTGCTGCCCTTGCCTACACCGTTGCCCGCGTGCTGCTGCTGCTCGCGGCGCTTGGCGGGTTCTACCTGGTGGGTGCCCGCGGGCTGCTGCTGCTCGCGCTCGCGGCCGTCGTCAGCGGGCTGATCAGCTTCGTCCTGCTCTCCCGCCAGCGGGACGCCATGTCTGGTGCGCTGTTCTCGCGCGCGCGAGCATTCCGCGAGCGCATCGACGCCGGCGCCCGGGCAGAAGACCAGGACTAACCGAGGCAAAGAGCCTGGTTGGGACCCGGTGCCCGCCGATGCCCGGCCCGGCTGCGCAGGGCAGGGCGACCGCGGTCGCCCGGGCCGGCCCGACGCGGCCACACCAGGAACTCCAGTCACACGGGCCACTTCCGCGTCGGCCGACGGCGGGCCCTGCCGTGATCACGGTCCCTCACCCGCGCTATACGCGGGTGAGGGACCGTGATCACGCAAAGGCACCCGGACGTGGTGCGGGCCGGCTGGCGCGTTACTTCAGCGGGAGCATCGCGATCTCGGAGCGGTACACGTTGTGGATGATGTTGCCGTCGCTGCCGACGAACAGCCCGCCCGCGAAGGCCATGAGCAGTTCGGTGCCATGCCCGCGGGTCTTGGCGGGCGTCCAGGTCGTGATCGCGTCACCGGTCGCCGGGTTCACCGCGCCGATACCGCCGGTGGTCGAGTTTCCTGGTATACCGCTCAGCCAGAGCGGCGGGCAGGCGGGGTTGTCGAAGCAGCCGCCGACCGGCGTGTCGTGGCCGCGCTGGTTGTTCAGCCACCGGTTGTGGCCACCCTCGTACACGACGGATCCCGTGTCGGCGACCACGTAGATCGAGTCCCCGCCGGTGTAGTTGATCCACATCGGCGCGACGTTGCCGGTCGCGCCCGTGCGGAACTGTGCCATCGCGTCACACAGGTTCGGCTGGTTGTTGGGCCAGGTGGGGCCGCCGGTGGTTCCGATCACGAAGTACCTGCCGTCAGGTGAGAAGTCCAGGCCGCGGGTGTACACGTCGATCGGGCAGTTGATGTTCAGGATCGGCGCTCTCCAGTTGGCCAGGATCGCGGCGGAGCCGTAGGTTCCGGCAGTGGCGATCATCGCGAGCCGCGGCCGCGAGACCCCGTTGACCATGCCGAACGGGCCGTCGAACACCACGCGTGTCCCGTCGGGGCTCACCACGAGGTACATGAGCTTGACCGGGTCCATCGCGCTGGGCAGCGGGTCGGAGATGGTGAAGTGGAACTTGGGGTCGACCGCACCGGTCGTGGCGTTCAGCCTCGCGACGTCCGTCCGGGCGACACCGTTCACCGAGGTGAACTGCCCGCCCACGTACAGCTCGTTGCCGTGGACGGCGATCGTCCGCGCGTAGCCGTTGTTGAGGGTGGCTTTGAGCCCGCTGACAACGGCGCCGTTGGACACGTTGAGCTGGACGATCCCGCGATGGTATCTGCCGTTCGCGTGCACGAACGCGCCCCCGGCGTAGACCGTGCCGCCCGGGCCCGCGGCCAGCTGGTAGATCTGGCCGTCGAGGGCGGGATGGAAGGTCGCGCTAATCACGCCTGTGTTCATCGCGTACGCGACGATGTAGTTGCGGGTCACCATGGTGCCAGGCTTGCAGTAGCCGTCCGCCTTGGGCCCCTCCTGGCACGCGGACGTGAACGACCCTCCGCTCACGACTTCGCTGCCGACGATCACGGTGCCCCGCACCGTCCCACCGAACAGGTTGGGCGTCCAGGCGACTGGTGACTGGGCCACCGGGCCAGGCTGCGGGACCGCGGCGGAGGCGGGGACGAGGCCGGCGGCCGCGAAGGCGGCACCGGCGATCCCGACAGCAAGCGCCCCCGCGACCCGTCTGCGCATGAGCAGGCTCCTTGTCTCGTGCGGCGCGAGCCGTCGCTGCGCCGCTGACGTGGCCGCCGGCCTCTCCCTGTACGGGCGCGGCGGCCTTCGGCGTGCCAAGCTTGGGTGTACCTGCCGGACTGAGGACGTCTGGACGGACGCCCAGCCATTCCGGCTGGATCACCCGGCACACTGTTGCGCACAGTGTTCAACCGCAGCACCATTCAACCGCAACAGTGTTCAAGCGCACATTTGTACAGCGCATACATATACCCCGATCGTGCCCGCGATGAGACCGCAGCGGCCGAAACGTTATCCCGCGGGGGCCCGGGGGGTCGTCCCCCCGGGCCGGCACAGCCAGCGGAGGGGGTTCCGTGGGCCGCCCCCGGGCCGCCGCCGCCGGGCGCGGCCCGGGCCCGGCGCGCCCGGCTGCGGCGGGCAGGCCCGCGCTGGCCCGCGCCGTGTTTGTGCCAGGCTTGGACCATGACCCGCGCTCAACTGGACAGACGGCCAGCCGACGTGGCCGCCATGTTCGACCGGACCGCGCACCGCTACGACGTGGTCAACGACGTGCTCTCACTCGGCCAGGACCGGCTGTGGCGCAGGGCGGTCGCGCGCGCGGTCGGCGCCGCCGGTGGCGGGCGGGTACTCGATCTCGCGGCAGGCACCGGCACATCGGCGAGGGCCTTCGCCGCGGCCGGCGCCACCTGCGTGGCATGTGACTTCTCGCTGGGCATGCTCCGCGAAGGCATGCGCCGCCACCGCGGCGTGGCCAGTGGCTCCGCAGGTGTCAGTTTCATCGCCGGCGACGCGCTCGCGCTGCCGTTCCGCGATGCCTCGTTCGACGCGGTGACGATCTCGTTCGGCCTGCGGAACGTCTCGGATCCGCTGGCGGCACTCGCCGAACTGCGGCGGGTGACCCGGCGCGGGGGCCGCCTGGTCGTCTGCGAGTTCAGCCACGTGCGTCCCCGGCCCGCGGACCTGCTGTACCAGCGTTACCTGCGGCGCGTGCTGCCACTGATCGCGGGCCTGGTGAGCAGCAACCCGGACGCCTACGCGTATCTCGCCGAGTCGATCATGGACTGGCCGGAGCAGGCCGAGGTGGCCAGATTGCTGCGGGCGGCCGGATGGTCGGCGGTCCGCTGGCGGAACCTGTCATTCGGGATCGTTGCCCTGCACGGCGGCGTCAATGATGGCGCAGGCCCTGCCTCCCGCGGTTCCGGCGACTCCCGCGATTCCCTCACCAGCCCGGCGGCGGCGCCGGGCTGGTGAGGGCGCCATGACATCGCGCAGCATCGCCCGGGGTGGGTTCGCGGCCCGGGAACGTGAAGGTCTACACTTCCGGTGAGTACTTGTGAAGCTGTTCACAAAACGGATACGCCTCGCGTTCACGCGATTCGCGTGCTCGCGGTCATGGGCGGTTCGTGGGCGGCTCAGAGCGGCACTGAGCGGCTCGTGAGTGTCCCCCCGCGTTCCCGCACCGAAGTCAGGACAGGTCTGTGACCGAGCCAGTTCCCCCCACCAATGCGACCGCCGCCCCCGCTCCGGACGCGGGGGTTACCACGGCCTCCGCGAGCGCCGAGCAGGACGCCGACGTCATCGTCGTCGGCGCGGGCCCGGCGGGCTCGGCAACGGCGTTTTACCTGGCACAGGCCGGCCTTTCCGTCCTGCTCCTGGAGAAGACGGCATTCCCGCGCGAGAAGGTGTGCGGCGACGGCCTGACCCCGCGCGCGGTGAAATGCCTCAGCAAAATGGGCGTGCCGATGCGCGCGGAGGACGGCTGGATCCAGAACAAGGGCCTGCGGATCATCGGCAGCGGAGTCCGCATCGAGGTGCCCTGGCCCGAGCTCACCAGCTACCCGGGGTACGGCCTGGTGCGAACCCGCCTCAGCTTCGACGAGGCGCTCGCACGCGCCGCTGAGCGTGCCGGGGCGAAGCTGATCGAGCGGGCCACCGTCACCGGGCCGGTGCTCGACGAGCGGACCGGCCGGATCGCCGGCGTCACCGTGCGGCACACGCCGCCCGCTGCCGCCGGCGGCTCAGGCGGCGCGGGCGGTGACGGCGGTGCGAGCGCGCACCAGGCCGGGCAGGTTTACCGCGCCAGGCTGGTGGTCGCCGCCGACGGGAACTCCTCGCGGCTGTCAGTGGCCCTGGGCCTGCACAAACGCGATGACCGGCCCATGGGTGTGGCGATCCGCACGTACTACACCAGCCCACGGCACGACGACGACTATCTCGAGGCATGGCTGGAACTGTGGGACGATGGCCGGCTGCTGCCGGGATACGGCTGGATCTTCGGTGTGGGCGACGGCACGAGCAACGTCGGGATCGGGCTGCTGAACACCAGCGACGCCTTCCAGAACACCGACTACCGTGGGATGCTCGGCCGCTGGCTGGCTGGGATGCCCGCCGACTGGGGCTTCACGGAGGCAAACCGGACGCAGCCCGTGCGGGGCGCGGCCCTGCCGATGGGGTTCAACCGGACCCCCCACTACACCCGTGGCATGTTGCTCGCAGGCGATGCGGGCGGGATGGTGAACCCGTTCAACGGAGAGGGGATCGCCTACGCGATGGAGGCGGGTGAAATCGCGGCCGAAGTGATCGCGACGGCCCTGGCCCGGCCGTCGGCGGCGTCCGCCGAGCGCGTGCTGCGGCAGTACCCGCAGACCCTGCGCGACGCCTACGGCGGTTACTACACACTCGGCCGCGTGTTCGTGCGGGCCATCGGCCGTCCGGAGCTGATGAAGTTCGCCACCCGCCACGGGCTGCGGCATCGCACCGTCATGCGGTTCGCGATGAAACTGCTCGCCAACCTCACCGAGCCGCGGGGGGGCGACGCGGCGGACCGCGTCATCAACGCCCTCTCAAAGGTGGCTCCGGCCGCTTAGCCGGGGCGGACAAGCACGAAAACACGTCGCATCTAGGATGGGAATCCCGGCTGTGAGCAGAACACGCGAGAGGTGGCGCGGCGGTGCGCCCGGGTGCGGGCGCCGCCACGGCCCGCGGCGGCGTGACTGGAGACTAAGAAGAGGTGCACGGCGATGAAGCTGTACGTGCCGATCCTGGTTCTGGCGGCCCTGTCCCTGGGTTTCGCGCTCTTCTCCCTGGTGGTGGGTACGCTGTCGGGCCCGAGGCGGTGGAACCGCGCCAAACTCGAGGCATACGAGTGCGGCATCGAGCCGACGCCGCAGCCGCGGGGTGGCGGCCGGTTTCCGGTGAAGTACTACCTGACGGCGATGCTGTTCATCGTCTTCGACATTGAGATCATTTTCCTGTACCCGTGGGCCGTGTCCTTCGATCAGCTCGGGCTGTTCGGGCTGATCGAAATGGTCCTGTTCATCGGTGCGGTCCTCGTCGCGTACGCCTACGTCTGGCGGCGCGGCGGTCTGGAGTGGGACTAGTCGCTATGGGTATCGAAGAGAAGCTGCCGAGCGGGATCATGCTCACGACGCTGGAGCAGGTGGCTGGCTGGGCAAGAAAGAGCTCGGTCTGGCCGGCCACGTTCGGCCTGGCGTGCTGCGCGATGGAACTGATGCAGGTGGGCGGCCCCCGGCACGACCTGGCCAGGTTCGGCATGGAGCGGGCATCCGCCACACCGCGCCAGGCCGACCTGATGATCGTGGCCGGCCGGGTGAGCCAGAAGATGGCCCCGGTGCTGCGCCAGATCTACGACCAGATGTCGGCGCCCAAGTGGGTCATCTCGATGGGCGTGTGCGCGTCGAGCGGTGGCATGTTCAACAACTACGCGATCGTGCAGGGCGTCGACCACATCGTGCCGGTCGACATCTATCTCCCCGGCTGCCCGCCCCGGCCCGAGATGCTCCTGGACTCGATCGTGAAGCTGCACGACAAGATCCAGAACTCCAAACTCGGTGCTCACCGCACGGCCGAGATAGCAGAGCTTGAGTCCGAACGGCTGCGCAGGCTGCCGCTGCTCGACGCCGGTGTCGGCTCGCAGGAGGTGGGCAGGTGACCGAGCGCGACCGGCCGGATGGAGCGGAATCCGGCGGCTCCTCCGCGCAGCCTGGCCTTCCCGCCAGGGCGGGGGAGGAGCGGCTGGCCGAGCGTGTCATCCGGACAGGCATGTTCGGTGTGTCCGATGACGGCGACACCTCGGGCTACGGGGGACTGCGTGTCCGGCTCGTACCGGTGTTGTCGTCGCCGCGGCCCTACGGCTCGTACTTCGACGAGGTCGCCGGCTCGCTCGAACGGGCGATGGGCGCGGAGGGGACGGGCTTCGGCGACGCGATCGAGCGGGTTGTCGTGGACCGGGGCGAGCTGACCTTCCACGTCAGGCGGGAACACCTGCCGGCGGTCGCGCGGCGGATGCGCGACGAGCCCACGCTCAGGTTCGAGCTGTGCACCGGGGTCAGCGGCGTGCACTACCTCGAAGACCCGGGCCGCGAGCTGCACGCCGTCTACCACCTGGTATCCATCACCCGTAACCGGCGGATCCGGCTCGAGGTGAGCGCGCCCGACGCGGATCCGCACATCCCGTCGATCGCGGACGTCTACCCGGCCAACAACTGGCACGAGCGCGAGACGTGGGACTTCTTCGGGATCATCTTCGACGGGCATCCAGCGCTGACCCGGATCCAGATGCCCGACGACTGGAGGGGCCACCCGCAGCGCAAGGACTACCCGCTCGGCGGGATTCCCGTCGAGTACCGCGGTGCCACGGTGCCCCCGCCGGATGAGCGGAGGTCGTACGCATGACGAGCGGCTACGGGGAGGGTGGCACGGAGGGGCCACCTGCTGGTCCGGGCACCGATCCTGACGAGGCGGAGGGCAGGGTCTACACGGTCATCGGCCAGGACTGGGACGAGATCGTCGCCGCCGCGAAAGATTTTCGCGATCAGCCCGGCGAAGAGCGCATCGTGGTCAACATGGGACCGCAGCACCCTTCCACGCACGGGGTGCTGCGGCTGATCCTGACCCTCGAAGGCGAGACCGTGACCGAGCTGCGGCCGGTGGTCGGCTATCTGCACACCGGCATCGAGAAGAACATGGAGTTCCGCACCTGGACGCAGGGCGTCACGTTCTGCACCCGGATGGACTACCTGATGCCGTTCTTCAACGAGGTCGCCTACTGCCTGGCGGTGGAAAGGCTGCTCGGCGTCGAGGACCGGATCCCGGACCGGGCCTCCATCATCAGGGTCCTGATGATGGAGCTCAACCGGATCAGCTCCCACCTGCAGGGAATCGGGCCGTTCGGGCTGGAGATCGGCGCGACCACGGTCTTTCTGCACGGCCTGCGGGCGCGGGAGATGGTCCTGGACGTGTTCGAGCTGATCACGGGGAACCGGATGAACCACGCGTACATCCGGCCGGGCGGTGTGGTGCAGGACATTCCGCCGGGTGGGCTGGAAGCGATACGCCAGCTACTCGACGTGCTCCCCAGCAGGTTCCGTGACCTGCGCAAACTGCTCGACGAAAACCCGATCTACCTGGCCAGGACGAAAGACATCGCCTACCTGGATCTGCCGGGCTGCATGGCGCTCGGCGTCACCGGCCCGGTGCTGCGCGCGGCCGGGTTGCCGTGGGATCTGCGCAAGTCGCAGCCGTACTGCGGCTACGAGAGCTACGAGTTCGACGTCCCCGTGCTGGACAGCCGCGACGCGTACGGGCGCTATCTGGTCCGGATGGGCGAGATGGACGAATCCCTCAAGATCATCTCCCAGTGTGTCGACCGGCTGTCCGGCCAGCGCCCGAAGGACGACCCAGTCATGATCCGTGACGCCAAGATCGGCTGGCCCGCGCGGCTGGCCCTCGGGCCCGACGGGCTCGGTAACTCACCCGACCACATCAGGCACATCATGAGCCAGTCGATGGAAGCGCTCATTCACCACTTCAAGCTCGTCACAGAGGGGTTCCGGGTACCGGCCGGCCAGGCGTACGTGGCGCTGGAGTCGCCGCGTGGCGAACTCGGCTGCCACGCGGTGAGCGACGGCGGCACCCGGCCGTACCGTGTGCATTTCCGTGACCCGTCCTTCAACAACCTGCAGGCGCTCCCCGCGATGACCGAGGGGGGCATGGTCGCCGACGTCATCGCCGCGGTGGCCAGCCTCGATCCCGTACTCGGGGGGGTGGACAGGTAATGCCCTTCACCGAGGAGACCCTGGCGCGGCTCGACGCCGCCGCACCGGAGATCATCGCCCGGTACCCCAAGTCACGTTCGGCGCTCATGCCGCTGCTGCATCTGCTGCAGGCGGAGGAGGGATACGTCTCCGCGGACGGCATCGAGTACTGCGCGGGCAAGCTCGGGCTGGCCGCCGCGGAGGTGGCCGCGGTGGTGAGCTTCTACACGATGTACAAGCGCAGGCCGGTCGGCGAGTATCACGTGGGCGTCTGCACGAACACCCTGTGCGCGGTCATGGGCGGCGACCAGATTTTCGCCGAGCTTCAGGAGCACCTGGGTGTGGGAAATGACGAGACCACGGCGGACGGCAAGATCATCCTGGAGCACGTGGAGTGCAACGCCGCGTGCGACTATGCGCCTGTCGTCATGGTCAACTGGGAGTTCTTCGACAACATGACGCCGGCTTCCGCGCGGCGGCTCGTCGACGACCTGCGCGCGGGCGTGGACGTCAGTCCCACCCGGGGGCCGCGGCGCCTGTGCACCTGGCGGGAGGCGTCCAGGATCCTGGCCGGCTACCCGGACGGCCAGGCGGCGGACGGCCCGGCCGCGGGTCCGGCCAGCCTGGTCGGCCTGAAGATAGCGAAGGAGCGCGGCTGGACCGCGCCGGAGCCTGCGCCGCGCGAGGAGGCCCCTTGATCCCGCTCACGCCCGTACTGACCGCGCACTGGGATGACCCGGAGATCTTCACCCTGGCCGGATACGAGCGCACCGGCGGTTACCAGGGGCTGCGGAAGGCATTGACGCTGCCGCCCGCCGACATCATTCAGATGATGAAGGACTCCGCGCTCCGCGGCCGCGGCGGGGCCGGGTTCCCGGCCGGCGTGAAGTGGGGCTTCATCCCGCAGGGCGACGACGGGCCGCGCTACCTCGTGGTGAACGCGGACGAGTCCGAACCGGGCACCTGCAAGGACACCCCGCTGATGCTCGCGAGCCCGCATTCGCTCATCGAGGGCGCGGTGATCACCTCGTACGCGATCCGGGCCGGGCGTGCGTTCATCTACGTGCGCGGTGAGGTGCTGCACGTGATCCGGCGGCTGCAGAGCGCGATCAAGGAGGCGTACGAGGCGGGTTTCCTCGGCAGCGACATCCTCGGCTCCGGGTACGGCCTGGAGATGATCCTGCACACCGGGGCCGGCGCGTACATCTGCGGCGAGGAGACGGCGCTGCTCGACTCGCTGGAGGGTTACCGTGGCCAGCCGCGGCTGAAGCCCCCGTTCCCGGCGGTCGCGGGACTGTACGCGCGCCCAACAGTGATCAACAACGTCGAGTCGATCGCGAGCGTGCCGCCGATCGTGGTGAACGGCGCGGACTGGTTCGCCAGCCTCGGCACCGAGAAATCCACGGGATTCGGGATTTTCTCGCTGTCCGGCCACGTCACCACCCCCGGTCAGTACGAAGGGCCGCTCGGCATGACGCTCCGCGAACTGCTCGACCTCGCGGGCGGTGTCCGGGCCGGCCACCGGCTCAAGTTCTGGACGCCGGGCGGCTCCTCGACCCCGCTGCTCACCGACGCCCATCTCGACGTGCCGCTCGACTTCGAGTCGATCGCCGCTGCCGGGTCCATGCTCGGCACCCGGGCATTGCAGATCTTCGACGAGACGACGTGCGTCGTGCGCGCCGTGCTGCGCTGGACCGAGTTCTACGAGCACGAGTCGTGCGGAAAGTGCACGCCGTGCCGTGAGGGCACGTACTGGATGGTGCGGGTGCTCGCCCGGCTCGAACGCGGTGACGGCACGGAGGACGAGCTGGACAAGCTCCTGGACATTTGTGACAACATCGCGGGCCGGGCGTTCTGCGCCCTCGCGGACGGCGCGGTTGCGCCCGTCGTCTCGTCAATCCAGTATTTCCGCGACGAGTACGTCCAGCACCTGAAGAACGGCGGCTGCCCATTCGACCCTGCCGCCGCGACCCTGTTCGAAGCGGTGAGCGAGCAATGACAATGCGGGCCAGCGAATCGTCCACCCCGGTGCCGCGGCCGCCGGGCACGATCACGGTCACCATCGACGGTTTCGAGATCGCGGTGCCCAAGGGCACGCTGGTGATCCGTGCCGCCGAACTGCTCGGCATACCGGTGCCCCGGTTCTGCGATCACCCGCTGCTCGACCCGGTTGGCGCCTGCCGCCAGTGCTTCGTCGAGGTGGAGGGCCAGCATAAGCCCCTGACCTCGTGCACCACTACCTGCACGGAAGGCATGGTGGTGCGGACGCAGCTCACGTCGGGAGTAGCGGAGAAGGCTCAGCGTGGGGTGATGGAGTTTCTGCTCATCAACCATCCACTCGACTGCCCGATGTGCGACAAGGGCGGCGAGTGCCCGCTGCAGAACCAGGCGATGGCCAACGGGCAGGGTGAGTCCCGCTTCACCGACCCGAAGCGCACGTTTCCCAAGCCCGTCCCGATCTCCAGCCAGGTGCTGCTCGACAGGGAGCGCTGTGTGTCGTGCGCCCGCTGCACCCGGTTCTCCGAGCAGATCGCAGGCGATCCCTTCATCGAGCTGTTCGAGCGAGGCCCCGAGCAGCAGATCGCCATCGCGCCCGGCCACCCGTTCCAGTCTTATTTCTCCGGTAACACGGTGCAGATCTGCCCGGTCGGAGCGCTGACCGGGACGGCCTACCGGTTCCGGGCCCGCCCGTTCGACCTGGTGTCCACGCCCGGCGTGTGTGAGCACTGCGCCTCCGGCTGCCGCCTCAGAAGCGATCACAGGCGCGGCGCGGTGACACGGCGGCTGGCCGGTGAAGACCCAGAGGTCAACGAGGAGTGGAACTGCGACAAGGGCCGGTGGGCCTTCACCTACGCCACCCAGCCGGACCGGCTGGCCAGCCCGCTGGTCCGGGACGAAGCCGGCGTCCTGGTGCCTGCGTCCTGGTCCGAAGCCGTCGCGGCGGCCGCGGCCGGGCTCGCACGCGCCCGGGGCCGGGCGGGTGTCCTCACCGGCGGGCGGCTGACGCTCGAAGACGCGTACGCGTACGCGAAGTTCGCCCGGATCGCCCTGGGCAGCAACGACATCGACATGCGTGCCCGGCCGCATTCGGCGGAAGAGGCGCAGTTCATCGCCGCCGAGGTGGCTGGCCGTGGGATCGAGGTCAGCTACCGTGCGCTGGAAAGTGCCTCGGTCGTCCTGCTCGCCGGGTTCGAGCCGGAGGAAGAGTCACCGATCGTCTTCCTGAGACTGCGCAAGGCGGCGAGGAAGAAGGGGCTTCGGGCCTTCGCCATCGCGCCGTTCGCCACCGCTGGCCTGCGCAAGATGTCCGGTCAGCTGATCACGGCCACGCCCGGTGCGGAGGCCGGGGTACTGGGAAACCTGATCACAGGCACCGGCCTGGATGAGGCGGGCCGCGCCGCGGCGGCCCTGCTCAAGGGCGGCGGCGCGGGCGGGCAGGGTGCGCAGAGCGGGCGCGGCGGGGCCGTCATCCTCGCCGGGGAGCGGCTCGCGGCGGTTCCCGGTGCACTGTCCGCCGCGGCCAGGCTCGCCCGTGCCACCGGGGCACGTCTCGCCTGGATCCCGCGGCGGGCCGGGGAACGCGGCGCGGTGGAGGCGGGGGCCATGCCCGGCCTGCTTCCGGTCGGGCGGCCGGTGACCGATCCGCGAGCGCGCGGCGAGGTGGCGCGTGCGTGGGCGGTGGCGGCACTGCCGGAAGCGCCGGGGCGCGACACGGGGGAGATACTCGCGGCCGCCGCGGCGGGCGAGCTCGGCGCGCTGCTGATCGCCGGGGTCGACCCTGGCGACCTCCCAGATCCCGGCGCCGCGCTGCAAGCTATCGAGGCCGCGCCGTTCACCGTCAGCATGGAGTTGCGGGCCAGCGCGGTCACCGACCGGGCGGACGTCGTGTTCCCGGTGGCGGCGATGAGCGAGAAGCCCGGCACGTTCGTCAACTGGGAGGGCAGGGGTGGCTCGTTCGGCAGGGTGCTCGACCTGCCCGATGCCCAGTCCGACCTTCAGGTGCTCAATACGGTCGCCGACGAGATGGACGTGCATCTCGGACTGCCCGATGCGGCCGCGGCGCGGCGTGAGCTCGCGAGGCTGGGGCAGTGGACAGGCGCGCGGCCGCTCGCGCCGAGCCTGCCAGCCGCCGTCCGCCGGATGCCGGGGCCGGGCGAGGCGATCCTCGCCAGCTGGCCTCAGCTCCTGGATGCGGGACGGATGCAGGACGGCGAGCCGTTCCTGGCCGGGACGGCCCGGCCGGTACGCGCCCGGCTGTCGGCGGCGACCGCCCGGGAAGCCGGGGTGGCCGATGGTGACAAGATCGCCGTCACGACCGGGCGCGGCGCCATCACCGTGCCCGCCGAGGTGACCGCCATGCCGGACCGGGTGGTGTGGCTGCCGGCCAACTCGGCCGGATGCGCGGTGCGCCGCGAGCTTGGTGCCGACGCCGGCGCCCTGGTGAGTGTCGGGAGAGGCGAATGAACTTCCTGGCCGCGGGGCCGCGGGCGGGTACGGCGAACACCGTGCACGGATTCCTGGCGCACACAGCGAGCGCGGCCGCGGGCGCCACAAGGGCGCCGGATCCGACCCTGGCGAGCTTCGGCCATGACCCGTGGTGGATGATCATCCTCAAGGCCGTGTTCATCTTCGTCTTCCTCCTCGTCATGACGCTGTTCGCCATCTGGGCCGAGCGTCGCGTCATCGGCCGCATGCAAAATCGTCTGGGCCCCAACCGGGCGGGGCCGTTCGGCCTGCTCCAGTCGGTAGCCGACGGGATCAAGCTGGGCCTGAAGGAGGACATCGTCCCGCTCGGCGTCCACAAGATGGTGTTCATCCTCGCGCCGCTCATCGCGGTGACGCCCGCCTTCGTCGCCTTCGCGATCATCCCGTTCGGGCCGGCGGTCTCCATTTTCGGTCAGCAGACGCCGCTGCAGCTGACCGACCTTCCCGTGGCGGTGCTGCTCGTGCTGGCCATGAGCTCGATCGGCGTCTACGGCATCGTGCTCGCAGGCTGGTCGTCCGGATCGCCCTACCCGCTGCTCGGCGGCTTGCGGTCCTCAGCTCAGGTGATCAGCTACGAGATCGCGATGGGCCTGTCCTGGGTGGCCGTTTTCCTCTACGCCGGATCGCTTTCCACGTCACAGATCGTCGCCGCGCAGGCACATGGCAAACCGTTCCACCTGGCCGGGATCATCTTGCACGCGCCGGCCTGGTACGCGGTGCTGCTGCCGGTTTCGTTCGGCATCTATCTGGTGACCATGGTCGGCGAGACCAACCGGCTCCCGTTCGACCTGCCGGAAGGCGAGGGCGAGATCGTCGGCGGCTTCCACACCGAGTACTCGTCGCTCAAGTTCGCGCTCTTCTATCTCGCCGAGTACATCAACATGACGACCGTGGCCGGGCTCGCGACGACACTGTTCCTCGGCGGCTGGCGGGCCGTCTGGCCCATCACCGTCTGGTCAGGCGCCAACAGCGGCTGGTGGCCGATGCTGTGGTTCCTCGCCAAGGTGCTCATCTTGCTGTTCGGCTTCGTCTGGCTCCGCGGCTCGCTGCCCCGGGTCCGTTACGACCAGCTGATGAAGCTTGGCTGGAAGGTCCTCATCCCCATCGCCCTTGCGTGGATCCTCGCGATCGCGGCGATCCGGTCCGTGCAGCGGGCAGGCGGCAGCCCGGTGCCTTATCTCGTCGTCGGGGCCGTCTTCGTCGCCCTCTTCGCCGTGTGGTGGGCCTGGGACGCCGGTGTGCAGCGACGGCGTTTGGCGCAGGACACGCAGGACGCGGCCCATGAAGCCGAGTTGAGGGCCGACCCGATGGCCGCGGGGTTCCCCGTACCGCCTCTCGAGCTTCCCCACTACCACGGTGTCGGCGTGGCGCCGTCGCCGGGCGGCGGCATGGCGCCCGGCGTCCCTGCCGGGCAGGCGCACCACGGTGAGACAACCAGCGGCGCAGCAAAGGAGGTGACCGGTGCTTGACTTCCTGAACCCGGTCAAGGGGTTCGGTGTCACCTTCCACGAGATGTTCAAGAAGGTCGACACGGTCCAGTACCCGGAGGAGCGGCGCCCGCCCGCGCCCCGCTTTCACGGACGCCATCAGCTCAACCGATGGCCGGACGGGCTGGAGAAGTGCATCGGCTGCGAGCTGTGCGCGTGGGCCTGCCCGGCCGATGCGATCTATGTCGAGGGCGGCGACAACGCCGAGGACGAGCGCTACGCGCCCGGCGAGCGGTACGGTCGCGTCTACCAGATCAACTACTTGCGCTGCATCCTGTGTGGGCTGTGCGTCGAGGCCTGCCCGACCCGTGCGCTGACCATGACCGGCGAGTACGAGCTCGCCGACGACAACAGGGAGAGCCTCATCTGGACCAAGGAGCAACTGCTCGCACCGCTCGAGCAGGGGATGGAGGCACCTCCGCACCCGATGCGCCTTGGCTCGGACGAGAAGGACTACTACGACCTCGGCCGCGCCGGGGTGACCGGGCACGCCCCAGGCGGCACGGATACCGAGGATACGACGTGAGCACGGGCCCCTGTTACCTCGCCGCCGCGGCGGCGGCGTCCCCGGCGTCGTCGGCGTCGTCCACGGGGGAGGCGGTCACCTTCTGGGTGCTCGCGGTGGTGTCGGTCCTCGCCGCGCTCGGGATGATCGTCTCACGCAAAGCCGTGCACTGCGCGATGCTGCTCGCCGTCGTCATGCTCTCGCTGGCCGTGCTGTACGCGACCCAGGGCGCACCGTTCCTCGCCTTCGTCCAGGTGATCGTCTACACCGGCGCGGTGCTGATGCTCTTCCTGTTTGTGCTGATGCTGGTGGGCATCAGCGCATCCGACTCCCTGGTGGAGACGATCAAGGGGCAGCGGCTCGCGGCCGGCCTGAGCGCGATCGCCCTGATCATCCTGCTGCTCGGCACCGTGGGCCACGCCACGCTCGGCGGTGTCACCGCGGCGGGTGCCTCGTACGGCTCCGCGAACATCACCGCCCTCGCCCGCCTGATCTTCACCAAGTACGTGTACGCGTTTGAAGTCACCAGCGCCCTGCTGATCACGGCGGCTCTCGGGGCCATGGTCCTCGCGCACCGGGAGCGCACCGAACCCAAGCCGACCCAGCGTGAGCTTGCCGGGCGCCGGCTGACGAGCGGCCACCTGGCACCGCTGCCAGGTCCCGGCACCTATGCACGCCACAACGCCGTGGACAGGCCGGCCCTGCTGCCCGACGGCCGGGTGTCAGAGCTGTCGGTGAGCCCGGTGATCGCGGGCAGGCGCCCGCACGGCGCTGCCGAAGGCCCCATGCTTCCCGTGGCGCTGGCGGCTCAGGAGGCGCACGCAGAAAATGTGCAGGAACTGTCGCCCGCGGTGCCCGGGGGGCACCCGGCGGCGGGAGGCAGCCCCGCGCGAAACGGCAACGCCGTCCCCGATAGCGCCGCCGCCGACTCCGCTGGTCACGACGAGCCCGGCGATCACAGCGGCCGGCCGGCCGCCGGTGACGGCGGCGAGACGGAGACGTCATGAGCCCCGCGCACTACATCGCGCTGTCGGCGATCCTGTTCGTCATCGGCGGCGTCGGCGTGCTCATCCGGCGGAACGCCATGGTGATCTTCATGTGCGTCGAGCTCATGCTCAACGCCGCCAACCTGGCGTTCGTCGCGTTTGCCCGGATGCACCACAATCTGGACGGCCAGGTCATCGCGTTCTTCGTGATGGTGGTGGCAGCGGCCGAGGTCGTGGTCGGGCTGGCGATCCTGATGGCAATCTTCCGCACCCGCAGGTCGGCGTCGGTGGACGACGCGAACCTGCTGAAGTACTGAGGAGGAGCAGGCAGTGACGAGCTCACTTGCCGCCGCGCCGCCGGCTCCGCTGCCCGCGGCGGGCGTCCAGTCATGGGCGTGGCTGCTCCTGGCGCTCCCGGTCGCTGGTGCCGCGGTCCTGTTGCTCGGCGGGCGCCGGGCCGACCGCTGGGGACATCTGCTCGGCTGCGGCACCGTGCTCGCGGCATTCGCTTACGGCGTGATCGCCTTCGCCGCGATGCTCGGCCACCCGGCGTCGCAGCGCAGCAGGGACCTGAACCTGTACACCTGGATCGACGTCGGCAGGTTCCACGTCAACGCCGGCGTGCTGCTCGACCCGCTGTCGATGTGCTTCGTCCTGCTGATCACGGGGGTCGGCTCGCTGATCCTTGTCTACTCGATCGGCTACATGGCCGGTGACCCGGACCGGCGGCGCTTCTTCGCGTACATGGACCTGTTCATCGCCTCGATGCTGCTGCTCGTGCTGGCCGACAACTACCTCGCGCTCTACGTCGGCTGGGAGGGCGTGGGCCTCGCGTCCTACCTGCTCATCGGGTTCTGGCAGTTCAGGCCGGCCGCGGCGACGGCGGCGAAGAAAGCGTTCGTGGCCAACCGGGTGGGTGACGCGGGGCTGACGCTCGCGATCCTGCTGATGTTCGCGACCTTCGGCACGGTCTCTTTCAGCGGCGTGTTCGGCAGCGTCGGCGGTGCCAGCCAGGGGGTTGCCACCGCGCTCGGCCTGTTGTTGCTGCTCGGCGCCTGCGGTAAGTCGGCGCAGGTTCCGCTGCAGTCGTGGCTGCTCGACGCGATGGAGGGCCCGACGCCGGTGTCGGCCCTGATCCACGCGGCGACGATGGTGACCGCGGGCGTGTACCTGATCGTCCGCTCGAACCCGATCTTCGCGCTGTCGCAGGACGCCCGGCTCGCCGTTACCGTCGTCGGCGCGGTCACGTTGTTGTTCGGCGCGATCATCGGGTCCGCCAAGGACGACATCAAGAAGGCGCTTGCGGGGTCGACCATGAGCCAGATCGGCTACATGTTCCTCGGCGCCGGGCTGGGGCCGGTCGGCTACGCGTACGCGATCGCGCTGCTTCTCGCCCACGGTTTCTTCAAGGCCTGCCTGTTCCTCGGCGCCGGCTCGGTCATGCATGGCATGAACGACGATGTGAACATGCGCCAGTACGGCGCGCTGACGCGGCTCATGCCGACCACGTTCGTCACCTTTGGCATCGGCTATCTCGCGATCATCGGCGTGCCGCCGTTTTCCGGTTTCTTCACCAAGGACGCGGTCATCGAGGCCGCGTTCGGCAAGGGCGGCACGTCAGGGCTCATCCTGGGCGGCGCGGCGTTGCTCGGGGCGGGCATCACCGCCTTCTACATGACGCGGGTCATGTTCATGACCTTCGCGGGCAACCGGCGCTGGGAACCCGGCGCGCGCCCGCACGAGTCCCCGCCCGTGATGACCTGGCCGATGACCCTGCTCGCGGTGGGCTCCGTCGTCGCAGGCTGGTTCCTTATCGTCAACAGCCGCCTGGCGGATTTCCTCGCGCCGGTGGTGCCGCCGCCGCCCCACCCGGACAGAATCTTTTCGCCCTACAGCTACGCCGCGGTAGGCATGCTCGTGGCCGGGGCTGCCCTCGCGTGGGCGATGTACGGCCGCCGTGAGGTGCCGCGGACAGCGCCGGCGGGTCATTTCCCCACCGTGGCCGCGCGAAAGGATCTGTACGGGGACGCGTTCAACGAATCCGTCCTGATGCGGCCCGGCCAGTGGCTGACCCGGCTGTCGGTGTACTTCGACAACCGCGGAGTAGACGGCCTGGTCAACACGCTGGCCGCCACCGTGGGCGGCTCGTCGGGCCGGCTGCGCCGGCTCCAGACGGGCTTCGTCCGCTCGTACGCACTGTCGATGTTCTTCGGTGCGGCGCTCTTCGTCGCCGCGATGCTCCTGGTGAGGCTCTGAACCCTATGAGCACTTTTCCGTGGCTGACCGTCATGGGTGCGGTCCCGCTGGCCGGCGCGCTAGTGATCGCTGCACTGCCGGGGGGTCCGGGGGGTAGCTCCCCCGGGCCGGCACTGCCAGGGGGTCCGGGGGGCCGCCCCCCCGGGTCGGCACTGCCGGGGGATTCCCCGGGCGAGCCGGAGCGCACTCCCGGAGCGGAACCGGTGGCGCCGGGCGCCTTCGCCGCCGGCGAGTCGCGGGCCCTTCTTGCCAAACGGCTCGCGCTGGTGTTCACGCTCGCGACGCTGGTCATCGCGATCGTGGTGGCGCTGCGCTTCAAGCCGGGGGGCCCGCAGTTCCAGTTCACCGAGACCTACAACTGGATCCCGCAGTTCGGCGTGCACTACGCGGTCGGCGTGGACGGCATAGCGCTCGTCCTGGTCCTGATGTCGGTCGTGCTGATGCCGGTCGTGGTACTCGCGTCGTGGCACGACGCCGACGTCGCCGGCGGCGCCAGGCGCAGCGTGAAGACCTACTTTTCGCTGATGCTCGTGCTCGAGACGATGATCATTGGCGTCTTCGTGGCGACCGATGTCTTCCTGTTCTACGTCTTCTTCGAGGCGATGCTGATCCCGATGTACTTCATGATCGGGAGTTTCGGCGTCGGCCAGCGTCAGTACGCGGCGGTGAAGTTCCTGCTCTACAGCCTGCTCGGCGGCCTGCTGATGCTGGTGGCGGTCATCGCGCTGTACGTCTACTCCACTGCCGGGGGGGCCAAGGGGACGTTCCTGTTCACCAGCCTGACCCACCTGACCCTGGGCCTCGCCGCGCAGAAATGGCTTTTCCTCGGCTTCTTCGTCGCTTTCGCGATAAAGGCGCCGCTGTGGCCGTTCCACACCTGGCTGCCCGACGCGGCGACCGCGGCTCAGCCCGGCGCCGCGGTGCTGCTGGTCGGCGTGCTGGACAAGGTCGGCACCTTCGGCATGCTGCGCTACTGCCTCGAACTGTTCCCAGCGGGGTCGAGGTACTTCACCCCGCTGGTGATCACGCTGGCGGTGATCGGCATCCTGTACGGAGCCATCGTGGCGATCGGCCAGACCGACATGAAGCGCCTGATCGCGTACACGTCGGTGTCGCACTTCGGTTTCATCGCCCTCGGCATTTTCGTGCTGACCACGCAGGGGCAGTCGGGCGCCACCTTGTACATGGTCAATCACGGGTTCGCGACCGGTGCGCTGTTCCTGATCGCGGGCTTCCTGATCAGCCGCAGGGGATCGCAGCGGATCGCCGATTACGGCGGCGTGCAGAACGTGGCGCCGATTCTGGCCGGGCTCTTCCTCGTCGCCGGCCTCGCCACGCTCTCGCTGCCCGGCCTGTCCACCTTCGTGAGTGAGTTCCTCGTGCTCGTCGGAACCTTCACCCGCTACAAGGTGCCCGCTGTTCTCGCGACCCTCGGCATGATCCTGGCGGCCATCTACATCCTGTGGATGTACCAGCGGACGATGAACGGCCCGACCCGTGACGCGGTCAAGGGGATGGCTGACCTCAAGGCCCGCGAGCTATGGGCCGTCGGCCCGTTGATCGCCTTGATCATCGCGCTGGGTGTCTACCCGCAGCCGCTGCTCAAGATCATCAATCCCGCCGTGAGGCACACCATGACGCAGGTCCACGCCACCGATCCGCCGCCGGCGGTCAGCACGCCGGCCCCGGCCGCGGCCGTGAAGGGAGCCACCCCGTGATCGGGACACTTGCCGCGGCCGCGCCGATCACCCCCCCGCACATCGAGTACTACCAGTTGTCTCCCATGCTGGTGGTCTTCGGCGCCGCGGTGGCCGGGGTGCTGCTGGAGGCATTCGCGCCACGCCGCATCCGCCGTTCGGCACAGTTGACACTCACCCTCGCGAGCCTCGCCGCCGCGTTCGTCCTGACGGCGGTCATCGCCACCTCCGGCAGCCTGTTCGGCGGGCACTCCTCTGGGCACCTCGCCGCCATGGGCGCGGTCGCCGTCGACCGGCCGACCTTGTTCATCCAGGGAACGATTCTCATCCTTGCCCTGGTCAGCGCGCTGCTCGTCGGGGAGGGGTCGCACGAGACCGGAGCGTTCGCGGCGCAGGCGGCTGCGATCCCCGGCAGCGCGGAGGAACGCGAAAGCCTGCTCGCCGGCATCTCGCACACCGAGGTGTATCCGCTGATGCTGTTCGCGGTCGGCGGCATGTTGCTGTTTCCCGCGGCGAACGATCTGCTCACGATGTTCGTCGGGCTCGAGGTGCTGTCACTGCCGCTGTACCTGCTGTGCGGGCTCGCGCGGCGGCGCAGGCTGCTTTCGCAGGAGGCGGCCGTGAAGTACTTCCTGCTCGGCGCCTTCTCCTCGGCGTTCTTCCTGTACGGAATCGCCTTGCTCTACGGCTTCGCCGGGTCCGTCAGGCTCTCCGACATCGCGACGGCCGCGGCCTCGAACACCGCGAATACCACCCTGCTGGCCGGCGGGATCGCCCTGCTCGGCCTGGGACTGTTCTTCAAGATCGGGGCTGTGCCCTTCCACAGCTGGAAGCCCGACGTGTACCAGGGCGCCCCAACGCCGATCACCGCCCTGATGGCCTCCTGCACGGTGGTGGCCGCGTTCGGCGCCGTGCTGCGCGTGTTCTACGTGGCTTTCGGGACGCTGACCTGGGACTGGCGCCCGGTCCTTTGGGCGGTGGCGATCCTTACCATGGTCGTCGGCGCGATCGTCGCCGTGACCCAGACGGACGTGAAGCGCCTGCTCGCCTACTCGTCCATCGCGCACGCGGGCTTCATCATGACCGGTGTCATCGCCGCGAGCACGGCAGGCCTGTCCGCCAGCCTTTTCTATCTCGCCGTCTACGGATTCACCACGATCGGCGCGTTCGCAGTGGTCACGCTCGTGCGCGACGCCACGGGCGAGGCGGTTCACCTGTCCAGATGGGCAGGCCTTGGCAGGCGCTCGCCGCTGGTGGCCGGAATCTTCGCCTTCTTTCTCCTCGCCTTCGCGGGCATTCCGCTGACCAGCGGCTTCACCGGCAAGTTCGCGGTCTTCCGGGCCGCGATCGCGGGGGGCGCAACGCCACTGGTCATCGTCGGCGTGCTGAGCAGCGCGGTCGCCGCCTTCTTCTACGTGCGTGTGATCGTCCTGATGTTCTTTTCCGAGCCTGCGATCGACGGTCCCGTGGTGGTCGTGCCGAGCGCGCTGACGGCCAGTGCCGTCGGGGTCGGGGCGCTGGCGACGCTGGTCTTCGGCGTGGTGCCCGAGCCGTTGCTCAGCCTGGCCAATAACGCCGCTACCCAGTTGTTCGCCGGCTAGCCGCGGCATGGCCGCCGCTGGTCTGCGGCCGTGCCGTCGTTCGCCGGCTGGGTCCACGCCCTGCGGTCGGCCGGCCCCCCGGGGAATGCGCTGTCACACGGCAACCTTCAGAATGAAGTGGCAGAGTGGCGCGGACGGCGGGCCCGCAGGCTTGCTGGCCATGTGTCCGCGTGGCACCTGACCGCATGCAATAGAACTGGGAGCCTGCGTGATCACTGTTGTTCCTGTGGATCTTCGCGACAGCGAGCTCGCCGCCGAGGTCCTGAGCGGGCTCGGCCAGGTTGAGAACGCGCTTGGTGAGGTCGCCATCGGCTTCGGTGATGTCCTTGCCGATGCCGCGCGCCACTTGGTCGACGCCGGCGGCAAGCGATTCCGCGCGACCCTGGTGCTGCTCGCCGCGCAGTTCGGCGTCGCGACCTCGCCGAAGGTCGTCCCGGCCGCGGTCGCGATCGAGTTGACCCACCTCGCGACGCTCTACCACGACGACGTGATGGACGAGGCCGTCATGCGCCGGGGGCACCCGTCGGCGAACTCGCGGTGGGGCAACACGGTGGCCATCCTCACCGGCGACTTCCTGTTCGCGCGCGCTTCGCGCATCCTCGCCGATCTTGGCAGCGAAGCCATCAGGATCCAGGCCGAAACCTTCACCCGGCTGGTCAATGGCCAGATCGCCGAGACAGTCGGCCCACGGCCCGGAGAAGATCCCCTTGAGCACTACCTGGGCGTGGTAGCGGACAAGACGGCGTCGCTGATTGCGACCGCGGGCCGGTTCGGCGCAATGTTCGGCGGCGCGCCCGCGGCCGTGGTCGGTCACACCGAGGCCGCCTGCGACGCGCTCGGCATGGCATTCCAGCTGTCCGATGACATCCTCGATGTCGCGAGCGATTCCGGGCAATCAGGCAAGACGCCAGGCACCGACCTGCGCGAGGGCGTCCCCACGCTGCCCGTGCTGCACGCGCTCCGGTCCGCGAACCCCGACGGCAGCCGGCTGCGCGAACTGCTCAAAGACGGCGACCTCACCGATCCGCGGCTGCACGCGGAGGCGCTCGGCCTGCTCCGGGCGCACCCGGCGATGGCCGCCGCGCGCCAGGACCTGCGCCGGTGGGCCGGCGAGGCACGCGAGCAGGTCCTGGCGCTGCCCGATGTTCCCGCACGGGTCGCGTTCGAGTCACTGTGCGACTACGTGGTCGACCGAACCGGCTAGGGACTGAATCGGCCCCGCCCGGTGTTGCGACGAGGGCGGGCGATGCCGTGCGCCAAGTCGAGGAGGAAGATCGTGAGCTTGTTCGGTAACCGCAAGGTTCGGCCGGTGACACCCGACGAGGCGCTGCCCGGGCGGTCGGTGGCGATGGGTGTCCCCGCCAGGCATGAGGTGCTCGGCGGGCCGCT
>WNGJ01005404.1_pt1 | contig 27370 bp, 30 predicted proteins | sample 5400611 | NCBI WGS metagenome assembly WNGJ01 (sample SAMN13153375, study PRJNA577476) | soil metagenome | isolation source: 40 cm soil or saprolite under Garry oak tree replicate 1 | place: USA:California | collected 2016-06-15
CTTCGTCATGAACGCCGCCGGGGGCGTCGTTCGGCGCCTGACCGACAACTACCTCGCGGACTTCCAGCCGAGCTGGTCACCCGACGGCCGCTGGATCTCCTTCACGAGCATCCGCACGGGGCTCTCCCAGATCTACCGGATGCGCGCCGACGGCACTGCCCAGCGGCGGCTGACGAATGCATTCGGCAACTGCGACTCGCCGGCGTGGTCGCCGCGGGGGAACCTGATCGCGTTTCATTGCGCAATGGCCAGCGAGAAAGTCGTCCTCATGCGTCCGGATGGGACGCACATCCGCGTCCTCCTCCGCCGCACGCGCACGATCGAGACCAAGCCGGCCTGGTCGCCGGACGGGCGGCTGATCGCGTTCGGCCGGGGCATGCCGGGACCCTCGTGGCGCCCGCTCGGGATCTGGACGATCCGACCGGACGGCCGCCGCCTCCGTCGCATCACCTCGCGCGGTGGCGACCCGGCCTTCTCGCCGGACGGCCTCTGGCTCGCCTTCGTTGCGGAGCACAACGGCAATCAGGAGCTGTACAAGGTCAGGGCGAACGGCCGTGGGATGGTGCAGCTGACGACTACGTACGGCATCACCGAGGCCGCGCCCAGGTGGCAGCGCGTGCCCTAGCCGGCCGTCGCACATCCCAGATGACGACACTGACGGCCCAGCCGGACTCGAATCGGCGACCTCCTGGCTGCGATCCCTAAGGGAACGGGGGTTCCTTGGCGCGCTCGGCGTCACGATGCGCCATAGTCGCGGGCCATGTCTCGTCGCCTCATGCCGATCGGCTGGGCCGCGCTCGGACTGAGCCTCACCGCCTGCGGCGGCGGGAGCAGTGGCAGCGGCGCGGTCCATGCACTGGGGAAGCAGGTCGTTGTGAAGCACACGCAGATCGTCAGCCAAGGCGGCCGTGCTCCCACGACGATGCTCGGCGTCACCGTGCTCAGGGTGAGGAAAGGAAGTCAGGAAGAGCTGCGGCGAGCAGGCTTTAGCCTCGACCCAAAGGACAAGAGCACGACGCCCTACTACGTCGATGTGCGCTACGCGAACAAGGGCGCAGAGGCGATCAAACGCGCCCTCGACGTCGGGCTCGAGGACCAAAACAGCAACCTGATCAGCGCCACGACGATCTTCAACTTCGGGGGACAGCGGTTCGCGAAGTGCCCAAAGGTCTCGGAAGGCCGGCTGGTGCCCGGGAAGAGCTACCAAGATTGCACGCTCTTTCTCGTCCCCAAGGACAGCAAACCGGGGAAAATCAGCTTCCTGCCGCACGACCCCAAGCGCGAGACCCAGTTCGTCTACTGGAACGTCGGCTGACCCCGGCCGGGGTCAGCGTCAATCCCATTGCGCCTGACCGCGGACGCGACCAATCTCGTCGCTGAGTAGCGCGAGCCAGTTCACGCGCGACGTCCACCCGGCTCGAGGATCTCCTCGATCGAGCGCGTGGCGAGCCCGGCGGTGACCATCGCCGAGATGCCCACGATGGTTTCCTGCTTGCCGGTCAACTGGAGCGAATCGATCGTGCGATCGAGGTGGTCCCGGTGACCCGGATCGAGCTGACCGTGCTCAGCGATCGTATGGAAGGCAGCTCGCGGATAGCCGGTTCGCGCGATCAGGCTCTCGACCAGCTCTGCGGTCGGGGGGTAGCCCTCCATCACCCCGATGTACCCCAGGACGGCGACCGGGTGGTAGTGGAGAGCCCAGTAGTACTGGCTCCCTACGAGGCTCGCAACGGCGGGAGACGGCATGCGGTCCAGCACCGTGGCACGATCGATGCCGAGCAGCTCGAGGTCGTCGAGGAGCCCGGCGTCGTGGTTCCGTTCCTCGTCGATGTGCGTGCTCAGGTAGCTTGCCAAATCGGCCGAGATCGGATCGCCGTCTGTCATCGCCGAGGCTCGCGCGGCCGCGGCCTCCGTCAGCGGCACCGTGGCGCGAATGATGGCGTGCTGTGTGATCAGGTACTCCGGCCAGAGTTCGGCGAGCCGCGGATGGGTCACGAGTGCCGTGCACGCAGCCGTGAATGGCTGGATGGCCAGCGCGATCTTTCGCCGAAGGCGAACACTCGCCGTTGAAGATCGCGACTCGGTCTCGGCCCCTGTCACTGCGGCCCGCCATCGCTGTCGGAGCTCACGCTAGTGGATCAGGAACGTGTACGTGTGAGGGCCTACGCCGGCTTCCTGCAAGCTCGCGCCGAAGCGATCGAGAACCTCAACCTCCTCCGGCGAGAGTTCAGCAAGCACGTCTAGGACGCTCTGAGGAATATCGCTTAGGGATCTTCGCAAGAGGTACTGCGCCACGTGGTCGGGAAGCTCCCCCGTGCTTTGCTCACCCATCGTCTCTCCTCCTCCAGTCGACATGGCCGAATATCCAGTTCCCGGGTTGGTGCTGTCAAGGTGCGGCGAGGTCTGGCGTCGGAGAAATCTTCAGTGCATCGACCGACTGCGCGCCAGAGCCAGCTCGTTCGCCGACTGCCGAGCTCGCTCGAGTGAAGGAAGGTTTCCCTTCCGCCGATACCGTCGGGCAGACTCCTCGACGAGCACTCGCGCCTCCTCCGGACGGCCTGCGAGCGTCAGAACTTCTGACAAGTCGAGTAGTGCGTCAGCCTGTGCGTTGAGCAGATCGGTCTGTTCCGCGAGTCGCACCGCCTCCCGGGCCAGCGCTTCCGCGCGTTTTAGTTCTCCGCGCCGCGCGCAGATCTTTGCGCGGGCGGTTCGCCAGAGCACCTGAGAGAAGACGTCGTCGGGCGCGGCCGCGTCCTCACTCTCGCGGCTGAACCGTTCGGCCTCTTCATACTCGGCCTGCGCGTAGAGCGCATGTGCGAGGAAGCCGGCAATCGTCGACAGAAACCCGCGCTCACCCATCTGCTCGAGCGCCGAATAGCTGGTTCGGAGGGCGCTCGACGCTGCGTGCGGGTTTCCGGCGAGCATCTCGACGAAAAATGCTTCCTGTGCATTGTTCGCCGCCCACACATTTAGCCCAAGTTCTTCGACCGCGTGCGTGCCTTCTGCCAACAACCGTCTGGCGAGCTCGAAATCACCTCTCATCGCCTCCAGGACGGCGCGTTCGACGCAACAGAACGCTCGGATCGCCGGATCATCTCCTGCCGTTTCTAAGAACTCCTTGCAGCGTTCGATTCCCTCGTCGGTCGGCAGGGGACCGAAGATTGCGCTGATCATCAACCAGCCGATGCTTTCGGCCTTCTCTGCGACGTAATTGCCGCGCTCGGCATATGACAATGCCTGCCTCCATGCGCGCTCTGCCGAGGTCATCGCGCCCATCAGGCTTCCCTGCACCCGTCCGAGCAGATTCCACGCCTGCGCGAGGCTGTACTCGTCACCAAGCTGCTCACACGCCCCCAGGGCCTCCTTCGCGTCCGCGAGCAGTTCGTGACTGCTTCCGCCCAAGAGCCGGAGGGTGCACAGACCGAGCAGCGCGCGGGCCGGTCGCTCTGCGTTGAGCGTCAGAGCTTCCTCCAGCGCACTCCTCCCTTCCGCGACATTGCCACGGGTGGCCCATAAGCCCCACAGAGCCATTGCGAGGCGCAACATCAGACCGCTTTCACCCGTCTCGCGCGACCAATTGATCGCGGCGCGCAGGTTCGCCTGCTCGACATCCAAACGGGCAAGGCCGCCCGACTGATCGCCTGTGCGGGACTCGACATCGGCGCGCTCCGCGAGAGACAGGAAGTAGAGAGCGTGGCGCCGACGCGCCTCCTCGGCTGCACTCATCGCCGCCAGTGATTCGAGTGCATATTCCCGAATCGTCTCCAGCATCCAGAAGCGCGGCTCGCCGTCCGAGTCCGCCTTCTGGCGTAGCAGGCTCTTCTCCACGAGCGAGCTGAGACCGTCGAGAACGTCGATGCCGAGCCCGCCAGCCCGGTTGCAGAGCGCCTCGGCTGCTTCCAGACGACAACCGCCGACAAAAACGCCGAGTCGCGCGAACAACGCCTTCTCTTCGTCCGAGAGGAGCTCGCAGCTCCATCCGATCGTCGCGCGCAGGGTCCGCTGACGCTCCTCGAGGTCCTGCGCGCCCCTGGTGAGCAGATTCAGGCGTTGGTCGAGGCGATTGAGGAGTGCGCGCGGCGGAAGCGCGCGAACGCGGGGCGCCGCAAGCTCAATCGCGAGTGGGAGGCCGTCGAGATGAACGCAGATCTCCGCTACGGCTTGCGCGTTTGCGTCAGTGATCGCGAAGTCGGGGACGGCAGCTCGGGCACGCTCGATGAAGAGGCTCACCGACTCGTATTGCGCGAGCGCGCCCGCGTCGGGCAGCCGCATGAGATCGGGAAGCGCAAGAGGCGGGATGGCATAGGTCCTCTCGCCGGAGAGGTGAAGCGGCGTCCTGCTCGTGACGAGCACGCTGAGTCGGGGTGCCGACGCGAGCAGTGCGGCGACCGACGGCGCCGCCGCGACGATCTGCTCGAAGTTGTCGAGCAACAACAGCATCTGCTTGTCTCGCAGGAACTCCCTCAGCGTCTCTTCCAGTGACTCGCCTGGCTGCTCGCGCAGACCGAGTGTCTGTGCGATCGTCGGTACGACCAGATCAGGGTCGCGGATCGGCGCGAGCGAGACGAAGAAGACGCCGTTGGCGAACTGCTCGATCAGGTCGGCGGCGAGCTGGAGCGCAACGCGGGTCTTACCGGTCCCGCCGGGACCGGTAAGCGTCAGCAGGCGCGCATCTTCCCGCGTTACGAGCGCCTGTGCCTGGTCGAGCTCGTGTTCTCGACCGATGAGTGCCGTCGGCTGCGCCGGCAGATTCGTCGGCCGGTTCTCCAGCGTTTTCAGCGGCGGGAACTCAACCGCCAAGCCCTCCACTTGAAGTTGATACAGGCGCTGTGGCTCGGAGAGGTCCTTGAGCCGATGCTCGCCCAGATCACGCAGGCGAAAGCGCTCGTCGAGCAGTGCGCGCGTCGACTGTGAGACGAGCACCTGCCCACCGTGGCCAGCGGCCATCACCCGAGCGGCTCGGTGTACGTCGAGGCCGACGTAGCCGCCCTCGATCAACCGCGGCTCGCCCGTGTGCAAGCCCATCCGCACCCGGATCTCGTTGTTATCCGGCCAGACATGCTGCGCGAGCTCCTGCTGGGCTTCCGCCGCCGCAGCGGCCGCATCGTTGGCAGAGGCGAAGACAACGAAGAAAGCGTCGCCTTCGGCGTCGACCTCTTGGCCATCGTGTCGTTCAAAGGCAGTCCGCAGCAGGCGGCGATGCTCCGCACGCAAGTCGGCGTAGGCGTCCCCGGTGCGCTGCAGCAGCCGTGTCGATCCTTCGATGTCGGTGAACAGGAGCGTGACGGTGGTGCTGGGAGCGTCGGTCATGCACCTCGCACTATTACGCTCGGTGCGGATCGGGGGAAGATCTTTTTGCCTGCGCGCCGCAGCTCAGAAGTTCAGTGAGTCCGAGAGCGACCCCTTGCCAGAAGCTTCTTCTAACTCTTGGAGCTCAAGGAGCGTCGGCTCGCGCGGCGCCCCTTCGTGATCGTCACGCCGGCAGCGCGGTCTCCTCGAGCGGGGCCGCCATCGTCATCGGCGCGCCGATGACGAAGACGCGCACGCCTTCTGGCCCGAACGGCTTGGTGAACGTGGAGACGCTCGTTGCGCTGCCGAAGAAACCGAGCACGCGGGCGGGTTCCGTGCCAACGTTTCGAAGTCCGTGGGGAGCCATCGGCGGGACGACGGCGATCTGTCCTTCGCCAAGCGGCCCCGACTCGCCGTCGACGAACGCCTCGACCTCGCCTTCGAGGCCGAGCAGGAGTTCCTCGGCGCTGTCCCGATGCTCGGGGAGCTCGGCGCCGGGCTCGAGCTGCATGTAGACGACAGCAGTAGCGGCGGTTCCAGATGCACTGCTGACCGGAAACGCGGCCCGAACGCCTTCGAAAACCTCGTCGCCGGCGATCATCGTTAGGTCGACCTTCTCCATCACTCTCCATTCGTTGCACAGCATTGTGCAGCGATGCTACATCGCGGTACACTCATGTGCAATGAACAAGCAGTACCAGTTGAAGCGCCGTGCCGAGCGGCAGGCCGAGACGAGGCGGCGCATCGTCGAGGCCGCGGTCGATCTCCACACGACGCTCGGTCCAGCGCGAACAAGCATCAAAGCAATTGCCGAGCGCGCCGGCGTCCAGCGTCACACGGTCTACGCGCACTTCGCCGACACCGAGTCCCTCTTCGGCGCCTGCTCGAGTCATTGGCAGTCACTGCATCCGTACCCGGCGATCGACCCGGCGGCCGGGCTGGGAGCCGTGCTCGAGGCGATCTACGGTTGGTACGACGAGGTCGAGCATGATTTCGCCCTGTTCGTGCGCGATACCGACGTGTTCCCGAAGTTCCGGCTGGAACGCGAGCGGAATCTGTCGGCGCTCGCCGTCGCCCTCGCCGCTCAGTACGGCAAAGGGAAAGTCACCCGCGCGGCCGTCGGCCATGCTCTCGCCTTCGAGACCTGGCGCTCGCTCGTGCGAGACGAGCGCCTGAGTCGGCACCAAGCTGTTGACGCGATGGTCCGTTTCGTGGAGAGCGTCTAGGCAGGCCGGCGCGAGGGGCCGGCGGGAGTTCTAGTCGACCCACCAGTCTGGCGCTGCTATGCCGTCGCCTCCTTCGGGACGGTCTGAACCGATGGCGATGAATTCGAGTCCGTCAGGTCCAGCCTCGACTGCACGAACCGTTTGTGGCGCGATGCGGACGACGTCCCACTGGCGAAGCTCCTGGATCTCGTCATCCAGCTTGATTCGGCCTGACCCGTTGATGACGACGTAGACCTCCTCTTGCTCGCGGTGGCTATGCCCCATCGGAGAGCGGACACCGGGGGCGTAGCGGAAGTAGCTGACGCCGAGGTGCTCGGAGTCGAGATGCTTGCGAGCGAACCTTCCCTCGATGCCGGGCGCACGCTCGCCGGCGGAGTCCTCGAGCTCCTTCAGGTTTTTGATTGTGAAGCGGGACATGGCGGATCAGCGCCCGTCCCCGACAGAGATGACGATCTTGCCGCGCTTGCCGGCCGTGAACTGCTCGATCGCGGCGGACGTCTCGTCGAGCGTCACGACGGCATCGATCGCGGGCTTGACCTCTCCGCCGGCGACGAGCTCGGCAAGTCGGCCCATCACGCTCGCGTCGGCACTCGCCATCACGTTCGTTGCGGTGATCTTGCGCCCGGCGAGGCCGTCTTCGTCGGCGGCTCCTAGTACCGAGGCGACGCTGCCGCCGTCCCGGACGAGATCCGCGAGCGGCGCGAAGCCGTCTGCCTGGTTGACGAGGTCGATCAGCGCGTCGACGCCGTCGGGGTGACGCTCGCGCACGGCGTCGGCAACACCCTGCTGCGTGTAGTCGATCGTCTCAGCGGCGCCGAGCTCACGTAGGCGCTGCTCGTCGTCGGATTTCACGGTCGCGATCAACGTCGCGCCTCGTTTGGCGGCAAGCTGCACTGCGTAGCTGCCGACGCCGCCGTCAGCGCCGACAACCAGCACCGTGTCATCCTCATGTGGGTCAACCGCGTCGACTGCGACCAGCGCGGTGACGCCGGCGAGAGGCAGCGCGGCAGCCTCGGTGAAATCGAGGCCGCTGGGCTTGCGCGCGACGAACCCGTCCTCGGGCACGGTGACGTACTCGGCCCAGGCGCCTTCGTGCACGGTCGGCCTGGTGAGGAAGCCGAAGACGTCATCTCCGACCTCGAAGCGGCTTGTGTCCGAGCCGAGCTCCTCGACCGTCCCCGCGAAGTCACGCCCGGGAACGGCGGGAAACTCGTACTCCATCATTCCCTTCGCGGCGCCCCCAGCGATCAGAACGTCGATCCGGTTCACCGACGACGCGTGTACCCGGACGAGGAGTTCGTTCGGCGCCGGCTCGGGCCTCGGCAGCTCGTGCAGAGCGACGCCGCTGCCGTAGTCGGTCATGGCTATTGCTCGCATCTGGTCTCCTTTCGCGTGAATGGACGCCGGCATCGTCAGCGTGCGGCCGCCGTTTCGGCTGCAGGTTGGACGATCGCTTCGGCGCCGGTAGCGCCGGCGGCAGCCTGCCCTGCAGCAAATTCAGCAGGTCGCGCGAGCGTTGTTCGCAGCGGAACTTCTTTGAGCAACCAGGCCAGAACGAACGGCACGATCGCCAGCAGCATCCCCCAGAGGAAGACGCCGTGTAGGGCATGCGCGAAGGCGTGCAGGAACTGGGCGTGCACCGCAGGCGGAAGATGCTTGGCCTGCTGCGGTGTCAGGTGGATGCCGCCGGCGAGCCGCTGCGCCGCGCCGGCCGGCAGGTGCTTGATCTGACTGGCGAGCCGCGAGGCGAAGATCGCGCCGAAAATCGCCACGCCGAAGGAGCCGCCGACGGAACGGAAGAATGTTGCGGTCGAAGTGGCGACGCCGATCTCCTCCGGGCGGGCGTCGTTCTGGACGACGAGCACGAGCACCTGCATCACGAGACCGATGCCAACTCCGACGACGAGCATGTAGACGGAGGCGAGCCAAGGAGCTGTGCCGACTCCGAGCCGGGAGAGTAAGTACATCCCGACCACCAGGATCGCCGTGCCCGCGATCGGGAACATCTTGTAGCGCCCGATGCGACTGATCGCCCGGCCCGAGGCGATCGCGGCGACGAGCAGCCCGGCCATCAGCGGCAGCAAGCGCAACCCCGAGCTCGTGGGGCTGGCGCCGTAGACGAGCTGCAGATAGAGCGGGATGAAGACGATCGCCCCGAACATCGCCATCCCGATCGTGAAACCCATCCCATTCGCAACGTTGAAGACACTCGAGCGGAACAGCGTGAGCGGCAGCAGCGGCTCGGCGGCACGGCGTTCTTGCCAGAGGAAGAGCGCCAGCAGCGCGACGCCCGCGATTGCCAGCCCGACGATGGTGGCCGACCCCCAGGGGTACTGATTGCCGCCCCAGGTGGTGAGCAGGACGAGCGATCCGACGCCGCCGGTGAGAAACGCCGCGCCCAGGTAGTCGATCCGGTGCTTGCTCCGCGACGAGGGCAGGCGCAACCGGAGCGCGACGATTGCGACGGCGAGCGCGCCGACCGGCATGTTCACGTAGAAGACCCAGCGCCAGGAGAGGTTGTCGACGAGGAAGCCGCCGAGCAGCGGCCCGGCGACCGAGGCAACCGCGAACACCGAGCCGATCAAGCCCATGTAACGACCTCGGTCCCGCGGCGGGACGATGTCGGCGATGATCGCCTGGGCACCGACCATCAAGCCGCCGGCGCCGATCCCCTGCAGCGCGCGGAAGCCGATCAGCTCGACCATCGACTGGCTGAGCCCGGCGAGCATCGAGCCGGCCAGGAAAATCAGGATCGCCGCCTGGAAGACGGGCTTGCGCCCGTACATGTCGCCGAGCTTTCCGTAGATGGGCGTCGAAACGGTGGACGCGAGCAGATACGAGGTCACCACCCAGGAGAGGTGGCTCAGGCCGCCGAGGTCGCCGACGATCGTCGGCAAGGCGGTCGAGACGATCGTCTGGTCGAGCGCGGCCAGAAACATGCCGAGCATCAGGGCCCCGAACACGGTCCAGAGCGGGCGGCCGCCCAGCCCCTCTGCCGCGGGCGCGCTCAATTCGGCCGCCTCGCGGTTGCGGTGACGCGATTCAGTTGTGCAGGGGTGAGCGGCGGGTGTGGCAGCGGCGTCGCCGCCTCACCACGCAAGCCGTCGAGCATCAGCCCGAGCTGGCGGCGCCACAACTCCGGCGCGACCGCCGCGGTCGCCTCGATCACGTGTCCGCCGGCCCAGAAGACGAGCGACATGTCCTCGGCTGCGAAGTCAGCGCGCAAAGTCCCTTGCTCCTGCGCCCGCTCGATCAGCCGACGGAGCAGCGGTCGCATCCGCGCCCGCATCCGTCGCGCCCGCACGCGCCCGTGCGCGCGCGTGGCGATGATGTCCTTGAGCCCGCGGTTTTCCGCATGCAGCGCGAATGCCCGCTCGAGGAAGCCGCAGAAGCCCGCCCACGCATCCTCCTCAGCCAGGCCCTGTTCAGCCGCGCTGATGAACGCCGCGAACGCATCTTCGAGCACGGCGTCGATCAGATCCTCCTTGGTGGAGAAGTGCCGATAGAGCGTGCCCATCCCGACGGCGGCGCCGCGAGCAATCTCTTCGACCGGCGCCTCGATCCCACCAGCTGCGAAGGCGGCGCGGGCGGCGGCCAAGATCCGGTCGCGGTTTGCCTGCGCGTCTCGGCGCAGTGGCCGCGTCGGTGCCTTCGGGCGAACCGTCACCTCATGAGTATGCCAGAAGCGGAGCGACCGCTCCGTTTCTTCGGTCCTGACCCGGGGGTGGCGACGCCGGGCGCCTCTGAGCCGCCTGGAAACGTGGAAGAGTACGTAAGCGCTCACGGCCCTCGGGACAGCAGTTCCCCTTGGCTACTCGAACAGGATGTAGAAAGACGCAGGTGCGGGGTGCTCTCAGCGGCGCGTAAACTACGCTCCAAGCGTGGGGCGGAGCCTCCTTCAGCAAGTCCACAACCCGCGGCCCGACCGAGGCTTGCATCACCCAGCAAAGGGTGCGTGAGCGACTTCGAGCTCATCCGACATACCACCGGTGGCAGCGGCCGCGGGCCGGGGTGAAGATCGGGCCGCGCAAGCCTCACACGTGAGGAGGATCGAGGATTACGCGCTCCTCGGCGACCTGCAGACGGCGGCGCTCATCGACCGCAGCGGCTCGATCGACTGGTGTTGCTTTCCCCGCTTCGACTCTGGTGCCTGCTTCGCGGCGCTCCTCGGCGGCCCCGAGAACGGGCGATGGTTACTCGCGCCGGCGACCGAGATCAGACGGCAGGAGCGCCGTTATCGGCACGACACGCTGATCCTCGAGTCGGTATTCGAGACGGCCGAGGGCCGCATCCGCGCGATCGACTTCATGCCCCCGCGCGGCGTTGCCCCCGACATCGTCCGGATCGTGGAAGGGCTCGACGGCACCGTGCCGATGCGCTCAGAGCTCGTGATCCGCTTCGACTACGGCCGCATCGTCCCCTGGGTACGCCGCGTCGACGGGGCGCGGCTGGCCGTGGCCGGGCCGGACGCGCTCTGCTTCCGCACGCCGGTTGAGGTGCGGGGCGAGGACATGTCGACGGTGTCGGAGTTCACGCTCGAGCCGGGGCAGCGGGTGCCCTTCGTGCTCACGTGGTTTCCGTCGCAGGAGCAACCACCGGACGGGGTCGACGCGGAGGAGGCACTCGCCGACACCGAGGCGTTCTGGCTTGGCTGGGCCAACGCGTGTGCGCACCAGGGCGACTACCACGAGGAGATCCACCAGTCGCTGCTCGTCCTCAAGGCGCTCACGTACGCACCGACCGGTGGCACCGTGGCCGCACCGACGACGTCGCTGCCGGAATGGATCGGCGGTGTGCGCAACTGGGACTATCGCTTCTGCTGGCTGCGGGACGCCAGCCTGACGCTGCTCGCAATGCTGAACGCCGGCTACCGCGACGAGGCGCAGGCCTGGCGAGAGTGGCTGCTGCGGGCGGTGGCGGGCGATCCTGCCGACGTCCAGATCATGTACGGCATCGCCGGCGAGCGACGCCTCGACGAGCGCGAGCTCGAGTGGCTGCCCGGTTTCGGCGGCTCGCGGCCCGTGCGCGTCGGCAACGCAGCCTCGACGCAGCTCCAGCTCGACGTCTACGGCGAGCTGCTCGACTCCGCCTATCAAACCCTCACACACGGCATCGAGCCCTCGGAGTTTGGCTGGGCACTGCTCAGGAAGCTGCTCGCCTGGCTCGAGGACGGCTGGCGCGAAAAGGACTCCGGGATCTGGGAGGTACGCGGTCCGGCCCGGCACTTCACCCACTCGAAGGTGATGTCCTGGGTCGCTTTCGATCGTGCCGTCCGGCTGCACGACGAGCTCGGCCAGGAAGGCCCGGTCGAGCGCTGGCAAGCGCTGCGGGACGAGATCCACGCCCAGGTACTGGCGAACGGTTGGAGCGAGCGCAAGCAGGCCTTCGCGCAGTCCTACGGCGCGGACGAACTCGACGCGGCCGTCCTGCTGATGCCGCTCGTCGGCTTCCTGCCCGCCACCGACCCGCGCGTCGTCTCAACGGTTGACGCGATCCGCCGCGAGCTGACCGTGGATGGACTCGTGCTTCGCTACCGCCCCGAGGAAAGCGGCGTCGACGGGCTCACGGCTGGCGAGGGCGTCTTCCTCGCGTGCACGTTCTGGCTCGTGACCGTGCTCGAGCTGCAAGGTCATCACGACGAAGCGCGCGAGCTGTTCGAGCGGCTGCTCGACCTTCGTAACGACGTCGGTCTGCTGGCCGAGGAGTACGACCCGATCGCCGGACAGCAGCTCGGCAACTTCCCGCAGGCCTTTACCCACCTCGCGCTGGTGTCCACGGCGCTCGCGCTCAGCGAGGGCCGGCCGCTGCGCGAACCGGCGGCGACCCGATAGCGGACGCCGGGCACCGCGGAGGACTCGAACCGGTGGCTTCGCTAACGGCTCGACTCAGCTCAGGAACGGAACCGCACCCCAGATCGGCGACTAGTAAGCGTGTGCTGTCCCATAAAAGTTGCTCACAGCTCGCGTTTGGCTGAGACGCGATGAGCCGTCGAGTTCGCCTGTCGCTCCGGGTATCCGTGGCCGCGGTCGTCCTCGGGGCCGGCGGATCGGCGCTTCCGGGCGCCCAAGGCGCGCGAGAGCCGCTGCGGCTGGCGGTTGCCCGCGCATCCTAGGCGAACGTCGACGTCTCTCGGGCTCCCCCCGCACCGTGCCCTCGTCGGTCTCGAAGAGGGACTCGAGGATCAGTGTGTCGGTTCGGTAGCGGCGATACGAGCGGCGTACTCTCGTGGCCGGCGCAGAAGCCAGCGACCGTGCCCGAGTCGAAGCGGGGGAAGCAGCACCAGTCGATCGACCCCTCACGGCTCCCGAGCGCCGCCGTCTGCAGGTCACCGATCAGCGCGTAGTCCTCGATTCGCGGCATGGGGTGAACCCTAAGACAGGCTGGAGCCGTGCCCGGTGCTGCGTGCTCCATCCATGCGGCGAGAGTGCCGGCGAGAGACCCACGACATTGGCGCTTGACGTCGTGCTACCGCTGTGCCTCCCAGTCGATCGATTCGAGCGGCTGCTCGAACGTCTTGCCGCCCGCCTAGATCTTGGGCTTGTCGAAAGAGGTCGAGCTTCTGTGCTCAAGCACCCGTGACTCGCGACTTGCTTGCCGCTTCACACGAACTTGGGGTAGAGAGACATGCCGCCGTCGACAACAACGGTCGTTCCGGTCACATAGCTGGCATGGTCACTTGCAAGCCAGGCAACCGCGTCAGCGATCTCGTCGGGATTCCCCATCCGCCCGAGCGGGATCTCCTCTTCGACCGCGTGCTTTGCCTCGGGATCGTCGAGAACGAACTTATTGATCGGCGTCACGATCGCGCCCGGAGCGATGTTGAGCACGCGGATTCCTTTGCTGGCGAGCTCGCGTGCGGCCGTCTCCATCAGCAGCTTCAGTCCTCCCTTGCTCGCGCAGTAGTGAGCGAAGCCGGGCCAGGGAATGAATTCGTGCACGCTCGAGATGTTGACGATCGTCCCCCCCGGACCCGCCGCCATCAACTTGCCCGCTTCGCGCAGGCACAGAAAGCTGCCGGTCAGGTTCGTGCGCAGGACGGCACTCCAATCCTCGAGCGACATCTCCAGCAGCGGCACCTGTTTCTCGATGCCCGCGTTGTTAACGAGCAGGTCGACACCGCCGAACTGCGTCGCGGCCCGCGCGACCATCCGCTCGACCTCGGACTCCTCGCCCACGTCCGTCTGAAACGCAAACGCCTTTGCGCCTGCCTGCTCGATCAGGGAAACGACCGCCTCGGCGTCGCCCCGTTCGTGCTCCGAGTAGTAATTGACGCAGACACTCGCGCCCTCTGCGCCGAGCCGCTCGGCGGTCGCCTTACCGATCCCACTCGCAGCGCCAGTCACGATCGCTTTGCGTCCTTCAAGAAGCATTGTCTCCTCCCGCGGTCGTCCGCCAAAGCGCCTGCGTCAGGCCTCGCCGTTCTGCGCAGTCAACACGGCTCAAGTAAAGACTGCCGCACCAATCTCGTTCGCGCGACGATCAGCATCGATTTTGCTACTCACAAGTCGTTCGAGCCGAACGCACGAGTTCGGCTCGGGCTGGACCCCCATCGCGCACGGACTCGCGACGGTGGAGCCGCTCACCTAGAGACCGACGTTCCGACGCGCGCCGCCTTCAAAGATCGGGGCTTCACCGCATAGACGCGGCCTGCTCTTCGCGTCAGCGTCCCCCCGGTGGGCAACATCCACGGCTACCGCGTTGTTACGACTGAGGGAAAGACGGTCGGCCGCGTTGTCGGCGAATCGGAGGCGGCGCTGGTGGTGGAGTGCGGCACGTGGCCGCGGAAGGCATGGCGGGCACTACCGAAGCGCTACGCCTCCGTAAAGGATGAGGAGACCTGCGTGCTCATGCAGGCGTCGAAAGAAATGCTCGGGCAGGCACCGAAGCTGAAGCAGGGCGTGCCAGTCGACGACGAGGCTGTCGCTTCCTGGTGGGGCCTCGACTAGCGCCGCGTGATCTGGTGGCACGACACTCCTGATGGGCGAGAATTGAAGATCACGCTCGAAGAAAGTGAATGGATCGTGCTCGTCGAGGGCGACGATCGCCAGTGTCGCGGGCGTGACCTTCGCGTCGTCCTGGCTGAGGCTGTCGACGCCGAAGAAACGTCCTCGTGGATAGTCGCGCTGGCCGATCAGGTGGAGTCGGCGGGACCTCGTCCGGCCAACTGACAGCAGATCTTCTCGGCGGCTTCCTTTCGCCCGAAGACATGCGCGCTGCGCTAGCGACCGCGTGTGCCGACGCCGTCTCTCTCGTCGGACAGCGCCTCCTTGAACTCGCGGATCGCTTTGCCGAGCGACCGTCCGATCTGAGGTAGGCGCTGCGGGCCGAACAGCAGGAGCGCCAGCAGTAGCAACAGCAGAAGCTCGGCCGGGCTGACGTCGCCGGGCATCACGCCGCCGCTCCGCTCAAAAGCCGCCGAAACTTGGGGTATTGGCCAGCCTTGCCGACGGTGACGAGCGTGTCGCCGCGTTCGACCGTGTCTGTCGGTTGCGCGCCGGTTACGGGTTCCGGCTGGCGCAGGATCGCGATGACAGTGATGCCGGCCTTCGCGCGGAAGCCGCACTCGGCGAGTGTCTTGCCAATCCAAGGGCAGTCGTCGGGAACGGGGATCCATTCGATCTGCAGCTCGCCGAGCGCCATCTCGAGGTCATCGACGATCTTTGGTCGCTCGTAGGCACCCCCGATGACCGCGCCAAGCTGGCGCGCCTCGTCGTCGTCGAGGGTGATCACGGACTTTGGCTCTTCGTCCTCGGCGTGGCGGAAGAAGTAAAGCTCCCGCTTGCCGTCGTTGTGCAGGATGACTGCGAGGCGGCCGCCGGCGTCGAGCCGAAGCGTGAACTTCGATCCGATGCCCGGAAGACGTGTCTTTTGAAGATCGACAGGCATCGTTAGCCTCCTTCAGCCAGTCTAGGCACGCGAAACAGGCGGCGCGCGATCCCCTTCGATTCCTTCATCAGCGCCACGCCGAGCGTGGCCGTGATCAGCACGTAAAGGCCGGCGAAGGCGATGAGCTTCGCCTGCGTCGACGAGGAGATCTGCGCGTTCCCGCTCGCGATCTGGGCGAGGATGATCGTGAACTCGCCATGCGCCACCAGCGCGGCGCCCGCGCTGAAGCTCTGCCTTCGGGTCAAGCCGCCGACGAGCCCGGCTAGGTAACCTCCGCCCACCTTTCCGACGAGACCGACCCCGACTGCGCCAGCGAGGATCCAAGCCACGCTGCCGATCCTGGCGAAGTCGATCGAGAGCCCGAAGACGAAGAAGAACAGCGCCGCGAAGACATCCCGGAAACTGAAGAAGCGCTCCTCGATCTCCGCCCGCACCGACGTTTCCGAGAGCACGACGCCCGCCATCAACGCCCCCACCGCTTTGGAGAGGCCGACCTCCTTGGCGAGCGCCGCTGCGCCCGTCAGGAACGCAAATACCGCCAACAGGAAGAACTCGCGCGGCAGCTGGACGAGCACCCGATCAATCACGCCGCTCAGCCACTTCGAGACCGCGAGCGACACGGCGACGAAGGCGACCGCCTTGGCGACGAGTCCAAGCGTCTCCCCGACCGCGCCGCCACCGCCTGACGCGAACCCGAGCACGAGCCCGATCACGAGATCCTCGGCGACAAGAATCGCCAACACGAGGTCGGTCTCGTCGTCGGCCAGGCGACGGAAGTCGATCAGTCCCTTCACCGTGATCGCGCTCGAGGAGACGTAGATCGCAGCGGCGAGAACGACCGCTGCGAAGCTGATCCCAAACGCGGCCACCCCAACGACCAGGCCAAGGCCGCCATTGACAAGCAGGTCGATCGCCCCGCCCACCGCTGCATGCCGGCGGCTGCGTACAAGCCGGCCGAGCGTGAACTCCAAGCCGAGGAAGAAGAGCAGGAAAACGAGACCGATCTCGGCGACGAAGTCGGTCACCTCGGACGGCCGGATCAGGCTGAGCATCTTCGGCTCGTTCGGCCCGAGCAGCAGCCCGGCGAGCAGATAGGCCGGGATCGCGGACAGGCCGACGCGGCTCGCGACCAGCCCGAGCCCAGCGAGCAGCGCGACAGTGATCGAGAGTTGCGCGAGCGTCATCGGCCGGTCGGCGCCAGCCTAGTGCGACCGCTTCGCCCGTTTCCCCGCTTTCTTCCGCGCTGCGGCCTTGTTGGGCCGCGTCTTCTTAGCGTCGCGCCTGAGCAGGCGCCGAGCCGCCACGATGAAGATCGGCAGGCCCATTGGTCGCGTCGCCTCAGCCGCTGTAGTGACCGTCGGTTGCCGGGTCCAGCTCCCCGTTCCGCCGAACCTTCGGAGCCTCAAACAACTGCTTCCGCGGCAAGTGCATGAGCACACGCCGTTGCTCGGAAACCACGGCTGCGTTCCGCTTCGGAAGGGGATAGCGCCCGCGGCCAAAGGAACGCCTGACGACGTAGTAGCCGCCTTGCGCTCCCACGATCCGACCGACACGCTTCTCGCCGACGGCCGTCACGACCCGGAACCCTTCCATTGCTTCGCTCCCTCAATCGCGTGATCACCAAGCGAGCCTGCCGGGGTGAGACCCCCAAAGCTATAGGGGCGGCACTCCATTTCACGGCCTTGTCGGAGCCAGGTCTCCACATGCGCCTCCTGTGAGGCCGCCGCGCCGAAGATGCCGGGAAGCCCCCATAGCGCGAGCGACCGTTAGCGGGCGACTCTGTCGGTGGTCGACGCGAAGGAGGACCGCAAGGTGGCAACGATCGTGTGCGGAATCGACGACTCGCCGGGAGCGGTCGAGGCATTGCGCGTCGCGAGGACTCTCAGCACCGATCTCAACGTACGGCTCGTGCTCGTCCACATCGCCAGCGGTTGGGCCGCCGGCGCCGACGACAGCCTGACGACGAACCAGGCTCGCCAAGGCGGCAACAAGCTGCTCGAGCACGCCGCGCGCGAACACAACCTCGAGACTGAGCGGAGAGTCGAGGTCGGCGAGCCTGCCGAAGCGCTTGCCCGGATCGCCGCCGAGGAAGCCGCGACCCTGATCGTCGTCGGCTCGCGCCGCCAAGGTTGGCGGCGACCGAGCCTCAGGAGCGGGCTTGCCGGAGAACTAGTCGCAACCGCGCGCTGTCCAGTCGTCGTCGTGCCGCCGCCCCGCGGATAGATTTCCGGGTGCCGATCCCGGCACGCATGCGTATCTCACTCTTTTGGCGCGTGTTCCTCGTGAACGCCGCGCTCCTGATCGCGGGCGTATTGGTGTTGGCGTTGACACCGATCAGCATCAGCGCCGAGATCCGCCTGATCCAAGCCATCGTGCTCGCTGCCGGCGTCGTCATCGTCCTGGTCGCGAACCTGCTCCTGCTGCGACCGCTGTTCGCGCCGCTCGAACGGCTAGCCCACCGGATGGAGGAGCTCGACGTACTGCGCTCCGTCAGACCCGTGCCGGCGAGCAGCCCCGGCGAGATCGGCGCGCTCGAGCGAGCGTTCAATCGCATGATCGAGCGCCTCGAGGCCGAGCGGCGCCAAGCCGGAGCGCGTGCGCTTCAGGCGCGCGAAGAGGAGCGACAACGGATCGCGCGCGGCCTCCACGACGAGGTCGGACAGACCATGACCGGCGTACTCTTCCTCTTAAAACAACTCGCTCAGCGGGCGCCTTCCGCGCAACGGCCAGCGCTGGAGGAAGCCCAGCAGGCGGTCCGGGCGAACCTCGAAGAGGTGCGGCGAATCGCACAGGAGCTACGGCCGGAAGCGCTCGACCACCTGGGGCTCCCGAGCGCCCTCAGCAACCTCGCACGCGCATTCGCACGACGGACGAGCATCGCCGTCGACCGCCAGATCGCTTCTCAGTTAGAGCATCTCGACCCCGCCGTCGAGCTCGTCCTTTACCGCGTCGCCCAGGAGAGCCTGACCAACGTCGCCCGACACAGCAATGCGACGCGCGTGGTACTCGCGCTTTCGCGCAACGGCGACAGCGTCGTCCTCCAGATCGCCGACAACGGGCACGGCTTCGAGCGCCCACATCTCGAAGGCGGCGGCCTGCGCGGCATCCGCGAGAACGCCCTCATCGTCGGCGGCGCGCTCGCGATCAAGCCGAGCCCGGCCGGTGGCGTGGAGGTGCGCCTCGAAGTGCCGACCACGAGCGGCGGCTGATGCCGATTCCGCTCGTCACCAGAATCCTCGTCGCCGACGACCACGCGCTCGTCCGCGAAGGCGTGAAGCGCGTTCTCGACCACGAGCCCGACCTCACCGTCGTCGCCGAAGCCGCCGACGGCGCCGAGGCGGTCGAACACGCGCTCGACGATGACATCGATCTCGCGATCCTCGACATCAGCATGCCGCGCAAGACCGGCCTGCAGGCAGCGCGCGAGCTGTCGCGCCGCCGACCCGAGCTGCGGACGCTGATCCTCTCCATGTACGAGAATGAGCAGTTCCTGTTCGAGGCGCTCAAAGCCGGCGCCTCCGGATACGTGCTCAAATCCGGCGCCGACGACGACATCGTCGACGCCTGCCGCGCAGCCGTCCGCGGCCAGTCGTTCCTCTACCCCTCGGCCGTCCACACCCTGATCCGCGACTTCATCGAACGAGCCAACGAGCGAGGAGACGACTTCGACCTCCTCACCGCGCGAGAGCTCGAGGTACTGAAGCTGATCGCCGAAGGCCACACCTCGAAGGAGATCGCGGCGATGCTCGTCATCAGCATCAAGACAGTCGATCGGCACCGCACGAACATGCTCGAGAAACTCGGCATGCGCGACCGCGTCGAGCTGACGCGTTACGCGATCCGGCGCGGCCTCATCGAGCCCTAAGAGCGACGGCTCAACCGAGAATGATGCTGCTGAAGCCCCGAGCATGGAGCCTCTAGCGATCGAGGCGTGGCCGTTTGCATCCCACCTTTTGTCCGTGAGAGGGGGGCGGGTCGTGAGAGCGGTCTCCTCGAGAACCCCGTGCCCAGGTTTCCGCCCGAAACGTCCACGCTCCCCTAAAACCCCCTGCATAGTCGGATTTTCTCAGTGGCAAACGTCCGCCCGGGGGCAGCGGCAGCCGCGCTCGCGCCGCCGCGTCCGGCTGACGGACGAGAATCAAACCGTGCAGGGAGCAGGCGATTCGGGGTGGAGGCACCAGCCTGCGCGTGATGGCCGCGCGCCGGACGCGCGCGGACTCGTCGTCTCGGCGCTCTTCTTCTTCCCCCGCGGCGGCTCGGCGCAGGTCACGCGCTCGCTCGCTCGCGCACTGCCGGCCGCCCGCTGGCAGCCGACGCTCGCCGCGGGCTCGCTCGGACAGCCGGGCGAGCCGACCCACGCGGGGAGCTTCTTCGCCGGGCTCGACGTCTACGCGCTCGACTACTCGCCCGCGCTCGAGCTTGCGGAGCCACTGGCTGCGCCCGTTCCCTTCCAGCCCTCCTACGAGGATCGCCCGGCTGCGCCCGATCGCATCTTTGCCGCCGTCGATGATCTCGCCTACGAACGGCTTGTCGCTGCTTGGACCGAGCTGCTTGCGCGCGCCGGTGCGGGTGCCGCCGACCTGCTCCATCTGCACCACCTGACGCCCGCGAACGAGGCCGCTGCACGCGGCTTCCCCGCGCTGCCGGTGCTGGGCCAGCTGCACGGGACCGAGCTCGCCATGCTGCGCCTAATCGAGGCAGGAGCGCCGCCGGGCTGGCGCTACGCTCAGGATTGGGGCCGACGCTTGCGGGCCTGGGCGCGGCGCTGCGCCCTGGTGGTCGTGCCACCCGGGGCGGAGGCGGACGCGGCCCTTCTGCTCGGGCTCGAGCGGGCAAAGCTGCGCGGTCTCCCGAGTGGCGTCGAGCTTGAGCGCTTCTCGCGGCGACCGCTCGCAGAAGACGAGCGGCTCGCGTTTTGGCGTCGCTGGCTGGTCGAGCAGCCGCGCGGCTGGGACGAGAGCGGCCGGCCGGGGAGCATCGCCTACCGTGACGAGGAGCTCGCTCCCTTCCGGGCCGGCGGCCCGATCTTCCTCTACGTCGGTCGCTACACGGCGGTCAAGCGCCTGCCGCTCCTGATCAGCGCCCACGCGCGTGCTGTTGAGCGACTCGGCAGGCCTGCGCCGCTCGTGCTCGTCGGCGGCCATCCGGGCGAGTGGGAGGGGGAGCATCCGCTCGCCACCGCGCGGAGGATCGGGAACCGGCAGGTCTTCCTCGCCGGCTGGCGCCCGCACGAGGAGCTTCCGCAGGCGCTAAACGCGGCCGACGTGTTCGTCCTGCCCTCCGTCGCCGAGGCGTTCGGGCTCGTCCTCGTCGAGGCGATGGCCTGCGGCCTACCGGTGATCGCCTGCCGGGCGCATGGCCCGGCCGCGATCGTCGCCGACGGAAGGACGGGCTGGCTCATTCGGCCCGACGACGAGGACGCGCTCGTCGACGCCCTCGTCACCGCCGCCAACGGCGAGGAGGAACGCCGGGCGCGTGGGCGACGCGCTCAGACAGACAGCCGCCGGTACGGCTGGGCAGAGATCGCTCGTCGCTTCGCGTCCCTGTACGAGGAGCTGCTCGCCTCCGCTCCCAGGCAGCAGGTTGTGCGGGGGCGGCGCGCTTGACCGGGGGCTACACACCGTTCAGTCGACGAGTCGCTCACCGATCTCGCAGCGCTTGCCGAGGATCTCGAACGCGACGGGCACGCTGTCCTAGCTCTTCTGCCGAGACCGCTCGTCGTGGAGCCGTTTGACGGCACGGTAGAGCGCCCACGGCTGCGCGCTGCCACCGGTCGGGGCGTTCAGCGCGTAAAAGACGGCCTCGGCCCCGTCTCCGCCCAGGGTGATCGGCTCGGCGGTGTCCTCGATCAACCGAAGCTCGATCGCGTCGGCGAGAGCCCGAGCTCCTACGGTTCCTTCGGCGCCAGGCTCGTGCGCCGCCTTCACCCTCAGGTTCTCCGCCATAAGCGTCGCCGCATGCTCCTCGAGCGGGTACGGCTGGCTGGCGACCTCGAACACGACATCCACTCGGCTGAGCCTATCTCCGCCATGGTGGGGGTGCTGTGATGCTCCCGGGCTTGAGCGGGTCCGCGCTCCATGCCCGACCTCGTGATGCTCGCTCGGCTCTCGCAGGCGCCTAGTCGAGCGAGAGCGTTTCCGCTGGCCGCGTGGCAAGCCCGGCCTGCGGGCTCTGTCTGCTACGAGACTGGTTGCTCCTCGGTGGGACGCATCGCCTCGTACACCGCGTCCCAATGCTTCGAAATCTCCGCCATGGCGCGCGACGTCGTCAGAGCCGCCGACTCCAGGGCGAGCGTTCACCTGCTCAACCTCGTAGACGCTTCTCGATAGCCTCGAAGCGAGGAGACCCGCTGACCTCAGGAGCGATGATGTCGAATTCAGTCAACCTGGACCTAGGAACGAGGATCGCTTGCGCTCCGCAGAAGTCAAGCGCGGTGGAGCTCGAGAACAAGCAGGTGCAAGAGTGAGCACCGGCGCAGCCTGCTGGCTGGCCTGAAGGCGCAAAGACGAACCCGTGAAAGCACAGAATCCAGGAGCAGCGATGAGCCCGCTGATTCCGATGGTGGTCGAGCAGACCGTGCACGGCGAGCGCGCCTTCGACATCTATTCGCGCCTCCTCAACGAGCGGATCATCTTCCTCGGCACGCCGATCGACGACGAGATCGCCAACCTGACCATCGCCCAACTGCTCCATCTCGAGTCCGACGACCCCGACAAGGACATCTCGCTCTACATCAACTGCCCCGGCGGCTCCGTCTACGCCGGCCTCGCCATCTACGACACGATGCAGTTCGTCAAGCCTGCGATCGCGACCATCTCTGTCGGGATCGCGATGTCGCTGGGCGCGCTCCTGCTTGCTGCCGGCGCGAACGGCAAACGGATGGCGCTCCCGAACGCGAAGATCCTCATCCACCAGCTCTGGGGCGGCTTCGAGGGGCAGGCGAGCGATATCGAGATCCAGGCGCGCGAGGTGATCAACGTCAAGCGGCGCCTGGAAGAGATCATCGCCCAGCACACCGGGCAGCCGCTCCCAAAGGTCTCCAAGGACATGGAGCGCGACTACTTCATGACCGCAGAGGAAGCGATGGAGTACGGCCTCATCGACAAGGTGCTCACGCGCCGCTTCGAGTCCGATGTACGACCGGCCGCGTAGGGCCAATTCTCGGACGCGAACTGAGTTTTGACACCCCACACGGGTTGTCGGCGTCACCCGTGAAGGCCTGCCGCGCTTGCGGAGGATCGGTCGAACGTCTCGCGCGCGGCCTGGAGGCGGGTGCGCGCTCCGGAACCCTCACTACTCTTCTCTTCCGTGCGGGAGAGTGGCGGGGAGGAGCGCAGCGAGCGGAGCGACAGAACACAGGCGGAACTCGGCCGCCTCCTCGCCGCCGCCGAGGGCTACCGCGTGCTCGCGAGCGACGGCACGCACGTTGGCTGGCTCGATCACGTCCGCTACGAGCGGCACGCCGACCGCCCCGACGAGATCGTCATTCGCCGGCGCGGCTTGCCCCCGAGGCGGCGCCGTGTCCTCCCCTTCAGCGCGGTCGAGGCAGTGAAGCCGAGGGAGAGGACGGTCGTCCTACGCCTCGACCACAGCACGCTCGAGCGCTCGCCGTCAGCCTGAGCGCCGCCGCTCTGCGCCCATTCTCTTATTCGTGCGTCAGGTGACGAAGCGAGTGCGACTGGGCCAGAGTTAGAGCACACGCCTGAGCGTGAGCAATCCCGTCCGACTGGGGGTAGGGTCCGGCTGATGATTGCGGCATTGCTCAAGAAGATACGAGGCTGGTTCCGCCGCTAACGGGCCAGCTGAGCCTTCACTCGGAGACGCCCATCAAACGCATCCGACTCGGCCCCTAGACCTGGGTCAACTCAGACGTCGAGCAGAGAAGGGCCGCCAGTCAACGTGCTCCCAACGTGCCTCTCTACACATCGGGCAGCCCGGAGGTCGCCCGTAAATGACGATGCCATAGCCGCAGGCAGCGCAGCGGTACTCGGCTCGCTTGCCCTTCCTGCCTCCCCCAACCGCGAGCATGCCTCCGTCGACCTCGGAGTCCTCGGCCTCGCGCACCAGGGCGAGCAGCTTCGGATCGCCCTCGCGCAGCTCGACGATCGACATCTGATCGCCGTCGATGAGTGCAGCGGGTGCAGCTGCCGACGCAGCTGTCAGCGGAATCGCCACTGTGTCACTCTTTCCCCGGGCCTTCGCCCGATCGAGATGCTGGCGGTTCCGCGCTAGGCTCGGAGCGTGTCGGCTTGCCGCCTAGTGCTCGGAGTGTGTCCGCTTCCGCCTAGTCGCGTGTCGACTTCCGCCTAGCTTGCGGAACCGCCTTCGCAAGACTCGCCTGACCTTCGCTTGAGCCGACGGGTCTCTCATTCCTTCCGAATGCGTAGGTGCCTAACTCCCTCCATAGGCATCACCTCCCGCTCTTCGATTTCGCAGACGGCCTCTTCGCCGAAGGCGAATGTCTCCTCGGCCCTCCGTTCTCGGCCGTCCAGGGCACGTTGCGGACGATCTCGAATGCTTCTTCGGGGGTCTCGATAGATCCGAAGAAGGCCTTCTCAACCCGGAGCAGCGAGAGAGCCAACTGATCCTGCGAGAACTCGAGTACCTTCTTGCGCCGCTCGTGCTCAAGCAGACGCCATGCCTGAAGTAGCTGGCGCAGCTCCGGATCGTGAGGCGTGATCTGACCCGAGAACTGCCGCCAGGCCTCGAGGTGGTCGCCGCCAGCGGCCATATGCAGGAAGAGGCGGCCGGCGAAGGTGCAGACCTCCTCGCTCTGAGCATCATCTAGCTGCTCAAACTGCCGGCGCTTCTGAGCGACTTCGACAGCGCAGTCTCGGGCAAGCATCCCGACTTCGCCCAACCACTCGTGAGCTTCGGCCAGGCGCTTTGTTCGTTTGGTGTCCGCTGCCTCGAAGCGGGCCTCGTCCAGGTCCTGCTGAGCCTTTGCCAGCGCCCTCTCGGCGTCGGCGAGTTCTTCTCGGAGCCGCTGCTCGCGCTCATCCTCGGCCTCGAGTCGCGCGAGTGCATCGGCTTGTTCGGCTCTGGCTGGCTCGGGCAGGGCCTCGATCGCCTGTCGCAGGAGCTGCCTGGCCCTGGCTCCCCTGATGTGTCCGGCGAAGACAAGGAGGAGCTGCGCGTCCCGATCGAGGGCTTTGGCGAGCTTGACGAGCGTCTCAGCAGCGGGCCGCTCGACCTCGCCCGCTTCGATCCGGCTGATCTGCGCAGCCGAGAGGCCGCTCCGCCGCGCTAGCCCTCGCATGGAGAGGCGCGCGCGCGTGCGCGCCTCCTTGGTCAGCCCGGCCATGGTCAGCTCGGCCAGCGCCTGTTCCTGATCTTGCATCGTGGCCCAAGTCTAGCCGGGTGTGTCCCATCGGTCAAATGCTAACGTTTGCCTCCGATGCGATCAGGTTCTGTTACCTAAAGCAACGATCTGCTCGGCTACCGCAAACTGGGGATCTGGAGGGCTGAGGGGCGCCAACGGACGCCGGCCGCGCGCTAACGCGTCTCGATTAGAAGACTCGTGGCCTTGAAGTGAGGGCTCGCCGGCCGGGGAGTCGCTCCGCGCGCTCGCAGAACAACACGGGGTGGCGAGCCGCACCTCCGACACTTCCGGCGTCTGCAAGCGGGGTCCGTGGGGCTGTAGGATGGGTCGCGGCTCGAGCTGGCGCCCCTGCGGGTCGGCCTCAGAGCCGAAGGAGGTGCCCGCTGGCATCCGAGGTCGAGATCGCTCCGCGGCTGGAGGCTGACCTGCCGCGGCTCTTCGGGCTCGCGAAGGGCACGTTCGTCGGTCTGCCCGGCTGGAGCGACGAGCGGGTACTCGAGGTGCTCAAGCGTAATGTGATCTTCGTCGCCCGCGAGGAGGGTCAACCTGCCGGCTACGTCGCCTTGGGCCGCGAGGAAGGCGGGGCGATCGTGGTCGAGCAGCTGTTCGTCGCGCCCGGCCACGAGCAGCGTGGCATCGGACACCGGCTGCTCGCCTACGCAGAGGGGTATGCGATCGCGGAGCGGGCGCGATCGCTCCAAGTCGTCGTCGAGAAGAGCAACCAGCAGGCTCGGAGCTTCTACAGGCGCTCGGGCTTCGTGCCGGTGGAGCCAGAGCTGTTCGAACTCATCCTCCCACGCGCCGACTGAGAACTTCCGAACGGGGACACGCGCTACCGCTCCGGCGAGGTGACGAATGAACCCTTCAGCGCCCGCGCGCGTCCTCGTTCATTGCCCGCGTGCGCGTCCTGGAGCATCTTGAGGTTGGTGCCGGAGGGCCCCCGGCGGGCCTTCGCAAAAAGAGCGACGACTGAGCTGGCTTCCGGCGACCGCTCGCGAGAGAAAACCCGGTCGCCCATAGTTGCTCTCCGGCAGACTTTCTCGACCTGCCAGACTCACGGGGGCACATAGCGGGTCCACACGACCGGCGGCGCGATGATGCGTATGTTTGGGGCTACACCCGGTTCCTGGCTTGTTCGCGGTTACGTGAAGGCTGTCGAGCGTTTCCGGGAGCAGGCGGCTATCGGAGCAGACAGCGCTCGTGAAGTCTATCCGCCGCTCTTCGAGGCCCTGAACTGGGCTCACTCGCTGTGGGACACGTGGTTCCGGCTCGTCGAGCCGCAGGACCGACATCTCGACGGCCTTCGCCACGTGCGCGACCGTTGCCACCACCAGTTGGCATCTGCCATCTACCCCGATGCCGCAGCACCCGGCGGCTGGCGTTGGTATGTGTAAGCGGACCGGATGCTCTTTAGGAGGCTCGTGCCTCGGTCGGGCGGCGAGGCTCCAGGTCGCGTAGGTGTAGCGCAGGCGTGGAACCAGTTCCGTAGCGCTACGAGCGATCGAAGCCTGTTGCGTTCTCAAGCTGACTGAGAGACCACTCGACGTCATCGATCGGCGTTCCGTCGCGCCGAGTGCGCCAATAAAAGCGCCTGCGGACGGCAGCATCGTCGATCGAGACAAGCTCAGTCTTCGGCGCCCCGACAAGGTGCATCACAAGCATCTCTTCCTCGGCGAAGTTGACGAGGTAGCCGCGGGGCACCACGTGCTGCGAGCGCTTGACCTCGGGATAGCGCATCGGCTGAAGGGTAGATGACGCGGTTGACAGGAGGGGCTTCGGGGGGCGGGTCGCCGCATCTTCTGGACGCGTACCCCGCGCCCAGAATTCCGCGGGAAACGTCCACAGCTCGGATAGAACTGCCTGCACATGCACGCCTTTTTCGTGTTGTCTGCGACAATCTGGCGGGCTGCCGCGGGCCAGCGCAGGCGATTTGCCGTCAGCGAAAACGACGCTGACCTTTCGGTCCCGGCGCAACCGCGCGGCTACCCTGCTCCCGCCGGACCTTGATGCGACTCCTGCGCTCATTTGGTGGCCGAGAACTCGCCGTCGACCTCGGCACCGCGAACACGCTCGTGTTCGCCCGCGGGGAAGGGGTGGTCGTCTTCGAGCCCTCGGTGGTCGCGATCAACGACGAGACGGGCGCCGTGCAGGCGGTCGGCGCGGAGGCGCGCCGGATGATCGGCCGCACACCGGCGACCATCCGGGCGATCCGGCCCTTGCGGCACGGAGTGATCGCCGACTTCGAGGTAACCGAGCAGATGCTGCGCTACTTCATCCGCCGGGTCGACGGGGGACGGCTGCCGTTCGCGCAGGTCGTCCTCTGCGTCCCGAGCGGGATCACCAAAGTGGAGCGGGAGGCGGTCGAGGAGGCGACGCTCGCAGCCGGTGCGCGCCGCGTCTACCTGGTCGAGGAACCGATGGCGGCGGCAATCGGCGCCGAGCTCCCCGTCGCTGAAGCGGTCGGAAGCATGGTTGTCGACATCGGTGGCGGCACCACCGAGGTTGCGGTGCTCTCGCTGGGCGGGATCGTCGTCTGGCAGTCGATCAAAGTCGGCGGCTACGAGATGGACGAGGCCATCGTGCGCCACACCGGCTCCGCGCATGGACTCTTGATCGGGCAAGAGACGGCGGAGGAGGCGAAGATCGC
>WNGJ01000973.1_pt1 | contig 27367 bp, 33 predicted proteins | sample 5400611 | NCBI WGS metagenome assembly WNGJ01 (sample SAMN13153375, study PRJNA577476) | soil metagenome | isolation source: 40 cm soil or saprolite under Garry oak tree replicate 1 | place: USA:California | collected 2016-06-15
TTCGCAAGCCCGGCGTCTACGAGGTCGGACTCGGCGCTGCGTTCCGGGACATCGTCATAGGCGCAGGTGGACTGAGCGAGCCCGCGACAGCGCTCCTCGTCGGCGGCTACTTCGGTGGCTGGATCGAAGCGCGTTCAGCGCTCGAGCTCTCGCTGCTCGACGCCGAGCTCGCTCCACACAGGATCGGCCTTGGCGCCCGCGCAGTCGCCGTCTTGCCACAGGGCGCCTGCGGCGTCGTCGAGACGGCGCGGGTCGCCCGCTACCTCGCGAACGAGAGCGCAGGTCAGTGCGGGCCGTGCGTGAACGGCCTGGACGCGATCGCGACGGCGCTCGAGCGGATTGCCGCCGGCCGCCCGGACCGCTCGCCCGAGCAGATCCTCCGCTGGACGTCGCAAGTCCTCGGCCGCGGAGCCTGCAAGCATCCCGATGGGGCCGCCCACTTCGTCGAGAGCGGCCTGCGGGTCTTCGCGCGGGAGTTCGAGCTCCATGCCCACGGTCGCCGGTGCAGCGGCGACGGCCGAACGGTCCTGCCGGTGGAGCTCTCGCAATGAGCTCGAAGCTGCACGTCAACCCGATCGCCTGCAAGGGTCACGGGCTCTGCGCCGAGCTCTTTCCGGAACGGATCTCGCTCGACGACTGGGGCTATCCGATCGTCGATCCGGAACCGATTACCGGACCGCTCCAAGTGCATGCCGCGCGGGCCGTCGCCGAGTGCCCTACGGTCGCGCTGCTGCTCGCCCGCGAGCGCAAGCGTGCCTAGTTCGCCGGTCGGCCGGCGAACCAGTCGTCGAGGGGCAGCCTTGCTGCCAGCGCTGAGAAGTCACCGTCCTCTCGGATTGTCTCGGCAGCGTCCGCCATGGCGGCAAGTGCCACCCAGGTGAGCGCCCCGCCGACGCTTACCCGCTGCGCCCCGGCGCCAACGACGTCGGCAAACGAAAGCTCCGGGACGGCAAGCACATTGACCGGCTTGGACACGGCCCGGGACACGGCCCCGATTTCCTCGACGTTACGCAGCCCGGGCGCGTAGAGGACATCGGCACCGGCCTCCTCATAGGCCTGAAGCCGCGCGACCGTGTCCGCCAGCTCGGGATTGCCGCGGATGTGGTTCTCGGCCCGGGCCGTCAGCATGAACGGAAACCCGAACCCCCGAGCCGCCTCCGCGGCGGCCGCGATCCGCTCGGCGGCGTGGCTCAACTCATAGATCTCGCCGGCTGGATCGTAGTCCTCGATCGATCCACCGACCGCCCCCGCGGCCGCGACCCGCGTGATCGCGAGCGCGGCGCTTTCGGGATCCCGGCCATAGCCGTTCTCGAGGTCGACCGAGAGCGGCAGGCCGGTCGCCTGGGCGAGAGCGGCGGTGTGCGCGACCACCTCGTCCAGGGTCACGCCGCCGTCGAGACGGCCGAGCGTGAAGGCGAAACCGGAACTCGTGGTCGCGAGCGCCTCGAACCCGAGCGCCTCGAGCACGCGGGCCGAGCCGGCGTCCCACGGATTGGGCAGGACGAACGGCTCACCGGCGTGCAGCGCCTGGAAGTCCGCCGCCTTCTGCTCTTGCGCCGGCATGCCGCGGACGACTAGCTACTGCTCGTAGCCCTCGACCACGTCGCGGCCCCTCAGCTCGGCGGCGTCTGGATCCTGACCCGACTCGCGCAGAGCGCGGCGCTGGCGCAGCAGGTCCCAGTACTGGTCGAGCGCGATCTTGAGCTGTTGCAAACGCTGCCGGTCGCCGTCACTGGCGTTGCCGGCCGACTCGCGCTCCCAGAGCTCCCGCTCCTCCGTGACGAGCTGCTCGATCCTTCCGTGGATCTGGGCTTCGTCCTCCATTTTTCCACCCTTCCCGTAGAACGCGGCGATCCGACGCAGGGCAACTTACTATCCTCCACCCTCGAGGAGATGACCGAGACCCGGCGGACGACCAACGAAGAGGCCAGGCGGGTCGGCGACGAGATCGGCGTCGACTGGAGCCGCTTCTCCCTCGAGCAGTTCCGGTTCGGCATGGACGTCGAGTTCGAGCACGGCTCCCACGATCCGCAGACCGATGTGACGGGCGACGATCCGATCGTGACCGGCAAGATCGCACTCGCACACATGAAGGAGTTCCCGGACTACTACGAACGTCTCGAGCGGATGGAAGAGGAAGCCACGCGCGACTGGGCCGCGAAAGGGTCCTGAGCCGCCGCCCTACGTCTCGCTACTGAAGCGGCGCAGGCCCTGGGTCGACGGAACGAAGTAGTACGCGCCCGTGAGGGGTTGGGTGTAGATCGTGAGCGTGTCTCGGACGCCGTCGGTCAGGCCGACCATGTTCTCCAGCATTGCGGCCAACGGCCGCTGTTCGGCGCTGAAGCCGACGAACATCGTGCCGTGCTCGGTCACGGTTCCGTAGGGCATGTTGCGGCGGAAGATGTTGCCGAACGTGTCCTGATCGGTGCGGGCGACGTGGGAATCGTCCGGCTTCGGGTCGAGCTCGACGCTTTCGTCTTTCGTGCGCCCGATCACCGCCTCCTGTCGCGTCACGGTGAGCGCTTCCCAGGCCTCCGCGTCGTGGCTCCACTTCTGCAGCAAGAGGACCGTGCCGCCGGCGCCGGGGCTCCCTTCCGGAATCACGACGAGCTCCGGCGCGTCGACCAGGCTCGGGTTCTCGCTTCCGTCGATGAAACCGGTGAGATCCCGGTCGTGCCGGTAGGGCCAGCTCGATGTCTCTTCGGCGACCGAGCAGAACGGGTCGACCGCGGCGATCGCCTCACGGGCGGTGTCGAAGATCACGTCGTACTCGCTCCCGGAGAGCCAGAGCACCGCGTCGTGCTGCGTCGCCGGCATCGTGTACCCGTCGGGGCCCACCAGCGCGCTGTTGAAGCCTTCGAGGTCGGCGGGGGAATCGTCGGCGGCGAGCTCGCGCCAGAGCTCGGGGCGAAAGCCCGCCACGAGATTGACGCCGCTCATCGTCGTCCTGGGCTCGCGAAGCGAGGCGACCGCGGTCACGAGCTCCCGCGTGGCCTCTCCACGGGCGTCGAGCTCGAGGTAGGCATGAGACGCCGTCCCAAGTGCGAAGATTCCACTCTGCGGCGTGCTCACGGCGCGACGATACGCTCTCCCCGCCCTTGACGAGTTGCTCTCCATTGTGTCCTCACCGCTGACAATCGTGGGCCTCGGCGGCTCGCTCGCGAAGGCCTCCACGAGCCGGGCTGCCTTGCGCAGAGCGCTCGAAGGAGCCGAGGCGGCCGGTGCCCGAACGGAGCTTCTCGACCTCCGCGAGCTCGGCCTGCCGATGTACGACCCGGATCACGACGAGCCCGGCGAGGCTGCCGCCAGGTTGATCGAATCCTGCTACACCGCTGATGGTCTGGTCTGGAGCAGTCCGCTGTACCAGGGGACGATCTCCGGCGCGTTCAAGAACGCGCTCGACTGGCTGCACCTGCTCGGCCCCCGCGAACCCTCGTATCTGCACGACAGGGTGATCGGGCTGATCAGCGCCGCGGGCGGGACACAAGGCCTGCAGGCGATCAACACGATGGAGTTTTCGGTCCGGGCACTCCGCGGCTGGGCGGTGCCGTACGTCGTCCCGGTCGCCTCCGCTGCGCGCGTCTTCGACGCCGAGGGCCGGATTCAGGATCAAGGCGTCGAGCTGCAACTGGAGACGCTCGGTCGCGAGGTCGTGCGGGTTGCGGAACGGTTCGCGAGCGAGGAACCGGCCGATCACGCAGCCGAATGCGAGTGCGCTGCCGAGCGCGTCGCGGCCGCGGCCTAGACGGCGGTAGGGACGCGACGATGGCACAGGAGCCCGATGCGGTCACCCAGCACCAGCCCGAGGTCTTGTTCGTCTGCGTCCACAATGCCGGCCGGAGTCAGATGGCGGCAGGCTTGGTCAAGCTCCGTTCGCAAGGACGCATCCACGTTCGCTCCGCCGGCTCCGATCCGGCCAAGCAGGTCAATCCGGCCGTGGTCGAGGCGATGGAGGAGCTCGGCGTCGACATGGGCGAGGAGTTCCCCAAGCCGCTCACCGACCCGGCCGTGTGCGCTGCCGATGTCGTGATCACGATGGGGTGCGGCGATGCCTGCCCGATCTACCCCGGCAAGAAGTACGAAGACTGGAAGCTGGACGACCCGGCGGGCCGGGACCTCGAGACGGTGCGTCGGATCCGCGACGAGCTCGATCGACGCGTGCAGAACTTGATCGGCGAGCTTCTCCCGGACGGCGAACGGTCCGCTAGTTGAACTACTACTAAGGTCGGCGGGCTTCCTCTTCGGCGGTGCGCTCGGCCGTGGGGAGAGCCTCGAGCCGCTCGTCGGGAATCGGCGTGCCGCTTTCGATCGACAAACCGTAAGTGCCCGCGGCTAGCCGAGCCTCGGCGCGCTCGAGGGCAGCGAGCTCCTCGCGGAGATCGTCCGCCAGCCCCTCGTCGAGCTCGTCCTGGTAGAGATCGGCCGCGAGGTTGGCGGGGTCGATGTCGTCGTTCTCCTCGGCATCGTCCTCGTGGGCCAGCCTCGGCAACGCCCGCTCGATTCGCGCGCGCTCTTCCGCCAGCAGTTCGCGAGCCCGCTCGGGATCCATCACGCCACGTTAACCGTTCGCGAGCCGTAGCCACACAGCTCGCGGGTCGCGGGTTGTCGTCAATGCAACGGCCAGGAGGTAGATCCCGGCTGCCGCAGCGATGATCATCGAGCTGGGAGGAAGGGTCGGAAAGACGTAAGCGAGGGTGAGCCCGATCCAGATCGAGCCGACCGAGAAGAGCGCGGAGAGCGCGAGGCCACGGTACGGGCGGGTGGTCAGCCGATGCGCTGCCCCCGCCGGTGCGGCGAGGAGGCCGAGCAGGAGTAGCGCCCCCACCGCTTGCGTTGCCTGGGCGGCGACGAGACCGAGGAGTGCCAGAAAGCCGAGTCCGAGTGCGCGCACCGGCACGCCCTGGGCTTGGGCGACCGCGGTGTCGAGGGAGGCGAAAAGCAGCGGCCGCGCGATTCCCAGCAGGAGCGCGCAGGCCGGGACAGCCAGGACGACAGAGAGGTGGACGTCGGCGGTGCTGAGCCCGAAGATTGAGCCGAACAGAACGCGGACGCCCGCAGTTCCGTTGCCGGCGCTGTCCTGGGTCGTGTAGATCGAGAGGAAGAGGACGCCGAGACCGAGCGTCCAGGCGAAGAGCGAACCGATCGTCACGTCGTCCGCACGGGCCTTGTCTCCGAGGATGCCCATGACGATTCCGCCGAGGATCGTCGCGGCGAAGACGCCGGCGAGGATGTTCAGCCCGAGGACGGCCGCGGCGAGGGCACCGGTAAAGGCGACATGGCTCAGAGCATCACCCGCGAAGACCTGCGCGCGGAGAACCACGAAATAGCCGACCAGGCCGCAGGCGAGGCCGACGAAGCTGCCCGCGATCAGTGCGTTGCGCATGAACTCGTGCGCGAACATCAGGCGGCCTCGAGAGCAAGCTTCGCGGTGGCTCGGCGCCTGCTGCGGAGTGCGCGGGCCACGCGGACGAGGACGTAGACGCCGAACGAGAGCGAGGTGACGTAGAAGCCGACCGGGTAGATCGAGAAGTAGGCGAGCGCGAGCCCGAGCCAGGTGACCGCGAGCGCGAGCGCGACGGAGAGGGCGATCCCGAGCAGGGGGCGGGGGGTCAATTGATGAGCTGTCGCGGCCGGCGTCACCAGCAGGGCGAACACGAGCAGGGCCCCGGTGATTTGGCTCGTTTCCGCCACGGACAGGCCGAGGACGAGCAGAAATCCGAACCCGAGCAGGCGGACGGGGACGCCGCCCGCGCGCGCGACCTCTGCGTCGACCGACGCGAAGAACAGCGGACGGGCTGCGATCGCGACGAGGCCGACCGCGGCGGCCGCGACGACCAGGAGCACGGCGACCTGTCCCCTGGTGATCCCGAGAAAGGTGCCGAAGAGAAGTGAGTCGACGCCGTTGAGAACGCCGTGGTAGAGGCTGACGAAGAGGAACCCGAGCGCGAGCGCCAGAGCCTGCAGCGAGCCGATCGCAGCGGACTCGGCGCTCAGGCTCCTGCGCGATCCGGCAATCCCGGCGAGGGCGAGTGCGCCGAGCCCGCAGAAGCCGAAGTAGCCCACGGCGAGTGGCAGGCCGGCGAGGCTGGCAGCTGCCGCGCCGGGGAAGGCGATTATCGAGAGCGTGTGTCCGGCGAAGGTCTGCCGGCGGAGCACCATGAACCAGCCGGTGACTCCGGCCATGACGGCGACGATCGTGCCTGCCTCTAGCGCGTTGATCATGAACGGGTAGGTGAAGAGCTCGCGGAGGTCGGTGAGCGGATTCCACGAGAGCCCCTGAAAGATCGCCGCCTCAACCATGTCGGTCACCATGGACGAACGGAGCCTCGGGCTGGCCGACGACGACGAGCCGGCCGTCGGAGGCGAGGAGCACTTCGATCGGGGCACCGTAGAGACGGCTGAGCGTCTCGCTCGTGATCACCTCTTCGGGTGAGCCCTCGATCGCCCCGCCGCCCGCCAGGTAGATGACGCGGTCGAGATAGCTGAGGATCGGGTTGATGTCGTGCGCGACGAGCAGCACGGCCACCTTCTCTTCCTCGCAGATCCGGCGCACGAGGGCGGCTACCGCGGCCTGATTGGAAAGGTCGAGACTGTCGAGAGGCTCGTCGAGCAACAGCAGCTTCGGCCGCCGAACGAGCGCCTGCGCGATCAGCAGCCGCTGCTGCTCGCCGCCCGAGAGCTCGCCGATCGGCTGGCGGGCGTAGCCCGTGGCGCCGACGAGCTCGATCACCTCGTCGACGCGGGCCGCGTCGCGCCTGCGGCTCGGCGCGCCGGGAAGGGGAATCCCCCAGCGTGCTCCGTCGAGCCCGAGCTGCACGAGGTCTACGCCACGGATCCGGGTGCCTGTGTCGAAGCTCCGCCGCTGCGGCAGGTAGCCGATCCTGCCCTTCGCGTCGCCCGGCGGTCTTCCCAGCACCGATGCGCTCCCGGCGGCCAGGGGCAAGAGGCCGAGGATCACCTTGATCAGCGTCGACTTGCCGGCCCCGTTCGGCCCGAGAACCGCGACGAAATCGGTCTCGCCGACGGTTACCGAGACGTCACTCCAGATCGTGTGGCCACCGAGGCGCACCGCAGCGCGTTCAAAGGCAACTGCGGGCTCGCTGCGTGGGTCAGCCTCGCCGTTTGCCCGAGCCGCCGCGGCGGTGGGGCTTGTCACCGGCGTCTCGCCTGGGCGAGCGCAGCAGCGACCGCCTTCAACTGGTGTGACTGCCACTGCTGGAAGCTGGCCGAGGCCGGCACGAGCGTTTCCGTGATCGTCGTGACCGGGAGGCCACGCTTGCGGGCGGCCTCGGTGATTCGCTTGACGTCCGGCGTGCTGTTCTGGGCGTTGTAGACCCAGACCTTGATCTGCCTATCGGCGATCTGCCGGTCGACGGTCGTCTTGTCGGCCGCGGTGGGCTCGGTCCCTTCACTGATCGCCTTCAGAAAGGTGGGCGGCGTCAGGAGTCTGAGCCCCAGAGCTTGCGCGAGCGGCGCGAAGATGCTCTCGGACGCCCCGACCGGGACGCCGTGGTACTTGCGGTTGATCGTCGCGATCAGCTGCTTGTAGTCCGCGAGCCCGCTCGTCTCGAAACGCGCCTTCTGCCGCGCGAAGTAGCCGCCGTTTTTCGGGTCGAGCTTGCTGTAGTCGCTGACGATCGCGTCGATCGTTCGCTGCACATCCGACGGGGAGTACCAGCGATGGGGGTTGCCGCCGGGCTTGATCCCGACGAGCTCACCGATATTGAGGACGACCCGCCCCTGGACCGGATTGGCGGCGATCAGCTTCTGAGCCCAGGGGTCGTAGCCGATGCCGTTCACGATCGCCATTTGCGCTCCCGCGAGCGTGCGCGCGTCAGCAGCGGTGGGCTCGTAGTCGTGCGGGTCGGTAGCCGGGCTCGTGATCACGCTCGTGACGTGGACCCTGCTGCCGCCGAGCTGGGAAGCAATGCTCCCCCAGAAGTTCTCCGCCGCGACCACCTGCAGAACCCCGTTGGGCGCTAGGGCAGCGCTCTTGGAGCGTCCGCCGCAGCCGGCTACGACCAGCACGAGCCCTGCGAGCAGGGCCGCAATCAGAACCGCTCTTGGGTTCTTCAGCTTCTGCACGGCAGCCACACGCTAACAATACTCATTCCCGCTATCGCTTGCATTCCGAGAGCCGCTATCATTAGCCGCCGTGACCGCCCCGACCAAGACGAGTCCCTGGGCCGAAACCACGATCGCCTCACTTCAGGCGAAGGGGCACCGAAACAGCGGTGCCAGGCGAGCGGTCGTCGAGCTGCTCGGACGACAACACTGCTGCCTGACCGCGCAGGAAATCTTCGACCAGCTGCGCGCCGAGGGCCGCCGTGTCGGGATCGCCAGCGTCTACCGGGTCCTCGAGCAGCTGAGCAAGGACGGATTCGTCCAGCGCATCGACATCGGCGCCGGCACGACGCGCTTCGAGCCCGTTCACGCCGGCGGCGAGCATCACCACCACCTCGTCTGCGACGACTGTGGCAAGGTCGAGGCCTTCGCCGACGACCAGCTCGAGCGAGCATTGAGGAAGGTCGAAGGGCGAACCGGTTACTCGGTCGCCGGGCACGACGTGGTTCTTCGCGGTGCCTGCGGCGACTGCACCAAATAGACGGGTAAATCAAACGGCCGCTTAAGATCGAGGTCGTGGCGGGCCGCTCGTTCAGCCCAGGATTGGCATGGCCGCCGGTGGTGCGGATCGAGCGGGACCTTCGGGCCATGCTTCCGCAGCTTCGCCTTTCAGATCCCGGCCTGAGCGCGCTGCGCAGCGCCGCTCGGGCGGCAATCGTCATGCCGGCCGTCTTCGCGTTCGCGGACAAGGTGATCGGGGATCCACAGACGGCGACCTTCGCTGCATTCGGATCGTTCGCGATGCTGGTGCTGGTCGACTTCACCGGGCCGATGCGCAGCCGGTTCGTCGCCTACCTCGGCCTGGCGTTCGCGGGTGCACTGAACATCGTTCTCGGCACGCTGTGCTCGAGGAACGCGTGGCTCGCGGCGGCTGCGATGGCCGTGGTCGGCTTCGCAATCCTCTTCTCAGGGGTGATCAACGGCTACTTCGCAGCCGCCGCGACCTCGGCGCTGCTCACCTTCATCCTCCCCGTGACCATTCCGGCCCCGTTTTCCGACGTGCCGGCACGACTGGAAGGCTGGGGGTTGGCGGCGGCAGCGGGAATCTTGGCCCACTTCCTGCTCTGGCCCGCGCGGCCGCGTGCGGGGCTTCGACATGACGCGGCAAATGCGTCGGGCGCGCTCGCAGAGCTCCTGGAGGCCGAGCTCGTGGGCGACCTCGAGGCGATCGCGATCCGGGCAGAGGCCGCCCGCGAGGCTGTCGGCGGCCTCCGCCGCGGCTACCTCACCGCGCCCCATCGTCCGAGTGGGCCGTTGGGACCGACGGCCGCGCTGGCCTCGCTCGTCGACGAATTGGACTGGCTCAAGTCCTTTCTCGCACCCCGGCCGGATTCTCCGTCGCTCTATGTGGGCGGCCAGGAAAACGTCGAGGCCGTGGCCGCTTCCGCTGCGGTGCTGCAGGCGAGCGCCGCGATCTTGGCCGGCCGCGATGCCCGACCGGATTTTCAGCGGCTCGACGAGGCGAGAGACGCCGTGGCCGAGGCACTTGCGCGCCGAATCTCGGAATCTCCGGCCGCCCTAGACGACGAGCTACTCGGGTCCGCGCTCGAGCCGACCTTCAGGATCCGCGCGATCTCCTACTCGGCGAGACAGGTTGCCGGCTACGCGCTCCTCGCCAGCGGGAAGCCCGCGCCCGACCTCGACGAGCTGGACGTCGCCGGTGTGGACTTCTCCAGCCGGCCGGCGCGAGCTGCGGTCGAGGCGACCGAGCGGCTCGCCGTCGAGCACGCCGGGGGCGGGTCGGTCTGGCTCCGCAACAGCCTCCGCGGTGCCGCGGGGCTCGCCGTCGCCGTCTTCATCGCCCAGCGGACCGGTCTGCAGCATTCCTTCTGGGTCGTTCTTGGGACGCTCTCGGTCCTTCGCTCGAATGCGTTGAGTACCGGCTGGTCCGTGCTCACTGCGCTCGCCGGGACTGCGGTGGGGATCCTCATCGGCGCCGGCCTCGTGATCGCCATCGGCACGCACGAGCTCGTTCTCTGGGCGGTACTGCCGATCGCAGTCCTGCTCGCGGCCTACGCTCCACGGGCGATCTCGTTCGCCGCCGGCCAGGCCGGCTTCACGGTCGTCCTTTTCGTGCTCTTCAACATCATTCAGCCCAGCGGCTGGAGAGTCGGAGTCGTGCGGATCGAAGACGTGGCGATCGGTTTCGCGATCAGTCTCGGCGTGGGTCTCCTGTTCTGGCCGCGGGGCGCGGCCACCTTGTTGCGGGAGAATCTGGCCGCCGCCTACGGGCGGTGCGCCGACTATGTCGTCGCGATGGCTCGCGAGATCATCGACGAGGCCGGCCCCGGCTCGTCCGCAGAAGTTGCACAGACCGCAGCCACGGCCCTCCACCGGCTCGACGACGCCTTTCGGCAGTACCTCGCGGAGCGCTCGGCAACCGGTGTGAACCTGGAAGAGGTCGGAGCACTGGTGGCCGGCGCCGCGCGCCTGCGGCGTGCAGCGCAATCGCTTGGGGCACTGGGCAGGATGGCAGAGGGCAACACCAAGCTCACTCGCTGCGGCGCGAACCTCGATGACGAGATCTACGCGCTGCGCGCGTGGTACGTCACGCTGGGCGATTCCTTCCTGCACTCCACGGCAATCCCGCCGCCGCACATCCGGGACGCCGAGGGCCGCACGCGCCTGCTCCAGTGCGTGCGAGCGGCAATGTCGGACGGTGGCCGCACGAACGCCCGGTCTGCCCTCGTCTTGGTGTGGGCGAACCAGCACCTCGACAATCTCTGGCGGCTCGAATCGCACCTTGGCAGAGCGGCCGCCCAGGTAGCTACCGCTACGTCGGCTGCGGCCGAGCCGGCGTAAGGCGCCGCCACATCGCGCCCGCGATCAGGCCGATGAGCACCGTCGGGACGATGCTCAGGAACCGGTAGACCAGCACCGCCGCGACTACCTCGGCGTTCGCGCCGCCGAAACCGACCAGTGCGGTCGTCAGCCCGACCTCGACCACGCCGATCCCACCGGGGGTGATCGGCAGCGAGCCGAGCAGGCGGGTGAGCGACCAGGCGGCGAAGGCCTCGACGCCGCTGACCTCGCCGGCCGGGACACCGAGGACGCGCAGCGAGACCAGGAAGAGCACGAAGACCGAGAGCTGTCCGGCGAGCGTCGACAGGGTCAGGACGAGCCAGCGATGGCGGAGCAACCCAACCGCCTGTTTGCGGAAGCGGACGAACGAGTCGCCCGACCAGCCGACCGGCCCGCGCCGGAAAAGGCGGAGGCTCGAGTTGACGAGCCGCGCAGCCATCTCCCCGATGAGACGTGCAAGCCTCGGCGTCGACAGGGCGGCTGCGAAGCCGGCGGCTGCGATGACGAAGACGGCGAACGCGACCGTCGCGACGGTCTGGAGGAGCCCGTTCTTCTCCTGCTGGAGCGTCAGCAGCGCGAGCGACACCGCGGGGAAGGCGAGCAGCGCGAACTGGTTCCAGATGCCGGTCACCGCCACGGCCAGGCCGACGGAGGACCCGGCGAACCTCCAGCCGCGGAGAATCGCGTAGGCGAGGCCCACGCCGACCGCCGCCCCGCCCGGCGCGATGTAGGTGGAGGCCGTCGAGGCTTGCGTCAGCACGAAGGCCCTCAGAAAGCCCAGGCCGGGGAGGGCGGCCATCCAGGGAGGCGCGAACGTGACCAGGTTGAGCGCCGTCGCCAGAAGGAGCGCCCCTATTTGCTGCCAGGAAAGCTCTTTGACCAGGGCCCAGACCTCCCGGTAGTTGGCGATCCGCGGCAGGACGAAGATGAAGGTCGCCACCACGACTGCGACTCCGAGCCCGATCGCGATCAGCCGGCGCCGCGGAGGCCTCCGCCGCTTCGGCTCGCGAGGAGTCGTCACGCCATCGTGCAGGTCGCCGTCGATCAGCCGAGGATACGGCGGGTGAGTCGTCTTTACCGAAGCGCGGTCTGGCCCGCCGGAAGCAGGCCCGACTCGCGTGCGGCTCGGATCACGCGGGCGATCCGGGCCAGCCGAGCCCCCTGCGCCCGTGCCACGAGCCGTGTCTGTTCATCGGGTCCACCGACGCTGTGCCCGCTTGTGAACGAGGCGCCGTAAGGATTCCCACCGCCGTTGAACACCTCGTGAACCGTGTATCCGAGCGGAACGACGATGGCGCCCCAGTGATAGAGCGTGTTGTTGAGGGCGAGAATCGTCGACTCCTGCCCGCCGTGCTCGGTCTGCGCGGACGTGAAAGACGTCGCGACCTTGTCGATCAGCCTCCCCTGCTGCCAGAGCTCACCGGCGAGATCGAGGAACACCTTCAGCTGGGCGGCGACATTGCCGAACCGCGTCGGGGTACCGAATGCGATGCCGTCGGCCCATTCCAGATCCTCGACCTGGGCGACAGGTTCTTCGTCGAGGTCGGAGCGGTGTCGGCCCCAGTACTGGCTGACGGAGATCAGCTGCTCCTCGCTCAACTCCGCGACGGGCCGAAGCCGGACCTCGGCGCCTTCGGCCTCGGCGCCCTCGGTGACCGCTCGCGCCATGCCATGCACGTTGCCCGTGGCGCTGTAGTAGATGACGGCGATTCGGACGGGAAGCTCGCCCGCCGGCTCGCTCATCGGCCCGTCTCGTTCGACCAGAGGGCGATCGAGAAGAGGAGGTCGTCGCTACTGGCGAGCACGGAAGCGATCGAATGCGCGTGCATCCACTCGCGGGTGACCTTTGCGAGGTCCGCCAGGGGAAAGACCCGGTTCGCGTGGGCCCGGACGATCACGCCCTCGGCTCCCACTTCGGCTGCAACTGCTGCGCAGCCGAGCCACTGACCAAGCGACGCTCCCTGGGCCGGCGGAAGCTCGAAGAGGAGATCCGCGTGCATGCGGTCCGGGAGGCGGGCCTGGTCGGGGTTGTCGGGCTCACGTCGACTGGCGCGTCGAAACATACTGCGCCGAGGGTTGCGGGTCGCTCGATCGGTGTCTTCGCTGCCAGCACCCAACTCCGCTTGGAGACGGCAGGCATCACGTGGTTCGGGTTAGCCGGAAGCGAGGATGGTCGCTGGCGGTGCAGACAGCAGAGCCCGCTCCCTCGATCATGGGCGGACTCGAAGCTCGGGCACACGACGGGCAGCCGACCGCCTCTGCGCCCATTAGGGAAGGAGCGAGCATGACTCGCAGACAACCAATCGCAATCCTGGCCACCTTGGTAGCGCTGCCGCTCACGGTGATTTCGCTGGCGGGGTGCGGTGGCAGCAGCAAGGCGAGCGGGACACCGGCGTCTCCGACGACGGCGAGCGGCGGGCCGGCCACGGTCGGCGTCGCGAACGTCGGGCTCGGCAAGATCCTCGTCAATTCACAGGGGCGCACTCTCTACTTGTTCAAGAAGGACACAAGTACGACGAGCACATGCCTGGGCGCCTGCGCCGTCAACTGGCCTCCACTGCGCGCCAGCGGGAAGCCGACGCTCGCCAGCGGCGCCAATGCCTCGCTTGTCAGCACCGCGAAGCGCTCCGACGGAAAGACGCAGGTGATCTACAACGGCCACCCGCTGTACCTCTTCACCGGAGATACGAAGGCCAGCGACACCAACGGCGAAGGCGTCAACGCTTTCGGTGGCCTCTGGTATGCCGTGTCACCTGCGGGGAACCAGGTGACAGGTTCATCGTCAGGCTCGGGCGGAGGCTACAGCTCCGGTTATTAACCGACCACGCGGGACAATGCGGGGCAAATTGATCAAGGAGGCGAGATGGGCTTCGACCAGTACCACGAACCGGCAGAAGAACTGAGCGCCGAGACGCGCACGTTCGCCCGGATGATCACGTCGATGACCGAAGAGGCGGAGGCGATCGGCTGGTACGAGCAGCGGATGGCACTCGAGCCCGATCCCCAAGCGAAGGCGATCATGGCGAACGCGCAGGGCGAGGAGTTCAAGCACTTCGGGATGGACCTCGAGTTCCTGATCCGCCGGACGCCGAACTGGAGGATCGCCCTGCAGAAGATCCTCTTCACCGAGGGCGACATCGTCGAGGCCGGCGAAGAGGCGGAGGACGCCGAGAACCGCTAGGTCCTGACCTCGAACGGAAACGAGATCCAGTTCGACTATCCGCCGATCGGGGACGTGCAGGCGAACTTCGGCCGCTAGCCGAACTCTTCGATTCCGGGTAGCCGTAATGCGCCGAAACACAACGCTTGCAAAGCTAGATCGCATGCCGATCCGCTGTCTGATCGTCGACGACAACCAACGCTTCCTCGAGGCCGCGCGCGTGCTCCTCGAGCGAGAAGGCCTGACCGTAGCGGGTGTGGCGATGACCAGCAGTGAGGCAGTCCGGCAAGCCGAGAGCCTGGCGCCGGACGTCGTGCTCGTCGACATCTCGCTCGGGGAAGAAAGCGGTCTCGACCTTGCGCAGCGTCTCGTGGAAGACGGTTTCGGCGCCGGGGCGACCGTCGTGCTGATCTCGACGCGCGCAGAGGAAGACGTCGCCGACCTGGTCGCCGTGAGCCCGGCGGCCGGCTTTCTCCCGAAGGCCGAGCTGTCAGCGGCGGCGATCCGCCGGATCGTCGAGGGTAACGCTAGCGCGCGTCGAGAAAGGTGATCACCGCGAGGACCCGCCGCTGGTCATCCTCGCTGGCCGGCAGCCGGAGCTTCGTGAGGATGCTGTGCACGTGCTTCTCGACCGTTCCTTCGGTGATCCACAGCTGGTGCGCGATGCCGGCGTTGGAGCGGCCTTCCGCCATGAGCGCGAGCACCTCGCGCTCGCGCGGCGAGAGCACGTCGAGCGGATCCTCGGCACGGCGCGCGGCGACCAGCTCCTGGACGAGCGCTGGATCGACGACCGACCCTCCCTTGACGATCCGCCCGAGCGTCTCGATGAACTCGTCGACGTCGGTGACGCGGCTCTTCAGCAAGTACCCGGTGCCCTCGCCGCCTGCGAGCACGTCCGTCGCCTGTTCGACCTGGACATGGGCCGAGAGCACGAGGATCGCCGTTTCCGGAAACTCATCGCGGATCTGGTGGGCGGCATCCAGGCCTTCTGTCGTGTGGCTGGGCGGCATTCGGATGTCGACGATCGCCAGCTCGGGTCTGTGTTCGCGAACGAGCGCAATCAGCTCGGGCCCGTTGTCGCACTGGCCGAGGATCTCGAACCCGGAACGCTCGAGCAGGCCCGCTAGCCCTTCGCGGAGGAGCACGTCGTCGTCCGCGAGAACAACTCGGATGGGAGTCTCGCTCACACCGCGATTATGGGGTAGCTTGACACAATGAGCACGTCGCCCCAGTCGGTCGGCGCGCTTCGACGCTCGTTCGAGGTTGTGGCGTGCCGCTGGTGAGGGACCGTGTTCCGGTCCGGTCGCTGGGCGAGGAGCAGGCGGCTTTGCGCCGGGTGGCAACACTCGTGGCGGAGGGCGCCCCGGCTGCTCAGGTATTCAATGCCGTGGCTGAGGAAGTCGCCCAGGTCATGGGCTTCGGGAGCGCCGCGGTCTCTCGATTCGACGACGACGGAGCGGCGATGACGATCGTCGCCGTCTACGACGATCGTCCCCACGGCTTCCGGCCGGGCACCCGCTGGCCGCTCGACGGCCCCTCGATGTCGGCCGAAGTTCTGCGCACGGGCCGCCCAGCGAGGGTCGTGGATTACACGGATATCTCGAGCTCTCTCGCCGCCGAGGCTCGCGAGTCCGGCCTGAACAGGATTGTCGGCGCCCCGATCATCGTCAACGGCCGAGTCTGGGGAGTCATCTCGACGGCGTCGCCCGAGGCGCCCTTCCCGGACGATGTCGAGGACCGCCTTGCGGAGTTCACCGAGCTTGTGGCGACGGCGATCGCCAACAGTCAGGCGCGCGAAGAGCTCACGCGGCTCGTGGAAGACCAGGCGGCACTGCGACGCGTTGCGACTCTTGCTGCGCAAGGCGCCGTTCCAGCCGAAGTGTTCGCCGCCGTCAGCGCCGAGGTCGCCCGGCTGATCCCTGCCGACGGCGCCGCTCTCACCCGCTTCGAGGCCGACGGCACCGTTACCGCACTGAGCGGTTGGACGAGCAGCGGGGGCTACGTCTACGTCGGAAAGCGATACGCCCTCGAGGGGACCGTGTCCGGCTTGGTCTACGGGACGCACGAGCCCGCACGGATCGACAACTACGCAGATGAGCCCGGCGAGGCCGCTGCCGCCGGCCAGGAGATGGGCTGGCGGTCGTCGGTTGGGGTGCCGATCACCGTGGAGGGCCGCCTCTGGGGTGTGTTGGCCGTCGTTTCGACCACCGCCCGCCGGTTGCCGCATGACACCGAGCGCCGTGTCGCTGACTTTACGGAGCTCGTCGCGAGCGCGATCGCGAACGCAGAGGGCCGCAAGGAGGTGACTCGGCTTGCCGAGGAACAGGCGGCGCTACGGCGGGTCGCGACGCTGGTGGCGGAACGGACGACTCCGGCCGAGATCTTCGAAGCGGTGATCGCCGAGGTGGGACGGCTGATTCCGGCGGCGGACGCCGCGGCCCTGACGCGTTACGAGACGGATGAGAGCGTCACCATCATCGGCGGCTGGAGCAGAACCAACGGCTACGTCGCCGTCGGGGCGCGGCATCCGCTCGGGGGCGGCACCCTGGGCCGGCTCGTCTTCGAGACCTCCCGGCCGGGGCGGATCGACAGCTATGAGGGTGCTTCGGGCTCACTGGCGAGTGTCGTTCGCGACGAGATGGGTTGGCGATCTGCCGTGGGGGCGCCGATCATCGTCGAGGGCCGGCTCTGGGGAGTTCTGGGGATCGGCTCGACCACCGACAGCCTGTTGCCGCACGATTCCGAGGAGCGCCTGGCGGAGTTCACGGACCTCGTGGCGACCGCTCTCGCGAATACCGAGAGCCGCGAAGAGCTCCGCGTGCGCAGCGAGGAGCAAGCGGGCTTGCGGAGGGTGGCGACGCTGGTCGCCCGCGGCGGTCCCGCACCGGAGATTCTCGATGCTGTTGCCGGGGAGGTCGATCGGCTGCTCGACGCCGACTGGGCGGGCGTGCACCGTTACGACTCCGACGGCGCTTTGACGGTGCTCGCTTCTCACGGGAACCTGAATCCGGGCATTCCGGTCGGCGCGCGCGTCATGCTCAACAGTGAGGGTGAGAGTGAGAGCGTCGCCGCGTCGGTCAAACGCACCGGCCGCTCCGCTCGGATCGAGAGCTTCGAAGGCCTTCCGGGTGCCTGGGCCGCTCGGGGGCGGAAGCTGGGAGTGCGGTCGGCGGTTGGAGCGCCGATCACGGTCGAAGGCGAACTCTGGGGAGTGGCAATCGCGGTCTGGACGCAACCCGGTCCAGTTCCGATCGTCGATGCCGAACGGCTGCTGGCAGGCTTTACGGAGCTCGTGGCGACAGCGATTGCCAATGCCGAGAGTCGCGAGGAGCTCGCGACTCTTGCGGACGAGCAGGCGGCGCTGCGGAGGGTCGCGACGCTCGTGGCCGAGGGCGCGCGGCCGGACGAGGTCTTTGCGGCGGTTGCCGACGAGGTTGCTCTCTTGCTCGGCGTTCCGATTGCGGTGATGCTGCGATTCGACCCGGACGGGATGGCGACAGTCTTGGCAAGCGCCGGCGCCGAGCTCGGTCCCGCTGGAACCCGCTGGCCGATCGAGGGCCCGAGTCTCGCCGCAGCCGTCCTCGAGACCGGTCGCGCAGCTCGGATGGATGACTTCTCGGAGGCTCGCGGTGCCATAGCCGATGCCGTCCGCCAGATGGGCGTCCGCTGGGCGGTCGGTGTCCCGATCATCGTGGATGGAGCGTTGTGGGGGGTGATGTCTACTGGTTCGTGTGAAGCGGAGCCCGTGACCGGAGGGTTGGAAGACCGACTCGCCAAGTTCACGCAGCTCCTGGCGACCGCGATTGCCAACGCGGAGAGCCGCGGCGAACTCGACTCCTCACGCGCGCGGATCGTTGCCACGGCCGATGCAACTCGGCGGCGCATCGAGCGCGATTTGCACGACGGCGCTCAGCAGCGCCTTGTCTCGCTCGCACTCGAGGTCCGCGCAGTTCAGGCGTCGGTACCGCCGGAACTTGGCGGGCTCCGGGCAGAGCTTTCGCGAGTTGCAGCGGGTCACGCTGATGTGCTGGACGAGCTGCGCGAGATTGCTCGAGGCATCCACCCGGCGGTCCTGGCCGACGGCGGGCTCAGACCTGCCTTGAAGACGCTCGCACGCCGCTCGCCGGTCCCCGTCGAGCTTGACGCTCGAGTCGAAGGGCGCTTGCCGGAGCCGGTCGAGGTGGCGGCCTTCTACGTCGTCTCTGAGGCCCTAGCGAACGTGGCCAAGCACGCCTGTGCGTCCGTGGTGCAGGTCGCCGTCGCCACGCGCGACGGGATCTTGTATGTCTCGGTTCGCGACGACGGCCTTGGCGGGGCGGATCCCGCCGTTGGGTCCGGCCTGCTCGGGCTGAAGGACCGCGCCGAGGCGATCGGCGGCACCATTTCGCTCGACAGCCCGCCCGGTGCGGGAACATCGCTTGTCGTCGAGCTTCCCGTCGCCGAACCCTCTTAGGCCTCTGCGTCAACCGGGAACTGCGGCCGCTTGGCTGGTGGATAGCAGGTAGGTCGGGATTCCGGCCGGTCGGGGGCGCGAACGGGCGCTGGCGGTGAAGACGTGCGCGGCCGGGGCAGCGACCTTTCTACACGTACCCAAACTGGAAGGGAGCCTCGCGACATGTCATTTACGAACAAGATCCGATGGGGCAGCGCCGGGGTCGCCGTTTTCGGCGCCGCCCTGGTGGCGTTCCTCGCCCTCGTGGGCTGGGCAGGTAGCTCGCCGGCGGCCGGCGAGGCGTCGGCCGTGGGCCAGCCACCGCCCGAGTGGGCCGCCAATGCCGGCTCGTGGCCTGCGCACAACCACGACCTCTCGAACACACGCGCCACGACTCAGACGCCGATCAACTCGCAGACCGTCTCCAAGCTGAAGGTGAAGTGGCGCTTCTCGATCAAAAGCGCGAGCGTCTTTGGCGCCATCGCCACGTCGCCGATCGTCATCAACGGCACGGTCTACTTCCAAGACCTGAGCTCCAATGTGTACGCGCTCGACCGCGCGACCGGGAAGCTCGAGTGGGAGCACAAGTTCAACAATCCCGACGAAGGGCCGAACGGCGTCTCCTACGGCTACGGCCGGCTCTACGGAGCAACCTCTACCGACGCGTTCGCCCTCGATCCGGCGACCGGAAAGCAGATTTGGGCGCGCAAGCTGCCCCGCAACAAGAACGAGGGAATCGACATGACGCCTCAGCTGTACGACAACACGGTGATCTTCAGCACCGTGCCGGGCAATCCCTCGTCGTTCTATGCAGGCAACGGTGACGGCATCGTCTGGGCGCTCGACGCCGCGAGCGGGAAGACGAAGTGGAAGTTCAACACGATCTCCGACGGGGCCAAGTTGTTCGGCAATCCAAAAGTCAACAGCGGGGGCGGCCTCTGGTACCCGCCCTCGGTGGACAGCCAGGGTCGCGTCTTCATCTCTATCGCCAACCCTGGGCCGCTGTACGGGACTCCGAAGTTCCCCGGCGGGTCGAGCAGGCCGGGGCCGAATCTGTACACGAACTCGATCGTCGCGCTAAACGGCCAGACGGGGAAGCTGCTCTGGTACCGCCAGGCGGTCCCGCACGACGTGCGTGACTACGACTTGATGATCCCGGCGATTCTGACGACCCTGCCGATCCAGGGCGTCCAGACCGAGGTTGTGCTGGTCGCGGGGAAGATGGGCAAGGCGTTCGCCTACCGGGCCGACAACGGCAAGCATCTCTGGACGCGCTCGGTCGGCCGGCACTTGCACGACACCGGGCCGTTGTCCCGGAAGCCAGAGAGCATCATTCCCGGCGACCTCGGAGGCGTCGAGACGCCGATGGCGCTCGCGCAAAACCGTCTCTTCGTTCCCTGGCTCGATCTTGCGGCCGTCGCCAGCGCGACCGGGCAGAAGGGCGGCTTCAATTTCCGCGCCGGCCGGGGCGGACTTGCCGCCCTCGATGCCGCCAGCGGGAAGGTCCTGTGGAAGCACAACCTGCCCTCGGTGGACTTCGGCGCCGCGACAGTCGCCAACGACGTCGTCTTCACGAGCGACTACGCCGGCACGATCTACGGGTTCGACACGCAGACGGGCAAGACGCTCTGGACGGCCAAAGCGCCTGCCGGGATCAACGCCTTCCCGTCGATCGACGGCGACACGCTGCTCGTCGGCGCCGGTGCTACAGGTTTCTTCAAGAAGCCCCAGTTCCAGCTGATCGCCTACTCGCTTCCGTAAACCGACCCACGATCCGCAAGGAGTCATGCAATGAGAAAGCTCACCATCAGCTCCCTCTCCGCTCTAGTCGCGATCGCGATTGCTTCGCTCGCCCTGGTTCAGCTCGCCTCTGCGCGCGGCGACCGGCCGGCGGCCGGAACAACGACGACGGTCACGGTCAAGGGCGGCGAATTCTTCTTCCGGCTCTCGACCAAGTCAATCGCCAGGCCGGCGAAGGTCACGTTCGTCTTCAAGAACGTCGGCCATGTCCTCCACGACTTCAAGATCAACGGCAGGAAGACCCCGCTGATCGGGCCGGGCAAGACGACGCGGTTGACCGTCACCTTCAAGAAGAAGGCGAGGTACGGCTACCTGTGCACCGTGCCTGGTCATGCCGCTGCCGGGATGAGAGGCACCTTCACTGTCCGCTGACCATGAGTCATTCCTCCGGCCGCCAGATCGGCGGCCGGAGGGCCTTCCTTGTCTCGCATCGATCCAAAGGAGCCCACGATGAGCGACCGACCGAACATCCTGTACGTGGCCGAGGCAACGGCTACCGGCGGCCGAGAAGGCCATTCCCGTACGAGCGATGGGCGAGTGGATGTCGACCTCGACGTCCCGACGGAGATGGGAGGTACCGGCGGTCCCGGGACCAACCCGGAACAACTTTTCGCCACGGGTTATGCGGCTTGCTTCCAGTCGGCGCTGCTGCGTTTTGCAGCGGGGCGGAAACTCGATCTGAGCAACTCGCGGATCACGGCCCGGGTCGGGATCGGGCTACTCGACACCGGTGGCATGGGCCTCGCCGCTGCGATCGACCTCGAGGCTCCGGAGATTCCTCGAGACGAGGCAGTCGAGCTGATGCGACGTGCACACGAGACCTGCCCCTACTCGCGGGCCACGCGGGGAAACATCGACGTCACACTCACCGTCGGCGGCGCGAGCCTCGAGCGTCAAGCCGCCTGAGGCGCAGAGACCCTGCGTTTCTGGTGAACGGATGCCCATCCGCTGCTAGATTCCGCTGCTCGATCGGACCGCCGAAGAAGGGAGCGCGCAATGGCGCAGGAAGCGGTTGGTTTCGAACGCGACATCCGGCCTCTGTTCCGCGAGGGAGACATCTCTTCCATGTCGGCCGCGTTCGACCTCTCGTCGTACGACGACGTGCGGGCGAACGCCGAGGCGATCTACGGCCGCCTCTCGGAGGGGACCATGCCCTGCGACGGGGCCTGGCCGAGCGAGCAGGTGGAGCGCTTTCGCAGCTGGATGGACGCCGGCTTTCAGAGCTAGGAACCGGCGCGAGCGCTCGTCAGGTGGGGGTCGAGGCCTGAGTTTTCGGGCTCGCGAGGAGAAAGGCACCGGCGACCACAGCGGCGAAGGCCAGGATTCGCAGACCGCCGAACGCGCCCGCAGGGACCGCCTCCTCGAGCACCACTGTCCCGGCCGCGATCGGCAAGGCGTTGGTCAGCAGCGTTGCCAGCCCCGCGACGGTGAGCGCGCCGCCGGCCTGGTAGCCGAGTTGCAGCAGGGCGGTCCCCAGCGCGTAACCGAGGACGAGCGTGAGCAGAAAGGCGATCCGGACCCCACCCTGGGTGGCGAGTTTCGTCGAGATGTCGCCGATTGAGAAGAAGAGCCCGCCGGCGATACCGCTCGCCACTGCGACCCCAACGGTCATTCGTCCCAGGATCAGGACGAGGACGGCGGCCGCGGCGCTCGCGCCGAGCCAGACGAGAATCGCCGCAGTCGAGCCATGCCCGCCGCTGCCGCTGCCGCCCACGAGTGACACTGCGAGTGCGAGCAGGCCAAGGACAGACAAGATCACGCCGCTGAGTTCGCGCCTGCTGAGCTGACGGTGACTGACCCGCGCGGAGACGTACGCGAGCACGCCGATGCCGCCGGCATTGATGCTCTGCACAAGCGAGAGCGACGCCAGCGCCAGCGCCGCTGCGTAGAGCAGGAATCCACCGCTCTCCATGGCGAAGCCGAGCAGCCAGCTTCGATCGCCGAGCAAGAGCCGCAGCGAATGCAGCGGGCGGCGCATGGACAAGACCGGAAGCGCCGCGGCGGCATCGTGCTCACGCAGGTACGCGATGTTCGTGAGCGTCGTCGAGAGGAGCGCGAGCACGATCGCGACGGCGGTGCTGGTGTTCATGACCCGTCAGCCTTTCGGCTGGACGTCGCTTCGGCAAGCTGTGTCCCGAAGGACGGCGAAGTCTCGAGGCTTAGGCTCTTAAGCCGACAAGGCTCTCGAGCCCGGAGAGCCACGCCTCCTCGAGCGACCGGCTTGCGGCTAGGTAGCGCTCGAGGTTTGCCTGCCCGGGTTCGTCCGAGAACGCGAGCACAGCGTCGACAAATTGCTGAAGCGCGCCGCGATCCGCGGTCGCAGATTGAACGAGCTGCTGGTGCCGTTGTACGGCTATGGCCAGGTCGTCCTGCATCTCGCCTACGATCGCGTCTCGGTTCACGCACGTCTTCACGGCCAGCGCCCAACTCGACTACCGGCCAGCAGGGGTCCGTGGACAGCGGTTACCTACTACGTTCGACTCCGGTGACGCGCCTCTGATGCTCGCGGCCCTCTTTAACGTGCCGGCGAACCTCGGGTACCCGGTGCTGTTCGCGCTCGTCGCCGGCGAGTCCGCGGGCGCGCTCATTCCGGGTGAGACAGCTTTGATCCTGGCCGGGGCGCTGGCGTCGCAGGGCAAGCTCTCGCTCCCACTCGTGATCGTGGTCGCCGCCGGCGCGGCGATCATCGGTGACAACGTCGGCTACCTGATCGGGCGGAAAGGCCTTCGGCGGCTGGTCAACCGGCCCGGTCGCCTGGCGGCCGGCAGACGCCTGCTGATCGAGCGTGGAGACGAGTTCTTCAGGCGCTGGGGCGCGGCAGCCGTCTTCTTCGCGCGCTGGCTTCCCGGCCTGAGAGTGGTCATGGCGTGGCTGGCCGGAGCCAACCGGATGCCGTGGCCGCGCTTCCTGGTCTGGAATGCCCTCGGGGGCATCGCCTGGGCGACCACGATCGGCGGTCTTGCCTATCTCCTGGGCCGCAGCGCGTCGGGTTCGCTGGGAGCGATTGGCTTCGTCGGAGTCGGCATCGCCGTCCTCGTCTTCGTGATCGCACGGGTTCGCCGGCGTTTGCGCGAGCGTTCGGGGAAGCCGCCACCTGCTGCTGACTGACGAACGCGGAGTCAGACGGTGCGGTCGCCGGCCGGGGCCGGAGAGAAACTGGCAGAGGCCGACGCCGAGGCGACGTCGCGCGGATAGGTGCCCAGCGCCTTGAAGAGGAAGTACGCGCTGGCGGCGAGAGGCAGGAGCATCAGGGCGAACGTCCATTGCAGGCCGGAACGCCCACCGCCGAAGACGTAGTCGGACACCGCCCCGAAGAGCAGCGGTGCGAACGCCTGCGCGAGCGTGCGCAGGAACGTTCGGATGCCTTCGGCGCGACCCCAGAGGAGTGGGTGGACGATGTCGAGCCGCGCGGCGTCGATCGGAGGATTCTGGGCAGACAGCGCAAGCGCTGCGAACGAGATATAGGGCAGCGCCATCAGCGCGCTGCGGGAGAAGATCGCCGGCACGAAGAGGATGACGGCCGCCGTCGCGGCGATCGCGCTGACGAGGATTCGGCCGTTGAGGTAGCCGCGGTGCAAGAGGAAGTCGCCGAGGGCTCCGCCTGCGAGCACGCCGGCCACCCCAGCCGCGCCTACGAGCAGGAGCACAAACGTGCTGAGCACCTGGGCGATCCCGTACTGCTTCGTCACGAACTCCACGCCGAAGGTCTGTACGCCCGAGAGGAAGTAATAGCCACCGGCGCTTGCCAGGATGAGCGCCACGTTCGTCTTGATCGATAGGACGTATCGCGTGGCCGTGATCAGCCCCATCCGCCGCGGGTCCTTCGTCAGCACGAGCTCTGGATGGGGTTTGACGCCGTGCTCCCTGGCGATGCGCTGCGCGTCGGTCTGCTGCTCGACGTGTTCGTCCTCGCCGGCCCTTGCGGATTCGGCGGGCTTGGCAGTTGCGGACAACAGCGCGCTTCGCCCTCCGCGAGCCGGCTCCGGCAATTGGAAGACGAGCCACGCGAGGACGAACGCCGGCAGCGCGAGGATCACGAATGCGGCCCGCCACGAGAGGGTCGCGATTCCGCCAGTCACCGCAAAGCCGAACGCCGCGCCGACAAGCTCTCCCGAGATGATGTAGCCGTAGATGCGCCCACGCTCCGAGGCCGCGAACCAGTCGCCGACGAGAGACGCGACGATTGGCCCCGCCGCGGCCGTTACACCACCGAGGAAAGCCCGCGCGAGCAGCAGGTGGCCGAATGAGGGCACTGTCGCGCTCCAGATCATCGCCGCGCCCCAGAGCACGATCGCCCCGCCGAGCAGCCGCGTCCTCGTCGCGCGGTCGGCAAGGACGCCGAAGGGAAGGCTCGCCGCCGCCGCGACGAGCGACGTGACCGTGACGAGCAGGCCTACGTCGGTGTTGTTCATGCCGAGGTCGTGCCTGAGCTGGATCGCCGAGGCTCCGACAGTCGCGGCGTCGGCGCTGCTGAGCGCGAGGACCGACGCGAGCAAGAGGATCACTCGCGTCCGCTCGCTGCCCCCGAGCGCCGTCGTCAGGGCCCGCGAGCCTGCGCGGCCGGCCCGGCCGGCCGCGGCCGCGGCGATCGAAACCGGTCGGCGCCGGGCGTCCATGCCGGCCTAATGGTTTCGCAAGCCGAGCGCGAGCGTGTCGGCCGGCCTCGTCAGCTTTCGGGAGCCTCCTCGATCTCGTCTCCGGCCCGCACGATCAACACCGGCACGCGGGCGTGATTCAGCACGTAGTGCGACACCGAGCCGAGCACGGCTGACCTGACCGCGCCGCGCCCGCGCGACCCCATCACGATCAGGTCGTGACCCGCGGCCTCCACGCGCTTCAGGAGCTCGGGGCCGGGGGACCCTGCCGCAGTCCGCGACGACACGGGGATTCCGTCTGGGACGAGTTCTTCACCTTCCTCCGCGATCCGCTCGGCCGCCTGAGCGAGCTCGTCCTCGGGCACCGGGGGCACGTACGGCCCTGCCCAGAAGTGGATGGGCGCGGCGACCGTGAGCAGCGTCAGCCGCGACCCTTGCGTTTGAGCGATGTCGGTCGCCTCGCTCAACGCGCGCCTTGCGTGTCGAGACCCGTCCCACGCGACCAGGATGCTCCTGAACATTCAGTTACCTCTTGGGTCGCCGGCAATCGTCTTCGCTGAGGAGCTCCGCGCGTCGCCTTCGTGGTGATGATGCTTGTGGCTCAGCCAGGACTGTTGGGTCGGGTAGGTGGCGAGGGCGACGATCACACCGGCGAGGAGGGCGCCCCCCAGCGCGGCCCGCCGGCTGCCTGCTCCGGCGACGATCCGGTCCGCGGCGCGGCGCCAGTCCGCGGTACCGACGCGAAGTACGCGTGTGAGATATGCAAGGACGTGGACAATCATCAACACGCCCCAGGCGATGAAGCTGAGCGTGTGAACGGTGAGCAGCGCCCCGCCGCCGTGCCCGACGACAATCATCGCAACACCGCTTCCGAAGAGCGTCAGCGTCGAGGCGACGAGCAGTGGAGCAAGCATTCGCATCAGCAGTCGCGGCGGCCCCTCGAGCCGGTAAGGCTTGTTGCGGGTGTAGTACCGCGCGAAGCGCCAGCCGGTGGTGGCGAGCTTGAGCGCGACCGGCGGAAGCAGCAGCAGCCCCAGGAAGATGTGGACGGATAGGAACGAGCTCAGTGCCAACGTCGTCAATGTCTCCACGGCGAGGAGGATGAGGAGGACCAGCCCGGTCGACGACGTCAGCCGCTCGTTACCTGGCGGTCCCCAGGCGCGGGCGGCCATGCGCCACCGGCGCCATGAGGCGGTTCCGCTGGCGGTATCCGGCACGTCGGTCATGCAGGCGATTTCAAGGGCGACGGACGACGCCCGGCCGTAAGTATCGCGAGCGCCGGTTCGACTGGCCCCTGAAATCACTCTGTACAGCGACGACGAATTGGAGTTCGCGGGTGTAAAAGAGGTCCATCGCGAGCCTCACCCAGTACTACACGGCTACAACCCTCGACGGCTTCATCGCCGACCCAGACAACTCACTGGACTGGCTCTTTACGCGGAAGCGGGACGAGGACGGGCTGCTGAACTACGGCGACTTCATTGCCAAGGTCGGCGCGTTGGCGATGGGGTCGACGACCTATGAGTGGGTCCTCGACCACGAGTTCGCGGGCAAGGATCCGGCGGAATGGAAGTGGCCTTACGAGATCCCGTGCTGGGTGTTCACGCACCGGCAGCTGCCGATCGTCTCAGGAGCGCCCATCGAGTTCACCAGTGCGGACGTCGCGGCCGTGCACGAGGAGATGACCGCCGCAGCGGGCGGCCGCAACCTCTGGATCGTAGGCGGGGGAGACCTCGCCGGCCAGTTCGCCGACGCGGGGCTCCTGGACGAGGTGATCGTCTCGATCGCGCCGGTCACGCTGGGTGGCGGCGCGCCTCTGCTGCCCCGCCGGATCGAGTTACGCCTGGACGAGCTTGGACGGAACGGCGATTTCGCCGGCGCGAGGTTCACCGTCGTGCACGAAAACAGCTGAGCTTGGCCTCGAGCCTCTTGAAGCTCGTGTCCGATCTCGTCTCGCTTCAGTTGCCGGCATCCACCACGTCTTCCGGCAGGGCAACCTGATAGCCCGAGACGATGAAGCCGAAGAAGCAGACAACGCCGATGCCGTGAGCCCAAGGGGCGTTCGCGATTGTGAGAAACCCGATGCCTGCAACGAAGAAGGCAACTGCGAGTCTTGCGTCCAGTCTGGCCCCGAGTTGCCGTCGCCGGTGAGGTTGGACGGGTGCCTCCCTCGAACCGTGCTCGCCGGAACGGAGTTCGCCCCCCAATGTCAGCCGGAAGAGGAGCGCAAGGGACGGGAAAAGAAGCAACGCGCCGACAAGGGTTGCCACCACGACGGCAACCAAGACGTCGTGGCCGGCTGCCGCCTGGCGGACCGTGAGTCCCTGCAGGAAGACCGGGTTCTGGGCAACGGCCCAGCCGGCGATCGTGGCCGACACGGCCAGGGCCGCCGTGTAACGCGCCGGCTCGTACCGCCGGCGCCAGACGAGCAGAAGCGTGGCGATGCCGGCGATG
>WNGJ01003276.1_pt1 | contig 27367 bp, 27 predicted proteins | sample 5400611 | NCBI WGS metagenome assembly WNGJ01 (sample SAMN13153375, study PRJNA577476) | soil metagenome | isolation source: 40 cm soil or saprolite under Garry oak tree replicate 1 | place: USA:California | collected 2016-06-15
TCTAGGCGGTGACCGCCTGCCGCGCGCGCCCATTCGCGTAGACGAACAGCGCCACCCCGGCAACGAGGAACGCGATGGCGCTCAGCGCGAGAGAGTAGTGGATGCCGATGGCCGCGCCGAGGATCCCGACCGTCACCCCACTACCGACGCGCAGGCCGTTCCACGACATGCTGAACAGACCGACGACACGGCCGCGACGCGCCGGCGGCGCCTCGAGCTGGACGTAAGCCTGGGCCATCGAGGTGAAGCCGATGTTGAGCACGCCGCCGACGAGCAACGCCAGCACCGCGACCCCGTAGATCGGCGTGAGCGCGAACACGAGGATCGACACGCCCCACGCGAGCGCGAGAAGCACCGCGGTGCGGATGCGCGGTTGGCGAAAGAACGCGAGCGCCTCGAGACCGAAGCCGCCGAGCACGGAGCCCGCGGCGTTCGCGGTGAGCAGCACGCTGTACGTGATCTCGTCCTGGGCGGAACCGAACCACGCGGCGAACTCCGGCATCTGCGCCTGGTAGGCGTTGCCGACGAACAGCGAGCTCAGCCCGGCGAGCGCGGTCATGACCAGGATGCCGCGGTTGCCCGAGATCTCGCGCAGTGTTCGCACCGCGTCGGCGAGCGAAAGCCGCGCGCTCTCGTCGCTCGCGCCCGTCCGGCGGTGGCCCGTGTACGGCGTGCGGAGCAGCCACACCGTCATCGGCAGGTACAGGAACGCGTTCGCGATGAGGCCATACGCCGGGCCCAGCCCCAGAAGGAGCGCTCCGCCGACCGCGGGGCCGAACAGGATGCCGATGCTGCGACCGGTGGCCGCGAGGCGCACGCCGCTTTGCAGCTGCTCGTGGCCGACGATGTCGTGGATGATCAGCTGACCCGCTGGCGACCACAGCGCCCCGGCGAGACCATGAACGATGAGCAGGACCACGGCGTGCCAGGTCTGCAGCGTGCCGGTGAGGAACAGCAGCGCCCACGCGAGTGACGCCGCGACGAACGCGAGCTGCGACGCGACGATGATCTTGCGGCAGTCGAAGCGATCGGCGAGTCCGCCGAACCACACGCCCAGCACCAAAAATGGTGTCCAGTGACTGATGACGGCGAAGCCCGCGAGCGTGGGGGAGTGGAACGCCTGGAAGATGACCCAGTACGAGATCACGTGTTCCACGTTGTCGCCCATCATCGAGAGGAGACCCGTCGTGAAGTACGCGCGGAATGGGCCGTGCCGCATCGCCGCGAAGGACGTGCCGGTCGGTGCGGTCGCGCTCGTAAGGGCTATGCGCTCAGGCTACCGGAATGCCGCACGGCGGCCGCGGTTCAGCCCGTCGCGAGGCCGAGCGCCCGCGCCGCCGCGGCCTGCTCTCGGTCGCGCGTCACGAAGATGATCGTGTCGTCGCCCGCGAACGCGGGGCACTCCTCGACGCACACGGCCAGATGGATCGCGTCGAGCGTCCGCAAGCGATGCTCGACGACCAGACGATATGCCGCGGGAAAGATCAGATCCGGCCGAAGGCCGATCGCGCCGATCGGTCCACCCTCAGCAAGATCCGCATCGATCCGTGCCAGCAGCTCGCTCCATCGAGACAAACGGCCGCCGCTCGATGCCGCGCGCGCGGCGCTCGCGAGCTCAAGGCGCGCGATCTCGCTCGTGACGACCGCCTCGTGACCCTCGAGTAATAGCGTCCGCAGGTCGGCATGGTCAGGCTCGTCGGGAAAGTAGGCTCCGACGAGAGCGCTGCTGTCCGCATAGATGAGGCTCACCGTCGGTCGCGATCCGCCTCGAGCGCTTCGCTCACCGACGAGCCCGTGCCTCGCGCGAGTCGCAGCGCAGCGCGACGGGACGGAGCCTTTCGCGGGCGCGGCACGAACGCCAGACGACCCAGGGCACGAAGTCGAGCGCGCACGAGCTCACGTTGGTCGTGGGCTACAACCGCCCGACGCAAGATGTCGCTGACCATCGCGTTCAACGACCTGCCCTCGACGGCGGCGCGACGCTTCAGACGGTGATGGAGATCGTCGTCGATCCGCGTGATCAATTGACGCATGCGTCCGCGATGATAGCACTATTGTGCCAATGCTATCAATCACGCAGCCCGACGTGATGCCACATCAGCCCACGTGCTGCTTGTCGAAAGTCCTTCAGCTCGGCGTCACTCGTGCCGAGACATCTCTGCGTCGTCGAGATCTGGCACGACCAGCGAGGCGCTGCGCGGATGGCAGGCCGTTGAAGAGCTCTTGCTCGTAGTCATTCACTCAGTGCCCGCTCCTTCCGCTCAGCGTCGTCGAAGTGGCGCTTCAGTTCTGCTGAAGTGATGCGCGTGTATCGCCGTGTCGTGTTCGGACTCGCATGGCCAGCGAGTTCCTGTGCTGCGAGAAGGCCCGCATGTCGGGCGACGATCGTGAGACGACCATGCCTGAACCAGTGAGGCGAAAAGTCGTTGGGTAGGCCTGCCTTCATCGCCAGACGTTCGACCAGCGCTTGTACGCTGCGCGGCGTGAGCGGATAAGCGGCCTTCTGGGCTCGCTTGAGGCCGGTCTTCCGGTCGACTACACGGCGTACGCTCTGGCCCGAGATGAATACGTACGGCGAGCTGTCCTTCCGCGCAGCGAGGTACCGCTCAAGGTGGCGAGCTGCCTCTTCGGTCAGATAGGTTCCGCGCACCTTCCTGCCTTTCCCGAGCACCTCGACCTCGCGGGTTTTTAGGTTCACGCGGCGGCGCGTGAGTGTGCACAACTCGCTGAGCCGGCACCCTGTCGCAAAGAGCACCTCAAGGAGCGCACGGTCCCGGAGCGCTGCCTTGCCGGTCTTTGCAAGGGCTTGGAGGAGGGCTTCGAAGTCGGAGACCTCCATGCGGCGCATCGTCTTTTCGCCGACCTTGGCGATGATCACAGTGTCGGGGGCGGGTATTGGAAGCTTCAGTTCGGTCACGCCGTGCCTCAGGAGGCCGCGTAGGCCGACCGCGAATAGGTTCCGAGTGGCGAGGGCCAACTTTTCCTTTGGGTCTCGAGAACTGGGGCGCTCCGCCAAGTGCAACTGGTACGACGTGATCAGCTCACGTGTGATCTTGGTCGCCGCGGTCGTCTCTGTGACACCGTGCCGCGCCGCGAACGCGATGAAGTCGTTGAGATAGTCGTGGTAGTGGCCGATCGTCCTGTCGGAGCGGCCGGCCAAGGACAACTTGCGGAAGTAGTCGTCGACCAGCTGCCGCAGCGTGACCACTCACCTAACCATACGTAAAATGGACGAAGGATGCAAGGTTTGGAAGGACGCATCCGGTGCTTCCAGCGTCAAGCGTCCACTTCCCTGGCTGGAAATAGCATCGAATTGGAAGGGTCGAGCGGGTTGGGTCGGGAGCGACGATGGTGCATCCGTCGAGACGATCGTGATCAGCACGCTCGGACAGCTGCGACTGATCATTTTGGCGGCGACGATCGGCACGATCGTCGGCAGCCTCGTGCTCCTGCCGAGAGACGACCTCAGACCAGTGGCCATCGCCGCGGTCGCCGGCATCGCCCTGCTCGCCCTGACCTTTGCCGCCGGCTCGCTTCCGCTGACACGTGTGCCGAGCGTCGCCGGCGCGTACACGCTCCCTTTCGCTCGGCTCATTGTCGCGTTCGCCGGACTGGCAGCTGTCGTCTTCGCCTTCACCGTGCTGGTCGGTCCACAAGCCCGGGGCACGTCCACGCCACAAGGTAACCAGCCCACACCCGTCAGACCCACTCCGACCGCGACCGCGCATGTGGCCGCACCGGTCACGCCGACCGATCCGGGCCCACCCCCCGGTTCGGGCGCACCGGCCGGTCCGGTCGCACCGGCTGCGGCGCCAACGTCGGAGCGACCGCAGTCGGCGGCACCGGCGACGTCCTCGCCCGCACCACCGGCGCGCAACGTTCCCACGCCCTCCCCCGCCGCGACGGCAGCTCCACCGCCAACGCAAACCGCAACACCGATCCCCGCGACTCCCCCGCCGACACCGACCGCCGCGCCGACGCCAACGGCAACGTCGCTCCTCCCCACCTTGCCGCCGCTGCCCACACTCCCGGGACTCCCCTGAGAGCGCACTCAGAGCGGTGATCGTTGCTGCCGAAATGGTCGTGTCAGGCCGAGGTGATCTTCGCCTCGACCTTCACCTTCAGGCGCGTGTCGGGCGCATCCGCAGCCGCTGAGCTGCGCTCCTGCGCGAGACGCTCGCGCTCGGCCTCTCCGATCGCCGTTCCTACCGCGCGCACGTCGGCCTTGGCCCACTCCAGCAGCGGCCTGTTGTCCGCGGTCGAGGCGGTGAGCTTTCCAAGCAGCCCGCGTCCTGGGGAATCCGCGTACGCGTAGAGCGCCTCGCAGCGCGAGCCGCCTCCCGCATCGGAGACGAGTTTGTAAAAGGCGCTGAGCAGCGGCCCGTCGACGCGTTCCCGCGCCTGAACGCTGACGCTTACTCCCGTGACGCGCTCGAGGATCACGAAGTCAAGCTGGGGGCCACCTTCAGCGGGGCGCCCCAATGTCCGCTCGACCGCGGCGGAGATCTCCGCCAGCGGACGATCGATCGTTATCTCTAGATGGATCTTCGTACTGGAGGTTGTACGGCACCGGGGCTTTCTCTGGCCAGACAGGCTGGCAGGCAGGACCCATAGCAGCCGTCGTCCCTCCGCGTTCTCATAGAGCGCCCACCCGCGCGAAGGGGGTCGATCAGATGTTCAACACCCAGGTTCGCACCGACGAGAAGCCAGGCTCGATGGGCGCCACGCCCGACGAGCTCGCGCACACCTCAGACGCCACCCGCAAGCTCCAGTTCGAAGGCACAGTGGAGGTCGAGGGGGCATTCATGGGCGAGATGCTGAATGCGCTCTTCGGCGCGGACTCACAGGTCAACGGCAAGCTCCACTTCGAGGGAGCGGTCCAGATCGATGGCACCTTCACCGGGAGCATCAGCACCAACGACCTGCTCGTCATCGGCGAGCATGCCAAGATCGCGGCGGACATCAACTGCGGATCAGCGCTCGTCAGCGGTGAGGTCACCGGGAACATCACGGCGGACGGCTCCGTCGAGCTGCACAAAGGCGCCCACGTGAAGGGCGACATCTCGACCCCGACTCTCGCCATCGACAAGGGCGCCGTCTTCGATGGACTCTCCAAGATGCTGGGCGCGCCGGCGACCTTCGGCAGCCTCGAGCGACGCGCGCGCCCGCGAAACAGATGAGGTTCTCCTAAAGCCTGCGCATCCGGATCCTGATCGTCGCGCTCATCGCTCTCGGCGTACTCATACCCGCGACCCTGATCCTTACGCAGCAGCGCGCGTCGGCAGCGGCGATGGTTGTGACCATCATCGATGGCACCGTCGACGTCGCTCACGGCACCGCGGCTTTTGCGCGTGTCGCCGACGGCCAGGTCCTGAACGCGGGCGATCGCGTGCGGACCGCCGACCAGAGCCATGCCGTCGTGACGTTTCTTGACGCATCGACCATCGAGCTCGAGCCCGGGACGATCGTCACCGTCGTACAGGCGACCGCGACGCAAAGTGGCGCGGTCACGATCCAGCTCCAGCAGGCCATCGGCCGCACCTGGTCGAGCGTCCAACGGCTACTGCGCACCGACTCGCAGTTCGAGCTGCGGACGCCCGCCGCGACGGCTGTGGTGCGTGGCACGGGATTCGTGACGGACGTCTCGGCCAGTGGCGCGACGACGGTGACTACCGCCGACGGTAATGTCGAGGTGACCGCACAGACCCGGACCGTCGTCGTCCCCGCAGGATCGCTCACGACCGTCCAGCCCGGCGCGGCCCCTGCCCCACCCTCGCCGACGCCGAGTGCGCTGAGCACACTGCGTTTCGGTCTGCATTCGCCGGCCTATCTCGTCGTCCTGGATCCGCTCGGCCGCACGTGCGGCACGGTGCCCGCCGGACCGACGCTGGTGCGACAGATCCCGGGATGCCTCGCGACCGAACCTGGTATCGACCCGGAGCTAATCGATCTGCCGAACCCGATCACCGGCACGTACGCCGTGCTCATCGAGTCGATCGCGCCGGGCGGCGACTTCGTCGCGACCGCATCGGCCGTCGACGCCGCGGGCAACCTGTCCTTCAACTATTCCGTCGCCGGAGGCGGCCCACCCGGCACGAAGTTCGGCTCGAGCCTGGCGGTCGAACGCGGACCGAACGGCGCTTTGAGCGCGAAGGGCCTGGCCAAGCTGACGCTGGTCGAGCGCGCGCCGACGCACGTCGTCGTGCCCGCTTTCCCGCGAGCGACGGCGAGCGGCGCGCCGAACGCATTGCTCTTCGTGCCGCTTCCGCGCTTCGGCTTCACCGCGGGGATCGAGGTGACGCCACCACCGTCAGGCCAAACGTCACCGCCGAGCTCGACGACGAGCCCAACGCCATCGCCAACGCCGACCGCGGCGGTGGTGCCCGAGCCGACGCAGGCGCCCACACCCGCACCGACCGCGCCGCCGGTCCGGACGCCGACACCGCCCCGGCCGTCGACGCCCGCGCCAACGCCGGAACCGACGCCGACGCCCCAGCCAACGCCAAGTCCGACGCCCTCGCCATCGCCGACGCCGGCGGGCCCAGCGTTGATCGGAGGCATCGCCTCACCGGGAAGCCCGATGAACGTGACCGGGCACGGATGGTCGACGGCGCTCGTCACGATCAGCTGGGAGGACGGGCGACCACTCGTTCAGGTCACCGCGGACGCCTCCGGTGACTTCGCGGTCGCGGTGACCGTGCCGATCGACGCGAATGTCGGCGCGACGTACCGCATCACCGCGAGCGACGGACGACAGACGGCGAGCGGACAGGTCGGCGTGTACGCGCCGACCCTCACGGTGACCTGCGGCGCCGCGAGCAGCGCGGTCACGGTCGCCGGCAACGGCTGGCCACCTCTCGCGCGCTACGCGCTCCGATCTTCGCTGCTCGCGACGCCGCTATCCGGGACGGTCGGGGGCGACGGCACCTTCACCGCTTCATTCACGCCGCCGTCGGGCGTACTCCCCGGCGATTACCAGATCAGCGCGAACGTCGGATCATTGCTCGCGGAGCCGCAGACCTGCACGCTGCGATGAGGCCTGTGTAGCGCGGGCAACACTGATGTCGCCGCGTTAACGTGACGCGGTGACACGACGGGGCTGGATCCTGTTCGCGGCGATGGGCGTCATCTGGGGCATCCCATATCTCTTCATCAAGATCGCGGTCAGCGAGCTGTCGCCCGCGAGTCTCGTTCTCCTCCGCACCGCGATCGGCGCGGGACTCCTCCTGCCGATCGCCTTCGTCCGGAAGGATCTCGGCCCGCTGCTTCCCCACTGGAGATGGATCGTCGCGTACACCTTCGTCGAGGTCGCCGCGCCGTGGTTCTTCCTGTCCGACGCCGAGCGACGCATCTCCAGCTCGCTCTCGGGACTCCTCATCGCGCTGGTCCCGTCGATCGGCGCGATCCTGGCGTGGGCCACGGGCGCCGACGACCGACTCGATCTGCGCCGCGTCGCCGGCCTCGGACTCGGTTTCCTCGGCGTCGCGGCGCTCGTCGGTCTGGACGTGGGCGCCGGTGACCTCGGCGCGGTCGGCGAGGTCGCGCTCGTCGCGCTCGGCTACGCGCTCGGGGCGCTGATCATCGGACGGAGGCTATCGGGTCTGCCGTTGTTCGGGGTCGTGGCGTCCTCTCTCGCGCTGACGATGCTCGTCTACGCGCCCGTCGGTATCGCGCAGCTCCCACGCGCGCTGCCCTCTCCACAGGCCATCGCGGCGGTCACGGTCCTCGGTGTGATCTGCACCGCGGTCGCGTTCCTGGTCTTCTTTCCGCTGGTCGCGGAAGTCGGCGCCGCGCGGGCCACGGTCATCACCTACGTCAATCCCGCCGTGGCGCTGGCGCTCGGCGTCGCGTTCCTCGGCGAGCCGCTCACGATCGGGATCGTCCTCGGCTTCGTGCTGATCGTGCTCGGTTCCGTGCTCGCGACCCGACGTGCCGCGCCGGCGAAGTCCTCAGTCGCGTTTTCGCGCTCGCCAGATCTCCTCTGAGGGTTGGGCCGGATCACGGGCTACGGACGCGCCTCTTCCATCCGCCGGACCGGCGAAACGACCAGGCCGATCGAAGCGAATGCCACCGCATAGGCCCCTGCGACCGCGAACGCCCCAGCCGCGCCGATCGATCCTACGAGCGCCGCCGCCGCGAGCGGCCCGATCGGATTGATCAGCGAGTTGCCGAGTAGGTCGATGCTCGCGACGCGGCCCAGCAGATTCTCGGGCACGTGCCGCTGGAGCATGGCTTCCCAGATGACAGTGGAAGACGCGAGTCCTACACCGGTCAGGGCCATGAAGACGACGACCGCTGGGAGGATCGGCACCAAGCCGATCGCCAGTACGCAGATTGCGGCCAGCAGCTCGAACGCGAAGAGCAGTCTGCCGGGACGGCGGATTGTGAGCTGCGCGACCACGACGCTGGCTACGATCGTGCCCACGCCGTACGCGCTGATCAGCACGCCAAATGTCTCCGCGTTGCCTGATAAGACGTCCCGCACGAGCAGCGGGGTCATGACCCCGGACTGTCCGACGTAGGCCACGTTTACGAGCATGAAATAGGTGATGGTCGTCCAGATCCACCGAACAGAGAACACGTATCCGAACCCTTCCCGGATGTCGCGGATGAGCGAGGTCGTTGACGCCAGGATCCGGCGGACGGGAGTGGCGAGCATCAGGGTCGCGAAGCTGAAGACGAACGTGAGCGCGTTGATCCCGAACGCGAGCGCCGGACCGCCGAACGCAACAGCGAGACCACCCACCGTCGGCCCAGCGATGCGCGCGAGGCTACGGCCGAGCAGCCGCGCGGCGTTCCCAGCACGAAGTACGTCGGCGGGTACGAGGTCGGCGATGATCGCCGTGTACGCCGGCCGCAGAAAGGCATCCGCGGCGCCGAGCGCAACGGCCGCAACATAGACGTGCTCGATGCGCAGCTGACCGGTGGCTGATAAGAGCGCCACGATCCCGACGACGCATCCGCCCAACACGTCACTCGCGATGATGAGCGTGCGACGCGGGACCCGATCGGCGATCGCGCCGCCGACGAGCAGGAAGGCAATGCTCGCTGCCGTGTCGATCGCTACGGCGATACCGAGCTGCAGTGGCGTTGCCCCTAAGGCGAGAAGTTGGAACGGCATGGCGACGTTCTGCACGTTGTCGCCAAAGCTTGAGACCGTCTGACCTGTCCATAGGAGGCGGAAGTCGCGATGCCGGAGCGGGACGAGCAAGCGCGGCCAGCGATCATCCATTGGCGGGACGGGACGCTATCAGAGCCCTAGTCGCGTTTTCGCGCTCGCCAGATCTCCTCTGACGGCCAGCGCCGCGCCCAGGCCGCGGTCACGTACGAGTACTCGACGTGATCCGTCGCGCCCTCTGGCGCGAAGAGCTCGACGAGATCGATGATCTCGAAGCCATTCGCGCGAAGCAGGCGAATGAGATCGCCTGCGCTGGGATGGAACTCGACGCCCGGATCGTCATCGGTCCACTCGAGCCGGTTCATGCCGCGCTGGGCGCGCTGCAAGCTCTCCTGCACCCTCCCGGTGTCGGGCATGCAGAGCATCGAGAGGGTCGAATTCCGGAGGAAGACGAGCTCTCCCCCGCTCCGTAGCAACCGCCCGGCCTCCGGGATCCACTTGTACGGATCGCACCAGATCGAGGCGCCGTATTCGGAGATCGCGACGTCGAAGCTTTCGTCGCGGAGCGGCACGACCTCCGCGTTCGCTTCGACGAGCTCGAGGCCCAGGCCAGTCTTGCGGTTGAGCCGCTGCGCCGTCGCCAGCTGCGCCGGCGTGATGTCGATACCAACGACGCGCCGTGCGCCGGCGCGTTTGAGCCAAGCGCCCACGTACGCCGTGCCGCAGCCGAGCTCGACGACGTCTTTGCCCCTGACGTCGGGCAGGACCTTCGTTGTGGACTCGGGCGTTTGCCAGACGCCCCAGGCGATCTCCGCCTGCGCCCACGCCTGCTCGGCGCGACCATCGGTGTAGCGCGCGTTTGACTTCGTCCAGACGTCGCGGTTGATGCGTAGGTAGTCGTCGCCGTCTAGCTTCGCGACGGGAAGATGCCCTCCATGCAGATCGAATACGTGAGGCCGTTCGGCGCGACTGCACGAAGATCGGGCAGCGCGAAGGTGGTCTGGCCGTTACCCCCATAGGTCGTGCCGAGCAGCGCGAACAATGCGGTGTTCTGATTGATCGCCAGCAGCTGACCGTTCGCCGGTGTGCCGTTCGCGACGGAGCCGGCGGTCAGGATGATCTCGCCGAGCGTGCATTCCCGACCGTGACCTGCCGCCGCCCAGTTCGTATTCGTGCCGAAGCCCGTCGCAGTGCCGGCCGGGCCGGTGGCGCCAGTCGGTCCGGTCGCGCCAGTCGGACCCGTCGCGCCAGTGGGTCCGGTGGGTCCGGTGGGTCCAGTCGCGCCGCTGGCGCCGTCCGCGCCGTTCGTGCCGTTCGTGCCGTTCGTGCCCGTTGCACCGGTCGGGCCCGTCGCCCCGGTCGGACCGGTCGGACCGGTCGGACCTGTTGGACCTTGCGCGCCACCCTGCTGACTCCACGTAAGCAGCGTCCAGTTGTTGGGACACGTGTCATTTGATCCGATGATCTTGAGCGTGCCGCTGCTGTTGTTGACGCAGGCGTAGACCACACCGGTCGTGACCGCCGCGGCCAGGCCTACCGTGCCTGCGCCGATCATCGCGGCGACCAGAGTCATGGCCAGGGCGAACCGGCTGACGAGCAGCTTGCGGGCGGAAAACGACAGCGTGCGAGCCAGGACGAACCTCATCACACCCTCCTCAATGAATCGCGCTCCGCGAGCGGTCGCGGCAGCGACGGAGCATAGCCCCCGGCTTCGCGGGTAGCGTTGTCATGTGACAGCGACCTCGACGATCCCGGCCGGTGCTGCCGGACCCCCGACCGCGAAGCGTCGCTGGCTGCGAGTTGGTTCGTTCGCCGCGTTCGCCGGTGCGCTCGCCGCGCTCGCCGCCGCCGTGGCCGGCGGGATCACCGAGCCCACCGGTATCGCCACCATCACGGCTGTCGCCGCGACGGTCGTCGCGTACGGCTTCGTCCCGCTGGTCGTGACGTTCGCGATGCGCCAGAGCGGGATCTCGAGCTGGTGGGCCGTCGCGGCCGCGCTCCTCGCCGCAGGCACCTGGGGCGCTGCCGGCCTGCTGTTCGCGGCGCCGGCGCTCACGCCGAACGCACCTTCCATCGTCGACGCCATCGTCAGCTCGGCGCCGAGCGCGAGCGCGCTCTGGATCGTCGTGGCGAGCGTGGAGGTCGTGCGCGCGGGGATGCATCGCTGGTCGCTCGTCGTGGTCGCGGCGTTCGTCGCCGTTCTCATCGTCGGATCCGTCCTCATCGAGCTCAGCGGCTTCGACATCCGGAAGGTGCTCGTCCCGTTCGGCTGGGCGGTGTGGATGATCGACGCCGGACGCGCGCAGCGCGTGCGCACGTCGCCGGCGGTCGCGCGGCCACCGGTGGCCGCCCCCATGGCGTCATGCGCGAACTGCGGCGCGCCGCGAAGGACGGACGGCCTCGCGTTCTGCAGCGACTGCGGACTGCCCTACGGCGCCGAGCGGAAATGACGACAGCCCACCGGCCGAAGCCGATGGGCTGTCATTTCGGACTGGTCGGATCGGCGCGAGCTACTCGCCCAGCGTGCCCGCGGCACCCTGCGGATTTCCGCACAGGATGCTGTTGTAGTAGCCGGTGGCGTCGCCGTTCGCGCCGCCGGCCAAGCTGTTGCCCTTGCCGAACGCACCGAAGGCGCCGTGAGCTGCGCAGATCGTGTTCGCGAATGAATGCGCACAGCCATTCGAAGACGCGCCGCAGTAGTCGCCGCCCTCTCCGTCTGCGGCTGCCAGACCGGACATGCCGAGCGTCGCGGCCACCGAGATGACGAGCGTCGCGATGATCCGTCTCATTCCACTCTCCCTCTGACCCGTGGTCAGCGGGGCTTAGCCTAGCTCGCTACCTTTTCTCGTCGCGCGGATCGTTTGGCCGCGCGCGCGATCGGTTTCTTCGCACGCGCGGTTCGCTCCGACCCGGCCGCGCCGCACACGGTCTCGAGAATGAGACGCGTGGTGACGTACGGATCGGCGTTGGCGTTGGGTCGACGATCCTCGATGTAGCCCTGGCGGTCCTTCGCGACCTGCCACGGGATGCGCACCGACGCGCCGCGGTCGCTCACGCCGTAGCGGAACTCCTTGTACGAGCACGTCTCGTGGAGCCCGGTGAGGCGCTCCTCGATGCCGAAGCCGTAATTCGCGATGTGGAGATCGTGCCGGGTGCCGAGCGCCTCGGCCGCGGCGATGCACGCGTCGTAATTCCGCCGCATCTCGTTCGTCGAGAAGTTCGTGTGCGCGCCGGCGCCGTTCCAGTCGCCGCGGACCGGTTTCGGATACAGGGTCGCGCTGATCCCGAACGGCTCGCCCACGCGATACAGCAGCCAGCGCGCGAGCCACAGCTGATCGGCGACCTGAGGTGCGTTCAGCGGCCCGACCTGGAACTCCCACTGTCCGGGCATGACCTCGGCGTTGATACCCGAGATCTTGAGTCCAGCCTTCAGGCAGGCGTCGAGATGCGCCTCGACGACCTCGCGGCCGAACACCTCATCCGCGCCGACGCCGCAGTAGTACCCGCCCTGGGGCGCCGGAAAGCCGCTGTCGGGGAACCCAAGCGGCCGCGAACCGCGGAACAGCGTGTACTCCTGCTCGATGCCGAACCACGTGTCGAACGACGCGAAACGCAGCGCCATGTCGGCGTCCGCGCGTCGCATGTTCGAGACATGCGGCTGACCGGTCACGAGCATCACCTCGCACAGCACCAGCAGATCGTCACCGCCACGGATCGGATCCGGGCAGGTGAACACCGGCTGGAGCACGCAGTCCGATCGGTCACCCGTCGCCTGTTGTGTGCTCGACCCGTCGAAGCCCCAGATGGGCGGCTTCTCGCCGTTCGGCACGATCTTCGTCTTCGAACGCAGCTTCTGCGTCGGCGTGGTGCCGTCGATCCAGATGTATTCGGCGCGATAAACGCTCATGAGGACCCCTTCTCTCGCGGCTTCAGGAAGCGTCGGCTGACCGCCCGACTGTACCGAATCCCCCACCAGGGTGATGACCGAAGGCCTAGCCTGCCGGACCCCTTTTCGCGTCGCTGCGGGTACATAGTGATGAGGTGCGCGAATCGATCGTGGAGCAGGCGGGATACCGGATCCGGATCAAGTCCTGCGGTCCGGCGATGGGTCCGCACGCCGTCCTGCTTCCCGGCATGGGCGCAACCGCCGTAGCGCTCGCACCACAGGCTCGCGCGCTCCGCGCCCTCGGCTACGCGACACATGTCATCGAGCTCCCCGGCTTCGGCCTCACGCCGGCGCTGCGAAAGGCGGACGCGCGTTTCTCGCAGCTTGCGGACATGGTGCTGCACGTCGTGGGCGAGCTCGGGATCGAGCGCGCGGTCTTCCTCGGTCACTCGCTCGGCGGCGGCATCGCGCTCCAGATCGCGCTTCGGAAGCCTGCCGCCGTCGCGGGTCTCGTGCTCGTCGCGCCGGCGGGCCTCGGCCGCTCGATGCTCTGGGCCTACAAGCTGTACTGCGTGCCGCTCATCGGGCGCGCGCTGCTGCGTCCGTACGAACGCGGCACCGGCGCGTTCCTGCGCCGTTTCCTCATCGGCCGGGCGCGGCGCGACGACGACCACTTCATCGCGCAGCTGCTGCGGCGCGACCGACGGTCTCCAGCGACGACCCGCTCGATCCGCGCGATCGTCTGGGCGAATCAGCCGCCGCGCTGGCGCCGGCTCCTGCTCCTTCCGTTCCCGGGCGGCGAGCAGGTCGGCTTCACGCTCCGCGGCAACGTCGCCGCGCTACGCGACATCCCGACGCTGCTCCTGTGGGGCACCGACGACCGCGTCTTCACCGTTCGCGACGCGGAGTTCTTCCGGCTCGCGAATCCAACGGCCGAGGTCCACGTCGCGCGCGGCATCGGCCACATGCTCCCGCTCGAGGCGCCGCGCTGGGCGAACGAGCACATCGCGTGGTTCGACGCGCTGCATCTCAGGCAGCGCCCCCTCGCGGCGTAGACCGCCTCGTCTCGCGCCGCACCCAGGCCGCTCCCGCCGGTAATCGCAGCGCGCGACGCTGCGCCGCGGGCAGGTACTTCGCTCCTTCGCTGAGCGTGAGCCCCGACACCTCCTCGCGGTGCTCGCGCAGGAACTCGAAGACCAGCTTCGGGCGTTTCTTGCTCACCTCGCGCAGCACCCAGCCGATCGCCTTGCGGATGAAGAACTCACGCTCGTACAGCATCCCCGCCGCCAGACGCGCGAACAGCTTGAAATCGCCCGCCTCGTGGCTCAGCTGGCGCAGCTGCGCGAGAAGCGCGGTGCGGCGGACCCAGAAGTTCTCGTCGCGCGCCCACGCCGGCAGCCGCCGCAGCGCGCTGCGCGACTCCCCGACCACGCCGCCGATCACGTCCGCCGCGAGCCAATCGACGTGCGCCCAGGTCTTCGAGCGGCGCACGAAGCCGAGGAGCCACGGAAGGTCGCGCTCTTCGAGCCGGTCCGCGTAGCGTGAGAGCAACGCGATCCCCGCCGAGCGGAGCTCGTAGCTCTCGGTCGACCACAGCTCGTCGACGATCCTCCGCAGGTCGGTCCGCGTGAGGTCAGGGTGCTCGCGCGCGAGATCGCTCACCGCGCGACGGATCTCCGGCACCGTCGTGCCGTAGAAACGGAGGTCGCTCTTGAGGTACGCCTTGCCCGCCGCCGCGCGCGCGACCGAGCCCGCCTCGCGGTAGCGACGCTCGAAGAAACGCCGCGCGGCCTTCGGCGTGCTCGCGGTCACCCGGCGACCTCGTCAAGCCAACGGCCGATGGCCGCGTCGTCGATGCCGGCAGCGTCGAGCTCCGCCCCGCCGACCACGAGCACGGGCACACGCACGAGGTAGCGACCCAGAAGATCCGGATCGCGCGTGACGTCGACGCGCTCGATGTCGAGCGAAGTCCGCCGGCTGAGGCGGCGCAGCGCGCCGAGCGCCTCGTCGCAGAGGCCGCAGTCCGGGCGCGCCATGAGCCGAACGCGTATCACCAGTTCGCGGGAAGACCGGGCAGGTTCGGCGGCAACGGCACGCCGATCGGATGGATCACGTACACCGTGCCAGTCGACCCGAGGAGCCATACGGTCTCGAAGTCGAGCCGCGGGTAGACCTTCCGCGCCTCCGCATCCGAATGGACCGCCGGATCGTTCGTGATGACGTCGCCGTTGGCGGCGAAGCCGCGGATGACCAAGAGGTGCCCGTTGGTGCTGGTGAAAAGGAAGCCGGGCAGGACGCCGTTGATCGACGCGATGAGCGGGATGCCGGCGGCGATGAAGCGCTCCGCCTCGGTCAGCGAGCGAAGGCGCGTGACGAATCCCTCGAGACCGTACCGCGCGGCATAGGTCGTGTTGAACGGCCAGTTGCCAGCGCCCTGGTAGCTCCAGTCGTAGGTGTAGCGCGCCGCGTGATCGACCTGCCCGTCGGCGTGCGCCGCGCCGGGAAAGGCCGCGAGGTCCGCGGCGCTCGGACCTGCCTTCCAAAAGCCGAGCACCATCGCGGTCGACGTCGGGCTACACCAGGCCTCGCCACCGCCGTCGTACTCCGGGTAATGACCGGTGTGCGTCTCCTGGGACAGCATCGGCACTTCGAGGTCGCGCGCGGTCCCGCCGAACGCGCTCGGCAGCGACGGCAGCGCGACGCGCGATGTCACCGCCGCGAGAAGTGCGACGCTCGGGGTCGCCGTGACGCCCGCCGCGCGGTGAAGGATGAGGCGCAGCTCGTAGGAGGTGAGCTCTGCCGCGAGAGGGGCCGCCTCGAACGTGTCGACGTTGACGCGGCCGTCACCGTCGCCCTGTCCCTTCACGGTGGTGCGATGGATCGTCTCGTCGCCCGACGACCAGATCGCGAGCGTGTACCACTTCGTCTGGCGCGACGCCCCGCTGGCGCGCATCTGGACGTCGATCCACGTTCCGGCGGGCGTCGTCGCGTTCCAGGACGCGACGAGCTGGTCGAACGCGAACGGCGTGCGCACCGCGGCGGATGTCCACGTGCCACGCTCGTCGGAGATCGTCCCGCCGTACGGATCGGTGTAGCTGCCCTTCGCGACGGATGGGCCGAGCTGGAGAAGCTTGTCGCTGGTCACGGTGCCCTCGTGGATCCCGGCATCGAAGACGACACGCGTGAAGCTGCGAGGCAGCCCGTTAACTGCCGGCGTCGGCTCGATCGGCGGTGACGGGGTCGTTGGTGCTGCGCTGACCGCGACGGTCGTGGCCGGACTGGGCGCGGGCGACGCCGTCGCGGCGGGCGGGCCGCCCGAGCACCCCGCGAGGAGCAGCGCGCTCAGTGCGAGACCGCGCATCGCGGTCACCAGTTCTTGTCGGAGCCCTCGACGTTCGGCGGCAGCGAGACGCCATCGGGATAGATCACGTAGACGATCCCAGCGGAGCCGCCCAGCCACACGTTCTCGAAATCGGCGCGTCCGTATAGGACGCGCCCGTCCGTGTCGGCGAGCACCGCGGGATCGTTGGTGATGACGTCACCGGCCTTGGTGAAGCCGCGGATCACCAGAAGATGCCCGCTCGTCTTCTTGAACAGGAAGCCCGGAAGCTTTCCGTTGACCGGCCAGTTGCCCGCGCCTTTGTAGTTGTAGTCGTAGACATAGCGAGCGGCGTAATCGACCTGCCCGTCGGCGTACGACGGCCCGGGGAAGGCGTTGAGCTGCGCGGCGGTGGGCCCGCTGTTGGGGTAGCCGGCGACGATCTTCCAGTAGTCAAGCACCATCGCCGTCGAGGTCGGGCTGCACCAGGCCTCGCCGCCGCCGTCGTACACCGAGAACTCGCCGCGGTGGACTTCCTGTGAAAGCTGCGGCACGGCGAGCTCGTGGACGACGCCGAGCGGAACGCTGGGGATCGCGAAGTCCGACGCGGCCGAGGTCATCGCGCCGATGAAGCGCACCGTCGGGGTCGGCGAACTCGCGGCGGCGTCCGCGCGGTAGAGGGACACGCGAAGCTGGTAGGACGTCAGTGGCGCCGCCTTCGACGAGCGGATGAACGTGTCGATCGCGACGAAGCCATCGGCGTCGCCTTGCGCCGGCACCGAGGTCCGGTGGATCGTGCCGTCGCCCGATGCCCAGATCCCGAGCGTGTACCACTTCGTGGTGCGGCCGCTGCCGGTCGCCTGCAGCTCCGTCTTGATCCAGGTGCCTTCCGGCGTCGCCGCGTTCCACGAGGCGACGAGCTCGTCGAATGCGAACGGCGTTATCACCGGATCGGAGATCCACGTGCCGCTGTGGTATGCGATGTCGCGCGCACCACCGATCGCGTAGATGTCGGTGTAAGTGCCCGAGGTGAGCCGACCCGAAAGCGTGAGTCCCGCGTGGCCCGCGGCGGTGCCGCTGTACGTGCCGGATCCGAGATCCAGCCGCGCGAAGCTCGCCGCGGGCGTGCCACCCTTGCTCGCCGCGGCGGCGGGGCCGGTGCTCCCGACGAACGCCGCGATGAGCAGCGCAAGGGTCACGATCAGCGTGGCGGAGCGGCGCGCGTTCATGTCGTCCTCCTCAGCGCGGGGTCGACTGCGGCTAGAGTCTGACACCGTGAGCCCCTTCGCGCGCCCCGACCTTTTTTGGTCGACCGAGCACACCGCCGTAAAGCTCCGCGATCCCAAGGTGCGCGTCGTGGACTGCCGCTTCGTCTTCGAGGGCGACGCGCACCCGGAGTATCTGAGCGGCCATCTTCCGGGCGCGGTGCACTGCGACTGGGTGCGCGACCTGTCCGCTCCCCCACCCTCGTCCGGCCATCCGCGCTGGATGCTTCAAGGGCCGGACGCGTTCGGACGGACGATGTCGCGATTCGGGATCGGCAACGACACGCTGGTCCTCGGCTACGACGCGGAAGGCGGTCACCACGCGGCGCGCCTGTGGCTCGCGCTCCGCCGTTACGGCCACGACAGGATGGCCGTGATGGAGGGCGGTATCCAGAAGTGGATCGCCGAGGGCCGCCCGCTCGAGAAGGGCGAGGCGAAGGTCGCGCCCGCGACGTTCGTTGCGCATCCGCGCGAAGGCGTGATCGCGACGAAGGACGAGGTCTTCGCGGCGGTGCGGACCGGCGATCCATGGCTGCTCGATGTGCGGCGCGATAGGGAATTCACCGGTCAGGAGAAGCGCGCGGCGCGCGGTGGTCACATCCCCGGCGCGGTGAACATCCTCTGGAAGGAAGCTCTAAAGGACGACTGGACGCTGAAGGACGCCGACGAGCTCGAGGAGATGTACGCGAACGCGGGGTTCGGCGCCGAGACATCCGCCGTGACGTACTGCCAGGCAGGCGTGCGCGCGGCCTTCACGCACCTCGTTCTCACCGCGCTCGGTCACGACGACGTGCGCACCTACGACGGCAGCTGGGAGGAATGGGGCAACGACCCCAGCCTCCCGATCATCGTCGGTCGGAGCTGAGGCCTACGGCCGCATCAGCAGCGAGTAATCCCACGTCTGCCCGCGGTCTCCCGTATGAGAAAGAAACGAACTCTGATCGCTTGCGCGCCGCCCAACGACCCACGCGCTCGAACCGCGTGCCACGAGGTCGCTGACGTCCCAACCGTCCGGAGCGGCAGGCGTTCGACTCCAGCTACGACCGCCATTCAGCGTGATGAGGACTCCGCCGCTGAAACCCTCTTGGGTGAGGTCGCGCTGAACGGGGATCCATCCGACGGTCGCACTCGCAAACGTTGGCGACCCGAGGAGCGCAAGGCGACTTCGGGGCGACCACCATGCGCTCGAGATGCCCGCCGGCGTCGACAGCACCGCGCTCCAGGTCTGCCCGGCGTCGCCGGTGCGATAGAGGCCGTAGAGCCAGCAGTCCGATCCGCCGCATGTGGTCACATCCATTCGAAGCGCGAACCCGACCTTGGTGTCGATGAAGTCCAAAGAGAAGCGCGGCCCCTGGCCGTCAACGCTGAGCTGCGTCGACCAGGTCCGACCGCCGTCATGCGTGACTACGATCGACGCGGTATTCGTCGGAGTACCAGGCTCGTTCTTCGCCGTATGGACGGATGCGAACCCGGTCTGCGCGTCAACGAAATGCATCCCGTCGACGAAGGCCGGAAGATCGCCAACGGGCGCCCACGTGCTGCCATCGCTGGTGGCCACGACGCCTATCGCGGCATCGAAGGGCGTGCACGGCAAGCAAGAGTTCACCGATGGGCGGCTACTTCCGAGCTGCACTGCCCAGGCATGACGGTCATCGAGCACGGTGAGCGCTCGAAGGCCCGGGCCGAGTTTGCTCGGCTGATCGACGCTGAGCTGCTCCTGCCAGGTGCCTCCGCCATCGCTCGTGTGGAGGATCACCGATCGGCAAGCGGACGGTGCGGTCGAAGGCACGGCGCACCCGCCGGTAGACGCGATCATCACGCTGGTCCGCAGCCAGCCGTGCTGAGCGTCGATGAATCTGAGCTCATCGCCGGCGGTCACATATGCAGTGGGCGCCGCCAACGCCCTCCAGGTGCGACCCCCGTCCTTCGTCTGAACGATGAACGCCTTTTCATCCGGGGTGCCGCCGCCCGCCCAACCTGACGACTCATCCACGAAGCTCACGACGTGAAACTCACCGCGAGTGGGAAGGTTCGCAGGCGCTGGCGTCGCTGCACCTGTTATCGCCACCGTCGCCGTCGTGACCGGTGAGTTGCTTGATGGACCGGTCCCTAACGGCGGAGCGCATCCGCCGCCGACGACCATCAGAAACACCGCAACAAATGCCCACTGCATGAGCTCAGTCTCATCGGATTCTGACGCGCCAGCGTCCTCTCTACGCGGCTTACGTCTTACGGAGCAACTAGCAGTTCTCGAGACCCGTGCTAGATCTGGGCTCGATTTGCCCTAGCGCTTGCGGTGAGCTCCGCCGCGAGATCGGCCGGCACGTCCGCTTCGATGCGGATCCCGGCTTCGCTGTACTCCGTGTTCCTCAGCGAACCGCGCTCGCGCACCCGCTGCAGGAGACCGCCCTCGTTGTAGGGCACGGTGACGTCCACCTTCGTCCAGCGTGAGGCCGCGGTGGCGGCGAGACGCTCGCGGAGCGCCTCCACGCCCTCACCGGTCTGCGCCGACACGAAGACCGCCGCGGGGAACTCCGCGCCGAGCGCATCGCGCAGCGCATCGCCCTCGGCGCCGCGCAGCGTGTCGGTCTTGTTGAACACGATGAGGCTCTCGCGCGACGCGAGATCCAGCGATGCGAGCGTTTCGCGGACGACGATCATCCGCTCGTGCAGATTCGGATGACCGACGTCGACGACGTGCACGAGCAGGTCGGCGTCGTTCAGCTCCTCGAGCGTCGCGCGGAAGGCCGCGATGAGCGCCGGCGGCAGCTTGTTGATGAAGCCCACGGTGTCGGACACGAGCAGGGCACCGCCGCCGGGGAGCGCCATGCGCCGCGTCGTCGGATCGAGCGTGGCGAACGGCTGGTCCGCGACGAGCACGGTCGCGCCGGCGAGCGCGTTCAGCAGCGTCGACTTTCCGACGTTCGTGTAGCCGACCAGCGCGGCGAGGAAGAGACCGTCGCGGCTGCGTGACAGGCGGCTGCGCTCGCGCTGCCGCTGGACCTCGGCGAGGCGCGCCTTGAGGTCGATGAGCCGCCGCTCGATCACCCGCCGATCCGTCTCGAGCAGCGACTCGCCCGGTCCGCGGGTGCCGATGCCGCCGCCGAGCCGGGACAGACCCTTCCAGATGCCGCGCAGCCGCGGGAGCTGGTATTCGAGCTGGGCCAGCTCGACCTGCACCCGCCCTTCCTTCGTCCGCGCGTGGCGGGCGAAGATGTCGAGGATCAGCGCGGAGCGATCGACGACGCGGCGGCCGGTAAGCTCCTCGAGCCCGCGCTGTTGCCGTGGCGCGAGCTCATCGTCGGCGACGACCAGCTCGGCGCCCAGCCGTGCGCATTCGGCCACGATCTCCGCGGCCTTCCCCTTCCCGACCCAGGTGTTCGGGTCGGGCGCGCGTCGTTGCTGCACCGCGCGACCCGCAACGACGCCGCCGGCCGCTTCCACCAGCGACGCGAGCTCGTCGAGGGAATCGTCGGCGTCGAAACGCGCGCGCGGCTGGTCGAGCGCCACCAGATATGCGCGCTCGGGCGGTTCGGAGGTGTCCTTCACTCTGACAGTGTCGCAGGCAGTGGATCCTCCACCGTGGGGTCGATCCAGCGCGTGGCGCCGTCGCGGCGGAACCAGGTCATCTGCCGCCGCGAGTAGCGGCGCGTGTCGCGGACCGTCAACGCGATGGCGTCCTCGAGCGTGAGTGCGCCTCCAAGATGCCGCGCCCAGTGCACGTACCCGTGCCCGCTGAGGCTGGGCAGCGATGGGTCGAGTCCGCGCGCGAGCAGGGCGCGCGTTTCGTCCAGAACGCCCGCGTCGACCATGCGCCGGACGCGTGCCTCGATCGCCGCGATGAGGATCTCGCGCGGCGGCGCGAGCCCGATCCTGCGCGAAGGGACCGCACCGTCGCGCCGCCAGCTCGCGGTGAGCCCGCCGGTGAGCAGGGCCGCCTCGACGTAGCGGACCACGCGGCGAACGTTGCGCGGATCGACACGCGCCGCCGCTTCGGGATCGAGCTCGCGCAGGCGCCGGTGAAGAACGTCGGCCCCGTCACGCTCGGCGTCAGCCTCGATCCGTGCGCGCAGGACCGGATCGGTAGGTATCGACGCGAGGTCGAGGCCGTCGAGCAGGGCGCGCACGTAGAGCCCGGTACCGCCGACCACCACCGCTGCGCGCCCGCGCGCCGTGATGGCGTCGAGCACGGCGCGCGCGTCACGCTGGTAGCGGAACACGTCGTAGCGATCGGCCGGATCGGCCACGTCGATGAGGTGGTGCGGCACGCGCGCGCGCTCATCCGGCGTCGGCTTCGCGGTGCCGATGTCCATCCCGCGATAGACCTGCCGCGAGTCGGCGGACACGATCTCGCCGCCGAGGGCCTCGGCGACACGCATCGCAAGCGCGCTCTTCCCGGAGGCCGTCGGACCGACGACGGCTATGACGCGCGTCGGGCGTCCTCCAACGCGCGCAGCGCGACGCGCGCATGGTCGAGCGTCGCGGCGTTGGGCGCGGCTTCGCCGTAGCGGAGCTCCTCGAACGCGTGCACGAGTGGATCGCCCGCGGACCAGCGCGCGTCCTGGCTTCGGATGCGCGCGAGATGCTCGGTCGGCGTCTCCTGCGGCTGCCGCCAACCCAGGCCGGTGCGCTCGGCGAGGCTGAGGAACCGCCAGTACAGCAGGCGCAGCGCACCGCTGGGACTTCCGTCATCACGCGGCGCGTGACGCGAAACGCCGCGCTGACGTCGCAGGCGGCGGAGCATATCGCCAAGACCGAATCCCTCGGCCGCGCCCCGCTCCAAGGTCACGCCATCGGGCAGCTCGAGCCGCCGCTCGCGCAGCATGCGGTCGAACAGGAACAGCGCGACGAGCGCCGCGCCGAGCACGATGAACATCTCGACCGCGCCGAACACGATCGGTCGGGTCTGCTCGATCTGGCGCAGCATCTCTTCGTCGTCGGCGGGAGTGCGGACCTGCTGGATCGTCGGCATCTGAGCGAACCTTCCGAGGCGGATCAGCGCGGCGACGAGCTCGACGAAGAACGCAGCCAGGTATCCGAGCGGCAACAGGATGAGGTACACGATCCGCGTGAATGTCGGCTCGATCGCGGTCCCGAACGCGGACAGCGCGTCCTGGACGACGGGGACGAACGCGGCCGCGAGGATCGCGACGATGCCGACGACGAAGCTCACGCCGGTCGCGGATGACGCGCGCGCGGCGCCGCGCGTGCCGCGGGCGAGGGCGAGCTCCTCCGTCGTGCGCGCGAGCGAGAGCGCGAGCCCGGACAACGCGACCACCAGCAGCGCGAGGACCGCGAGCGGTCCGTGGTCGATCGGTCCGGACGCGAGCGCCGCGAGCCCGACGCACGTGCCGGCGAAGAGCAGCGCATTGCGTGAATCGCTCCAGCGCACGGCGCCGCGCGCGATCGACAGGTTGCGCCACAGGAGTCCCTCGGCGATGAGCCCGAACGCCACCATCCGCGAGAGGACCGCGAGCCCGTCCGGATCGCGCGCGGGCAGAGCGAGACCCCACACCACGCCCGCGGCGAGCGTGACGACGAGGATCGTCGTCCCGCGTCGCTCGCTTCTCACCTCGCGCTGGATCGTCACGAGGAGGATGCCGACGCCGAACAGGACGAGCGTCCACGGCACGACCGGCAGGGGCAGGGTGCCCGTCGTGGCGACGTGTGCCAGCGCGGCGATCATCGTGAACGCGACCGCTTCGACGAAGCAGCGCGCGCCGATGAGGATCGCGACCGCGGCGCTAGCCCGCACGGCGGAGCTCCGCGGGATGCAGCACGTCGAGGACGACGCCGCGCGCGCGAAGATGCGCGGCCATGGCGCTGTCCGCGGGCCCTATGCTCACGCCCAGGACCCGGTGGTGAGCACGACGGAGCGCGAGCATCGCGCTCGCGAGGCCGGTGGTGATCTTCGGCGTGACGACGACGAGCGTCGCGCCCCAGGGCAGACGGCCGCGCTCACCGAGGAAGACCGCCTCGGGCGAATTCGTCGCATAGGGACCGAGGCGCGCGAGGATCTCGAGGGCGCGCGTGAGCGAATGCGGACCGCGCCCGAGCGACGAGCGCGGTCGCTCGTGCGTGAGGTTGTCCAGGCCGTTGGTCACGAGGCCGACCTGGCGTCCGGCGTTCGCGGCGATGCGCACCATGTCCGCCGCGGCCGACACGACGAGCTCGACCGCTTCGGGATCGGCCTGGATCCAGTACTGCTCGTACGAAGCGACGTTGACGAGGAACACCGCGTCGAGGCTCGTCGCGGGCTCGTACAGCTTGGTCTGGAGCTCGCGCAGCCGCGCCGAGGCCTTCCAGTGGATCTCTTTACGCGGATCGCCGCTCCGGTGCTCGCGCACGCCGCGAAAGCGCAGCGGATCGGGCAGTAGACCACGGCGCACGGCGAGCTCGGCCAGCGGGCGTAGCGACGGCAGCTGCCGGTCGCGGACGGCGAGCGGCGCCGGGTAGGCGACGACCTGCGTCGCGACCGGGTCCGTCCGCTCGGTCACGGTGAACCCGAGCCAGTCGCCGCCGCGCAGCCGGATCGGACCGACGGCGTACGCGCCGCGCTGCGCCACGACGAGCGGGAACCGCAGGACGAGCCGCTCGTGGCCGCGCGGCGCGAAGCCCGCGTTGACCCACCCGCGCGCGAGCCCAGGCGTCGGCTCGGGCGTCTCGATGCCCTCTGGCAGGAACAGCCGCAGGTCGAGCCACGGCAGCGGCAGCGGCTTGCGGTTGATGATCGTCACGGTCGCGACGAGCGGCTCGCCGGCGATGAGGCGATCCGGTGCGATGGCGAGCTGTGTCTCGAGGCCAACGAGGGCCAGGCGTCCGGTCAGCCACACGACGAGCCACACGACCAGGCCGCCGGCACCCAGCACGATGAGCGCGGGCGAACGCGAGATGGCCGCGATGAGAACGATCGCGATGACGATCGGCCACTCGAAGCGGCCGGACCGGGTCATCTCAGCCGGCCGCGCGCGCCGCGTCCTCGGCGGGCACCGGGGTCCGCGCGAGCACGTCGGCGACGACCGCCGCGCCGGTGCGTCCGCGCATCTGCGCGTCGGCGATGAGGAAGAGACGATGCCGGAGCACCGCGGTGGCCTGCGCCTTCACGTCGTCGGGGAGCACGTACGCGCGACCGCGGATCGCGGCGTGCGCCTGCGCCGAGCGATACAGGGCGAGCGCGGCGCGCGGACTCGCACCGAGCTCCACCCCTTCGGCCGTTCGCGTCGCGCGCACCAGATCAGCGACGTAGCGGCGCACCGCCTCGCTGACGCGCACCGCGCGAACCTCGTCGCGGAGCGACGCGAGCGCGGCGGCATCGAGTACTGGCCGGAGATCGTCGGTCGACACGGTGCCCGCACCGTGGAGGCGGAGGATGTCGTCCTCCTCGTCGGCGCTCGGGTAACCGAGCTGCAGCATGAGCAGGAACCGGTCCAGCTGCGCCTCGGGCAGCGGGAACGTTCCCTCCAGCTCGATCGGGTTCTGCGTCGCGATGACGCAGAACGGCTCGGGCAGCGTATGCGTCGCCTCGTCGACCGTGACCTGGCGCTCCTGCATCGCCTCGAGCAGGCTCGACTGCGCGCGCGGCGTGGCGCGGTTGATCTCGTCGACCAGCACGATGTTCGCCATCAGCGGGCCGGGTCGGTACTCGAACTTCTGTGTCCGTTGATCGAAGACCGAGACACCGGTGATGTCAGACGGCACGAGGTCCGGGGTGCACTGGATCCGGCTGAACGAGAGCGCGAACGATCGCGCGACCGCGCGCGCGAGCGTGGTCTTCCCCACTCCCGGCACGTCGTCGAGCAGTACGTGCCCTTCGACGAGGAGCGCCGCGAGGAGCTGCTCGGTCGCGGCACGCTTTCCGATGACGACGCCGCCGACCTGCTCCACCAGGCGGTTCGCGGCCTCCTTGACCGTCGTCACGCGGGATCAGGCCGCTTCGAGGGAGGCGACGCCGCCTTCGGCGTTCGCGCGCCGGCCGCGGATCGCGCTCGCGCACGCGAGCGCCAGAGCGAGGGCCACGAACGCCGCGAGCTCATGGAGCACCAGCGCGAGCGGATCGACGACGCGGAGCGCGAACGGACTGAAGGCACGTTCGATCACGAAGAGGAGCGCGGTCGCGAGGAGGAGACGCAGCGCGAGTATGCCGCCATGCACGGCGCGCGCGGCGACGGTGAGCACCACGACCGCGAAGAGATAGACGAGCCAGCCGGAGGCGTCACCGGAGAGTCCCCAATCTCGTCCGCCCGGCGCGAAGCCGGAGACGAGGCCGTCCGCCACGAGGACCGCGGCGAGCACGATCGTGATGATGCCCAGCATCCAGGCCGTCTTCTGCGGCAGCCCCGGTGCGACCGGGCGGGGCGTCGGATAGTCCACATCGCTGGGCGGAACGGGCATCGGCGACGAGCTCTGGAGGCCGAAAAGGCTGTCCATTTCGGCGTCTCCGATTGAGTGTCCGAGACGCCAGACACGCACCGCGGACACGAGGATCACGAGCTCCACCAGCGCCGTCGCGAGGTGTACGACGACGGCGGGAAGCTCCTTCGGACCGAGGATGAACGCCGTGAGCGGACGCTCGATCAGGAAGAACGCCGAGAGTCCGATACGAGCCATGAGGCTGCGCTCGCTTCCGCGGGCCACGAGATACGCGACCGCGGTATTCACGATCGCGAAGATGTACGCGATCTCGGCGAGGTTGTTGTACTTGCCGGTGAACCACGCGGGTCCGCCCGGATAGACACCGTCCAGGATGCCGTCGAGCACGAACAGGACCGACGCGAGGAGCATGAGGAGAACGACGGGTCGCAGCGCGCCGGCCATCAGCTCTCCCCTTCCACAGCCGGTGGAATGGTACCGCTCACCTCCTCGCTTGGTGGGTCTCGAGCGAGGCAACGCTTTCCGGCGGCACGAAAACGCCTCCGAGGTCGGCGCCGTGCTCACCGCGGCCATGGAAATCGCTGCCACCGGTGGCCACGAGCTCGTAGCGCACGCTCAGACGCAGACACTCCGCGGTGAACGCCGGCGTGTGCGAGGGGTAGTAGCACTCGATGCCCAGGAGACCAGCCCGGACGAGCTGCGGCAGCAGGCGTTCGAGACCCTCGACGGTGCCGGGATGCGCGAGCGACGGGACGCCGCCGTGCTCGCGCACGAGCTCGACCGCTTCGAGCGGTGCGAGCCCGACGCGCGAGACGTACGCCGGAGAGTCCTTGCTGATGAGCGTCTCGAACGCGCGGTCGTAGGTCGGGACGTGGCCGGCCTCGAACAGCGCCTGCGCCAGATGGGGCCTCCCGAGTGCCCCACCTTGCGCGATCTCGCGCACCCGATCGAGCGAGACCGCGTATCCGAGGCCGTTCAGCTTCTCCACCATCAGCTCGAGTCGGCGTCCGCGGTTCTCGCGCAGCCAGCGGAGCCGTACCTCGAGCGCGTCGTCCTTCGGATCGACGAAATACGCGAGTACGTGGACGTCTCCCCACTCGGATTCGGTGTTCAGCTCGGTCGCGGGGATCACGCGAACGCCGCGGCGCTCGCCCTCCGCGACCGCCTCCGCCACGCCGAGCAGCGTGTCGTGGTCCGAGAGGGCCTGGATGCGAACGCCACGGGCCGCGGCGCGAACGATGAGCTCTGTCGGTGTGAGCGCGCCGTCCGATGCGATCGAATGCGTGTGCAGATCGATCGGGTAACCGGTGCTCACCCCTGGCTGTTGATCGAGTACACGTGACCGTCGGGTCCAAAGAAGTGCGACCACGCGCTGGGGCCACCCTTCGCGCGATGTATCGGCCCGATGA